>Ga0326728_10004984_pt1 | contig 38298 bp, 30 predicted proteins | sample MB3enrmetagenome_FD_207602 | JGI IMG/M metagenome (GOLD analysis project Ga0326728, IMG submission 207602) | Lab enriched peat soil microbial communities from McLean, Ithaca, NY, United States - MB31MN | ecosystem: Environmental > Terrestrial > Soil > Wetlands > Peat | place: USA: New York... | reverse complement strand
ACGTACGCCGCCCGCATCGTGCCGCTGGCGGAGAGGAAGTTCAACATTGACTTCGGTGTTGCCCAGGCCGCCAGTCAAATTCTGCCGGGGGTAAATCTCTTCGCGCGGCACCAATTCGCGCTGGGGATTTCGTACGGTTTGTAGCGGTGCGAGCTGAACTGCGGGCAATCGTCTCCCCGCTGTGAGCTAAGGGATTCCGTGCCCTCCGCAGTTCCGCCCCCGCTGTCCAGATTTTTGTTTTGCGATGTCGTAAATGAAGGTGCCGAACGCCGGATCAGGGGTACGGCACCTCGCCGCCGCTTTCCTGCCAGCTCCCCTTCTGGCACCTCCCAGGACCGTGGGTAAGCCCGCCCGCGGTTGCGAAAGCGGCAGCGAGGTGTCGTCAGACTGAACTGGCGTCGCACCAGATTGAGGCGCGGTCGCCAAGTGGTAAGGCAGGAGCCTGCAAAGCTCCCATCGGCGGTTCGATTCCGCCCCGCGCCTCCAAACAACATCGGTTACACCCACCGGCAGCAGCGGCTGTCGGAATCGGAAAGAGGCGATGACAGAGAGACAACTGACGATTCACAGAAAGATCCTTCTGGACAAGCGTGCCGAACTGACGGGTACACGCTCAGCGGGCGAAAGCACTGGAGGCGATGCCGGCGACCACTTGAGCGATTACCTCGATCGGTCGGCGCAGACCCAGGAAATTGAGGTTCAAACCCGGCTGCGGCAGAACCACGCCCGCCTTCTGTGGGCGATCGACGCCGCCCTGCGCCGGATTGATCGGAATACATTCGGCGTCTGCGAGGAGTGCGATCAGCCGATTCCGGCCGCGCGCCTGAATGCGGTGCCCTGGGCGCGCTTGTGCAGAGATTGCAAGGAGCAGCACGATTCTTTCGTGGTACCGCGACCCCTCATGGGTTAGCATTCGAAAACACTGAGAGTGAGTTCTTCGATACGCCGTCCAAATTCAAAACCAGGAGCAGGGAGACAGAAAATGGCAGACAATGCACCAACCTACAAGCTAGGCACACTGGCGCTCCACGCCGGGCAAGTGCCCGATCCCACCACCACGGCACGCGCCGTCCCCATCTATGCGACGACCAGCTACGTGTTTCACGATACCGAGCACGCGGCCACTCTTTTCGGTCTTCGCGAATTCGGCAACATCTATACGCGTCTAATGAACCCTACTACCGATGTGCTGGAAAAGCGCCTCGCCGCGCTCGATGGCGGCGCGGCAGCCTTGGCCTTTGGCAGCGGCCAGGCGGCGATTACGGCATCCCTGCTGACGATCGTGCATGCTGGCGACAACTTCATCTCCGCCAACAGCCTCTACGGCGGGACCTGGACGCTTTTCACACAGACATTCTCCAAACTTGGAATCGAGGTACGGTTCTTCGATCCCAAGCAGCCCGAGGAGATCAGCAAGCTCGTCGACAAAAGCACCCGCGCTGTGTTCATCGAGACGCCCGGCAACCCCAAAAACGACGTGCCGGACTATCGCCAAATCACCGACATCGCGCACCGGCACGGCCTGCCGGCGATCATCGATAACACGGCGTTGACGCCGGCATTGTTCCGCCCCATCCAACACGGCTTCGACATAGTGGTGTATTCGACGACCAAGTTCATCGGCGGTCACGGTGTGCACATCGGGGGAGCGATCGTGGACAGCGGCAAGTTCCCCTGGGCCAAGGACGCGGCGAAGTGGCCGGAATTCACCGCGCCCGATTCGGCCTACCACGGCATCGTGTTTGAGGAAGCGCTGCGCCCGATCGGCAACGTCGCTTACATCATCTACATCCGCACCCACTGGCTGCGCGACACGGGCGCCACGCAGAGCCCGTTCGGGTCGTTCCTAACGCTGCTGGGGTTGGAGACGCTGCACTTGCGCCTGCAACGGCACTCGCAGAACGCCCTCGCCGTCGCCGAGTTCCTGGAAAAACATCCGGCAGTGGAGTGGGTCAACTATCCCGGCCTGCCGAGCCACCCCGACTTTGCTCGCGCGAAGAACTACCTTCCGGCCGGCCAGGGAGCAATTGTGGGTTTCGGCATCAAGGGCGGCAAGGCGGCAGGCGCGAAGCTGATCAACAGCGTCAAGCTGTTCAGCCACCTCGCCAACATCGGCGACGCCAAATCGCTGATTATCCACCCCGCCACGACGACGCACTCGCAACTCACGCCGGAAGAGCAGGCGCAGACGGGTGTGACTCCCGAGTACGTCCGGTTGTCGGTGGGCATCGAAGATGTCGATGACATCATCGCCGATTTGGATCAGGCCCTGGGGGCGTCGCAGGCGTAAGCAAAGCAATCCCTGACGGGCAGCCACCGTCAGTGCAACTTCGGCCGTGGGCCTCTTTCGCAATCACATTTCTCGGCCGGCATGGCGCTGATTGTGGCTGCCGTCAAACCTTTCTACCGATGAGCGAAAACCGCAATGCTCGGCGCCGACGAAAATGAGCGGTCAGTCCGAGCAAGGGTTCTACAACATGCGATTCAGGCATCTCAAGCTATTCACTTCGATCGGTTTGGAAGCTCTCCAGTACAACGGGAGGGCGTGTTGTACGGTCCCACCGCCGACGTGTGGAGGTGTCGCTTAAGAACGAGCTGATTTCCGCGATCCCACTCAAACCCACCGTCGGACCCATGTCTGGCGGTGGGTTTTGCTTTTTTCGGTCGCGGCGCCCGGATCAAAGTCCGGTGATGTGAGCGGGCCAGGAATAAACCGGCAGTCCAGACGATAAATCTAAAAGGAGGATGTACATGCGCAATAGCATTCGGAAGAATGCCGAGAGGTCTACTGGCAGTATCTCAGGGCGTATCGTGCCACTGCTCTTGTTGGGATTGGCGTTGATGACTTGCTTTGTAAGCAATCGCTCCGCCCTTGCTCAAACGCCCACCGCGAATCTCACAGGTCTCATTCGGGATGCTTCGGGAGCTCTGGTTCCGAACGCCAATTTAGTGCTGACAAACAACGGCACGGGCATTTCCCGAAACACGCGGTCAGGGGGCGACGGTTACTACACTTTCTCTTCGTTGGTACCGGGAACGTACCAGTTGACGGTTACCGACAACGGCTTTGCGACGCTTGTACACAAAGACATCCGGTTGGATGTGCAGGAGACGATTCGACTGGACTTGACCCTGCAAGTGGGAGCAACGTCGGAGGAGGTTACGGTGACCGCGGCGGCTCCGCTACTGCAGCAGGAGACATCGTCCATCAGCCAGTTGGTGGGTCAGAACACGGTGGCGGACCTACCTCTTCTTGGACGAAATCCCTATGCCCTGGTGCAAATCGTCCCCGGCGCCTTTCTGCCCGCTTCGTACAACAGCCTGCCGGTGGACGTGATCTCGCAAACCTACGTGTCGATCAATGGTGCGCGGGCGGGCCAGAATGAGTATCTGCTTGATGGCGTCACCAACACTAACCCGGGAAATTCCGGCCCCACGGTCTTTCCCATCGTTGATGCGGTGCAGGAATACCGGGTGATCACCAATAATTATTCGGCCGAGTACGGCCGGGCGGCGGGCGGGATCTTTAATGTGGCTAGCAAGTATGGCGCGAACGCCCTGCACGGTGACGCCTACGACTATGTTCGTAACACCTTGCTCAATTCGAACGATTTCTTCTCCAACCGGGCGGGCCTTCCTGTGAATGCTTTCCACTTCAACCAATTTGGGGGCACGCTGGGCGGGGCAATCCATCAGAATAAGACCTTTTTCTTCGGAAGCTACGAGGGAACGCGGCAAGTGCAAGGCGACACTTTTACGGGAACTGTCCCCACAGCCCTGCAAAAGCAAGGCAACTTCAGCCAGACCTACAACTCTGCCGGTGCGCTCATTACCCTTTACAACCCGTTCACCACGACGCAAAACACGTCCGGCCAATATGTGCGGACGGCGTTTGCGGGTAACATCATTCCCTCCGGGGCGGGGGGACTGATCAATCCCACTGCGCAGGCGTTCCTCAACTTCTATCCAGCTCCCAATACGCCCACAAGTTCGCCGACGAATGCCAACAATTTCACTTCGGCATACCCCTACCGGGTACGGAAAGACGACTTCTCGGTGCGGGTAGACCACGAGCTCAGCGAAAAGCAGCGCGCCTTTGGGGAGGTCTTCTACGATCGCACGCCACGTGTGTTTCCCAACGTCTATAACGATCCGGGGTCGCCTACGTATGCCCCCCAGGTGTTCGAGCGCCGCGGCGCGGTACTGAGCGACACGTTTGTCTTGAACTCGACGACCGTGCTCAACTTCGAGTATGGATTTAACCGCTTGGGCAACGTGCGTTTTGCCTTCGCCCAGGGATATGACCTATCAAAATTGGGTTTTGCTCCCAGTTTCGCTTCACAACTGTCCCCGGCCGCCATTCCCACCGTCAGCATTGCGGGATTCAACGGAGTCTCCACCACCGTCTCCAACACGGCCGATGTCGGCCAGGCATTCGGCGACACCACCCTGATCGTGTTCGGAATCGATTCTCACGTCTGGCAGGAAACCTTAACAAAAACCAGAGGGCGCCACACCCTGAAGTTTGGCGGAGAGTTTAATTTGCTTCGCGAGGATGCCCAGCAGAATCCGGGAACCAACGGGTTTACGTTCACATCCGCCTTTACGCAAGGCCCCATCGCCACCACCGCCAGTTCCACCGCGGGAAGCGCTCTGGCTTCGTTCCTGCTTGGCACTCCGGCGAGCGGATCGATAACCAGCAACCCGGCTCTGGCACTGCAGTCGTTTTACTATGCATTCTATGCCCAAGACGACTTCAAAGTGACTCCCAAGCTTACGGTGAATTGGGGGCTGCGTTATGAGTATGAGGCACCCTGGACGGACCGCTTTAACCAACTGACCAACTTCAATTTCCAGGCCGTTCCGCCGATCACCGCGTCCGGCCTAAATCTGCACGGCGCACTGAGCTTTGTGGGAGTGAACGGCAATCCTCGCGGCCAATGGAATCCCTCGCGCGGCAACTTCGCCCCTCGGCTGGGGTTTGCTTATTCGCTCGGCCAGAAAACCGTAATCCGCGGCGGCGCGGGCCTATTTTACGCACCGGGCTTTACTTCCGACAATTGGACCTCGACGACAGGCTTTGCCGCCACCAACACCTTCGTCGGTTCGCTCAACACCGTCACCCCCTACAACCTGCTGGACAACCCTTTCCCAAATGGGCTGCTGAAGCCGGTCGGCAGTTCGCAAGGAGCAGCCACCGACCTTGGGCAGAGTATTACCTTCACCGATCGGAACTTCAAAGTGCCCACCAGCGGGGCTTGGAACCTGCAAGTCCAGCGGGAATTGCCGAGCCATATTGTGGCAAGCATTGCCTACGTCGGCGAACGTGGCTGGCACGAGTACCAGTCGCGCCAGTTCAATCAGCTTCCCGACAGCGACTTGGCGCAAGGCAGCGCGCTGCTCAAGTTGGTTCCCAATCCCTTCTACGGCCAGATCTCCTCTGGGGCGCTGAGCGCGGCGAACGTATCGCAGGCGCAGTTGGATCTTCCTTACCCGCAGTTCCTGTCGCTTGCCACCAACTACTCGTCCTGGGCTTCGTCCACCTACAACGCGCTCCAGCTCACGGCAGAGAAGCGGTTCTCCCGGGGAGTTAGTGTTAACGCCTCCTACACATGGTCGCGGCTGATGGATAACAATACTGGCGACTTCTCCGGCCAGACGCTGGGCGCTGCCGGCTATCAGGACTATTACAACCTGCGCAATGAGTGGGCAGTCTCGGCGCTCGACGTGCCCCGACGCCTGGTGGTGGCCTATCGCTGGGAGCTGCCGGCGGGACCCGGGCATCAGATTTTCCAGAGGGGGCCAGCCGCGAAGGTTCTGGGCGGATGGCAGGTCGAAGGTATCACCGCCGTGCAGACCGGTGAAACGCTCGGCATTGGGGACGCGACCAACACGAGTAATTCTACAAATGCCGGCGGGCAACGACCCAATTGGAACGGTGTCAATCCCGCCTCGGCTCACCCAACTATCAACGCGTGGTTCAACACCTCGGTCTTTAGTCAGCCCGCGGCTTTCACCTTTGGAAATGCACCACGGTCCTTCGGAACCCTCCATGCTTCCCCACTGCGGAACTTTGATTTCTCGGCGATCAAAAATACATATCTGACGGAGAAGTTCTCCCTGCAACTGCGCGCCGAGTTCTTCAATCTGTTCAACACGCCGCAGTTCAATCCGCCCGCCACTTCCTATGGCGCGGGTACGTTCGGAACCGTTTCGGGACAGCAAAATAACCCGCGCATTATTCAGTTGGCGGCGAAACTAATCTTTTGATCAAAGGAGCTATCAATGACCAGATCTCGATTTTCCAGAAGAGGTTTCTTGCAAGGCGCTGCGCTGGCAACTGGGGCAAGTGCGTTCCCCACATCTGCCCCGGCGCGAGGCACAGCCGAACCGTCCGGTTCAACCTGGGAGCGGCCGCCCAAACAACACGGGAATGACTTGAACCTCATCGTCATCGTGGCCGACACCTTTCGCCGCGATAACCTGGGAATCTATGGCCCGAGATGGCTGGAGTCGCTTGAGACTCCCAACCTCGACCGGTTTGCCCGGCAATCAGTACTCTTCGAGGATTTCTACGCGGAGGTGCTGCCGACCATTCCATTGCGCCGCACCCTCTACACCGGGCGACGAGGAATCCCCGCCATTTATTACCCGCAACATGAGAACGTGCAGCTACCGGGGTGGCATCCCCTTTATTATGAGGACGTCACTTTGGCCGAAACGCTCACCGAGTCAGGCTATGTCACTTCTTTGATCAGCGATTTGTACCACCAGTTCAAACCGGGCAGGAACTTCCAGCGCGGCTTCCAATCCTACGAGTACATTCGCGGGCAGGAGTTCGACGCCTATGGTACTTCGCCACACGGATTGCTGGATGTCAGTGACATCGTGCCAAACGACTATCTGCGGGGTTCTCCGGGCCTGCACAATTTCCTCAGCCAATACAAGGCGAACTCAAATCTGTGGAAGCAGCAGGGGGAGTCGCTGGCGCAAATTGTGGCGCAGACCGCCACCGCCTGGCTGCGCGAGAACTTCCGCCAACGGCCGTTCTACCTGCAAGTGGAATTCTTCGACCCACATGAGCCGTGGGATCCTCCCGCGCGGTTTCTGGAGAAGTATCTGCCCAACGCCTCAGGCCCGAGCTATATCGAACCCCCTTATGACACCCTGGAGCTGCCGGACGCCATCAAGCAACGCTTCCGGGCCAATTACGCGGGTGAAGTCAACTGCGTGGACACCTGGATTGGCAATCTTCTGAGCCAAATCAGCGACCTGGGATTGTACGAAAACTCGATCGTGGTCTTCCTTGCCGACCACGGCACACTGCTGGGGGAACACGGTCAGTTTTTGAAGGGACCCGACAAGCTGCGTCGGCAGGTGACGCACGTTCCGCTGCTGGTCAGGACGCCAACACAAGATTTTGCAGGGAAAAAGGTGCAGGGCTTCATCCAGCCTCCCGACGTCGTGCCGACGCTATTGCCCCTGCTGGGATTGAAACCTCCCGCGCGTGCTACCGGCAGCAACCTGTGGACGCTGGTGACGGGCGAGTCGAAGGGCGATCGAGACGTAGTCGTGCAGACTTACGGTTGGGTCGGGGCGGTTCGGGATAAGGAATGGAGCTACACCGAAATCTGGAAGCCCGAGGCCCGTCAGGACAAGTATCACGCCGCCCCGGGGGCGCCTCTCGCGGCTTACAAGCCACAGCTCTACAACCTTCAGCAAGATCCACAGGAGTTGACGGATGTCGCAGACACGTATCCTGATGTGGCGCGGCGATATTCGGCCAAGCTGAAGGATTACATCGCCTCAGGTGAGGGGAAAACCGAGGGAAGCTTTAACTCCAAAGCAAGTTTCGACCTCCAAGAAGGGCTCTATGCGAAATAGCGTAACCCGCTATTGTTGAATCTGTTACTTGCCATGACCGGTCGCGTGGGTCGATGAAGTCAGTATCCCCTCATTGAGCCACACTGTCGAATAGTCCGATCCTTTCCTGCCAGGGAGGACTCGGTGATAATAGCATTCAGGAGGAACTTAAATCATGAACCGCCGTAAATTCCTGGCATCCGTTGCGGGGGCCGGGGCAAGCACCGCATTGGCCGGGCCGCTCTTCGGAACAATATCCGAAAGAGCAAAGCTGTCACACAAAGAACGGGTCGATCGCGCGCTCCGCGGCCAGGAGGTCGATCGGCCGCCTTTCACCTTTTATCACCATTATAAGCGGCCCACGGCGCAGCAGGAGGCGCAGGACCATCTCGACTTTCACCGTACGTATAATACGGACATCGTCAAGGTGATGAACGACTTCGATTATCCTCCTTCAACGACCGGTAAATGGTACGAACTAAATCCGCTCGCTTCGCCGTATCCCAAGCAACTGGCTACGCTCAAGGATGTGCGCGACGGACTCAACGGTGACGCTTACTTCATCGATACGATCTATGGCCCTTACATGACGGCCATGATTCTCTTTCAATCGCAAGCCCAATTTGCCAACCTGCCTAAATCCGAGGAAACCACGGACGAGCAAATCAGGAGCCTGCGCGAGTTCCAACAGCAGAATCCTGAGGGGTGGCACACGGCCCTGGAGGCGATCACACAGTCCACGATTAATCACATTCAACTTGCCAAGCAGCTTGGCGCGTCCGGGACGTTGGTGAGCGTCTTCAACGCCGAAAGCAAGTTTGGTTCAGTTGATGACTACCGGAAATACACTCGTCCCTATGACAAGCGTGTGTTCGAGGCGTTGGCCGATACCAAACTAACCGTTCTCCACCTCCACTATCTCGAACGGCCGTATCTGGACCTGTTCCAAGACTTCCATGCTCCCGTCATTCAGCATTCGGTCAAAACCAGCGGGATTGCGATCTCTGAAATACGCCAACACTACGCGCAACCAATTCTAGGAGGAGTGGATGAAGTCGATTATCGAAAGCTGACTACTTCTGATATCCGCAGTCAGTGGACCAAAGCACGCGAGCAGGCCGGCGCCAAATACATTGCGGCTCCTGGGTGCTCGGTTCCCAACGATTCAACCCCGGAAGAACTGGCTCGGTTCCCCCAAGCCTTGGGGCCAGTCTCAGCGGGCAACGGACATTGATAGAACTTCGCCAGGTGGTTTGTGTAAAGTGCCCTCCATTTTTCTGAACTCCGATTGGGAAGCGAGGAACACGATGGGTGCTCGACCCAAATATGTTCGGCATTTGCTCACTCTCGTGGCATTGGCAGGAGTGGTTTGCCTTCGGCCGTCACTGAGGCTTATTCCTGGGACAGCAGCCAAGAGCGAACTGGTCCGTTCCTTGGAAAGCGGGCACCTCTATTCGCTAGGTTATGACCAGACGCTTGGTGTATGGGGTGAATCCGATCACGTTGGTGACAGCTATACGTTCGCGCGAGAGGCTCTGGCAGTACCGGCTCCCAGCCCGTTCGTGGCGCTCGGGTTGGAAAAAGCGGACTTGGTGAAGTACGGCATTCAAGGCCTCCCGGCAATGACGACGCAAGAAGTGGATCACTCGGAGGGTGCGCGCGACACGCACGCTACAGTTGCCGTTGACTTGAATCACGATCTTTGGACGGCATACACCAGTTTTCGTAGTGGCGATGAGGATATCTACGTTCGGGAGCGTTCTCCCGAAGGTGAATGGGGCAAGGAAGTCCAACTAAGCCATTCCCCGCTGGCAGATTTCAATCCCGCCATCGGGGTCGACCAGAATGGCTGGGTGTGGGTCGTCTGGAGTCGGCAAAAGAATGCACAGGAGTGGCCGCTGGTCGCGGCTCACTTCGATGGCAAGCAATGGGCTGCAGATGAAGAGATCGTTGCCGGCAGGAACTATCTCCCGACACTGGCGCGAAACAAAAGGTCGGGTGAGCTCTGGCTGGCATGGGAGGACTGGAGCACTGGAACCAGTCAGGTTCGCAGCGCCAAATGGAGCGGGAAGGAATGGTCGAGCTTCCAGGCAGCGCCGGCCGACTCGCTCCCACACCAACATCCAACCCTGGCATCCGGCGACGACGGCGCCGTTTGGCTCGCGTACGACGTCGTGGAAAACGATAAATATGACGTCCGCCTCGCCAATTGGCAGGATGGTACCTGGAAGGCGGTGAATCCTCCGCCGGCTATCGAGGGACACCGCCGGAAGCCAGCCATTGACGTGGATCATGAGGGAAGGGTGTGGCTGCTAGCGGAAACCCTGGTGCAGGAGCCGGTTCAGGATCGGCGCGCCTTTTATGGGATCGCGCAGTACTTCAACGTTCGCCCGCCGTCCCGGGCCATGCTGGTCTGGAGCCATGATCGCTGGAAGGCGATCTCACCCGGTCCGCTGACCTCAAGCGAAGAACCGAGCCTCCACATCGATCGCAACGGAACCGTGTGGATCATCACGCGTGAGATATCCCTTGATCAGCATGGTTTTTCTGCGGTCGGCGTGCGGTATCGCGGCGATCATTGGTTCACAAGCTCATTGCAAGGTCCAGCCTGGTCACCGGAGAGCGCCAACCGCGAGTTCGTAGTGGGAGGCCAGGACATCACCAGCGACAAGGAAAGACTGAGCTTCGCCGAGGATGGGGACTTCATCTATCTGGCTCAGACTCGTTCCCATCGGCGTCTGGTGATGCAGCCGGCGTTCACTTTCACGGATGCGCCTGTCGATACCGTCGTGACGTCCTTTCCACTCGAGTCCAAAACCTACGTGGAGGCAGACGCCGTCGACTTCGACACGACGCTCAATGGAACGAGTTCGCCGGAAGTGACGCCACTTCCCCATGCCGACCCGTCGCCGGAACGGGCGGAGGTCGCGGTGGACGGGCAGCAACTCGGAGTCTACTACGGCGACTTGCATCACCACACGGAGTTCTCACGCGATCCGGGCCTCTACAACGACGATGGGGACAGTAATTATCGGTATTGGAGGGACATCCGAAAGCTCGACTTCACCGGCCTCACCGACCATGTGGAACATCTCAGCGACTATGACTGGTATCGCATGCGCCGGACCGCCGCCTTTTATGACGTTGTTGATCGCTTCGCCGCGTTTGTGGGCTTCGAGTGGTCGTCGGAATTTTACCGCAATGGCAATTTTCAGTGGGGGCATCACAATGTCATCTACCGTACCGACGGCCCCGAGGTGCACTATTACAGTGCCAGCCTGCCGGGAAGCAATACTCCAGGACTGCTGACCCATCATCTGAGCGAAGACATCGCGCAGGCTGCGAAGCAGGGAGTCGAAACCGGAGCGATTGTGATTCCGCACGACCCGAACCGGTGGGTGCAGCCCCTGAATTGGAGTTGGTATAACCCTCATTGGCTTCGGCTCATTGAACTTGTGCAGTCGCGGGGATCTCATGAAATGTTGGGTGGTCCGCAGCACTTTCCCCTGGTTAACGATCTGAATCTCGTCATCGGCCACTCCGTGCAGGACGGGCTGGCGCACAATTTCCAGTGGGGCTTCATCGGCAGCGGCGACCATTTTGGGCGGCCGATCGCAGGGGTGTTTGCGTCCGCGGGTGAACGCCACGCGATTTTTGACGCGATGTTTGCCCGTCGCACGTTCGCAACGACCGGCGCCCGCATGGTCGTCAGCCTTTCCGTGAACGGGCATTTTATGGGAACCGCCTGGAAGGGCAACGAAACCGAACACACTCTCGACGTCTACGCGCGGGGCACCAAGCCGATTATGGAGGTGGTCATCTGGAAGGATAACCGCATAATCTATCGCTGGTCGCCACCGGGCGCGGGCTTGGAACCCAACGCCGGCGCATACCCTTCTTCACTTACTTTCCGACCGGAGCGAGAATTCACGTTGCACTTCAAAGATCCTTCGGCACCGTACTTCCGGGAGAACTGGTGGTACGTGCGAGTCACGCAGCAAGACGGCGAGATAGCCTGGTCGAGTCCCGTCTGGTTCGTCTATGAACCGATCAGCCCGCGGGTGATCGCTGACGCCGGAGGCAGGCAGTCGATTTACATCATGCCCCAGTTCGCGGTCCCCGTGCCAATTCTGATGCGCAATCAGAAAGAGCAGACAGTGAAGGGACAACTCAAGTTGCTAAATGTTCCTGCAGGTTGGAAGCTCGCTCCTGACGGAGCAATTGACTTTACCCTGCCGCCGGATAGCTGGACCACTTACGTCTGGAATATCCACGCGTCGGAGGAATCCGTTAAAGAGCTGAAAGCCATACCCGTGGAGCTTCAGGTCACCTACGCCGATGGAACCCAGGAATTTAAATCACTGGCGGTGATTCAGAGCCCCAAAGTCTTAGACACCCACTATCAGCTTAGTGAATTGAATGACGCGCTCTACTTGCAGCATGACGTGGACACCCTAAACGCCTGGCTAAATATCATGGTGAAACGATGGGGATTGACTCAATAGGTATTTCATGGTGGCCTCGCCCAAGGCAGATGGGTGGCATGGGCTCTCAATCAAGCGGATCGTATCAACTTCTGGCGGAGATTTGCCTTTTTAGTTGGGGATCAGGAAGACAATCGCGTCACCTGATGTTGACGTTCCACTTTTGCCTGTGACTCGAAGCAACAATTTCAAAGCCAACCCCGTGGATCCAGGGTGCTGAGGTGCCTGGGATTAACTCGTATCGTGCCATTTTTTAAGCCCTTTTCTGCTCGCACGGTAGTCGCGAAGTAGCTTCAGCCTTGGCTTTGTGATGCAAATCGAGTCAGACCTGTCGCCAACAAGGGCTGCACCCGGATTGAAATTGATCAAGTGCGAACCATGAACCAATTCCCCTCAAGCGTTAAACCCCCAGTTTCTCCGCGGCTAGTTCAGTGCCTGCGACCCGCGCGCGGATCTTTTCAAATGCTGTGTCTCGAGCAGTTGAGGTGTCATCGCCGAATGGACTGAATCCGCAGTCATCGGTGGTGCCGAGCCGGTCGAGGGGGATGAATTCCGCGGCCTCAAGCACCCGGTCGCACACTTGCTGCACTGTTTCGATCTGGGGATCGATAGGGTCTATGACGCCGACGAAAATGTTTTGACCCGGACGGCTGTGTTTGCGAATCAACCGGAGTACTCGAGCGCGGTCCTTCTCGCTCGCCATCTGGAGATAAAAGCTCCCGGCGTTGAGGCGGAAAAAAGCCGGCAACAATCCGGCGTAGTCCACGTCGGCGCTATGGGTGGCGTCCTGATCGCCTCCCGGACAAGTATGAACTCCCAATTTCTGCCGTTCCTCCGCTGCGAAATGATTGAGAACCTGGTTGTTGAGGCCAATGAACTGCTCGAGCAGTTTCCCCGAGGGATCGAGTTTCAGCGACAGACGTGCTTCCGTGAAGTCAATCTGCACCTTGTAAGCGCCATTTGCCAGGCAAGCTCGGATGTCCTTCCTCGCCTCGTCAATTAAATCGTTTACGAACTGTTCTCGGGAGTAGGCGCCAAGGCCTTCAGCAGGATAGAGCAGGCTCAAAAGGGACGGGGAAATGACGGCCTGTTTGACCGGGAGTTTCGTATGTTGGCGCGCGGCCATCAGATAGGAATCGGCAAATGTTTTGTAGTGGAAGGGTCCCGAAGCGAGCCTCGGCAGCCGGCGTGTATGGCCATCCGCAAAAGGTACGACGATGCCGTCCGGCGCCAGATTCTCAAGGCCATGAATCGGGTAGGTAGCGAAGCTGGGCTTGGACTGCTCGCCGTCTGTAATCACCGGCGAGCCCGTCGCTTCGAAACGCAGGATGGTGTCGCGCAGGGCTTCCTCGTAAAGGAAATCGAGCCTATCTTGTGTTATTCGCCCCGCTTGGAACTCCCCGATGGCTTCGAGGAGTTGCGGCGGGCGAGGAATGCTACCAATGGGCTCAGTTGGAATCGGCATCGGCAAAATCCTCCGGCTGTGAGTATGCAATCATTACGGTTATCTTCGGACTCCCAACGCATCGGCAACACGATTGATGTAATTGAACCAGGATGTCCTCTCAGCTTGTCAAATTGATGGGACAGCCTACCTAGGCAGCTGGAAAAACGTCAATAATGTCCATGAATTATTCAGGACACAACAACGTGCTATGTGCTTCCCCAACGGTGTGGAGGTCTGCTCTCGCCCGGGCCGGTCACATGAAGTTCTTCGTGTGATAAGCGGAGAGCCGAGTGGCGTCGTCCGAATCGAATCCCAAGCTTTGCAAGCGTTCGCGGCGGGCGTTGTCCATCTCGCGGTGCAGGTTGGACACCCGCTGAGCGCCGGCCCGCACCTCGCGAGGTGCAATGCCTCCTCCTGCTAGTATCGTCAGCGCATCAGCAACATAGGGGCTAAGGCCGGAGACGGATGCGAGCATCTGGCTGCGCCGTTCGACTGCGGCAGCCAACGCGGAGCGCCGCTCGGGCTCACGATCAAGCACGTAGCGCAAGTGTTCCATGCCGAAGGCCACGTGCCGCGCCTCGTCGCGGTGCGCAAGTTTTGCCAGCGCCGCGGTCACCGGATCGGGCGCGCGCTCCTCCAAGAACTTCAGCAAGGTGAGAAATGTTCCTTCGCCCATCACGCACAACAGAAACGCCGCGGTCGTAAAGTCGGGCTCCTCCAGGAGTGTTTGCAGAGAGAGTTGACTACTGACAGCGGACGTTCCAAGTCTCATGCCGCCAGCTTCCGCGCGCCGCGTGAACGCCTCCGCGTGGCGGGCTTCATCGACCACCTGAACGGCAAGAACTTCCACCACCTCACGATAGTGCGGATGGATGCGGGGGATAAATCGCGCCGGCACGTAGAGCGCTGCGAATTCGTTTTCGGTGAGGAACGTCATGATCTGACTCACAGCGGATTCAACTTCGCGAGGCAGTGTCGGAAGCTTGTCCCACGGGATGTCGCGCGCGACGGACCACTGGTTTGCGATCGCCTGCTTGTAGATGCTCGCGAGTTCCTGTGCCCACACGTCGCGCTTCCGGCACAAAGTGAAGGCGAAACTTGGTCCCCCCCGCTCAATCCACCCGCCGCGGGGCGCCAAGCCCCAGTGCGGATCCGCAGTCTCCGCGATTGTGCTGCCGAGCGCAACGACCGGTGCCGGGCCTGCAACTTTTTCGATTCGGTAGCTATGCGGTCGAGCACTTCCCAAGTACCGATGCCCCTCTTTGCGGCACCACGCTGCCAACGCGTCCGCGAGTTCCGGCGAGTCCGCGCGCACTTCCAGCAGATCGCCCACCGCCAAGCCGGCGAGCGCGCTCCGCAAAAGAACGGGGGCTCCCTCATGGATCGCGAGATCCTCAAGGTCAATCTGCGCGTTGGGAAACTGCTCAGGCATAGAACTTAAACCGTTCCACGGCGCGTTGAAGCTGGGCGTAGCCGGTCGTGCGCGCGGCCAGCCACCGCTTCAATCCTTCCAGTTCCATCAGCGTCCGAACTTCCGGGTCTTCAAACGACATGCCAAGCAGAGTTTCCACGAACGGCTCCCAGCGCTCCTTCGGCAGGTCGGATTTGACGGTAAAATTGCAGTGGTCAAACGGTGGAGTGGAAGCCAGCACGCGCGTCGTGCCGGGGTCGAGCGTGCCCTCATTGATGAAAACCGTGTGATTGCCATCCAGAACGCACGCGGCGTCCGCTCTTCCGGCTGCCAATGCCCGCGCCGCGTCGCGTTCTCCGCCCACATGATCTCCGTGTTTTCCCACCATGACATTGTGATGCAGGACCTGGCAGTCTTCACCGGGGACCACGCCCGCCTCCGCCAACAGCAGGAGTGGAATGAGTGTGGCCTGAGGAGAGTCCGACGCACCGACGGCAATGGTCTTGCCCTTGAGATCTCCAAGACGCTCGATGGCTGAGTTCTTGCGGACCAGAATCTTGGTGGTGAGGTCGCGGTCCGAGTCTCGCATGGCAATGGCGCGGCACCCGCCGGAACTATCACGCTGGCTTTTGACCCAGGCCAGAGGGGAATTCCATGCGACGTCGATTTCGCCAGCTAGGTTCGCCTGGACTTGCGCGTCGTAATTCGAGTACAGAACATAGTCGATGGGGGCGCCGTGCTTGGCGAAATAGGGTATGAAGCCCTCCCATATCGTCACGACTTTCGGGTCATAGGCGACAGCCCCCAGCCGTAGCGGACCTGTGGCGGTTATGACAGCAGCCATAAGTTGAAGTCCTCCTGATTCGCTAGAAAAGCGGAAAACCCAGGCATGCCTTGCCCACGAACTCTTTTAGAACGTCCGTGGAAGGAGCCATTACCGACGCCGCTTGAGCGTCGCGAAAGACTCTTTCCAGGCCGCCACGCCTTCCGTATGCGGCTCCGCCGCCCAAGGTCATGGCACGCGAGGTTATGGCCAGAGCGGCCTCCGCAGCCTTTGCCTTGATGCCGAGGACATCGAGCATCGCTTCCGGGTCGGCCGCCGCCGCACGGCGAACGGTCTCGGCGAGATAAGCCCGCGCCGACCGCAGTTCCAGCGCCATCTCCGCAGCCAGGAACTGCACGCGCGGGATGGCCGCGAGAACAGTTCCTCCTGCATGCTCGTACCTCCGGGCGGTTACGTGCGCGGTGGAGAATTGGAACGCCGCTCCGGCAATTCCCAGCGAAACCGCGGCAACGCCAATCTGAAAATTCGGCAACACGACCTCCAGCATGGTCTGAAAACCAGTTCCTTCCGGTCCCAACCGGTCCTCGTCGCGCAACTCGACGTCGTCAAGTTTCATCGGAGCGCTGGCGTTCCCAGCCAAGCCAACGCCCTCGAAAGGCTTGCCGGCTTTGAAGCCGCGAGTCCCCGCCTTAACGAGATACAGATCGAGCTCGGTCGGACCCGCAGCCTCCGCTTTCAGCGTTGAAACGACGTAGCTGTCTGCCTCACCGGCGCTGGTCACAAAACTCTTTTGGGAACTCAGGCGCAGCCCCTCACCGTTTCTGGTGACTTTGCTGACCGGCATATAAAAATGGCCACCCGATCCAGCTTCGCTGAATGCGAGGGTGGTCAGGTGTTCGCCGCGTGCGATGATGGGCAACAGGCCCTGCTTAAGCGCGTCTCTTCCCTTGGCGGCAATGACTGCGGTCCCGCAATAGTGCATGAGTGTCACCATGGCGGTGGAAGCACAAGCCCGACCGAGGGTTTCCAGCACCTGGGCCGCATCGGATATGCTGCCGCCCGCGCCGCCGTATTCGGTGGGAACGGTAAGCCCCAAAAGGCCGATCTGGCCCAACTTCTGAATATTCTCGCGTGGAAAACGGCGTGAGCGATCCACCTCGTCAGCACCCGGAGCAAACACTTCCTTCGCCAATCGCTCGTTCTCCGCAAGCAATTCTCGGATACTCGTCATGCGATAACCTCCGTCAATTTCCAATCAACCCGTCGTCAGATGTGCTGCTGCAGGCGAGTCGAAACCAGAAGCCAACAACTGCGCCCGGCAGCATAGTGGGTCCCCGCAGCGGCAACGCAAAAGAAGTGTGGCTCCCGGGCGGGCACTTGTGGCGGTGCCCGATGTTAAGTCCAAAATGTTTTTAGAAACGGCCGCCGGACGTCTAAGTTTCGGATGTTCAAGTGAATCCCTGTGGTCTTATGCAGCGAGGCGAACAAGCGCAGGTTCTGTGAGTAGAGATGGTCTTGGGATAAACTACTGCCACAGCCTCTGCTCCGATGCAATCTTAGGATTGGTAAGCGACGATTATACAATTTCCCAATGACACTTGCCAAAATTCTAGCTAAACGTCGGCACTGCGGACAACGTCGATAGCTCCAGAGCGGAACTTGCGAAGTGCCGGCTGGTCAATGTGACGCGGCCACCAACGTATTTTGTGTCACCGGTCCGGGAACTGGCGCTGCCGAGCAAGTTATTCTAGAGACGGTTCAGCGATGGGCCGCCGGGATTGCCGTGGAGCGTACGCGCCTCGAGCGTCGGAGTGGCGCGGCCCTCATGAACTCGCGAATGGGGGACTCAATCTGCGCCACCCGCGCGTGGCGGTCCCACTAGGCGGAGAGGGGGGCGGAGCGTTTAAACCCCTGCTGACCCTGCCGCGCCAATTCGGCTTGTGCAGGTTCTCAGCTGAGAAAGCCGTATCGGGCCATTAGCTCGTACGCTGTCGCAATGCTTTCTACTGCCGAATCACCTAGGCCTCCGGGTCGGCCTGGTTTTGTTACAGCCTGAGTTTTGACACAGATTAGCTACGAAATTCTGGCGCCTGCTTGCCATCTAATTGATTGCTGGTCGTTTAAGCAATGAGCCTTACATATCTGCTTGCGAGCGCCTGCTTTTAGAGCATGTGCTCCGATAGGCATTTAAGTTATTTGTTTGCTTTGGCTTCCATTTTTTGTAATGCGATTTGGCTTGGAGAATAGGTAAGGTTTTGGTGGTTTGTTCTTAGGAATAACTACTGTATTTACACAAGGTTGGTACGCCCGGAGAGATTCGAACTCCCGACCCCTTGCTTCGTAGGAGTGCGGCTGCAAAGCATTCAATTTATTATCCTCTTTCCTTCCATCCGATTACACCATTTCGGGGATTCTGCTTTCGCTCAGAGCTTATCCCTTTCAGCCTCACAGGCAGGAGGTCGCGTTCAATGCCAGGCCGTTCGTATTGTGCGGGCTTCCCCTACGTCCCCTTCCGAAGGACCAAGTGCTGTACAAACGTCGCAATGGAAGCTTTTTCCTTCACATCGTCGCCCACCCAGACTATGGCCTGCCCTTCGGCCAGGACAGGCTCGTTCCCATCTGGGTAGCCACTCTCGCCCTTCGGCAAAAGAGCCGCACAGTTCATTTCGATAGCGCTGCCCAGATGCTCGACTTTTTTCGCTTCCCCAAAGATGGCCGCTATTACCGGCGCATGGTGCAGGCCTTCCAGCGGATATTTGCCTCGACCATCTTTTTCGGAACGGAGCATCAGCCGGCCGGTGCCACGCTCATGGATTGGTCGCGCTTTCATTTTTTTGATGAGCTTCATCTCTGGTGCACGGAAGGGGGCCAGTGCCCTTCCATCCCAGCAGGCGACCACTCGAACACTGTGACTCTCAGCGAAGCTTTTTACTCCGAAATCGATCAGCACCGGATTCCCATGGAACGGGAGATCGTGATTGCTCTAGCCAACTCGCCAGGAGTTCTTGATTTCTATATTTGGATCGCTTGGCGCAGTTGGGTCCTCAAGTCAGGAAAGATTCGCGTGCCGCTCTTTTCGCCGGGTGGTCTAAAGGAGCAACTCGGCTGTCACATTCATCCCGAAGACCGATTCCTTCGCCGCAAGATTAGCCAGTGGCTGCGCGTGATCCGCGCCCACTGGCCGCAGTGTCCCGCCGAAATCTCCACCGACGGCGAGAGCCTCATCATCTCTTCGTCGAAGCCTTTCCCTGCGATTCATCCTCAAGCGCGAACAGGATCACGAGGTCGGCTCCCAGAGATGTCGGTTCTTTAAGCTCGCTTGCATTGCGGCCTGTGGCGATGACTTTGCCCCCGAAGTATTTGGGAACCCCACCACGAGCCATGTCGACTCCTCTGCAGTAAGGCTTGCACGTCGCTGGTATGTACCGGCAGGGGTTCTATTAGAGTGCCGCGGCTTGCTGCCGCTTTCTGTCGAGCCAGTAAAGGGAATCGAAACGGGGCTAAGGTTTGCAAATCCTCAAGTCCGGCTCGAAGGGAGGATCGCAGCAGCAGCAAGCTGCCGCACTCTATGCCGTAATCTCCTCGCCAGGATCTAGGTAGCTTCGTCGCTCCGACTAATAACCGATACGATAGCGAAACTCCACATAGATTTGGCGTGGATTGTTCCAGTGGAAGCTGCCAAACGTCAGGCTGTTATCCAACTGCACGCGTTTATCGCCGACGTTCGGGGTGACGGAAGCGCCTTGAATGGGGCGATGCTGAGGATCATGCACCACGCCGCGGACAGACCCGAAGGTGGTGGCGTGGGCGACAACACCAAAGAAGAAGACGGCACCTATCAGGCTAGCCAACTTTTTCATCATTCCCTCGCAAACTCACGATCTGCCGCCGGTCCTGTGCCCAACTCCTTCACGCAAAGCTTCACACTTGGCGATGCGCGGCTCAATATTCGGAGGATTTCTTAAGTAAGCCCGAAGCCGTTATGCTACTGGGGCAAGCGTTCGGTGTCGATGCGGCAAATTGTCGCACTCCCCAAATTGTGAGTCACGTCTCATGTTGCCTTACCCCTTGAGGTTGTGTCGTACCGGAAGAATAAAATCGCCTAAACCTTTCGGGAGGGGAATTGAAGGCACTACTTACCGACGGATGCAGACATCGGCTGGCTCGGCGGTAACCCCAACCAACGTCATTCGCCGGTTGGCACACAGTTACAATTCATTTCAGTTGATGAAGATACGCTAGCAGATCGTTGACGTCTTCGGTGCTTAAGCGCTGGTCGAAGGCTGGCATGGTGCCAATGCCATTGATGATGGTTTTGCGAACCTGCTCGTCGGTGGCCGGTGCGCCGCTGGGCAAGGTTTTTGACTGAAAAAGCCCTTCGAGTTTGGGAGGCTGCTTCTTCAGGTCCAGGTTCGAGGATTCGTGACAGATAGCGCAGTGTTGTTGGAAGAGTTCCTCGCCCCGCTGGCTGGCCTGCCGGTCGCGGCAAGTTGGCCAAATCGCCAACATTGCGGCAACGACCAGCAGCCACCACCAACGGAGGCAGGGGTGAACGCGCCTCATTGCAACCCCCCAGCTTGGGCGGTTTGTCGGGGAGGTGCGGTGGCCTCAGCTTTCAGGGCATCTTCCAACTCCGCGATGGTCCACTCCGTCGCCCAGTACTTGACGATTTTTCCCTGGGGAGAAATCAGCACGATATCCATCGAGTGGGCAATCTGATTCCCTTGTTCAAAATAGATCAGCCCGAACGCATTGGCCAGCTTGCGCAAGTCGGAGGGGACCGCCGAGGCAAAGTCCCATTGTGCAAAACCTGATGCGTCGTTGTCGAGGTAAGCCAGCCCGTAACGGCGAAGCACGGGAGCGGTGTCATATTTGGGATCGAAGCTGACGGTGAGCAAGTGTGTCTTCGCAAGGAGGCCCGGAGTCTTCGTCAGGTCCTCGTGGATCCTGGCAAACTGACTGCTCAGCCGGGGGCAGAAGTTGGGCATGGGGCAGCGCGTGTAGACGAAAGTCAGCAGCACCGCCCTGCCCTTGAAATCGTCGAGGTGAATAGTCTTGCCATCCTGATTGACTAGCGGAAGGCTGGGGACGCGCTCGCCGACGGCGAGACGTTGTGGCGGACTGGGCGGCGGCGTGGACTTGCGACCGCTTTCGTCGGTGACCCGGACGTCCTCGAGCCAATAATCAGTTCCGTCGGTGGTGGTGACGACATCTGCGGCAATCTTGTCTCCCGGCTCAACCTCCTGCACTACTGCCGGATCCTTTACCTTATAGGGCATGGTCATGGCAGCCATGAATCCCGGAATGTCCTCGTGGTCAACCGTGATCTCGTTGGTCGCGACGTTCTTGTCCATCACTTGCCCACGCAAATGGTACCGCTTCAATCCATGCTGACACGACACTGTAAAGCAAAAGCCCAGAATGATGACGGTGAAGAGGCTACGCAAGCCCATCATGTCCCCCCTTTGTGATTAATCAGAACGCCGCGTCCACAGGGAGATTCAAAGTTGGTTTCAATCTTGAAGCCGCGACCCGTTGCGCCTTTCGTTTTTTCCACCAAATATAAACCCCAGTGTAAGAAATGATGCTCAGAAAAACGCCAAAAAAGCAGATGGAGGTGCGAAAGAACAGCGAGTCGCGCAGGTCGCCGTAGTGGATACCCCAGAGCAAGGTGGATATAGAATTGCCGAGGTGCTGACCGCGAGGCAGGTCCACGTCGCGAAGCCCGCCGGTGTTGCCATCGATTAGTACGGTTGTATCCCATCCGTGGCCGCGGAAGTCAAGGCTGGAGCGGACGCAGTAGGTGTAGGCGCCGTACATATCGATATACGCCATGCCATAGGGACGCTGAACTGTGAAGTGGTGCAACGCCGCCTGCTCCGCGATGGCGCGCTCGCCCGACTCCTGCGCCTGCCGCCACGTGAGCGCCGGGGTTTCCAACGGTTTGGGCACCACATTTTTTGCGACGCTTTCGTCGGAAGTGACGTAATCGAAAACGTGCTTCATGACTGGCTCGTACACCGTGCGAAGGCCCAGCATCACACTTGACCATCCGAAGACAAAGAGCAGCGGCCACAGCCAGAGACCTCCCGCGCGGTGCAGGTCAAAGTGCACGCGCCCGGAGTTGGCGTTCCAGTTGACTTTCCACGCCTGGCGCCAGCGCCGCCAGAACGGGCCGGAACTGCGAGGCAATGTCAGGTAGAAGCCCACAAAGCTGTCCAGAGTCCAGAGCAGGGCGATGACGCCGACGAACATCCAGCCGGTATTGGTATTGGTCGCCAGGCTCGTGTGCAGGCTATAGACGAAGGGAAGCAGTTTCCGCCGCCAGGAGTCCGGCCGGGTCCAGTCCTCTTCCATCCCGCCCTTGCCCAGAACGGCGCCGGTCCACGGGTCAAGAATAAGCTCACCGTAGCCAAGGTCATACTTCTTGCCGGTGGCCGGATCGGCACGCCCGCCGACAATGATGTGGGCTTGATCCTCCTCTACCCAAAAGTAGGCAGCGCGCAGGTGCGGATCGGTTGCTTCGGCCCGCTCCGCCAGCACCGCCATGTCCAGTGGCGGCCGATGAGGTGGCTTGAGAACGTGAAGTTCCGGATTCAGAAAGCGGTCAATACTGCCTTGGAAGGCGAGAATCGAGCCCGTCAGGCCGACGATAATGAGAAAAGCGGCCATCAGCAACCCTGTCCAGCGATGAAGCAGGATGCTCGCTTCCCTGATTCCAAATTTCCTGGGCATGGCGTGTCTCCGGGTCGGGCCGTGGCTCAGAATTTGATTTGCAGCGCCGGCATGAGAGCAAAGGGCGCGCCCGGCATGGCCTGGTTGGGATTGACGTTGGTGAAGTAACGGCGGTTCAGAAAATTATCCACGTTGACCTGCCCACGGATGCGCACCTTTCCGATCGCACGCTCGTATCCGGCCATGAAATTGACGATGGCAAACGAGGGGATGCGGTCCGCCAGGTAGTACGGATTGAACGTATTGGGGTCCACGTCATACTCATAAGCCTGCTCGCCGGACCGCGTTTGCATGCCGCCACCGAGCTTAAGCCCGCGTAGAGTGCGGTTTCGCGGCTCCCACACGCCCCAGAGGCTTGCGAGGTTGTGGGGGACGCTGGGAAATGGCAGGCCTTGCATGCTGGGGAAGTTATTGTCGCTCGTGGTCATCGCCTGCAAACTGGAATATCCGCCAATAAGCCGCAGGGTATGCGTCACTTGCCCCGAAAGATCGAATTCAATCCCCTGGGTACGCGCGGTTCCAATGGCGATGGTGTAAATCGGGTTCTTGGGATCAGCGGTAGGAATATTGTGTTTGATGATTCGGTAGACTGCGGTGGAGGCGGAGAGGCGCCGGTCCAACCACTCTGTCTTGATGCCAAACTCAACTTGGTTTGCCGACTCGGGTGCCAGCGGGGCGCCATTGGCGGTGAAAGCAAAGAGCGCCGACGCGCCATAATTTGAGGTATACGAACTGTAAAGGCTCACATGCTCGTTCGGCTGCCACAACAATCCCGCCCGCGGCGTAGTAGGCCGATCATGGATAGAGTTGGGCGAATAGGAATAGGGACTGGCTGTGGTGATGTTCTCCAGTTCCTCGGCCCAGTTCATGCGCAGCCCGGCAAGGATAAAAATCTTCTTGGGTAGTTCTACCACGTCCTGAGCATACGCGCCGTATTCATCCCAGAGTTGGGTGGCCCAGATGTCTCCACTGGGATCCTGCGTGCCATAGGACTGGTTGTAAACCGGACTGTGTATATTGATGGCCGCTGGCGTAAGGCTCTGGTTGCCAAGCCACCCCCCGCTTTCCCTATAAAAGTCAAACCCGGCCAGGAAGGTGTTCTTGACCGGACCGAAGGAAAACTTCCCGGGGATATCACCAACCACCTGATTGCTCATATGGCGAAAGTAAGGTGAGGTGAACGCGATCCGCTGGAGGTCGCCACTGGCATCGACGTCCCCCGAGTAGTATTCATCGACGGTGGACGGACTGTTGATGCTCTCGTACTTGTACTGCAGGCGGAGCTGCCAATTTTCTCCCAGCCGGACGCTCAGCGTCGGTTTGAAGCTATATTGGCTGATGTTGGAGACGTTGGTCCCGTAATCGATGTAGTTGCTGCTGGTTGACACCGGCGCAATCCAGGTGTTGGTGGCCGCGGAGGTGGCGCTGCCATTGCTGACGAATGGAAGGCCGTTATCGATCACATTGGAGCCGGTTTCGTAGGCCGTCTGGATCGTCAGGTCGACAGTATTCGAGGGACGCCAAGTGAGCGATGGGTAGATATTGAACTGATTGGTGTGGATGAAATCGCGAAAGGAGTTCGCATCCGTACCGTCGAGAACGAAGCGGAAGAGGAGCTTATCCTTAATGAGCGGCTGGTCAAAGTCGGCAGTGGTGCGGAAGAACCGATGATTGCCAAACTGCTGCTCCACGTCGGCCAGGCGGTCAGGGTGCGGCTTCTTGGTGACTACATCCACCAACCCGCCAGGTTCAGCCTGTCCGTAGAGCACGGAGGCAGGCCCCTTCACGACCTGGATTTCCTCCACGTTTGCCATGTCCTGCGGAAAACCCGAGGCGCTGTATTGATCCAGCTTCATGCCATCCTGATAGAGCAGCGCGTTGGCATCGAAACCGCGAATGGAGAAGCTATCTGATGTACCGTAGGAATCGTTGGTGGGGGCTACGCCGCTCACGTTCACCAATGCGTCCACCAGGTTCACCGTTTGCTGGTCCGCTAGCACCTGGGCGGGAATGACTTGCACCGCCACCGGAGTTTCCATTAAGGCCATTTCCACCTTGATGCCCGCCACCGATGTGGTGGCAACGTACCCGCTGGTCGCAGAGACCGTCACCGACTCACGGACCGGACCTACGCCCAACACGATGTGAACGGGAGTGGCCACGGATGCGGAAGACACCACGACATTCCGGCTCGTGGTTTCAAAGTTCTCTCTCTCCACCCTCAGAACATACGATCCAGGTGCGACCCCGGGGATTGAAAATCGGCCGGAAGAATCCGAAATGGCTGAGGCAATAGGCTTATCTGCGCCATTTCGCAAAGTGATTCTTGCCCCCACAATCGCCCCACCGCTGGCATCTTCGACGCTTCCACTCACGGTGGCGGAATCATTGGTATCCTGCGCGTTGGTTCTCGATAGCAAAGGGCCGAGCAAGAGGATTGCAGAGAGGAGTCCGGCTGCACACCTTTGTCCATGAGTCATGCTCTCACTCCGGAATACACAGATTTACGCGGTAAATTGCACGGCTTGTTCTTGCCTTCCATCGGTGAGCCGCATCAGGACGCGGTCAGCCCCTTCAGTTGGCATTGGCTTCGTCAAACTTACCTGCTCGCTACTCACCCCTTGCGGGAGAGCATGCGTACCAATGGCGCCCTCTCACCCTGGTCGCCCCAGTCGGGAAAATCGAGCACCTCTTCGTAACGGACGATGCGTAGCGATGGGACAAACGTTTCCAGGAGGGCATTCACGGGGTAGCCGAGTTGCCCACCGGACAGTGAGACACGCCCGACGTCGCGGCGGTAATGCTCAACCACCAGCAGGCCGCCGGAAGCGAGTCCCTGGGTGAGGGCAGCAGCTTGGAACAGAATCAATCGCCCCATGTAGACACCCACAATCAAGTCCCATTTCGCCTTGCCAACATCAAATGCGGCAATGTCAGCCACCACGCAATTGATCTTCAGCCCCAGCCGGGTAGCTTCTTGGTGAGCGAGGTCGATGGCCTTGTCGGAAATGTCGACGCCAGTAACGTCCCAACCCAGCCGTGCAAGGAAAAGCGAATTCCTCCCCTGACCCATACCCACGTCAAGAGCCCGGCCCGGTTTGCGGCCCTGTACGATCTCTGCCACGAACCGATTGGGGTATGGGGCAAGCCTCGCGGTGTCATAGGTGTAAACTCGATTCCACACCGCACGCTCGTCATCAGGGGGTGAGGACTTTTGCGAAGCTGCGACTGCCGCGGCGGGAAGCAGGGCAAGAGATTGTAATAATGCCCTCCGACGCAATCGGTTCGAGTTCTGCATATCAAGTCCCCCGCAAATCCTTAGGCTTTATTGAGACGCTCCCAAATACCGCCGGCGGGAGTTAAAACCGGCGGCGAAATAAGAGCCAAATACCAGCACAGCAGCCAGTGCCTGCGCCACAAGCGACTCTGCCGTTGGAACAAGCGAGAACCAAAAGTCCATCCACGATGGGATCAAACGAGCCAGCCAGGGAATTCTCGTTGTCGGTAGCCAACCTGCCAACTGCATCTCCTGTGCCTCTTCGCCGACCATGACCAGTAATACCAAGGCAAGCAGCAGTCCCGTTGCAATCAGCATGCGGCGGTAGGGCAGGCGCCGGTGCGCGACAAAGGTGAGTACCGCCACTAATCCCGAAGCCAGCATCCCCAGCATGACGCCGTCAACGACCACGGCATTGCCGAGCCTTAGCCGATAGCTTTGAAGGAAAAGAACAACTTCAAAGCCTTCCCGGTAGAAAGAAGTGAATCCCAACGATGCCATTCCCAGGACGAATTTCCACCTGCCATCTCCGCTCCCCGCAGTGCGAAGCAACTTCTGCTTCTTTTGTTGGTGAAGCGAAATCCACCCTGTCCAATAGAGCTTGTGGAGGAACCAATTCATTACGACCAGAAGGACAATAATGGCCAGCAAGCCCGTGCCTGCCTGTAGCGCCAGCGCCGAACTGTACCTGCCAATGTCGTCAAGAAGATGCGCGGCCACTCCCCAAGTAACCAACGTCGCCGCGAACCCCGTCCCGACACCGATGGCGATGGCAGGCCGGTAAGCCCCGTGCGCACCTCTGAGGCCCGCCGTAATAGCCGCCAGCACCAAGACACATTCCAAGCCCTCGCGCAGAACCAGGATGGCAATCTCAATCTTCGCCGGCCTCTGATTCCATCCAGATTGTCCATCTGGCGCGCTGCCGTGGCGGCCAAGGTCTTCGCGCAGCAACACGCCGAGCGGAATGACCATGACAATGAGAGCGACCAGCCAAAAGCTGCGACGACGACGGAACGGGCGGGCAATTCGACTTCCTGCAACGGGTTCGGGGAGGAATGTGGATTTCACTAGAAGTGGTTCGATGAGTGATTCTCTGGAGCTCCTGTCGAGAACGCATTGCTTATTCCTCAAGCCATGTCCCTCAATTCCCGGTCAATGACTTCACTAAATTCTCTCCGTAAGCGTTCCAACTCTTCTTGATCGGCCCGAGCGGAAGGACGCCCCCCCGCCCTGACCATTTGCCGAAGCGCCCATAGGAAGATTGTCGAGTGAAGAATGAGCGCGGCCAGCGGAAGGATGAAAAGAACTCTTCCCGTTCCGCCATCGGGCACGACAAGAACTCGCTCGCCGTATTGAGCCTTGTAGTGCGCGATAATTGCGGCTTCGCTCTCTCCCGAGGCGGCCATGTCCTCTATTTCCTGACGCATTTGCGCCGCCTCCGCACTCATATGCTCCCCCACGGCCTGCGAATAGCAACATGGGGCGAGCAAGCGCTGATCTGCTTGCTTCACAATCTCCTGCTGCGCAGCGGTCAAAGAACCCGTGCTTGCCGTCAGAAAAATCAATGCCAGAGTGGTTGCCATTTTGCCGTCCCAACCCCACAGTGTTACTTCGCGGCCTGCCCTTCGGGATCGCACATCGCAGCCTGCGTTGGGGGATCGCACATCGCGCCGGTCCCGCGACACCTCTTATGAGTCTTTGCACATCCACATTGGCAATTCGCGGGCATCGAGGCCGACTCCGACTCGCCGGCGTGGGGTTGGCACATATCCACGCTCCGCGCAGTCGCACGGCTACCGGTAAGCGGAGGCAGCACTTCAGCATTTGTTTTGAGAAGCTCACGGACTTTCGGCTCAAAAAATTCCATGCCCCTGGCGCCAACGTGCTTATCGTGAATGCGCCCGTCGCGACCGATCAGGAAAGTGGTAGGCAGCCCAGGGATTCCCCCAAACAGGTCCGAGACAGGATCACCGCCCATGGCCACGGGGTAATTCATGTCAAATTCCCTGTAAAACTTCCGGATAGGTCCCGCTTCGTCATCCAAGGAAATTCCGATGACCCGGAGGCCGCTGGCCCGGTATTTTCCCTGGAGTTCCACCAAGTCAGGGACCTCCCAACGGCAGGGCGCGCACCAAGTGGCCCAGAAATCCAACAGGACCACTTTGCCTTGGTAGTCACTCAGGTTGAGGGGTTTCCCCGTGATATCGGTCAGACGGAATTTCGGCGCGATCGGGTATGGGTGTTGTGCTGTGTCTCCGGGCTTATCAATCCCCGGTTTCGTCCACGGTCGCAAGTCCAGACCGGTGAGCGTGCATAACGCTACCACTAATATTGCCCCGAGGGGCACCGCCATTGTGCGAGTGGTCATGACAACGTATCCGGAAATTCGCGGAAGCTCCCGGTCAGTACTTGATTTTGAACGAGCCGTCAGTCGCCTTTTCCCGGTGCGCACTGTGGCAGCCGCCGCAATTGGCAGTGGTCGCCTTGAAGGTCGCGGACGCCTCGTCGAATTTTCCTCCCCAAGCCTGCGCAGCGATCTTGTCAAATCCATCGCCGGCGCCCATTGCGAATTTCATGGCGTCTTCCGAATTCTTCTTTTGGAAAAAGGCGTGTACGTCCTCGAACGTCGAGTGGAGTTTTCGCGCGTCCGCCGCGGCGGCCTCTCTATTCTTGGCATCGAGATTCTTTTTCAGACTTCCACAGGTTGCCCCGATGCTCTTCATCCATGTTTGAAAATTTGCGTCGCTCTGGCTCCAGGCCGCCCCGGCCACCAACATGCAAATCGCGATGATCACAGCGCGTTTCATATTTCCTCCGATGAGTGAATTTGACTCTCTTATCCCATTTCAGAATCTGCGATTGATTCGACAATCCCATGCCAGCCGCTTCCTCTAGCGCTACACTTTGCCGCGCGGCTCACGTGCCGCGCGGATGAGAGAATGAAATGGGCCACAGCGGCGATCGCTCCGGCCCTTGCGATTGCTTGATCCGCTGCTATGCCTTAGGCTTGGAGCCATCGGTAGCGCAGCCCCCCTTGCCCTTGCAGGAGTGCTCATGACCTCGTCACTCACTCTAGCCAAGAAGCTTCCGATATCGCTCGCTCAAACCTTCCCAATCGATGACGTTGTAAAACGCCGCGATATAATCAGGACGCCTATTCTGATATTTGAGGTAGTAGGCATGCTCCCAGACGTCGATGCCAAACAAAGGCTGGCGGCCGGCGGTTAAGGGCGAGTCCTGGTTGGGTGTGGATTCGACTATCAACTGCTTGTTTGGGTCCACACTGAGCCACGCCCAGCCGCTGCCAAACACGCCCAATGCGGCCTTGGTAAACTGCTCCTGAAAGGTGGAATGATTTCCGAATTTCGCTTCGATCGCTTTTCCCAACTCGCCCACTGGTTTCGAGCCGTTGTTTTTCCCGAGGCTTAGCCAGAAAAGGCTGTGGTTGGCGTGGCCCCCGCCGTTGTTGCGGACTGCCGTGCGAATATCTTCAGGAAGCATGGACAGGTCCTTGACCAATTGTTCCACCGGTTGCTTGCTCAGCTCAGGATGAGCCGCGATCGCCTTGTTGAGGTTGTTGACGTATGCCTGGTGGTGTTTATCGTGGTGTATCTCCATCGTTCGGGCGTCGATGTAGGGTTCCAATGCGTCGAAGGCATAGGGCAAAGGGGGAAGAGTGAAGGGTCCGGCCGGGGGAGGCGTCTGCGCGCGGCTTGCCGTGCTCAATGCCGCGTTGGCGATCGCAGTCCCCAAAGCAATTCGATGAAAAAAACCTCGACGTGAAAAGTCAAGTGCGTTCATGCTGGGTCCTCCTTTCGAGGTCCGCGCTTTTGCGAAACCCTCGCCCAAATCAAATTGCCAATGGTGTTTTCAGCAAGCCCAGTCGAGCATCGTAACGGGAGGACCAACCGATGTCGATGCGGCATGTTGTCGCATGCGGCAAATTGTCGCACCCCCTCCCAAACGCCGATATACTCCGGCGCACATTTACGGAATTGTGTGATACTCCTCGGAGGAGGTGGGTTGGCGACAATGGCACAGTCGTAATCAACCCCGGGCAGAACTTCAAAATCGCCTAATTGACGGAATGCGAATGCGGGTCTGCGTTACGGGACATCACGACCAACCGGCGGCTGACTTGCGTCCAACAGGTGAGCTTGCTCCCACCCTAGCCCTGCCCTGGATTGCGAAGCTGCGGGACGGCGTGCTCATTGGACAGGTTTTCTTAGTCCTCCTGGCGCATTACTTTTTTCACATTAAGCTGCCCCTGGTGTGGCTGGCGATTCCGCTTTCGGTGAGTGCGGCGAGCAACGTTTTGTTGCACTGCGCCATGAAACCATTTAGCGCGCGGCCCGTTCTGGGGCTGCTCCTGGCTTTCGATATCATCTGCCTTACCGCTCTGCTGGCATTGTCGGGCGGGCCCGCCAATCCCTTTAGTGTTTTGTACCTGGTGGAAATTACCTTGTCCGCCGTGGTGCTGAGCAAGTCGTGGACATGGACTCTCGGGGCATTGTCGGTCATGGGTTTCGGAGCCCTCTTTTGGGCTCACGTGCGGGTTCCGGTTTTTGAAGGCCACCACGAAACGGAAGGATTTTCCGCACATTTGGTGGGGATGTGGATTGCCTTCACCGTGGGCGCCCTGCTCGTTACGGTGTTCATTGGCAAGGTCTCAGAGGCATTGCGCCGCCAGGAGCAGGAAGCGTTAGAGTATCAACGACGGCTCGCGCATCACGAACGGCTGGCAGCAATCGCCACACTGGCGGCAGGGGCTGCACACGAGTTGGGAACTCCGCTTGCCACCATCGCTGTTGCTTCCCGGGACTTGGAATTGAAGGGAAACAGCGCCGGTCCGGATGGCAACATTGCCGAGGACGCGCAGTTGATTCGATCGGAGGTGGACAGGTGCAGTCAAATCCTCCGGCAGATGGGAGGCCGCAGTGCCGAACCTGGCGGAGAGATGCCTGTGTCTATTACTTTGCAAGAGATCTGTGGACAGGTTAAGACAGGTCTTCCCATCGAGAAGTCAGGCTTGCTGCGGACTGAGGTCATGGAGGAGACGACCGCCTTTCTGCCGCCTGGTGCGACCAGGCAGGCTCTCTCGGCCTTGGTGAGGAATGCCATGGAATCGAGTCCGCCCGGCGAATCCGTCACCCTCGCGGCTAGGGCTGACTCCGAAAGAATCAGTTTCACTATTAAGGATTCGGGATGTGGCATGGGCCCGGAGACTCTCAACCGTATAACCGAACCTTTCTTCACGACGAAGTCGCCAGGCGGTGGTTTGGGATTGGGGACCTTTCTTGTCCGCTTATTCGCCGAACGCTTGAACGGAAACCTGATTTTTGAGTCGGAGCTGGGGAAAGGCACCAGGGCCATTCTGGAATTGCCCCTCAATTGCCATGACGGAAAAAGATAGACTAGCTGTCCTCATAGTGGATGACGATACAGTGTTTCACGACCGCTTGCGCCTTGCGTTTGAAGTTCGCGGCTGGGAGGCGCACGTTGCAGCATCGGGGAAAGAAGCGTTGACCCGCGCCCGTGACGCCGGGCCTGACTTGGCGATCGTGGACCTGCGCCTGCGGGGGGAATCAGGCCTAGATATCGTCAAAAATCTGCGGGAATCAGACTCGACGATCTCCATCATCGTTTTGACCGGATACGGCAGCATCGCGACGGCGCTTGAGGCGGTGCGGCGCGGCGCTGACCACTACCTTAGCAAACCCGTTGACGTTGACCAGATTCTCGCGGCGTATAAAGCGGTTAATTCCTCGCAGCCAAGTGAGTCAGCCCCGCCCTCCACCGTGCCGACTCTGGCAAGGGTAGAATGGGAGCATATTCAGCGCATCCTGACGGATTGCGGTGGCAACGTCTCCCAAGCCGCCAAGCTCCTCGGCCTGCACCGCCGCTCCCTTCAGCGCAAGCTCCTAAAGTTTCCGCCGCGAACCTGAAGTGGTTTTGGCTGGCAGGTGTTGGTGCCTCAGCTAATCATTGGATATTCGTGCTACACTTCGCTCCAATTCACCATTTGGTGGCCCAGTAAGGGAGGGCATTTATGGACAGACGTGAATTGCTGCCGACGCCCAACCCTTGCACGGCGCTGCCGATGCATGTCGTACCGTTTTTGTGACCTGGAGTTTAGCGACGATGCGGCAAAAGCACGGTCGGGACAAGTCGCTGCAGCGAACCCGTGGCCACCCGCTACAAGTCTTTCCCCTGCGTGGTGAGAACGAGTTTCCCGTGCTTGACCCCCCGCAGGCTCAAAATCCGGTCGGCGATTTGCTGCACCTCAGAACTGCGCCCGCGCATGATGATCACTTCCAGGCAATTGTGGTGATCCAGGTGGACGTGCGTAGCGGCCAGCACTTTGTCCTCAGCATGGTGCTGCGCCTCGATCAGTTGCTCCGAGAGTTTGGGGCGGTGGTGGTCGTAAACCATGGTCAGGGTCCCGACCACCCTGCGGTTTTCTTCCACGTCCTCGGCCACGGCGTAGTCCCGCACCAGATCGCGAATGGCTTCCGAGCGGTTCTTATAGCCCTTCTTATGAATGACCCGATCAAACCTCTCTAATAAATCGCTTTCGAGCGAAATCCCAGTTCGAATCAACGTTGACATCACCTCTCCTCAGGCGCGGACCGAGCCTGCGAAACTGCTCCCATACTATCAGTGAAATGGCCTATTGGGGATGGGATGAGTTCGGACATTTGTTCGGATAAGAGGACTCTTTCCATTATCAACGTGAATACGGTAATCCGTTTCCCTATGTGTTACGATGTTTACAATCGTGCTACCGGAAACCCCAGGCCGCCCAGGAGAGCAAACATGAAACGCTTCATTCCCGCCGTTCTCGCCGTCGCAGGAATTTTGTTGACACGCACCTTTTCACCGCTGGCATCCCAGACGCCGGAGCCCCAGGCGCTGGTTTTGCCTCTCCAGTGTCCGCAAGGAGATTGCCCGCTCCTGCACGGGTCGCCGCAGACGGCGGGAATGCGCAGCGGATTCGTTCGCCTGAAGCCCGGCGAAACTGTTGGCTGGCACACGACAGGAAAGAACGAAGAGTCACTGGTGGTTCTGCACGGCTGTGGTGAGGCACGACTGAAAGGCCAGACAGCCCGCCCTTTCACCGCGCCGGAGTTCGTCTACATTCCCCCCTCCACCCGTCACAACGTCGCAAATACAGGTGATGGGCTGTTGGAATACGTTTACGTAGTGGCGCCCGCCCAAAGTGACAAATAACTAGTAGCACGATTATACAAAACGTGTTATCGTCTCCTGCTCCACCCTACGGGTGGAAATTCATTGGCGCCCTCTCACACCTTCGACTGAGCCTGGGCGCCGCGAATAGGAAGAACCATCCTTGTGAAAGTTCATCGAAGCTCTCATTCCTTCCCAACTTTACTTGCACTTGCCTTCATCGTGACCTTTTGTTTCTGCGCCCCCACCGCGCGATCCGCGAACAGTGGCAGCGTCAGCGGGCAATTGACCGATGCGCAAGACAGACCTGTGCCTGGAGGGAAGGGTAAAGCGGCGGCCACCTCCGGTGCAAAAACGATTAGGGTTACCCCCCTCTTGGCTGCCGCGCAGGAGAAGACGCCCGTCGCCACGAGTGATCAGACCTATGCTTCTCAGCTATCAGGCATGGTCGTTGACCCGTCCGGCGCGGTGATTGCCGGGGCCACCGTGCAGGTTCGAAGTGCCAACGGTACTGTACAAAGAACGACCCAGTCGGACGCGAACGGCTCCTTCGTTATTTCCGGACTCTCGCCAGGTGATTATCGACTCGTCGTATCTAATCCCGGTTTTGCAACCAAAGAAACGCCTGTCACCCTAGGGACCACCGAGGCGCCGGCCCCGCTACGCATCTCTCTGGCGGTGAGGGGCGTGAGCAGCACCATCACGGTGAATGGCCGGGCGGACGACCTTGTCGGCATTGCCGTTTCCGCTACCCAGGGAACGGTGGGCGCAACGGAAATCCAAGATCGTCCGATTCTTCGTGCGGGAGAAGTTATGGAGACGATACCCGGCCTCATCATCACTCAGCACGCTGGCGGCGGCAAGGCCAACCAATATTTCTTGCGCGGCTTCAATCTCGACCATGGCACAGATTTCGCCACTTTCCTTGACGGTATGCCGCTTAATCTGCCCTCGCACGCGCACGGCGAGGGGTACTCGGACATGAACACCGTCATCGACGAGTTTGTGCAGCGGGTGAATTTCCAGAAAGGTCCTTATGACGCTGATGTCGGCAACTATGGCTCGACCGGCAATGCTGATCTGGTGTTTTTCAAGACGCTGCCCCAGACCTTCCTCAATCTCGAAGGCGGCATGTATGGTTATGGGCGGGCCGCCTTCGGCGCATCGCAAAAGCTTGGCTCGGGCAATTTGCTGGTCGGGGGAGAGGCCTATTACGATGACGGCCCGTGGAAGCATCCGGATGGTTATGCCAAATTCAACGAACTGGTAACCTACAGCCGGGGCGGAGACGCCAATGGTTTCAGCATCACGGCCCGTAGTTACCATGGAAAATGGAACTCCAGCGATCAAATCCCCGATAACGCCGTGCCCCTCGTGGGTTTCCTCGGCGCCCTGAACCCGGCTGACGGTGGCAATTCAGGGCGTTATAGTTTGCAGGGCGAATGGCATCACACCGGCGCAAATTCCGTAACGCAAATCACGGCCTACGGGTTTTATTACGATCTCGACCTATTTTCCGATTTCACTTACTACCTGTATGACCCCATTAAGGGCGACCAGTTCGAACAGCACGACACGCGCTGGGTGGGCGGGTTCGACGCACACCACACGGTTTTCAGTCAATGGTGGGGCCGCCGGGTGGAAACCACGTTCGGCCTGCAGCTCCGCAACGATTGGATCAGCAACGGCCTGTACCGGACGGAAAATCGCATCCGGGTGAACAAGGAAGATGTTTGGGCTCCCTATCCCGGCGAGCCCAACGGCTTTTTGCCCGCTGACACGACCGTGAATAAATTTACCGATACGCTGGGAAGTTTCTATCTGGAAAATAAAATCCAGTGGTCGAGCAAATTCCGCTCGGTCGTGGCCCTGCGCGGCGACGACGACAGAGGTGTCCTCACCAGCTTTACTGACCCCCGCAATTCCGGCTCGGCCACCAAGTTCCTGCCCAGCCCCAAGGCAAGTTTGGTTTTTGGCCCGTGGTCCGATACGGAGTTCTACCTACAGGGCGGATTCAGTTTCCACAGCAACGATGTGCGTGGCGCAACGCAAAACTATGAGCCGGTTTCGCCGGACTATCCTTACCCCGATACGCCCACCGCAAGAATTCCCCTGCTGATCCAAACCAAAGGCGCGGAAGTCGGCGTGCGCACTCTGGCCGTCCCTCATCTGCAAAGCACCCTTTCGCTCTGGTATCTCCACAGTAATTCCGAACTGGAGCAGGATGGCGACACCGGGGGCACGGTCGCCTCAGAACAGTCGAGCGACCGTTATGGCGTGGAATGGGCGAACTTCTACACACCACGGGAGCATTTGGCTTTTGATTTTGACATGGCGGACTCCCGCGCCCGTTTTACCGAATTAGACCCCGATGATGCGACGTTCCTCAACGCGGATGGCAATCTTTGCGCAAGAAACTCGAACTGCCCGGTCGACGCCAGCTTTGACCAAGGTCCGGGTGGCAGGTGGGTGCCCGAAGCGGTGGGGATGGTGATTTCATCGGGCGCCACCCTCCACGATCTCAAAGGCTTTTCGGGGAGTTTGCGCCTGCGCTACTTTGGCCCGCGCTATTTGACCTCCGACGCGATTTATCGCTCAAACTCAACGGCGCTGCTCAATGCGGAGGTCGGTCGTAAAATTAACGACACATTTCGCGTTTCGGTCGAATTGTTGAATCTGCTGAACCGCCGCGATCACGACATTGACTACGCCTATGTCTCCCAGGTAACGCCAACAGCCGCGCCGGCATTTACAGATGTTTTCCACCCCGTCGAACCGTTTCAGGTGCGAGTAAAGATAGAAATAACGCCACATTTCCGTCGTTGATTTCACCCACGAATCGCAGGATGTTTACGCACGAGGCGCAGCGTGGAAATGTGCGGGGCTTAAAACGGCACGCTCATCCCCACATAGAACGACCGCCCAGGACCGGTGAGCGGCAGGATCTGGCCCATCCATCCGCTCGCCTGGAAGTCATCAAAGTTCACCCCTCCCAGCGGCAGGTAATACCAGTGGTTCAGGAGATCAGTTCCACCCCCTTCCAACCGCAGGTGCCGCCACTGATAGCCGGCCTTGAAGTTCACCAGGGTGTAACCCGGCGTCTGCTGCTCAAAACGGAGCGGGTCGGTATCATGCTTGCGGTCTACCATTTGGACTTCAGGGCCGCCGGTGAATCCTTTGAGTATTTCCTTCAGACCCACGCGGGCGTTGAGCGGCATCATTTGATAGAGGCCCGTGCCCGTGTCCAGCCGCCGGCCGTGCAGCCATCCTCCGAGTCCCGTGAGTTCACCCCGGCCATACTTCGAGCTCTTCCAGAGGGCCGCCATTCCACTCACGTCGGCGCCCCAGATCCGGGCATTGTGATTCGCGAACGTCAGTTGCGAAAACATGCTCATACCGTACATCTGGGTGGCCAGTTCGTTGACGTCGATGTAGTCCCGGATGTAAGTCTGATACGGCGTGACCTTGATCTCCCACTCCTTTCGCGTTCGGTCGTGCCAGCTTGCCGTGCCGCTCACCGTGTGGGCAACCTCCTGCTTCAGAGCGACGTTTCCCACGTAATAGTTGCCGTCGCCGAACCAGTTGATCATACCGCTGGTCATCCAGTCGGTGGACCATGCATAGCGCTCATAGAGGTTGGGGGCGCGGGTTTTGCGCGCGTAGCCCATCTCAAAGGACAGATGGGCGCTGGGCTCGTAGCGCGCCAGAGCGCTGGCGTCGAGATCGACGTCGGTGCGCGAGCGCTTCAGGGCGTTGAAGGCATCGGCGTCCATGGAATACATGTCCGAGTAGCCGCTCACCGGTCCGGCGTTGCTCCACACCGTGTCATTGCGAATGCCCACCAGCGTCGCCCAGTGTGGTGTCCATTGGTTGTTGACCTCAGCGAACCACGCCAGGCGCGAGCGCACACCCTCGTTCATGTTGATGAAGGGGTCCGGCCCCATGTAGGGAGCTGTGCCGGGAACGGCCGGCCAAGTGGAATTAAGAGTAAAGCGCTGGAGCTCACTTCCCAACTGCAAACTGTGGCGCTCGGTAAAGGGGATGGCCCATTTCACGCTGTACCCCAGGTCCCGGCCGTGCGTATCCATGGGCATCCACATCGGCATGGGGAATGTTGATTTGTCTTTGCCGATATTCATCTCATGCCGGACGTTCTGCCAGAAGACGCGCGCATCGAGAACAGTTTTACGCAGAATTCTCCGGTAGCGGAAGTTGACAAACTCGGAGCGGTTGCCGACCAAATCCATCTGTTGGTTGGGAAAGCCTTCATAGGGAGCGTTTTGGAATCCCGCCTGAAGCACAAACAAGTTGCCCGCGCCCTGCGCCGCCAGCGTCAGCACATGATTTGTGTTCTGCGCGTAGGTGGAGGTCACCAAATGACCGCGGCCGTCACGGTAGTCGTCGGTGTTGGTCCAGGTTCCGGCGTACCCGAAGCTGAAATGCTGAGTGGAAATTGACGCGACGAGCGAAGGGCCGTAGCTTTCACCGTTGCTGCGATAGAAGGTGGAAAGCACCCCTTCGGTGTGGACGCGTTCGCCGGGCGCAGCGAAGACGGGTTGCGGTGAGTCCACGGCGATTGTGCCGCCAATGCTGTCACCACCCATGCTGACCGGCGTGATTCCCGCCATCACGCTGACCTGCGCCACGTTGGAGGGATCGATATAGGAAAGCGGCGGGTTCATGTGGTTGGGGCAGGAGGGAGAAACGGTCATGCCGTTGGTCACCACTTTCACTCGGTCGTCGTCCATCCCATGCAGCAGAGGAATGGTTGCCAGCCCGCCGTTGTCTCGCAGGCTCGCGCCCGGCGCTTCGGCAAGGAGTTCGGCGGCATTAAGGCTGCGCGCCTCATCATTGGCGTTCACACCGCGCTGGGTTCCCCCCAGGGGAGTATAGGTTCCCGGCGCGGAGGAAGTAATCGTGACGCTTTCCTTCCGGGCTGCGATCCGCAGCGTCACCGCCAAGTTTCGTGGTCCATTTTCATCGACAGTCACATCTCGGGAGTACAACGCAAAACCGGTATAGGAGACTTTCAGATGATAGGTGCCCACAGGCAGATCGAGAAATCGATACTGACCGGACGGGTCGCTCACCACCTTTCTGGACATCCCT
>Ga0326728_10004983_pt1 | contig 38309 bp, 27 predicted proteins | sample MB3enrmetagenome_FD_207602 | JGI IMG/M metagenome (GOLD analysis project Ga0326728, IMG submission 207602) | Lab enriched peat soil microbial communities from McLean, Ithaca, NY, United States - MB31MN | ecosystem: Environmental > Terrestrial > Soil > Wetlands > Peat | place: USA: New York... | reverse complement strand
ATGGCAATGCCAATGACGCGACAGGCAATGGGAACAACGGGACGATCGTTGGAAACGTCGTGCCGGCCACTGACCGTTTTGGAAACCCCTCCGGTGCGTATGCTTTTGACGGGGTTTCTTCTTCTGCCATCGAAGTGACCAACACGCTCTTTAACATTGGCCAGCCCGGATACACCATATCCGGCTGGTTTGCCGGCAGCAATGTAACCGAGGGAACACAGGTTGTCATTCAAACGATGCCGCAAGCAGGGGTGGGGATAGGATTTGACAATCCTGACGTGCCGGGGGGTTACCTGGAATTCGGAGTTGGACCCACCGGCTCTTGGACGGACCTCTTTATACACGGTGATCAGCCATGCACCAATCAGACATGGTATCAGTTTGTCCTCACAAAAAGCGGCACGTCATATACTCTTTACACTAACGGTCAGGTTTATTGCCAACAAACCGTTTCCGCTGCGTCTGGATATAACGCCAACGTCGGGTGCATCATCGGCTCAATTACTCCGATAAACCCATCCTACCACGAAACGTTCCTGGGCTGCCTGGATGATTTTCGCATCTACAATCGCGCCCTTTCCTCAAATGAAGTTCAGCAGCTTTATGCTTACGAGTCAGTGCCCCCGCCCTGTAGTACTCCTTATCCTGCTACGGCCACCGTAACCGTCGTGGGCGGATCTGTGGTTGCCGTGACCGTCACCGATGGCGGCTGTGGTTACACCAATACGCCGACTGTTGTGATTGTGGGTGGCGGTGGAACCGGGGCGGCTGCCACGGCTGTTGTCAGCAACGGCGTGGTGACTGGCATAACGATTACCGATGGTGGAAGCGGCTACACAAACACACCCACCGTTGACATCGCCTCACCACTATCCATAACGGCCCAAGCTCCGTTCACCGACAGTTTGGTGGCCTATTATCCCTTTGATGGCAATGCCAATGACGCGACCGGCAATGGGAACAACGGGACGATCGTTGGAAACGTCGTGCCGGCCACTGACCGTTTTGGAAACCCCTCCGGTGCGTATGCTTTTGACGGGGTTTCTTCTTCTGCCATCGAAGTGACCAACACGCTCTTTAACATTGGCCAGCCCGGATACACCATATCCGGCTGGTTTGCCGGCAGCAATGTAACCGAGGGAACACAGGTTGTCATTCAAACGATGCCGCAAGCAGGGGTGGGGATAGGATTTGACAATCCTGACTTGCCGGGGGGTTACCTGGAATTCGGAGTTGGACCCACCGGCTCTTGGACGGACCTCTTTATACACGGAGATCAGCCATGCGCCAATCAGACATGGTATCAATTTGTCCTCACAAAAAGCGGCACGTCATATACTCTTTACACTAACGGTCAGGTTTATTGCCAACAAACCATTTCCGCTGCGTCTGGATATAACGCCAACGTCGGGTGCATCATCGGCTCAATCACTCCAATAAACCCACCCTACCACGAAACGTTCCTGGGCCGGCTGGATGATTTTCGCATCTACAATCGCGCTCTTTCCTCAAGCGAAGTCCAGCAGCTTTATGCCTACGAGTCGGCGCCGCCGTCCTGTATCCCTTGTCCTGCCACAGCCACTCCAACCGTCGTGGACGGCTTTGTGGTTGCCGCAACCGTCACCGATGGCGGCTGTTGTTACACCAACCCGCCGCCCATTTTGATTGTGGGTGGGGGTGGAACCGGGGCGACTGCCACGGCTGTTGTCAGCAACGGTGTGGTGATTGGCATCACGATTACCGACGCCGGAATCGGCTACACCAACACGCCTGCCATTTACATTTACTCGCCGCTCTTTGTGACAGCCCAACCGCGGTCCTTGGTGGTCAACGCTTACGACACCGCATCAGTCAGTGTGGCCGCCACCGGCACTGTGCCTCTGAGCTACCAATGGTCATTGAACGGCACCAACATTCCCGGTGCGACCTCCAGCAGTATGACGATTTCGAACGTCGTGCAAACCAATTTGGGAACCTATGCCGTCATCGTGAGTGACATTTTTGGCTCGGTCACCAGTTCCAATGCGGCGCTCTTCATGTATCCGTTTTTGGAAGGGCCATTTAGCGGCGCTGTGACGTATTGGGGGAAAAGCGCCACGCTAAGTGTGAATGCCTGGGGAACCGGGCTGAGTTATCAGTGGTTCGATAACGGTGTCGCCATTCCGGGCGCGACCAATTCGACATTGGCCTTTTCGAGCATTCAACTCACCAACGCTGGTCTTTACTCGGTGGCGGTCCGCAGCCCCTTCGGCAGCGTGACGAACACGCCTGAACAAGTGGTGGTCAACCCCGCGGGCGTTTCCCTAGGAATTTTCCCGGGTGTAACCATCAGTGGAGTGGTTGGCTACAGTTACATCATTCAGACTACAAGAGACTTAAGTCATACCAACTCCTGGGTGACGCTGACCAATCTGACTTTGACACAACCGATCCAGCTTTGGTTGGACACCAATACCGACGCGTCGCTGCCCGCAAATCCGCTGCGGTACTATCAGGTGCTGCCCGGTCAATAAAGAATTGATTGACACAGCACTGTGAAACCTCCGCCGGCTGCAAAAGCCGGTGGAGGATTTGATTTCGATTTTTCTCCTGATCTTAATAGATAATCCTGAATTTCCCTTGACGGACCGGGCGGTAACGATAATGTGGGCGCCTATGAGCAGAACCGCTGTCCGCGCCTGTCCCGTTTGTTTGCATGCCTCCGTCTTGCCCCTCCATTTTCAGCGCTTTCTCCTGCCCGAAAACCATCCCCTCGCCAATGGCTACGAAGTCGTTTGCTGCGATTTTTGCGGCTTCGTCTATGCCGATTCCGCCGTCACACAAGAGGACTACGACCGGTTTTACGCCTCCTTCTCCAAATACGAGGACAATCGAACCGGCACCGGCGGCGGAGAAACACCCTGCGACGCCCGGCGCCTCCGGGAAACGGCCCAATGCATCGCTGCCTTCCTCCCCAACCGCTCGGCGCGCCTCCTCGATATAGGCTGTGCCAACGGCGGCCTGCTGGCGCGCCTCAAAGAAATGGGCTTCGCCCATCTCTGCGGATTTGACCTGCCCGCCAGTTGCGTCCAGAACACCCGGAAACTGGGCATCCAGGCGCTTGTGGGTTCGGTCACGCAACACCCGGCGGGCGTTGGCAAGTTCGATCTCATCATCCTTTCGCACGTCATGGAACATTTGCGCGATCTTCATCAGGCCGTCCGCGGCGCCGAACGGCTCCTGGAGAGCGGCGGCCGGATTTACATCGAGGTCCCGGATGCTTCCGAATACTGCTCCCATGTCGTCGCGCCCTTCCAGGATTTCAACACCGAACACATCAATCATTTCTCCATGCGGGCGATGGAGAACCTCATGGGCCTGCTGGGATTCTCGGGCAGCGGCCTGGGCCAAAAAGTGTTCGAGTCCAGCCCTGGCATGCCCTATCCCGCCCATTACGGCTTCTGGTCCAAAACCAACGATCTCCGCTTCAAGATCCAACGCGACGACGTTCTGGCCAATAGGATCGCCCAATACATCACCCGCTCCCGCGCCCTGATGGACCAAATGGACGCGCGCCTCAAAAAGGTCCTGGCCAAATCGCCTCAAGTCATCGTTTGGGGCACCGGCCAACTGGCCATGAAGCTTCTGGTCGAAACCTCCCTCGCCCAGGCCGCCATCGTCGCCTTTGTTGACGGCAACCCCATCAACGTCGGCAAGAAGCTCAAGGGCATCGAAATCAAATCGCCCGCTCAAATCGCCGGTCTCCCCCAACCCATCGTCATCACGACTACCCTTCACCAGCAAGCCATCGCGGAGCGCATCCGCAATGAACTGCGCCTGCCCAACGAAATTGTCTTTCTGGCTGACCCGAAACCGGCCGATGGGAAGCCTCCTGAATTGGCATGATTTGAGAGCCGCAAAGCCCGAGCGGCCCCGGTCGCTTCTTCATCCGCGCGGGGGAGGCAGTTTCCGCGGAAAAATCGAAATCCAGATTTGGTGGATGACGAACAGGGGCAGCCGCAGCCAATTGACCGGGTGGGGATCCTCCCGCACAATGGTCTTGATCGTGCTGAGAATAAGCGCCGGATTGCGCGCCCGCAAACCGGCCAGCCCGTTCAACAACGCCCGGCTCGAGCAGAAAAACAGGCTGTCCCGCACAATCTGGTTCCAATTGTTCCCAAACCACCCATACTCGGTCAAAAGCTCCTTGACGCGCCGGTTCTCCAGGCATTCACGGGTGATCTTGTAAAACACGCTGATGTTCAATCCGGTTTGATGCAGGCTGGCCGTGTGGCAGGTCGGCATGAACCGCCACGACGACAACACTTCGTCAATATAATAAAAATCCCACTCCGGCGCGATTCTCATGCACATCTCCAAGTCGCCCGCGAAGTCCGCCTGCGGCCGAAACTCCCCCGCCCGGCGCAGCGCTTCCGCCCGGAACATCAGGCCGCTGGGCACCGTGCAGGGATAATCCCGTGTCAAGAAATCTTTCAGGATGCGCCAGCGGTCAATCAATCCGTCGCCCGCCTGGTAGCGGTAGCGGTAGTGCATCTTGCGAAAGACGTAAAACTTGGGGAAAATGCGGCGGTCCTCCGCGTCTATCAATTCCATCGGCGCCATGGCGATGCCCGCCGTCGGGTTCTCCTCCATCGCCTTGACCATCAATTCCAGGCAGCGCGCCTTGAGCAAATCGTCGTCCATCAATAGCTTGATGTATTGGCCCTGCGCCAACGAAATGGCCCGATTGGTGCTTCGGAACGGCCCGATATTGCCCTGGTTCGAAAAATAGCGAACGCGCGCGTCGCTCCACTTGGCCGCCATCCGGGCTGAATCCTCGTTGGTGCTGTTGTCGGTGATGATGACCTCGAAATGCGGATACGTTTGCGCCAGACACGATTCCACCGCGCGCCGGAGGTATTCCGGGCGGTTGTAGGTCGGCACGCAGATTGAAACCAAGGGCGTATTCATGCGGAACGGCTCCGGCCTGCCAGCCAGCAGGCGCATAATAGGGCGAAAGCCGCTCCCGCGCCAATGGGCATGGCGTGCAAGAGGGTGTCCGGGGTTTTTCCGACCCCCAGGAGGGTCAGCCAGTAGGTCAGGCCCAAAGCGCCGTAGAGCAGCGCCATCTTGAGCCGGCGGTCGGCCAGGCTCCACATCCCGATCGCCTGGTTGAGGCCGATCAACACCATCGTAATGGAAAAGGGAATAATCATGGCGGCGGCTTCCGCGTTGGACCGGCCCAGGATCAATTTCACAAACAGTCCGCGAAAGAGGATCAATCCCAGCCCGCCGCAGGCCAGTCCCGCCGCGTAGAGAGTGAGCAGGATGCGCTGATCGCTCACCGCGGCGCCTTCCTTGCTGCCGGAGCGCGAGGTGAACGTCACAATGAGCAGCGGGACCACGGTGGCTGGGATCGCCCGCGCGAACCGGGCCGCCGTCTCGTAGGCATCCAGCGCGTTGTGCGCGAAATACTTGTTGCAGACCAGGCCGTCTCCGAAGGTGAAGAAATAGGTGCCGGCCACCGTCGCCCCGGTGGCCGCCAGGAATTGCGCAAACTCCCGGTTGAAGGGCGAAATCTTTTTCGCCCCGTGCCCGAAAATGTCCTTCCACCAATAGAAGAGGATAAAGTTGACACAGAGCGAGACGGTCGTGGCCGAAAGCGCCATTTCGGCGGTGGGGAATCTTTTGGTCATCGTCCAGGCGAAGAGGCATCGGGCCCCCACCGCCACCAGGCCGATGAGGGCCATGCGTTTGAACCAGGCCATCCCCTGGCAAAGCGCCACGCCAAAGCCGGACCACCAACCGACCAGCCCGCACATCAGCGCCGCCAACATCAGGCTGGGCCTGGGAAAATGGAAGTAACGACCCAGCGGTTCCGCCACCACAATGGCCAGAAGCGACCCGGCCACCGTGGCCCAAAGCAGAAGTTTTTGGCAGCCGGCCAGCAGCCCTTGCAGGCGCGCCTCGTCGTTCTGGGAGCGAAAATGAGCGATGTAATGGATCACCGATGTGTTGAGCATTTGCAAGGGCAGACCCAGGAAGGTGGTGAAATAGAGCAGGGTATTGCAGTAACCAAATTCACCGGGGTAAGGCGCCAGGTGATGTCCGAGGATTGAACTGCAAGCCAGATTGCCCAACCCTCCCACAAAGTTGAGGGCCGACCAGATAAGGCCGCTGCGCCATAATTTCACTCGCCGGGTTATGCGGGCACCGCCCGTCACTGTCAACGCCAAAGCATCTTTAAGATTTGGATTGATATTAAACCCGCCCCGATTCTTTATTGAATAGCACCGTACGCCGCGCGTCGGTGCTTATAGATACAGAGTATGAAAACTCCAAGTCTTTCCGCGTCGGTCTGGCTGCTGGCCCTCGGAGTGGGGATTGTTCTGTTCATCGGCGCCTTTGCTCGCTTCGAACCAGCAGATTCCGCCCGTCCAACCACCGCGCCGCCTCCCCCTCCGCCTCCGCTGACCGAGGCGAACACCCCTGCCGAAGCGGTTGGCGAACCAGCGTGGCCGGCTGATTTTTCGCCCGGCCTGGCCGAAATCATCAAACTCGCGCAAGCCCATGTGGACGAAGGGGTTATCCTCTCTTACATCCAGAATTCCGGCCAAATCTACTCCCCAACCGCCGAGGAAATCCTCTATCTGGCCGACCTCGGATTGCCTCAGAATGTCATTGCCGCCCTCTTTAAAGGATCGCCTCCGGCCGCCCCGAAGGTGTCGGAGGAGACCCTCGCCGCCGTTGCGCCCGCGCCGCCGCCGCCGGCCCCTCCTTCCGTCCCCCAGCCGGCGTCCCCTCAGCCTGCTGACCTGTTTCACGACGACCTCGCCCCTTATGGCGCCTGGACGCAAGAACCCGACTACGGCCTTTGCTGGCAACCGACAGTTGAAACGGTCAATCCTGACTGGCGGCCTTATTTCGATGCCGGCCAATGGCTTTATTCGGACAGCGGCTGGTACTGGCAATCGGACTATTCCTGGGGCTGGGCTGTTTTTCACTATGGCCGCTGGGTCAACCTCCCTCGCCACCGGTGGGTTTGGGTGCCCGGCGATCTCTGGGCGCCGGCCTGGGTCGCCTGGCGCGCGACTCCCTCCTACATCGGCTGGGCGCCGCTGCCGCCGGGGGTGGGCCTCAATGTGCTGGCGCAATTGACCTACGGCAGCCAGCCCGCCGGCCGCAATCCCACCTTGGGCCTGGCCGCCTCTTCCTACTCCTTCGTGAGCACCAGCAATTTCCTCAGCCGCAACCTGCCGCGCCACGCCCTGCCCGCCCCGCGTGTCGCCGCCCTGGTCAAAATCACCCCGGTCATTGACGGTTACTCCATTATAGACAATGGAATTTTCAACGGCGGCATCAGTCGTGACGCCGTGGCCGTCGCGGCGCGCAAGCCCGTGCCGGAGGTCGCTTTGCGCGCGGTCTCCGCTCCGCAGTCCGCCGGGTTCGCCCCGGACGGCAAGACGCTGGCGGTTTATCTTCCGGGCCGTTCGGGCGCTTCCGCGCCGGCTCCAGCCTCATCGGGCCTGCTTCCTGTCAAAGAATCCGCTCAATTGGCGCAGAATAATGGCGTCAATTCGGCCGCCGAACCGCCTGGCTCCGATGGCGCCGAACCGGTCGTCCAACTGCCGCCGCTGCGTTACCCGGCCTCTCCCGCTCCACCTGTGACGAGGTCTCGCTCGCTATCCGGCTCTTTGGCCGCTGCGCCGGAATCGCAGGCTGTCAAGTATGGATTGCCGCGCGGTTCCCGCGCGACTGCGGTGGAGCGGCCGGCCACTCCCGCCCCGCGCTTGGAGAGTCCCGCCTGGGGCCAGCACCCAGCCGCGCCTCACGCCGTTGCGGAAAACCGCCCGCCGTCCCTCGAACCGGCCCACGCCGCCGCGCCTGCGCCTCCTGCGCCCGCGCCCGCGCCCGTGCCGCAGTCATCCTCCGCCTCCGCGTCAAAATCAAGCAAGTAATCGGGCAGTGCTGCCGGCGGTTCGGAACCATGCGCACGCCTTGTTGACATTCTCACCGGTCTGGGGGCAATGTTGGAATTGAATCGTGGGCTGCCATTGCAAGAATCATGACCATGACAAAAACTCAGATCGCAGTCATAGGCGCTATTGTTGTTGCCGCGCTGGTGACGCCGTTGGTGGTGCAACATCATACCATACGGCAATTGCGCCAGCAGATTGAGGAGTTGAACCAGCAGGCCGAGCAGGTCGCGCCCTTGCAGGAGCAACTGGCGCGTGCCACGCAAGAGGCAACCAATGCGGGGAGCGCTTCCGCCGCGCAGGCGTCGGTGAGCGAACTGGCGAGATTGCGCAATGAAGTGTCACAATTGCGCGCGCAAACCAATGAACTGGCCAAGGCGCGGCAGGAAATTCAAGTGCTCCATCAACGCGCCGCCTCCGAGGCCGAGGCCAGGAGGAGCGCGGCGGCGGCGTTCCAGGCCGAGAATCAGAAAACACAAAGCCTCAATGCGTGCATCAACAACCTCAGGCTGATTGACGCTGCCAAACAGCAGTGGGCGCTGGAGCAGCGCAAACAATCCACCGACACCCCCGCTGCAACGGACTTGCAGCCCTATCTGGGCCGGGGACCCAATGGAGAAATGCCGGTCTGTCCCGACGGAGGCACTTACACCTTTGGCACGGTCGGCGAAAAACCGACCTGCACCGTTGCTGGCCACGTGCTCCCTTAGCTTTCCGGCCAGCAACTCATCGCCTCCGGCTCACCCGGACGGCGACCCAGCGCGCTTCGGGCAAAACGAATTTTTTGACTTCCACCCCCACCCGCGCCGGCTGGAACTCGCCCAGGATCATCGCGGCCAAATCCACCGCGAGCGTTTCGATCAGTTTCCATTCCCGCCCCTGGCCAAAATTCAGCAGACGGCGCGAGAGACGGTGATAATCAATGGTCTCCGCCAGGTCATCGGCGCGGGCGGCGGCGGAAAAATCGCGCTCCAGTTCAACCGTCAACAATAAGCGTTGCGGCCCGGCGCGTTCCTCCTCCGGCACGCCGACGCGGTAGAAGACCTCCAAATCCTGGATGACAATCTGGTCCGCCATGCGCCTCCTACGGGCCGGGTCCGGCGCCCTTCTCCGGCGGCGGGCGGCCGGCCGGCAACTGGAATCCGTGGCGTTCCAGCATTTCGCGCAATTGGCCCAAATGCTCCACGATCACGTCCGGCTCGCTGGCCCGCAGTTGTTCCAGGCGGTTGTAACCAGTCAGCACGCCGCAGGAACGGACCCCGCCGTGTTTGGCGGTTTCGATGTCGTGCTGCATGTCCCCGACAAACAACGTTTCCAGAGGGTCAAGATGATTTTCGCCCAGCAACTCGGCGATCTTCGCCCGCTTGTCCCAAATCCCCACGTAGGCGCGCTCGATCAGCGTGTCAAACCCGCACGCCTCCGCCTGCGAGGCGAAATAGTCCTGGTGGACGGTGCTCAGAACAAAAGTCCGCACGCCCCGCTCGCGGCACAAGCGCAGAAACTCGCCCGCGTGGGGCAGCGCCGCGACTCCCTCCTGCATCTGGCGGAAGTGGCCGTGGAAGCGCCCTTCCAGCTCCGCCAGCGGAACATGGGGGACAAAGCGGTCGTAGAAATGTTTGAAGGGCAGGCAGAATTCGGCGCGGAATTTTTCCAGGCTCATTTTTTCCACCCCGCACTGTTCGAACACGCAATTGGTCGCCTCCAGCACCGCCGGCAGATCATCCACCAGCGTGCCCGACCAATCAAATATGATGTTCCGTATCATTCAACAATCCGCAGTTCCTAATCTTAATCCTAATCCTAATCTCAATCTCCTTCGTCCATCCGCTTATCAGGATTACGATTATGAGTCATTGCTCATCGGAAGAGGTTTGTCCGAATCCTCCTCTGGCCCCGGCTTTCTGGGGGCTTTGGCGGTGGCAATGGACTTTCCCAGGACGCGGGAAAGCCGGTCGCATTCATCCACCAAGCTTGGATGACAGATGACAAATTCTCAATGACCAATTCTCAATCGTTTCAATCGCTCAAACCTCTCCGAAGGCGGAGGCGCGCCAAAAAAGCAAAACGCGCTCCGTCCCTCCCATCGGCGGCTTGTCGCGCGCCGCATTGCTGTTATTCTATCGAGTGGCATGAACGCAATTCACTCCAACGCCTTGCTGGCCTTCAACCAGCCCTCCAGCGGCCGCGTCGAGGCCGCCCAGGTGGCCGACGTCGTTGCGGTCTCATGCCCGCGCGAGGCCTGGCGCCGCAAGCGCATCCTGCTCATCGTGCCCGACGGCACGCGCACGGCGCCCGTCGGCTTGGTCTTCAAGGCGCTCTTCGCCCATCTCAACGGCGTCGCCGAAAAGCTGGATGTTCTGATCGCCTTGGGCACTCATCAGCCCATGAGCGAGGCGGCGATTTGCCGGCGCCTGGAAATCTCGACGGCGGAGCGGGCCGGCACTTACCGAAACGTCGCCTTCCATAATCACGCCTGGAACAATCCGGCGGCCCTGCGCGAAATCGACTCGATCCCCGCCGCCCAAATCAGCCGCCTGACGGGCGGATTGTTCGCCATGGACGTCGCGGTGGAAATCAACCGTCTGGCCTTCGAGTATGATCAACTGGTCATCATCGGCCCGGTTTTCCCGCACGAGGTCGTCGGCTTCTCCGGCGGCAACAAATACCTTTTCCCCGGCGTGAGCGGTCCGCGCATCCTGAATTTCTTCCATTGGCTGGGCGCCGTTGTCACCAATCCCATGATCATCGGCAACAAGTGGACGCCTGTCCGGCGCGTCGTGGACGAAGCCGGCGCGATGGTCTCGACCCCCAAGCTCTGCTTCTGCCTGGTGACCGGGCAGAACGGCCTGGCCGGAATCTACGCCGGAACGCCGGAGGCGGCCTGGGACGCCGCCAGCGAACTCTCGCGCCGCCTCCACGTCACCTATAAGGACCATCCCTTTTCAACCATCCTCTCCTGCGCCCCCGCCATGTACGACGAACTTTGGACCGGCGGCAAATGTATGTACAAACTCGAACCCGTCCTAGCCGACAGCGGCGAATTGATCATTTACGCCCCGCACATCAGCGAAATCTGCGTCAGCCACGGAAAGGCGCTGCTGGAAATCGGCTACCACTGCCGCGATTACTTCCTCAAACAGTGGGACCGCTACAAAAACTACCCCTGGGGCGTGCTGGCGCACAGCACCCACGTCTATGGCCTTGGCACCTACGAGAACGGCGTTGAAACGCCTCGCGCCCGCGTCACTTTGGCCACCGCCATTCCCAAGGAAGTCTGCCGGAAAATCAATCTCGGCTTCCGCGATCCCAAGAGCATCCAGCCGGGAGATTTTGCCCGCCGCGAGAACGAGGGTGTTTTGCTCGTCCCCAACGCCGGCGAGACGCTGTACCAACTCAAAAATCCGCCGCCTTGGGCCGGCGGAGTGGACCCGATTGCGCGATGAACCGCCGCGGCCTGCCTTACCTTTTTCTCAACGCCGCCATCACGGCCGACGGCAAGATCGCCCCGGCCAGCCGCCGCTTCGAGCCTTTCGGCGGCCCGCGCGACTTCCGGCACCTGCTGGAATTGCGCGCCACTGCCGACGCCGTCATGGCCGGCGCGCGCACGGTGGATTTGGACCGCGTCAACATGGGACCCGGCCCTGTCAAGTATCGCCGTCGGCGCCTCCGCCGCGGCCTGGCGGAATACAACCTGCGCGTCATCGTCAGCGGCGCCGGGACGATTGATCCGAAGGCGGAGATATTCCGCCGCCGTTTCTCGCCGATTATTATTTTGACCAGCGGCCGGGCATCCAAACAACGGCTCCGCCGCCTTCAAGCGCTGGCCGACGAGGTCAAGGTCTGCGGCAAAGACGAAATTGATTTCCCCGCCGCCCTGCGCTGGCTGCGCGCCAAGTGGAAGGTGAAACGATTGCTGTGCGAGGGTGGCGGCGAGCTTAACGGCGCGCTCTTCAAGGCCGGTTTGGTGGATGAGGTTCATGTAACCTTGTGTCCGCTCATCCTGGGCGGCCGCGCCGCGCCGACTCTGGCCGACGGCGCGGGCGTCGAGCGCCTGGCGCAAGCCGCGCGCCTGCGCCTGGTCTCCATGAAACGCTTCGACGCGCGCCTGTTCCTGGTCTATCGAAGGGCGGATCAACTTTAAAAGCGCCTGCCCTGGGGCTGAAAAGAATCGTCGGCGAATATCTGGCGCGGGTTGGCGCGGAGGTGCGCGGCAATTTCCGACAAAAAAGTCGCCCCGAATTCCGCCAGTTTCTTCTCCCCGACCCCGCTGATGCGCGAGAATTCCTCGTCGTTGGCCGGGTAGTACCGCGCCATTTGCCGCAACGCCACGTCGGAAAAAATAATGTAGGCCGGCACCAAACGCTCGTCCGCCAGCGCCTTGCGCAATCGGCGCAGCCGCTCGAAGAGTTCCTCGTCGCACGAGATGGCGCCGGCGCGAGGCATTTTTTCCGGCGCGGAGGGCGGCGCGGCCATCGGCTGTGTCAAAACTATCTTCTTCCGCTCCCGCAGCGCGGCAAACCCCTCCTCGGTCACTTCCAGCGTCGTGAATTTGCCCGGTGACTGCCGCAGATAGCCCAGGCGCGCCAACTCCCGTCCAATGGCCTGCCACTCCGCCCGGCTGTGCTCGCGACCAATTCCGTAAGTCGAGAGCTTGGCGTGGCCCCAGTTGCGGATTTTCTCCGTCTCCGCCCCCGTCAACACTTCCACCACGTGGTTGAGTCCGACGTTGAAATGGCTCTTTTGCCGGATGCGATACACGCACGACAAGAGCTTTTGCGCCGCCAGCGTGCCGTCGAAAGTCGGGCGCGGCGAGAGGCAATTGTCGCATCCGCCGCAGTTGGCCGGCGGGAAAGTCTCCCCGAAATAGCGCAGCAACTCCGCCCGCCGGCAGCCGCTCGATTCTGCGTAATGCACGATCCGGCGCAGTTGCTCGCGGGCGATGATCTGTTCTTCCGGCGATTTCTCCTCAATGAACCGCTGCTGTTTGACCACGTCCCCCGCGCTGAACAGCAGCACGCACTCGCCCGGCAATCCGTCCCGCCCGGCCCGCCCCGTTTCCTGGTAATAGCCCTCGATGTTCTTGGGCAGGTCGTAGTGAAGGACGAACCGGACATTGGGTTTGTTGATGCCCATGCCGAAGGCAATCGTCGCGCAAATCACCCGCGCTTCATCGCGCAGGAACAATTCCTGGTTCTCCTCCCGTTCCTCCGCCGGCAAACCGGCGTGATACGGCTTGGCGGCAATGCCGTGCTGGGCCAGCCGGGCGGCCAGCCCCTCGGCGCTTTTGCGGCTCTGGCAATAAATGATACCGCTCTCGCGCGGCCGTTCGCGCAGAAACTCCAGCACTTGCGCCGACGGTTTGGCTTTGGCCACCACCCGATACGCGAGATTGGGCCGGTTGAAGCTGGCCACAAAACATCCCGGCTCGCGCAATTTCAGCAGCTTGATGATGTCGGCCCGCACCCGCTCGGTGGCCGTGGCGGTCAGGGCCATCATCGGCACTTTCGGAAACAGGCCGCGCAATTCGGACAACTGCCGGTACTCCGGCCGGAAATCGTGCCCCCATTCGCTGATGCAATGCGCCTCATCCACCGCGATCAAGTTGACGGTCCAGCTTTGCAGATCGGCCAGAAACCCCGGAAGCATCAGCCGCTCCGGTGCGGCATAAAGAAGCCGGTAGCCGCCCTGATGCAATCCGCGCAAGCGCTGCCGCGACTCCCCGGTGGCCAGGGTCGAATTGAGAAAAGTCGCCCCGACTCCCGCCGCTTGCAGCGCGTCCACCTGGTCCTTCATCAGGGCGATCAGGGGCGAGACCACGACCGTCAAACCAGGCCGCAGCAGGGCCGGCAATTGGAAGCAAAGCGATTTCCCGCCGCCCGTCGGCAGCAACGCAAACACGTCCTTGCCCGCCAGCGTGGCGCCAATGATCTCGCGCTGCAAAGGCCGAAACGAGGTGAAGCCGAAGTAACGCTTGAGCGTCTCCAGCCAGGATTTCTCGGCAGCATCCATTGGCCCGCAGTTAATCGCACCCCTGCCGCCAAAGCGAGCTTTTCGAGCGCGCTACGCCGGAAGCATGCCCGAAGCAGGGGGTTAGAGCGTGGCTTTGCCGGCGGCTTTGGCCCTGGCCCAACGGGCGCGCGCAGCGGCCGCCAGTCTGGCCCGCGTGGCCCGGCTGACCCTGCGTTTCCTCTTGGGCTCGGCGGCCTTGCCTTTGGCCTTGGCCCATCGCCTGCGCTGTGCCGCCGCAATGCGTGCCCGCGACGCGGCGGAGAGCCTCCGCCGGCGCGCCGGAGCGGCGGACTCTTCGCCTCCAATGGCGGCCAGTTTGGCTTCCAGGCGTTCCATTCGTTCTTTGATGGCAACTACTTTTCGCAGTTGCGCGACAGATAGATTCTGCAGGTTTGTCATATAGACAGGCAGATTGTTTGTCCCAGCCGGAGATGTCAAGCGCAGATAACTGAATTAGAATTCGAATGTCACACCGCCCAGGCGCGCGCCGATTTCCCCCAGCACGCGCCGCTCCGCCGCCGGGTCCCGGGCCGCGAAGGTGACGCTCAGGCGCAAATAAGCCCCCGCGTCGTCCCACGGCACCGTGGAAATCAGCTTTTCGGCGATGAGCCATTGCGAGACCTCCTCGGCGCTGTGGAATGCCCGGCGCGCGCCCCGTTCCACCGCCGCTTTGGGCGCCTTGACGTAGAGGAAAAACGAGCCTTTGGGCTTGGCGGCCGCGAACCCGGCTTTTTGCAGCGCCTCCACCAGCCCGCTCATGCGCCGGGAATACTTGGCCGCGATTTGCGCCGTCATCTCCGGATGCTCCAGGCAGTAGGCCGCCGCGTGTTGGATGGCCATGAATTGCCCCGAATCGCTGTTGTCCTTGATGTCGCCGTAGGCGCGGACCAATCGCTCATTGCCGGCGACAAATCCGCAGCGCCAGCCCGTCATGTTGAAACTCTTGCTGGTCGAATGCAGTTCCAGGCCGACTTCCTTCGCCCCCGGCGCAGCCAGGAAACTGAGCGGCCGCCCCTCGAAGACCAGCGCCGCGTAGGCGGCGTCGTGAATGACCGCCAGGCGGTTGCGCAACGCGAAATCCACCACGCGGGCGAAAAACTCCGGCGTCGCGCACGCGCCGGTCGGGTTGTTCGGATAATTCAACACCAGCGCCTTGCTCCGGCTCAAAACTTCTGCCGGCACCGCATCCAGGTCCGGCAGGAATCCGTTGCTTTCCAGCAGCGGCAGTTGGTGGACGCGCCCGCCGTAATAGCCGGCGTGCGTGCCGAAGACCGGATAGCCTGGCGTGGTCATCAGCACGTAATCGCCCGGATCAATGAGCGTCGCCGGCAAAATGGACAGCGCCGCCTTGCTGCCGATGGAGTGGATGACTTCGGTTTCCGGGTTGATCCCCGGCACGCCGCACACTCTTTCCAGGTAGCGCGCCGCGGCGATTTTGAGGACATCGTCGCCATTGTCCGCGTAGCCGCGGTTCTCCGGTTTGGCCGCCTCTTCGGCCAGCTTGGCGACGGCTTGCGGGAAAGCCATCTCGTCCGGTTCTCCCACGCCCAAGTCAATGATCTCCGCGCCGGGATGGGCCGCCAGCGCGGCCCGTTTGGCCCGTTTGATCTTCTCGAATTTATAAAGGGCCGCCGTTTTCCCGTACTCCTTTCCGCCGATGCGCGCGGCGAACAGGTCTTGCATGTAAGTCTCACTCATATCCGGTGCGCACATTAACCGGCGCCCGGCGGGAAAACAAGCAACCGAGGCAAACGGGCAGGGCAAACGCATCTAAAATTGATATGCCGAACTTTTGCGCCTTCGCGCCTTCGCGCCTTTGCGTTAAATGTCTCTCTCCGGCGATGCCGTGCCTTTCACGCCGGCGTGCTATAGTCCATTGACCACGCGGTGAATCCCATTTTCGACCAACTGTTCGCCAAAGTTAATGACCAGTCCAAGTTTGAGGCCGGTCAGTCGCAAATAGGTCAGCATTTGCGCTTCGAAGACGCGATTCCATTCGCTGACCGCCTTGTTGTCCACCAAGACCAGGCCGTTGACCTTCAAATCCAGCCGCAACGGATGGCCGAGACGCTTGCCTTTGTAAAAGATGGGAACTGGCCACTGACGCTCGACTTGAAGTCCTCGCGGTGTCAACTCCTCTACCATGGCTTCCTCGTAAACTGCCTCAATGAGTCCAGGGCCTCCCAATTCGCGATGCACTTCAATGGCACTGTCCACAATAATTTTGCTGATTTCGTTTTCGTTCATGGCCGTTTGTGACACTATTAACGCAAAGGCGCAACGGCCCAAAGGCGCAAGGGTTTAAGAGTTCATTGCCTCCCCTCGAATTAGATACGTTTGGCCTGGGCGAAGGGGGAAGTTGGGCCGGGCTTTGCCGTGATCTGCGACGGGGAAAAGCGGCGTTGAATTCAGTCAACCATTGCGGCAGGATACACCGCATGAGCGTTGCCGCTGAAAAAATCGCTGAACCGCATTGGCGTAAAGTCATTGACCGCCGTTCCCGCGAAATTGAGGAAGGCCGGGTTCATTGCCGACCGGTGGAAAAGACCGTGCGGGACATTCGCGCCAAGCTCCATGCACGTCGTCAGCCATCCTGAAGCAGAAGAGGGGCTGAAGTTGAATCCGCAAATGGCATATTGAGTTTTTTTGCCTGCCGTTAAACCGGCCAAGTGTCGGTAGTCGAACCGAAGGCGCTGACTTTACAGTCTCCATCTGCGCCAAGCTAGCCGCCACCGCTCCGCTGCTTTTCCGACGGTGACGCACGGGACTTCAACCTTTCGCGTTCCCGCCTTGATTCTGATTCTCTGCGCTTTAATCCCGTCTTTGACGGCATCTCTGGCCTGACGTCCCGTAAGCAGAAAGCACTCGTAGCGGTCTTCCCGTTTTAACCAGCGAACGAAAACATAGATGTCGCGTCGTCCAGCGCGGACTTTCTCGGCCGACGGCATGAGGAAGAAAGTGGCTCGCTTCGATGAAGCCTTGACTTGGATGTTCGCGTGCTTTGTGCCTTGCTGGTTCACCACAACGATATCGTAGGCGGCAGTATTCTTTGTCGTCGGAAGAGCCACGAGTCCCCGGCGCGATAGTTCAGAGACAACGTGGTGAACTCCAGCGATTCCGATGAGTACTTTATTTGCTTTAGCGGGATGGGATGACGGTTCCCGTTCCATTTGCCACGGAAGATGTCGCAGCCACCAACCAATCTCAAGCCTTTAACGGGACGGATTGATCAAACGGTGAGTAACAAGCCCATCGGAACTGCCCTCACTAGCCGGGCAACGGATAACGTTGAGATGCGACCAGGACGGGCGCTTACGCGTCCCGCACCGTGGCTTGGAGCGATTGCTTCAACTGGCCGACCAGTTTGTCGTGCGTCGCGTTGACTTCGGCATCGGTCAGCGTCCGCGCGGCGTTGCGGTAGATGAACGCGCAGGCGACACTTTTCTGGCCGGCCGGAACGTTGGCGCCGCGAAAGACATCAAACACCTCGGCCTTCTCAAGGTCGGCCGGTTTGGTCTGTTTGATCACGTTGAGAACCGCTTCGTGCAGGGTCGCCTCCGGCACCAACATGGCCACGTCGCGGCGGATGGCCGGGAAGGCCGGCAAGGGCTTGAATGACCGAGCGGGAATCCGGCGGGAGAGAATCAAGTCGAAATTCAACTCGGCCAGGAAGGCGGCCTCGCGCAGGTCGTAGCGCTTTTGCAGCGCGGGCGAAAGGCGGCCCATCTCGCCCAGCGCCAGCCGGCCCAGTTGCACGACGGCCGATTCCACAAAGAACGGGCCGGGCTGGTCCCGGCGCGCCCAGGTCACGCCGCGCAATCCGAACTGCTCGAAAAACTCTTCCAGGGCGCCCTTCAAGTCATAAACATCGTATTTGGCATCGCGGTCGGCTCCGCTCCAAAAAACCGGCCAGCGGCGTCCCGTCAGCGCCAAACCCAGCCGGCGCTCCTCCTTGATGTTCCCCTGCGCCCTCGTGAAGACGCGGCCGATTTCAAACAGCGCCACGTCGCCGTTCTTGCGGCTGACGTTGTGGCGAAGGCTCTCCAGCAGGCCCGGCAACAGCCCCGGCCGCAGCACGTTCATGTCGGCGCTGAGGGGATTTTGCAGCGCGACGATTTGCGCGGTCTCCGCCGAAAAACCGGCCGCTGCGCCCGAAAGCAGCGTCTGTCCTTGCGCCTCGCAAAGTCCCAGGCCGGCCAGAATGCGCCGGGCCTCGGCGATCTGGTCATGCACCGCGTCAAAGGCGTTGGCGCCGATGGCGCCGCGCGGGGGCGTGGACGGGATTTTGTCCACGCCGAAGAGCCGCCCGATTTCCTCGATCAAATCCACCTCGCGCTTGAGATCCACGCGAAAGGTCGGAATGCGGAAGCATGGCGCGGCGGCATTGGCGCATTCCAGGCCCAGGCGCTGGAGAAAACTGACCTGCGCCGCCGGCGGTATTTCCACGCCGAGCAGTTCGCCGGTCTTTTCGCAACGCAGGCGGATTTCCTTGGGCGCCCGCGGGGCGGGATAAGCGTCAATGGCCGGCTCCAGCACCCGGCCGCCGGCGGTTTGGAGAATGAGTTGCGCGGCGCGGCGGCTGGCCCAATCGCAAATCCCCGGATCGGACCCGCGCTCGAAGCGGTAGGAGGAATCGGTGCGAACGTCCAGCTTCTTGGACGTGGCGCGAATGTTCTGCGGCTGGAAACAGGCGCTTTCTATCAGCACGTCGGCCGTGTTGGAATTGATTTCGCTGTTTTGCCCGCCCATGACTCCGGCCAGCGCCACGGCTTTGGTGGCGTCCGCTATCACCAGCATCTGGCCCGTCAGCGCGTGTTCCTTGCCGTCGAGCGTGACAAATCTTTCGCCCTCGGCGGCGCGGCGGACGAGGATGGCCGGCTGCGAACCCAGAAGCTGAAGATCGAAGGCATGGAGCGGCTGGCCCGTTTCGAGCATGACGTAATTGGTCACATCCACCACGTTGTTGATGGAGCGGAGGCCGACTTTTTCCAGAGCCTGACGCAGCCAGGCCGGGCTGGGGCCGACCTTGACGCCGCGCAGGAGCCGGGCGGTGTAACGGGGGCAAAGCTCCGGCTCCAGGATGCGCACGGCCAGCGCCGTGTCCGTCCCTTCGCCGGCCAGGCAGGAGGAAGGGATTTGAATATCGGGCCAGCGCAACGGATGGCCGCTCAGGGCGCTGATTTCCCGCGCGATGCCGATGACGCTGTTCCAATCCGGCCGATTGGGGGTGATTTCAAGGTCATAGACAACGTCGGCTTCCTCGTGCCCCAGGTATTGGGCGAAGGGCTGGCCCACCAGGGCGTCCGGGCGCAAAATGAGCAGGCCCTCGGTTTCTCCCGGCAGGCCCAGTTCGTCTGGCGAACAGAGCATGCCTTGGGATTCGACGCCGCGAATTTTGCCCGCTTTGATGGTCACCGGCGGCTGCCCCGGCTTGGCCGGAAGAGAGCGGCCGGGCAGGATCAGCGGCACCTTGTCTCCCGCCTGAAAATTCTGCGCGCCGCAGACGATCATCCGTTCACCCTGCCCGTCGTTGACGCGGCAAACCGTGAGTTTCTCGGCGTTGGGATGCTTCTCGCGCGTGAGGACCTGGGCGACCACGATGCCATCGAATTCCCCGCCGAGTTTTTGCACGCCCTCGACCTCCAGGCCGAGCATGGTCAGCCGCTGGCCCAATTCCTCCGGCGTGCCGTCGAACTGGACGTATTGCTTGAGCCAATTATAGGTGATCTTCATCGTGTCAACAGCCCGCCCTCACGGTTGGGCCGCCGGTCTCCAACTTGGAGCTTTGAACTTTGAACTCCTTCAGGACGGCTCCAGCGTGCCGTAGGTGATGGGCGGGATTCCCTTCCCGTCCGCCGTCTTGATCATCCGGCTTTTCTCGTCATAGAGGCACATCATGTTCATGCGATTGGACATCTCCGCCAGGGAGACGACCGCCTGCGCGCGCAGGGCCAGGTCCACGCTCGCATTGGGCTGCTTGCCGGAGCGGATGCAGTCAAACCAATTTTTCTCATGTTCGGGGATGTTCTCCGTCGGCGTCAGGCCGTCAAAGGTTTGCAGGTCTATCTCATCGGAGAAGGGCTTTTCCGGGATAAGCTGGATGCGCTCGCCCAGGCTGCCGATTTCCAGCGTCGCCTTGTGCCCATAAATGGCGAAGCCTGGACTGCGCGCGTTGACGGTGCTGGTGACGATCACCAGAGTCATGCCGCTGGGGAATTCGGCCAGGATTTCCACTGTTTCCGGAACGTCGCGCTCCGGCCAGGGATTGACCTTGTCGGCATGCACGTTCTTGGTGCCCAATGAAACCACGCGCGTGGGGAAATCCGTCGTCCCCGTCGCCAGCATCAAGGGCAAAAGCCGGTGCGGCACCAGGTCGCCCAGCAACCCGGCGCAATAGGGATAATACTTGCGCCAGCGGATGTAGCGCTCGCCGTCAAAAGGAATTTTGTCATGCACCGGCGCCTGCCACTTCTCCCAATCCAGGTCGGCGGCGACGCACCATCCCGGGACGGGATCATTCCACTCACCCGGTTTGCTGTTGCGGCAATAGTAGCCCTGCGCCCACACGACGGTGCCGATATTGTCCTTCGCGATCAAGTCAGCCGCCGTGTGCCAGGCCTGGGCGGAGCAGCCTTGAGAACCCACTTGCACGATCTTGCCCGCGGCCTTGACTTTGTCACAGACCTCGTAGGCTTCCGGCAGATAGCGGGTCATCGGCTTCTCCACGTACACGTGCTTGCCGGCGTCCAGGGCGGCGAGGGTCGTTTTGGCGTGCCAATGGTCCTGGGTGGCGATGGTCACCGCGTCAATGTCTTTTCGCGCCAGCAGTTCCTCATAATCCTTGAACGTGGCGCAATTGGGGCCGATGAGTTTGGCGGCATCTTCCCGGCGCTGCTTGGAGAGATCGCACACCGCCACCTGTTCGATGTTGTTGGCGGCGGCGGCCTCCTTTTGCGTGGAGACGTGAAACTGGCCCTGGTTGCCCGTGCCGATATAGCCCACGCGAATGCGGTCGTTGGCGCCGATCACCCGGCCCGTCGAGGGCGCGGTCTCCTGGCCATAGACGGGCGTTTTGCGACAGGCCAAAATACCGACGCTAGCAGCGGCGAGGGTGGATTTCTTGATGAACTCGCGGCGCGTGGCCCCGCCCTCCTGGGTTGTCATTGCATCTTGCTTCATAAATCGTTCGCTCCATTCCGGAGCCATTGGCCGGCACTATGGCGCAAAGGAACGCCGGGGAAAAGAGGATTTTTCGTCTCCGGTCAAACCAGCTTCTTGTATCGCTTGTCCTCCGAAAGCTTTTTGACCAGGTCCTTGACTTTCTGCGCCTGGTTTTTGTGCGCCAGCAACACGGCGTCGTCGGCCAGCACCAGGATCGAGTCCCGCAATCCCACCACGGCGATGGGCGCGCGGTGTTTCGTCCTGGCGTCAAATATAATATTCCGCGCCCCGTCCACGTGGATGAAATCCCCAGCCGCGCAATTGCCCTCCGCGTCCGGCTTCAAGTGCCGCCCCAGCGCGGTCCACGATCCCAGGTCGTCCCAGGCAAAGGCGCCATCGGCCACCACCACGTTGTGCGCGTGTTCCATCAACGCGTAGTCAATGGAGATTTTTTTCAGGCCGGGGTACTCCGCGGCCAGAACTTTAGCCAGCCTGTCCGTGCCGGCCGCCTTGAACCAGCGCTGGCAGGCGGCGGCCAGTTCCGGCTGGTGCTTCTCCAATCCTTGCGTAATGGTGACAAAGGACCAGATGAACATCCCGGCGTTCCAGCGGTGCCGGCCTCCGTTCACATATCCCAGGGCCGTGTCGAAATCGGGCTTCTCCACGAACTGCTCCGCTTTGAAAAAGGCCGTCTTGTAAGGCTTGAGTCCCTGCGGCGGCGGCAGCGGCGGGCCGACGCGGATATAACCGTAGCCCGTGGCCGGCTCGGTCGGTTTGATGCCGATGGTGACAATGACCTGCCCGCGCCCGGCCAAATCAAACGAATCAGCCAGCACTTGCTGGAACTTTTTCTCCTCCGAGATCACATGGTCGGCGGGCAGGACGGCCATGACGGCGCTGGTCGAACGCTGCCCCGCCACGGCCGCGCCCAGCGTCACGGCGGCGCAAGTGTCGCGCCCGACGGGTTCGGCAATGATGTTCTCCGCAGGGAGTTTGGGCAACTGGCGGCGGACCTCCGGCGCCTGGGCGGCGTTGGTGATGATGAGAATATTCCGCAGCGGCACCAGTGGCAGGACCCGCTCGACAGCCTGCTGCAACAAGGAGCGGCCGCCCAGCAACGTGACCAGTTGCTTGGGCGTCTTCTCGCGGCTGACGGGCCAAAACCGCTCGCCCCGCCCCCCCGCCATGATGATGAGGAACCGATTTTCGCTTGGCGCGGTCTTTTTCATCGTAATGATGTCAGATTTCTTCACGGAGACGGTATTTGAAGACTTCTTTGAGAAATTCCTCACGCTTCCTGTCGTCATTCAATATCTCCAAAAGATTGAACACTTGATCTATTTCCCGTTCGGTCCTGAGTTGTGCGCGGACAGCGTCTGTCAGGACGCTGGGCAGAAAAATCGTGTGACACCGAGGGTTCTCGAGCTTTGCTTTCGTAAAGGACTTTTTCGTTTCACCCAGGCGGGTCTGCGCTCCGGCCTTGTCGGCGCTTCCTTTGATTTCAATGACACAGATCAGCTTCTTATCCTTGCCCCGACATTCAACGTCAGGTTCCGAGGCAAAACGCAGGACGGTACCGCTCTTAAGCACAATCCCGTTGACCTTCTCAATCAATTTTGCTGTGGCGGCCGTGTCCAAGAGATTCCTTTCCGCGGCGAAATTGGACAGGATCTGTTCCACTGCGTGCGCCGCCTGCAAACCGATGGAATTGACCCAAGTGCCCTGCCATTCCGTTCCAGCTTCCGCAAATACTGTGTTGAGCAGACTCTCTCTTGTGGCTCTGGCGGCGGTTCCCAACAACGAAGAGAGAATTCCATTCAGCAGCTTGCAACGAGCGGCTCGGTCGCCCTTTTCCGCCCTTGAGCTGATTTGCGCCAATCCTTTGTTCGGGAGGCAGGCCAGGAGGCGATAATACGCTTCCAATTCAGGGGAAGCGGCGAGGACTTCGGGATGCGCAAAAACCTCGCTCGGCACGAATCCCAGCCGCTCGGCGGCGGCGCGGGCCATCGGAGTCACGCCCAGGGCCTCCCAATCCCAAAACAGATTTCTCCAAGCAGCGCTGCGAGCTTGCCGTTGCCAATCCTTAAAATGAGAGTCTCGTACCTGGCGCCAGAAAAAGCCAGAACGGGCTCGATAGCGTTCCGCAAGCGCCAGTTGAAGGTTCTCAGCCATGCTTCCTCCAAAGCAGAATCGTTTCTCTGACAGGCCGGCGGCCATAAATGGCCATTTGTTGCGAACTGTTTCCCTTGTACCGAGTCACCAAAACGGCTTCCGTTGACAGACCGTGCCGTTCAGCCAATTCGCACAACATCAAGTCGGTCGGGACATTTTCGCCGTTGAACTGGGCGTTGGCGACCACAAGGGCTGCTCCGCCGCGAGGTTTCAAGTACTGACTGATGTTCCGTATGGCCAGGTTCATGTCCTCGAAGTACCCCTGGATCATGACCGGGAGCCGCTCGTTGTTGAGGGGCTTGGCACGCACTTCTCGAAGCACCTCCACCAGCCCTGGCAGATCAATGGCTTTGCCTTGGTGCTTCTTGCTCTCGACGTGCGATCTGAGCAAACTGTGACGCACATGAACCATGTCTTGGTGCGACTTTACACTCAACAGGCAAAGCTCCAGCGCATAGGTGCGGGAATAATCGTAACGATTCAAATAAGGAGGCGAGGTGATGACGGCACTGACAGCGCCGAGATATTCCGGCGGCAGGCATAACTGGCGGGCGTCCCCGTGGAGAATCGTGGTTCCGGCTTTTGTTTTCGGCCAAAGACCGAACATGCGCATTTCCGACAAATCATGAATCATCCTTGTCAGTGCCGCTCTAAGCGCATCGCGCACCGGTGGAAGCTCCTTCTCAACCAGCCGCAGGAACTGTCCATCCTTGGACGTGTGACTGACGTCCTCGAGAATGCTCATCAAGCCGAGCATGAGAAAGTCACGGACGGGCTGGGCGTATGTTTCTATCTGTTCCTTGAAGAACAACAGTTGTTGTTGCGTTTCCTTGGTGAAGGCAAGGTCGATGATGCGAACATTGGGCAGGCTCGATTTGGGCTCGTGATACGGAGCGGACGTCAGCTTCAATGCCGACTGAAGCAACGCATCAATATCATCCCAATCCGCCAGCTTTGCTTTGGCGACAAACACCGCCGTGGGAAGCATATCAATGCCGACGCCGTGAATTCCGAATTCCTTCGCCGTCAGCAAAGTGGTTCCGGACCCGACAAAGGGATCCAACACCGTGTCACCCGCTTGCAACCCCAATTCGCGAAATAACTGAACCACCAATTCGCGAGAAAAACCCTCCTTGTACTTGAACCAATTGTAGAGCGGGAGCGTCTTGTTCGGCACGTAGGTGACCAGGCGCCGCCACTCCAATCGGTGTTCCAACACGTCCTCGTATTTCTTTTCCAGCTTGAGCCGTTCGCGCTGGCTCGGCGCGTCGGAAATAATCGGCAGCACCGTGACTTTCCGCCGTTTTTCAACAACCTTCATACCGAGACTGGCCGGCGGCCCGCCCTGCAGTTCTAGTACGGCATCCTCCGTGTTTCCAATTTTTTGCCTGGACGTTTTCATCAATGCTTTTCCTTAACTGCGGCGGCCAGCGCGGCGGCGAAACGGGCCACGCGCTCCGACAGGTCCGCTTCGCGGCCGTGTTGGGCGATTTGATTGACCACCGCGCTGCCCACCACGACGGCGTCGGCCTGCTCCGCCACCAGGCGGGCTTGTTCGGGAGTGGATATGCCAAATCCGACGGCGACGGGCAAGCCGGTGTGCGCGCGGATTTTGCCCACCATCGCGCCGATGGATTCGGGAACACTTTTTTGCATCCCGGTCACGCCTTCGCGCGAGACGTAATAAACAAAGCCGGCGGCGCGCCGCACGATCTGCGCGATGCGCGATTCGGGCGTCGTGGGGGCGACCAGGTGAATGGCGGCCAGGCCCGCCCGGTCCATGAGGGCCTGGTAATTCTCCGATTCCTCGGGCGGCAGGTCCAGCGCCAGCAAGCCGTCCACGCCGGCTTCGGCGGCCTCGCGCACGAATGGCTCCAGGCCCCGGCGGTGAATGAGGTTGAAGTAGATGTAGAGGACAATGGGGATTTGAGATTCGCGGCGGATGGCGGCGACCGTTTGCAGGACCTTGGCGGGCGTGGCCCCCGAGGCCAGGCCGCGCTGGGCGGCCAACTGGTTGACCGGGCCGTCGGCCAGGGGATCGCTGAAGGGGACACCGAGTTCAAGGATATCCACACCATTTTTATCAAGCGCCAGCGCCAGCCGCCGCGTCATTTCCAAGTCCGGGTCGCCTGCGCCGATATAAACGATGAACCCCTTTTTGCCCTCCTTCTTCAGCCGCGCAAATCGTTCTGTGATGCGGTTCATCGGACGCGCAGTGCCGCCGGCGCTTTCAGTGGCGATGGCGCCGGCGTTTGACGTTGATCTGGGTCAGCGCATTGGCCAGCATCGCGCGCGCATGGATGGTCGCCGCCTCCTCTTCCTCGGCATGCAGGGCCAGTTGCGCCTCGGCCTGGCGCCGGGCTTCCTCGGCTTTGGCTTCGTCAATCTGGTCCGCGGGAATGGCCATGTCCGTCAGAACCGCCACGTGTTCCCCGGTGATTTCGACAAACCCCTCGCCCACGGCCAGGTAAATATCCTGGCCATCCTTGCGCACGGTGATTTCTCCCGGCACCAATTGCGTCATCACGGGCACGTGGTTGGGATAGATGCCCATCTCGCCCTCGATGCCCGGCAAGGTCACCATCTCCACGTCGTCGGAGAACGTCCGCGCCTCGGGCGTGACGATTTCCAATTTGAGCGTGTTGGCCATTTAGCCCTCTTTGATTTCGTCTATCCCGCCCTTCATGTAAAAGTTGCCCTCGGGAACGTCGTCGTGCTTGCCTTCCAGAATCTCCTTGAAGCCCCGCACCGTTTCGGCCACCGGCACCTGCTTGCCTTCGCGCCCGGTGAAGACCTGCGCGACGGTGAAGGGCTGGCTGAGAAAACGCTGGATTTTGCGCGCCCGGAAAACCGTCAGCTTGTCCTCCGGCGCAAGCTCGTCCATGCCTAGAATGGCGATGATGTCCTGCAAATCCTTGTAGCGTTGCAGCACCTTTTGCACCCCGCGCCCCACGTCGTAGTGTTCCTGGCCGACAATTTCCGGGGTCAAGGCGCGCGAGTTGGAGGCCAGCGGGTCCACCGCCGGGAAAATGCCCAACTCGGCAATGGACCGTTCCAGCACGATGGTCGCGTCCAGGTGGGCGAAAGTCGTCGCGGGCGCCGGGTCAGTCAAATCGTCCGCCGGCACATACACGGCCTGGAAGGAGGTGATCGAGCCTTTCTTGGTCGAGGTGATCCGTTCCTGCAAGTCGCCCATTTCGGCGGCCAGGGTCGGCTGGTAACCGACGGCGCTGGGAGTCCGGCCCAGCAGGGCCGAAACCTCCGAGCCGGCTTGGGAGAAGCGGAAAATATTGTCAATGAACAGCAGCACGTCCTGGTTCTTCTCGTCGCGGAAGTACTCCGTGATGGCCAGGCCGGAGAGCGCCACCCGCAGACGGGCGCCGGGCGGCTCGTTCATCTGGCCATAGACCAGCGCGATCTTGGAAGCGCCCAGGTTTCCCTGTTTGATCACGTCGGCCTCGGACATTTCATTGTAGAGATCGTTGCCCTCGCGCGTGCGCTCGCCCACGCCCGCAAAGACCGAGACGCCGCCGTGCAGCTTGGCGATGTTGTTGATCAACTCCATGATGACCACCGTCTTGCCCACTCCCGCCCCGCCAAACGCGCCTACTTTGCCCCCCTTGAGGAAGGGGCAGATCAAATCAATGACTTTGATCCCCGTGGTCAGGACTTGCGGCGAGGTGGATTGATCCACCAACGGCGGCGCCAGCCGGTGGATCGGGTAATACTTCTCCGCCGTCACCGGTCCGCGCTCATCCACCGGATTGCCGGTCACATCGAAGACCCGCCCCATGACGCCGGGGCCGACGGGCATCGAGATAGGCCCGCCGGTGTCCAGGACTTCCAGGCCGCGTTTGAGGCCCTCGGTGCTGGACATGGCGACCGAGCGGACCCATTTATCACCCAGATGCTGTTGCACTTCCAGGGTCAGCTTTGTTTTGCCCTGGCCGGGAACCTCGAAATCCACCGTGACCGCATTGTAAATGGAGGGAGGGCCATCGGGGAATTCGATGTCCACGACCGGCCCGATGACCTGGACGATTTTGCCTTTATTCATGTTGTTGTTCAGCGCGTTTTGCCTGAAAGAGCCGGAAATCTAAGAGCAGAGGCCCGGCGGTGTCAAGGGTGTTTAGAGCTTTACAGCCGGCGGCGGGGCTTGCATATTGCCGGGCGTGTCAGGGCACGTTGTTGAAAACGGACAGGTGGACGCGCCGCCACGGGCGTCTGAATTCGATTCCTTCACCTTGCCGGAGTTGGAGGCCGCCATAGGGCGGTCGCAGGATTTCCTTTTGCGCGAACAAAAGCCGGAGGGCTATTGGATCGGGGAACTGATCGTGGACTGCACGCTGGTGGCCGATATGGTGGCCTATCATCACTGGAACGGATCGGTGGACGAGAAATGGCAGCGCAAGGCGGTCAACCAACTCTTCAGCCTGCAATTGGCCGGCGGCGGATGGAATATTTATCCGGGCGGCCCGCCCGAGGTCAACGCGACCGTCAAGGCCTATCTGGCGCTCAAATTGGCCGGCGTTCCGACGACCGACCCCCGCCTGCTCCGCGCCCGGCAAACCGCCCTGAGCCTGGGCGGGGTGCCGCGGCTGAATACCTTTTCCAAGCTCTACCTGGCGCTGATGGGCCTGTTCCCCTGGAAATACCTGCCGACCATCCCCTGCGAAGTCATCCTGCTGGGCAAATGGTTCGGCGTCTATTTCTATGACATGAGTTCCTGGAGCCGCGCGATGCTGGTGCCTCTGTCCATCCTCAACCATTGCAAGCCCACCCGGCAGCTCGGCCCCAATTCCACGTTGAAGGAACTCTATCCCCTGGGTTTTCACGAGCGGGACCTGCTGCTGCCGCGCGACCCGGAACGCTTTACCTGGCGCAATTTCTTTCTCTGGCTCGATTCGGTTCACAAGTTCGCCGAGCTGTTCGCCCGGCACCACATTCATCCTTTTCGCAAGCGCGCCTTGAAAAAGGCGGAGGAATGGATGATCGCACGCTTCGAGGGCAGCGACGGGCTGGCGGCGATCTTCCCGGGCATCCTCAACTCGTTGATCGTCCTCAAATCACTGGGCTATCCGCCCGGCCACCCGTTGATCGGCCAGTGCGAGATGGAGTTGAAGAAACTCGAACACGAAACCGAACACACCGTGCGCATTGAGCCGTGCAAGTCGCCGGTCTGGGACACCGCCATCGTGGCCATCGCGCTGCACGAGTCGGGCCTTCCCAGCGATCATCCGGCCCTGGTGCGGGCTTGCGACTGGCTCCTCGATCGGGAAGTGCGCTTCCGGGGCGACTGGCAGTACAAGAACCCGGCCGACGTGGAGCCAAGCGGCTGGGTCTTCGAGTTCAACAACAAGTGGAATCCCGACGTGGATGACACGGCCATGGTCCTGCTGGCCCTGCGCAAAATTCCCACCGCCAATCCCGGGCGGCGCGACGCGGCCTTTCGCCGGGGCCTCGATTGGACGCTCACCTTTCAATGCCGGGACGGCGGCTGGGCGTCCTTCGACAAGGATTGCACCAAGAGCATCCTGGAGAAGGTCCCCTTTGCCGATCACAACGCCATGCTCGACCCGGAATGCGCCGACATCACGGCGCGCATTCTCGAACTGGTCGGCTACGAGAACTTCAGCGCCGAGCACCCGCAGGTGGTCAAGGCGCTGGAATTCATCCGCGAGCACCAGGAGGAGGACGGCTCGTGGTACGGCCGGTGGGGAGTCAACTATATTTATGGCACCTGGCAGGTCCTCCGCGGCCTCCGTGCCCTGGGCCTGAACATGCGCCAGGCCTGGATCCTCCGCGCCCGCGACTGGCTGGAAAGCGTCCAGCGCGAGGACGGCGGCTGGGGCGAGCGTTGCGACACCTACGACGACCCGGTTTTCAAGGGACAGGGACCCAGCACGGCCTCCCAAACCGCCTGGGCCGTCATGGGCCTGTGCGCGTTCGACGATCCGTTCCGGCCCGCCATTCAAAACGGCATTGGGTATCTGGTCCGCACCCAGAATCCCGACGGCACCTGGACGGAGGCGGAGGCCACCGGGACGGGATTTCCGCGGGTGTTTTATCTTAAGTACGACATGTATCGGAACACCTGGCCGCTGCTGGCCCTGGCCACCTACCGCAACCTGTTGCCCGGCGCGGCCTTCCAACCCCAAAGCCGGCCCGCCGGCGGCGTCGCGCCCGCGCCCCGTTAGCGGCCCGTCCCGTGAGCTGGTTTTATCGCGGCATCATTCGCCCGGTTCTCTTCGCCCAGGAGGCCGAGAAGGTCCACGACCGGGTCCTGCGCCTGCTGGCGGGGATGAGCCGGGAAAAGATTCTTCTTGATACTGCGCGGGCCTTCTACGGCGCGCCCCCTTTGCCCGTCGAGCTTTTCGGACTGCGCTTTCCCAACCCCGTCGGCCTGGCCGCCGGAATGGACAAATGGGCCTCGGCCCTGCCGGCGTGGGCCGCGTTGGGATTTGGTTTCACCGAGCTGGGGGGCGTCACCTGGCACGCCCAACCCGGCAACCCGCCCCCGCGCCTGTTCCGCGCCATCGCCGAGGAGGCGGTCGTCAACAGCATGGGATTCAACAATCCCGGCGCGGCCGCCATCGGGGAGGCGCTGGCGCGATGGAAGCAGGAAGGCCGCTGGCCCGATCACCCGGTGGGCGTCAACCTGGGCAAATCCAAATTGACGCCGCTGGAAAACGCCCCCGTTGAATACGCCGACATCTTTCGCGTCCTGCGGCCCCATGCCGATTTCGTCGTCGTCAACGTCAGTTCGCCCAACACGCCCGGCCTGCGCCAACTGCAGGACAAAGCCGCCCTGGATGAAATTCTGGCCGCCATGCAGGAGAACAACATCGGTTCGGCTCCCGTTCCCATCTTGGTCAAGGTGGCGCCGGACCTCTCTCTGGAGGCGCTGGATGAAATCGTGGAATTGGCCGCGTCCCGCTGCCTGGCCGGGGTCGTCGCCACCAACACGACCATCGAGCGCCCGCCCACGCAGGACCCGCGCGCGCGCGAGGTCTATGCGCGGCCCGGCGGTTTGAGCGGGCGGCCTTTGCGCCAGCGGAGCACCGAGGTCATCCGGCATCTTCATCGCCAAAGCGCCGGGGCGTGGCCCATCATCGGTGTGGGAGGAATTTTTGACGCGGCCGACGCCTGGGAAAAAATCACCGCCGGCGCCTCTCTGGTACAGGTCTATACCAGCATGGTTTATCGCGGCCCCGGCGTCGTGAAGGAAATCGTGACCGGCCTGCGGCAGCGGTTGCGGCAAAACGGATTCGCGCGCCTGGAGCAGGCAGTCGGCACGGCCAATCCGCGCGGTTGAAGCTTGATTTACGACCCTCTTCTGGCATCTTGGGCGTCCCCGTCGAAATCGGGGCGTTTTAGAATGACCAAGATAATGGCTTTTTTGGAGGCGGGTTTGTTGATCCTCGCCGCGGCGGGTTGCAAGGAGCGGCCAGCCGCCACGCCGCCGGCGATCAAAGTGCAGGTGGTGACCGTCGTTCCCCGCGACGTGCCCATTTACCAGCAATGGATCGGCACCCTCGATGGCTATCCCAATGCCCAAATTCGCGCGCAAGTCAGCGGTTACCTCATCAAGCAGGATTATATCGAGGGCGGCGCGGTAAAGAAAGGCGACCTGCTTTTTGAAGTGGATCCGCGGCCCTTTCAAGCGGCGCTGGACCAGGCCCTGGGCAAACTGGCCCAGGACCAGGCCCAATTGGGCAAGACGGAGTTGGACGTCAAACGCTTCACCCCGCTGGCCCGCGACCAGGCCATCAGTCAAGAAGAACTGGACGACGCCACCCAGGCCAACCTCATGGCCAGGGCGGCCATCCAGGCCGACAAGGCCGCCGTCGAAAGCGCCACGCTGAACCTTGCCTTCTGCCGCATCACTTCGCCCGTTGACGGCATCGCCGGCATCGCCCAGGCCCAGATCGGCGACCTGGTCGGGCCGGGCGGCGCGGTGCTCACGACGGTATCCACCATTGATCCCATAAGGGTCTATTTCAGCATCAGCGAGCAGTCTTATCTGGCTTTTTGCCGTCAATTCACCAATCTGGCCCAAAGGACCGCCTACCGGGCTGAGATGCCCTTGCAACTCATTCTTTCCGACGGCTCGACTTATCCTCAAAAAGGCAAATGGTACTTCACCAGCCGCGAGGTGGATGCCAATACGGGCGCGCTCCAAATCGCCGGCTTGTTCCCCAATCCCGATTACATCCTGCGCCCCGGCCAATACGCCCTGGTCCGGGGCATGATTGAAACGCGCCGGGCCGCCATCCTCCTGCCGCAACGCGCCGTGATGGAATTGCAGGGCTCCTGCCAGGTCGCCACCGTTGACCCGCAGAACACCGCCCATATTAGACCGGTCGTGGTGGGCGAACAGGTCGGCACCGAGTGGCTGATCGAAAAAGGGCTTGGACCCAATGACCGCGTCGTCGCCGAAGGCACGCAGCGGGTCAAGGAAGGCATGCCGGTGGATCCGCAGCCCTATAATGCAGAAGGCATGACCAATCTTGCGCCGCCAATGACCAACAAATGACCCAGGTCCCATTGTTCTAATCCGTAATGTACCGCTTCTTCATCAACCGCCCCATCGTGGCCATGGTCATCGCCATCCTGATGGTGTTGGTCGGCCTGGTCTCGATGGCCACTTTGCCCATTTCCCAGTTCCCCAAGGTCGTCCCGCCGGAAATCCGCATCCAAACCACCTTCGTGGGCGCCGACGCCGAGACCGTCCAGCAGTCCGTCGCCACTCCCATCGAGGAGCAGATGAGCGGGGTGGACGACATGAACTACATGTATTCCATCAACGCCAACAACGGCGTCATGCGCATGGTCGTCAACTTTGAAGTCAAGACCGACCCGAACGTTGACCAGATGCTGGCGCAGTTGCGCGAGGCCCAGGCCACCCCGCAATTGCCGGCGGCCGTGCAGAATTACGGCGTGACCATTTTAAAGTCGCCCACCACCCCCATGTTGCTCGTGGCCCTTTTCTCGCCCAAGGGCACCTACGATGCCACCTTCCTGGCCAATTACGCCTACATCAACCTGGTGGACCAGGTCACCCGCGTCAAAGGCATCTCCAACATCAACGTCTTTGGCGCCGGCCAGTACGCCATGCGCTTCTGGGTCAAGCCGGACCAACTGGCCAAACTCAATCTGACCGTCACCGATGTCATCAACGCCGTCAACAATCAGAACACCGTCAATCCCGCCGGCCAGGTCGGCGGCCCCCCTTCGGCCCCCAATCAGGAGTTCACCTACACCGCCATTGTCCAGGGTCGCCTCGTGACCGAAAAGGAATTCGGCCGCATTGTCGTGCGCGAAAATCCCGACGGCTCGGTTGTCCGCCTGTCCGATGTCGCCCGCATTGAACTGGGCGCACAGCTCTACAATATCGCCGGCCGCCTCAATGGCCGTCCCGCCGCTGTCATGGCCATTTACCAGTTGCCCGGTTCCAACGCCTTGGACGCCGCCCGCGACGTCAAGAACCTGATGGAGGAACTCAAGCGGCACTTCCCCCAGGACCTCGATTATGCCGTCTCCCTCGACACCACCTTGGCCGTCAGCCGCGGCATCATCGAAATCCTGACCACCCTCTGGGAGGCCCTGCTCCTGGTGGTTATTGTCGTCTATATTTTCCTCCAAGGCTGGCGGGCGACCTTGATTCCCTTGCTGGCCGTGCCCGTTTCCCTCATCGGCACCTTTACCCTCTTCCCGGTCTTTGGCTTCTCCATCAACACCCTCTCCCTCTTTGGGTTGGTCTTGGCCATCGGCCTGGTCGTTGACGACGCCATCATCGTCGTCGAAGCCGTCGAGCGTCACATTGAGGAGGGCATGACGCCCAAGGACGCAGCCTTCAAAGCGATGTCCGAAGTGGCCGGCCCGGTGGTCGCCATCGCTCTGATCTTGTCCGCCGTGTTTGTTCCCACAGTCTTTATTCCGGGCATCACCGGCCGGCTTTATCAGCAATTCGCCCTGACCATCGCCATCTCGGTGATCTTTTCCGCCTTTAACGCCCTCTCCCTCAGCCCGGCCCTTTCCGCCCTCCTGCTCAAGCCCAGGGAACAGACCCACAGCCCGCTGCAACCTTTCTTCAACTGGTTCAACCGCACCTTCGGGCGCGCCAGACACGGGTATATCAACTGGAGCGACCTGCTGATTCGGCGCAGCGCCCTCAGCCTGCTGCTCCTGGCGGGGGTGGCGTTGGCCGCCGTCTTGCTTGGGCGCAAGTTGCCCTCCTCCTTTCTGCCCGAGGAGGACCAAGGCTACATGTACATCAACGTCCAGCTTCCCAACGCCGCCTCCATGCCGCGCACCGACGCCTTTTGCCGCAAGGTCGAGGCCATTCTCAGCAAAACCCCAGGCATCAGGTATTATTCGACCGTCCTGGGTTTCAGCCTGGTCAGCCAGGCGCAAACGACTTACAACGCCCTTTTCTTCGTCAACCTCAAGCCCTGGGATGAGCGAACTCGCAAAGACGAGAAAGCCGGCGCCATCCGCGAGCGCCTCAACAAGGAACTGGCCGCCCTGCCCGAAGCCCGCGCCTTGGCTCTGCCGCCCCCGGCCATCCCGGGCGTCGGCGCCACCGGCGGTTTCTACTTCATTTTGGAAGACCGCCTGGGCTTGGACCCCAGTTTTCTGACCACCAACCTGGACCGGTTCATGGCCGCCGCCGCCAAACGCCCCGAACTGACCGGCTTGAGCACCTCTTATCTCCCCAACGTGCCCCAGGTCTTCATCAACGTGGACCGCGACAAAGTCCTCAAGCAAGGGGTGGACATTGGCGAGGTGTACAAGACCTTGCAAACGTTCCTGGGCGGCTACTTTGTCAACTATTTCAACCGCTTTGGCCGCCAGTGGCAGGTCTATGTCCAAGCCGACCAGAAGTACCGCGCCAGCATGGACAACCTGGGTCTGTTCTTCGTGCGCAACCGGCTCGGCCAGAGCGTGCCCTTGACGGCTCTGGCCACTGTCGAGCATCGCGTCGGCCCCGAATTCGTCATGCACTATGATGAGTACCGCTCCGCCCAGATCAACGGCAGCGCCGCTCCGGGCAAAAGCTCCGACCAGGCCACCAAGGCGCTCGAAGAGGTGTTCGCCCAGACGATGCCCCGGGGCATGGGCTTCGACTACTATGGCATGTCCTTTCAGGAACAGCAGGCGGCCCGCGGCGTGCCGCGCATTGCCGTCTTCGGCCTCTCCTTGATCTTTGTCTTTTTGATCCTGGCCGCCTTGTACGAAAGCTGGTCGCTGCCCATCAGCGTGTTAATCAGCACACCCGTGGCTGTGCTGGGCGCCTTCCTGGCTCTTTGGTCCCGCCGGTTCGAGAACAACGTCTATGTGCAGATCGGACTCATTATGCTCATCGGCCTCTCCGCCAAAAACGCCATCCTTATCGTCGAATATGCCAAAACCGAAGTCGAAAAAGGCAAGTCCCTCTCCGAGGCGGCTTTGACTGGCGCGCGCATCCGCTTGCGCCCGATCCTCATGACCTCCTTCGCCTTTGTTTTCGGCTGTCTGCCCCTCTGGTTTGCCACAGGGGCGGGCGGGATGTCCCGCGAAACTCTGGGCACGGTGGTCATTGGCGGCATGCTCGGTTCCACCTTGCTGGGCATCTTCATCATCCCCGTCAACTTCTACGTGGTCGAGAAATGGGGGACTCGATCCAACCAGCACCCGCCCGCGCCGCAGCCCCAAGCCGGGAAAACATGAGCGCGTATGAGTCCCATGCGTTCCTTAACTCCCATTCTTCTTGCCCTTTTGCTCGCCGGTTGCCACGTCGGCCCCAACTACAAGACTCCCGACGCCCATCCGCCCCCCGCCTTCCGCGGCGCCGAAGGCGCGCCGACCAATTCCCTGGGCGACCTGCCCTGGTGGCAATTGTTCCAAGACCCCGTCTTGCAGCAGCTTATTGGCGCCGCCCTGACCAACAACTACGACCTCCGCCTGGCGGCCGCCCGCGTCGAGGAGTCCCGCGCCTTGCTGGCTCAAAGCCGTTCTGTGTTCTTTCCCCAGGTCAATTACCAGGCCGCCGCCGGCGGCGGCCGCAATGTTCTGGCCAATTCGCCCTATGACACCGGCAACCCCGCCGGAAAAGGCAACGACCTCGCCGGCAGCATCTCCTGGGAAATTGATCTTTGGGGGCGCATCCGCCGCCTTAACGAATCCTCCCGCGCCCAGTTCTTCGCCTCAGAGGAAGCCCGCCGCAACGTTTTGATCAGCCTCATTGCCGGCGTCGCCCAATCCTACTTCCAATTGCTCGCCTTGGACCAGCAGTTGGCCATCGCGCGGGACACCACCAATTCCTTCGCGCAGAGCCTGAAGATTTTCAGCGAACGGCTCCGCGGCGGCGTCTCCTCCAAACTGGAAACCTCCTCCGCCCAAGCCGCCCTGGCCTCCGCGGCAGCGACCATTCCCGAATTGCGGCGCCAGATCGCCGTGCAGGAAAACCAAATCCGCCTCCTGCTCGGCTTCTATCTCGCCCCCGTCCAGCGCTCTCCGGGCGCTCTGCTGGTGGAGGCGCTGCCGGACATTCCGCCGGGGCTGCCCTCGGCCCTTTTGCTGCGCCGGCCCGACATTCGCCAAGCCGAACAATTGATGCGCTCAGCCAACGCCCGCGTCGGCGTCGCCCAAGCCGACTTTTATCCCCGTCTTAACTTGACGGGCCTTTTGGGCGAGGTCAGCCCCGAACTGACCCCATTCACCGCTGGCGCGGTGGCCGCCTGGTCTGCCGCAGGCGGTTTGACCGGCCCGATTTTCCAGGGCGGCCTGCTCAAGGGACAGTTGCGCCAGGCCCGCGCTGTTTGGGACCAGGCCCGCTTTGAATATCAATCCGCCGTCCTGAACGCCTTCCAGGAAGTTTCCGACGCGCTGGTCTCCCGCCAGGAATTGGCCGCCGAGCGGCTGGAGCAGGCGCGCGCCGTGGCCGCCTATCAAGAAGCCGTACAAGTGGCCACCCAACGCTACTTGGGCGGCAAGGCCAACTACTACGAGTTATTGCAGGAGCAGCAGCAGCTTTTCCCCGCGCAAAACGCCCTCACGCAGACCGTGCTCAATCAACTGCTGGCCACCGTCCAGCTTTACAAAGCCCTGGGCGGCGGCTGGGCCACCCAACGGTAGGGTAGGGCGGGCACTCCGCTGCCCGCCGGCAACCGCATCAAATAGCTCTCCTAATCCTAATCCTAATCCTAATCCTAATCTCTTCTTCAACTCTGAAAAAACGGCAAGAAGATTAAGATTAAGATTAGGATTATGACTAAGAGCAAGAAACCGCCGCTCCAAATCACGCGCGCTGCCCGGCGCCTTTGCTAATCCGGAGTGTTTGGGGACCGCGACCGTTTTATCGCGCCGTCTTGTCTCGCCGTAGTCAGGCGAAGGCGGACCCGCTCGCCCGGCGGCGCGTCTCGCGCCGCCTATTCCCTCCGGATATGCCGGACACTCAACCGCGAAACCAGACGCGCACGATTGCCATTCCTTCTCCCTGGGGGAGAAGGTAAGGATGAGGGCGAGCCAAAAAAACTAACTTTCCCATTTCATTTCCGTTCGCTGCATTCCCCGCCCACGACTGCCTGCCGTGAGCGCGCGAAACCCCGTACTTCAAAGCTCCCTTCAGGAGCGACATCATCGGAAAACAAGGCCAACCGCATGTCAAACCCATAACGTTTTTTCACAGCTTGCGCGCACGGGTGGGACAAATACCGTCCAATTCAAACTATTTTTCGCCGCCCTCCACCAGTTTGATTTCAGCCTTGGTCAGGCCATAAAGCTCATAGACCAGCGCGTCTATTTGCTGGTCGGCGGCGGTGACGGCGTTCTGCAACGTCTGCCGCTCCGATTCGCTCCGCGCCTGCCGCAGCTTGGGCATCAATCCCAGCATCTTCTCCACCAATCCCACCAAACGGTCGTGCCGCGCTTTATCGGCAGGCTTTTTCAAATCAATTTTCGGGAAAGGCAGCGATCGTGTCTCCTTGAGCACAATCTTCGGGAAGTCGTCGCGTTGCGCGATGTTCGACTTCTGAAGGAAGAACCACGAGAGCAGACGACTGTTGAAGCAACCAAGCAAGAAGTTGAGGTCTGGTCCCCCTGCCAACGGTAAAACGCTTTGCATGGACTTGTTTGTGACGAAGGACTCGTCCGCCCGCACAGCTTGAAGCTGGAACTGCCGGCTGATAAGTTCGCGGACCAACAATCGCGGACCCTGAAAATACCTTTGCGGCTTAAACTCCATTAACGTGTCGTCAAAGCGAACGAATTTCGTCGGGCCACGCTCGAATGTATAGCGCCGCACTGTGCCCTCAAATGCTGGCTGGCTTGTTTTGTGGTTGGGTTTGTCCGTCAGGTGAAACGGCGTCACGCCCCGCTGAATGTCAGCGTAGGCCGAGAATGGCACGCCACTGGATTCCAGCTTCTTGATGATCCGAGTGGAAGCTTCGTCCGCGTAGGTGAGGTAGGTGTCGCCTCCGTCAGCAAACCATCCGGCAAAATCGGCGAATGTTTGATCCGCTTCAAATTCGCGAATGGATTTAATCTTATCCCGCTTTCCGAATGTGCGCAGCCCGACTCGGTAAGATTCCGTCCGGGGCCAAGTGGTCGGCGCTTTCCTTTTTGCCGCAGCGAAGATCGTCGTGTCAACCCATGCGTCTGCAAAAATGTCGTAGGGCAGATTCACGAAAACAGTCGGGTCCGTATTTCGGGCAACGAAGCGACGAAGCCCAGGATAGCGCGCGCCACTATACCAGCCGGTTGGCACAATCATTGAGAGCAAACCTCCAGAGCGCAGAAGGCGTAGCCCTTGTTCTATAAAGATTGCGTAGGAGTCAACTTCGCGGCCAGCGCACTCAAATTTGTCGCGAAGATGGATCACGACTTCATCGCCTACCTCTGCTCCGTAAGGCGGATTGCCCACGACCGCATCGAAGCCGCCCGCTTTCATTATCGGCGCGAATTGCACCGGCCAGTCGAAGGCGCGCACACGCACAAGATCCTCGGGCATCATCGAGAAATCGGAGGCGA
>Ga0326728_10004982_pt1 | contig 38310 bp, 32 predicted proteins | sample MB3enrmetagenome_FD_207602 | JGI IMG/M metagenome (GOLD analysis project Ga0326728, IMG submission 207602) | Lab enriched peat soil microbial communities from McLean, Ithaca, NY, United States - MB31MN | ecosystem: Environmental > Terrestrial > Soil > Wetlands > Peat | place: USA: New York... | reverse complement strand
ACGCCCCCACTTAGATTCGCAGTGCCAAGCAACGTCTTCCCGTTCCGGAAGGTTACGGTACCGGTCGGTGTGCCGGCGCTTTGCGAACTTACCTGAGCCGTCAAGGTTACAGACTGGCCATAGTTTGCCCGATTCGTACCCGAGCTGAACGTCGTGTTGGTGACGGACTTGGTTAAGCCGAAAATGTTCAACACCTGATAACTGGCGACAAACACTTCCCCGTTCGCAACCACTGGCACGAGATTGGAGCTCCCGGTCGGATACTTCCAGGTCCCGGCCGATTCGTTGTAGATCGGCCGCAGGGTCGAGCCGGAATCGGGGTTAAACGCGAAGAGATGGACATTCCCGGAGGCGGCCGAGGCCGATCGGGACAAGGCCCAAATAATGGCGTCGCTGGTCCCGTTGGAGGAGATGCTAGTGAAGAACCCGTCGCCGTTGCTGCCATTTGGCACGTTAGTCGACTGCGACACCTGGTTGAGCGACGGCGAGGGCGACGTCAGCACCTGGTAAACCTGCACGTTGGTTCCCCCGCTACTTACAACTCGCGGAATTGAGTCGCTGGGGTCGACATAATAAGAAGGCCCACACCAGCATCCGCCTACATAGTAAGTGCCCAGGATGTTGTTGTTGGTGCTCGAGTAGCCCCCAAGATTGTCTTCGTTCATGAAAAACATATTGCCTTCCTTACCGGCAGCCACGGCCAGGTGAGGAACGGAACCTGGCTGATCGGGAAGCACCATGACCCCGCCCGAGCCGAAGTCCACGTCTCCCTGATCCAGCGACGACCAGTCAGAAGGCGTGAAAAGATCGAGCACGGTCGACAAGTCGGGGCTGACCTTGATGACGCTCTCTTGAATATTGGTTACGCCGTCATAGGTGGTTCCGGAGTTGTCGGAATTGCCGGTCACGACGACGACATTTCCCGAATCGTCGGCGGCTAGCCCGTATCCGGACATCCAGATGGAAGACAAGAAAAAAGTATTCGGCGAAGTGGCCTGAAGATCGAACAAGTCGTTGGCTGCCAGCGGCGCGAGTGTGCCCGTTTCCCAGCCGAGCAGCCATCCGCGGGACAAGTTGGCAGCTCCGTCGCAGAAGCTCCCAAAGCCGGCGTACACATTGCCATTCGCCAGGAGCAATCCGGGACGCTGCCGCTGATAGGTTGCGTTGAAGGCGAACGTGCTGCCGTCGGTAAGCGTGTGCGAAGCCGACACCATCCGGGGCGTGACTTTATCGGTGAGGTTGCCGAGGTTCAGCGCGTGCAAAACGTATTCCGGAGTGCCGCTCGGCTGCGTATAAACCATCACATAGAGCGTGCCGCTGTTGGCATCGATCACGGGCGTCGACGTGATCCCGACATTCGGACCATTATTGTTGCACCCCAGCGGACGAGGAACCGGCGTGCCCAGATTCACGCTCAATAACACCGTTCCGTTTTGAGCGTCGACGGCAAAAACCGAGTCTCCCTCGGTCACGACGTACACGACGTTATGATCGCCCTTGTAGGCCCCAGCCGTGATTTGGACTCCCGGCATGTAAAGCGGCTGCGCATCCACCTGGTCGTCAAGGGGAACCGAATGCAGCAGTCCAAACGAAGCGCTATTCACGTTATACGGAGTCAGGATCGACTCATGCTCGTTCCAGCCGGTGCGGTAGTTATCGTAGTGATAAGTGGTGACCGACTGACCCCGCGCGTCGTTGGCCAACGCGGCGATCACGAATAACGGTAATAGGGACAAGATTCGGGCAAGAGATCTAAACGTCATGGGATGCTCCATGGACTCGATCGCAGAATCGTGACCTGGGGGGCAAAGCGGACCGTTCCCGCATCGGTAAATCTGGTGAGACAGTCTACCACGGACAATGCAAACATGGCGACCAGTAAGGCGTTTGGTAGTGTCTGAAATGTATTTCAGACACTACCGGCGTTTCCTTATTTTGCTAGCAGGTGAGATCGTTAGTCAGCTCTTACTGTCCCGCGCGGATAGGTGAGACGAACAATTGGCCGGGAGCCCGCTTCTTTCCGTCGCCCTTCTCATGCTGATAGACGAGTGACAAAGCTCCCTCGGAAGCGGCGGTGGCGCCTGCCAGTTCGGCCGCCAGGCCCTGATAGGAGCGGCTTATTTCGTGATTGCCCATCAGGCAGACCGGCATCCCCTTGTCGATCGCCGGCCCGATCAGTTGGAAGTTATTGGGCACTTTCCACAGAACCTTGCAGTTCGTCGCTTTTTCGACATCTTCGTCCGTGAACCCGGGAATCTTCTTATAGCGGTTCAGCACCATGCGCAGCCGGTCCCGTCCTGCTCCTTCTTGCAGAAACTGGTGAACCCGTCCTGCGCTCCACAGCGACACTACATCGGTTTGCGTAACCAGCAGCGCCGCATTGGAAAGGTCGCAGATGATCTGCATGATCCCGTCCAATCGCCCCGAGCAATCAACCACCACAAAGTGGTACTGACTCACCAGCAGGTCGAACAAGCGCGCCAGCTCTGGCGCCGTCGGCATCGCTGCGTAGGGCTGTTGCGCGCCAGCCAGCAGGTGCAGGCCATTGCGAAAAGGCGTCATCAGGCCGTCGAGCAGCGAGACGTCCATGCGATGGAGGTTTTGTAGCGCGTCGATAATGGTGAACTGCGGGCGCAGATTGAGCTGCAACGCGGCATGTCCGATGGGCGCAAAATCCACCAGCACCACTCGCCCGTGCAGTTCCTGCAGCGCGACCGCCGTATTGACCGCCGTTGTCGTCGCCCCCGCGCCGCCCTTGGCATTGAGGAACGTAAACACCCTCGCTTTGCTCGAACTGCGCTGCGCCCGGCTGAGCGACGAAGTGAAGCGGGTGAAAGCATCGATTAGAGCCTCATGCCCGGCCCCACGGTCCACGAACTCGCGAGCCCCGGCCCGCATGGCCGATACAATCGTGGTCGGCTGCGTCATCTCACCCACGGCAAAAATCGTGATGTCGGGAACGCTGGAGTGTATCAGTTCGATGGCGCGCACCGCCCGCGGCACCTGCTTTGGGTCGATATCCACCAGCACAATTTCGGCGCGCTGCTCTTCGATTTGCCGCAGAACCGCGTCGCTCGGTCCGTGCGGAAATCCCGTGTGACTCAACACCGTGCGCGCCAGATGGGTGCTTTCCACGCGCGTATTCAAAATGACGGACTGCTCGCGATCCTCGGCGAGGATGGCGATGGCTATGCCCTGCATGAGTCGATTCTCGGTGTTCAACGTCATGCTACGAGCTTCCTGTTCCAGGGCCAAGTGACCATCGTAATGGAAACCGCCTTACGGGAAATAGGCAAAAACGGCTGCACGGTTCAGGGATCTGAAACTTCCGCAGACTTGATTGTATCGATTGTAAGCCAGAAGTCTCGGGATGGAAAGACCGGCCAAAAGCATTAGCCGTTTTTGCGCGCTGTGGGAAAATGGGCGCGCGACGCGGCAATCCGCGTCTCTACCTCGTCAGTGCGCGCGACGCCTCGGTTGCTGCGGCCGCCACCCGCACCAACTGCGAGATGGACTCATCCTGATCGGCTGGCAGATATTCGTGCCCGTCCAGGCGAGCGGCAAATCCATTTCTTTGCCCCAGACCGCACGCCGCCACACGCAAGATGCGTCCCCGGCAGCGCACCGGCATGTTTTCACCCAGAGTGATTTGCGACGGCAGCGTGAAAGTCAGCTCCACCAGCCCGCCTTCCGGCAGGGCGGCTTCGCAATAGAAGAACATCCCGCGGGCGCTCAAGTCTTGTGTAAAGCCCGGAAACATGCGGCCTTCGTAGCGCACCGCCACGGGCAGGTGCAACTCGAAACGCTGGGCAGCGCGGCGTTCCATGCGATTTGAATCCGTATCGATCACCGTTTGCTCAACCCGCGGTCCGCGTAAACTTCCGCCCAAACTGCGGACCACTTACTCTACCCCGGAACCGCGCCGCCGGGAAGTTACCAAGTCGGTGACATCCGCGGCCTGTGGAAAACTGGCACAAGAGTAAACAGAGCATCCGGGCTAATCCCGGTCGCGAACCACTGCGCAACAGCGTTTCCACGAGGTTGAACCCATCGACAAGATGTGCCAAGGTTAAGAGTGGCTCAAACGCCGAATCCTGCGGGCGTTCCCGAAGCGAAGGCTCCAAGTTCGCTATGGGCAACTACACTCCGCGCCCTGCGCCACCGCAACTTCCAGCTTTTCTTCGGCGGACAGCTGATCTCCCTCATCGGCACCTGGATGCAAACCGTCGCGCAGTCGTGGCTTGTCTATCGCCTTACCGGATCGGCTCTCCTGCTCGGCGCCGTCGGCTTCGCTGGACAAATCCCTGTGTTTCTCACTGCCCCGATCGGCGGAATCACAGCCGACCGTGTGAACCGCCAGCGTCTGGTCATCGGCACGCAAGTCGCTTCCATGCTTCTAGCCGGCCTCCTCGCCGTGCTTACTCTGACCGGACGCGTTCACGTGTGGCACATCTTCGTCCTCGCCGCCCTGCTTGGCGTGGTCAATGCCTTCGATATCCCGGGCCGGCAATCCTTTCTGGTGGACATGGTCGGCAAAGAAGACCTGATGAACGCCATCGCGCTCAACTCGTCCATGTTCAATGGTGCGCGCATCATCGGACCGGCCGTGGCGGGCATTCTGGTGGCGCGCATCGGCGAGGGCTGGTGCTTTGCCGCCAACTCCATCAGCTACATTGCCGTCATCGTTGGACTTTTCCTGATGAAGGTTCATTGCCCGCGGCGCACCAGCGGACAATCGCCCATCGAAGACATCATTGAAGGCTTTCGTTGGGTCAGCCAGACCAAGATCATCCGCGCTCTTCTGATGCTGCTCGGCCTGATCAGCCTGGTCGGCATGCCTTACACAGTGCTGATGCCCATCTTCGCCGACAAAATTCTGCACGGTGGTGCGCGCGGCCTGGGGATTCTGATGGGTGCGACAGGCGTGGGCGCGCTGTTTGGCGCCTTGACGCTGGCCACAAAAACCGGAGTGAAGGGCTTGGGACGCTGGGTGATGCTATCGTGCGCCTCGTTCGGCGTCAGCCTGTTTCTGTTTTCCTTTTCCACCTGGTTCTGGATTTCGGTTATGCTGCTGTTGCCCGCAGGGTATTCCATGATGCTGCAGATGGCCTGCTCGAACACGCTCATTCAGTCCATGGTGCCCGATCAGCTTCGCGGACGCGTCATGGCCGTCTACTCGATGATGTTCATGGGGATGGCGCCGATCGGCGCCCTGTGCGGAGGAGCCTTGGCCAACCGCTTCGGCGCTCCACTTACAGTCGCTGTTGGAGGTATCGCTTGCGTCTTCGGAGCGATCTGGTTTGGCCGCGCGCTCCCCAACCTGCGCATCGAAGCGCGGCGGCTGATCATCGCCCAGGGATTGGCCGGCGGCGAACCGGTGCAGGAACTGAACGCGCAACCGGTGGAAGAGTGATGACTACGCCGGGGAAAGAATACCGGCCCTTTACACCACTTCCTGCGAAACCGCCGCGTTCTGCTCCAGATCTGGCGTTTCCGGCCCAGCTGCCAGCGCGGCAATACCCGCATCGAACCCTTTGTCGAAGGCCTTGAGGTTCAACTCACGGAAGCTTGCCGGAACCGAATCGGCGACGGCTTTCCGCACCGAGTCCTTGGCCAGCAGTTGCGTCACCGCGGTGAAGAAGCCAACCATCACGATGTTCAGCACCATGCGCTTCCCAAGTTCTTCCGCGATGCGCGTGGCGGGCACGCTGTAAATTTTCAGCTGCTTCGACAGATCCGTCACTCGCACCAGGTCGCGTTCGATCAACAGCGTGCCGCCGTCTTTCAACTCCGCCGCGAACTTCACGTAGGCTTCCTGCGACATCACCACCATGATGTCAGGCTGCGTAACATAGGGGTAAAGCACCGGCGTATCGGATAAGATCAGCTGCGCGCTGCAAGCCCCGCCGCGCGCTTCCGGGCCGAAATTCTGGGTCATGGTCGCATACTGGCCCTGATATATCGAACACGCCTTGCCCAGCACGATGGCCGACAAAATTACGCCCTGGCCGCCAAATCCCGCAACTCGAATCTCGGTTAGTGACATGATTCCTCCTCGCAACCGCCATCGGCGCTGCACGCAAGTCCTTGCTCTTCGTCGTAATCCACGTATTTTTCGCCCAGCGATTCGTGCATCTGCGCCTTCAGCAGCGTGCTGTAATCGGGACGGTCGCGGTCCACAAACTTGCCTACGATGATCTCGCCATTCAACGTCAGCCCAACTTCGCCCGTGGGACAGCCGTGTTTGGTCTTGCTCTTTTCCTTGTAGTACTTCATCGTGTCTAGCCCGTCGCCCATTTTGTTGCGACGCTGGTAGAGCGTTGGACAGGGCGAAATCACTTCGATGAAGCTGAATCCCTTCTTGTTGAACGCCTCCGTGATCGAGCGTGCCAACTGTTTCACGTGGAAGGTTGTCCAGCGCGCCACATAGACCGCGCCCGCAGCTTCCACCAGATGCGGCAGGTTAAACGACGGCTCAAACGTACCGTAAGGAGACGTCGAAGTGGTCGCATGCCCCGGAGTGGTCGGAGCCGTCTGACCGCCCGTCATCGCGTAAATCAGGTTATTGACGCAGATCACCTTCAGATCGATGTTGCGCCGCGCCGCATGAATCAGGTGATTGCCGCCGATGGCCGAAAGATCGCCATCGCCCGAGTAGACGACCACGTTGAGATGCGGATTCGCAAGCTTCAGCCCCGTGGCAAACGGAATGGCGCGCCCGTGCGTCGTGTGAAACGAATCGAGCTTCACGTACCCAGCCACGCGGCCCGTGCAGCCGATCCCCGAAACCAGTGCCAGCGTTTTCAGGTCGATCTTCGACTCGATCAGCGCTTCGGCAAAGCAGTTGACGGTGGTGCCGATGCCGCATCCCGGGCACCAGATGTGCGGCATGCGGTCGGAGCGCAGAAACGGTTCTACCGGGTTGCCGGGGTCGACTCCGACCGAAGTTGGATTCACGAGCGAGCTCATCGGACTGCCTCCTGGATCACGGCGAGAATATCTTCGGGGTTATGCACGCTGCCTCCGGCGTGCGGAACGAGGATGGTTTTGGCTTTTCCTTCGGCGGCGCGCTGTACTTCCCGCGACATCTGCCCCATGTTCAGTTCGGGCACCACGAACGCCTTGGTGCGCGCAGCCAATTCGCGAATCTTGAAGTCCGGGAAGGGCCATGCCGTTATCAATCGAAGCTTGCCGACTTTCAGCCCCTTGGCGCGAGCCAGATCGATGGCTCGCTGCGCCACACGCGAGGTGATGCCGTAGGAAACCACGATCACGTCGGCGTCCTTGGTTGAATCTTCTTCGTACATCGTTATGCGTTCGACGTTGTTGCGAATCTTGTCCATCAGCCGCGTCACCAGTTTCTTCTGCATCGGCGGCGTCATGTTCGGATAGCCGCGCTCGTCGTGGGTAAGGCCGGTTACGTGGAACTTGTAGCCCTCGCCCGCGTGCACCATCTCCGGAACCATGTTGCCGTTCGTGCCATAAGGCAGGAAGCCCTCGACGGGTTTCTTGGTGTGATTGCGCGGCACAACTTCAATCTGGTCAGCCGGCGGAATCACAACCTTCTCCGTCATGTGCCCGACCACTTCATCCATCATGAACATGACCGGCACGCGATACTCTTCGGCCAGATTGAATGCCTTCACCGTCAGATCGAAGCATTCCTGCGGCGAGTTCGGGCAGAGCGCGATGATTTCGTAGTCGCCGTGCGATCCCCACTTGGCCTGCATCATGTCGCCCTGCGCGGGCAGCGTGGGCAGCCCGGTCGAAGGTCCGCCGCGCTGTACATCGACAAATACGCACGGCGTTTCCGTCATCGCCGCATAGCCGATGTGCTCCATCATCAGCGAAAAGCCCGGCCCGGACGTTACCGTGAACGCCTTGGCGCCGCCCCAAACCCCGCCCAGTAGCGTGATCGAAGCCGCCAGCTCGTCTTCCATCTGGATGAAGCATCCGCCCACCACCGGCACGCGTTGCGCGAAGCGCTCCACCACTTCGGTGGAGGGCGTAATCGGATAGCCGGCCGCGAAGCGTGCCCCGCCTGCCAGCGCTCCCTCGCAACATGCGTGGTCGCCGTCCATAAAATGAGTGCCAGTCAATACCCCGCGAGGATCAGCCTTCATGGTTGCACCTCTTGTGCCGGTTTTGCCGGTTGCGCCGGTTTTGCCGCGGGCTTCTCGGCTTTGGGCTGCTCGTTCTTATGCCCATAGATGGCGAAGTCCGGACAGTACATGCCGCACAGGTCGCAGCCGCTGCACTTGTCCGGCGCCACCACATGCGGTGGATGATAGCCTTTGGAATTAAATGCCGAGGAGAGAGCCAGGACTTTGGTAGGACAGAACTCTACGCAGAAGCCGCAGGCTTTACATCGCTCGACAACGATGGAAACGCGTCCCTTTGCTGCCACGAATACCCCCAGATGTGGGGGCGGTGTGGCCCCCGAAGGATCGCAAGCATTATCGAATCTGGCGTCGCAGCCCGGTGTGATACACGTCACGGGAACATGTGAGGTGCGCCACAAGCGCACCGGGTGGCTTCAAGCAGCGTGTTTTCAATGGATGCTTTGGATCTCAGGGGACGGAGGATCTGGGGCCTGGTGCGCGGACAGAAGTGTCGGCCTCCACGGGGCTCCCGCCACTAGCCAACCGGCGAATTTTCGCTGACGGCTGATGGCTGATGGCTGGTTTGATCTTCAGCCGCGAGTACCTCGTATTGCGCTCGGCGGGAATGCGCCCGATTTCCAGAATCAAAGCCTGAAAATCCTCCGGACTCGTGTACTGTCCAGCCTCCGAGCCGGCCTCGCGGGAAATGTTCTCCTCCATCAGCGTGCCGCCGTAGTCGTTGGCGCCCGCACGCAGGCAGAGCTGCGAAAGCTTCGGGCTCAGCTTTACCCACGAAACCTGCACGTTGCGAATCGATCCCGCCAGCAGAATCCGCGCCAGCGCGTGGATCTTCAGGTGTTCTTCCAGAGTCGGCCCGGTGCGGGACAACCCCTGCTGAAACAGCAGCGTGTTCTGATGAATGAATCCGAGCGGGACAAACTCGGTGAATCCTCCCGTCTCCGATTGAATCCGGCGGAACAGCTGGAGCTGTTGCACCCAGTGCGCGGGAGTCTCGCGGTGTCCGTACATAAGCGTACATGTGCTGCGGATGCCGCATTGGTGGGCAGTGCGGATTACATCCTGCCACTCGGCGACGGAAAGCTTGTTGCGCGAAAGAACCTGCCGCACTTCATCGTCAAGCACTTCGGCCGCCGTACCCGGTAGCGTATCGAGCCCGTTATCCCGCAGCATGCACAGATAATCGCGCAGCGGCATGCCGGTCAATTCCACGCCATACACGATTTCCATCGGTGAATAGGCGTGAATATGCATCCCCGGCACGGCGCTCTTCACTGCCCGCAGAACGTCGCGGTAGTAATAAGGAGGCAGATTGCGCGGCAGCCCGCCTTGAATGCAGACTTCGGTCGCGCCAATGTCCCACGCGTCTTTGGATTTCTGCGCCACATCCTCGGGCGAATAGAAATAAATATCTTCCGCGCGCGGAGCCCGGCTGAAGGCGCAGAATTTGCAGCCCACAAAGCAGACGTTAGTGAAATTGATATTGCGGTTGACCACGTAGGTCACGATGTTTCCCACGAGCTCGCGGCGCAATTCGTCGGCCGCAGCCAGCAACGCTACCAGGTCGATGCCGCCGGCATAAGCAAGAGCGTGACGCTCACCATCGCTCAAACAGCTGCCGTCCTGTTTTTCCAGGACCCGCTCCAAAGCGCTTCGAATCGCCGGCGAAGCCGCCCGCGCCACGTCTTCCCAACTCAGTTCCGCGAATCTCTCGAGTTCAAATTGCTCTGCCATAAACGCCTCCCGATCTCGATCCAACCCATCGCGCTGAACTGACCGCCCAGCGTCGCGTGGAACTCTTCAAAGTGGAAACACTATCGAAAAAGATCGCTCCCTGCCGGCCGAAGCAGGTCGCGCCCCCGCCCGTTCCCTCTTTTATAAGCATACCCGCGAATGATGCACGCGGGCACGCCCTCGAGCTTTCCACAAGCCAATCCCGCCGCGCATGCCAGTTCATCGGCTACCGCATCCACGGTCGAGTGCAGCGCGTAACCATGTGGATCGCGCTTCCCGCGATAATCGGCGAGCGGCCGCATCCCGGCAACGCCAATCGCGACTTCCGTCAACCCTTCGCGCCACGGCCGCCCAAAACTGTCGCTGACAATGACCGCGATCGCAACACCCGTCAGCGACTTCAATTCGCGCCGCAGCCGCGCTGCCGATGCATCCGGATCGGCCGGCAGCAACACGGCACGCTCGCCACCATCAACATTCGATACATCCACACCGCTATTCGCGCAGATAAACCCATGCCGCGTTTCGGTGATCAGCACATTGCGCTTCTGCCTTATGATGCGCCGGCTCTCGCGCAGGGCCAGTTCCCTCACCCGGGCGTCCAGTCCATAGCGCCGCGCCCATGCTCGTGATCGGGCCGATGGCCGCACGTCATCCAACGCAACGATTGCGCCCTCAGCCTTCGCGACAGCCTTGTGTTTCACGATCAGAATGTCGCCACGCTCGAATCGAATTTCCGCAGTGTGTGCAGACGCGAACAATACCTGGCTCAGCGATGCGCCAGGCCCAATTTCTCCGTCGACGGGAATTGGGAGAATACGAATTTCTCCTCTGGAGCGCCCATCCCGTTCGGGTTTTCCTCTTAGGTCGGGTGATTTCGCCCGCTTCATCAAATGTCCCGATGTCTCAATGACTCGATGACCCGATTCCCTCGCGCGCTTACCCATGTGTAACCTGTGTCCGAGCCGCTAAATTCCAGCCGCGCACAAGTTTTTGCGAGCGCCTGTTGCCGGAAGCGGCCGCCACCGCGAAAAGATCCTCGGGACGATCCACGTCGCGTGCAATACCCGGCAGCTCGAGCACAACGCACGGCAGCCCCGTCGCCTTGGCCGATGCCAAATGTGGCTTGAAACTGTCATTGCCAAAGCGCAATGGGAAAAGATCGGCGGGCGACCGCCAGGCCGCATTGGTGCCGCGCCCCGCTGCATCCGGAACCAGCACCGCTCCAGCCTGCGGCGCCGCGCCCGCAATCCTCTCCAACTCCGCACTTTCAATCAGCGGAATATCCGCTGGAACCACCAGCGTGCTAGCGGCGCCGCGCTCCCGGCAAACATCCGTGGCCATTTCAATGGCATTCGTCTCGCTCGAGTTTTCTCCATCGGCAATCACGTCGAAACCAAACCGAGCCGCCAGTTCGCGTGCAAACAGATCGCTCGTTACCACGGCAACGGCAGGCCGTTTCGGCCAGTGGGAAACCGCCTCCAGCACGTCTTCGCACATTGCCTGCGCCAGCGCAAGCCGTTCCTCAGGCGCGAGAATCGCTGACAGGCGTTGCTTGGCCGCAGTCAGGTTCTTGACCGGGATCAGAATCATCGACGTTCCCCCGCTGTGTCCGCAGTGCGGTACTCGCGGCATGCCTCGATAGTAGTCTTTGCTAATGCAACCCTATCCTCGTTCCTGCGCATGATGATTGGAGCGCAGTGCACGCGGTCGCCGGCTTCACTCAGCTTTTGCGCCGCGTCCGCATCCTGCGAATCGACTACCAGCAGATCGAGAAAATCGCCATAGCATTTGGCGATGCCGCCGATTGACACCTCAAAACCCTGCGCCGCCATCAGCGCCCCCGCCGGCCCGCTTACGGCAGCTTTTCCAATGATCGGACTCACAGCCGCAGTGCGCGCCCGGCATTCGCGCAAAGCGTCGCGAATTCCCGGCACAGCCAGAATGGGTCCAATACTCGTGACCGGATTGCTGGGCGCAACGAGCACCAACTCGGAGGAACGGATCGCCTCGACCACTCCCGGCGCCGGCCTGGCATCCTCGGCCCCGGCGAAACGCACCGATTCGACCGGGTCCTGGTACCAGCGCTGCACGAAGTACTCTTCGAAGCTCAGCTCTCCGGCAGGCGTCAGAACCCGCGTCTCCACCCGCGAATCGCTCATCGGCAAAATCCGCGCCTGCACCCCGAGGCGCGCACTAATCTCCGCCGTGATCTCAGTGAGCGTTTTGCCGTCCGCCAGAAGCTTCGAGCGAAAAATGTGCGTCGCCAGATCGCGGTCGCCTGCATGAAACCAATTGGGCTCTCCCAGATTCGCCATCGCTTGCAGGCAGAAAAACGTGTCGCCCCTCACGCCCCAGCCGCGCTCCTGGCTCAGCATTCCCGCCAGCATGTACGTGACCGAGTCGATGTCGGGAGACACATACAGTCCCCACCACCTCATGTCATCGCCCGTGTTGACAATGATCGTCAGTTCTTCCTGCGGCACAACCTGGCGCAAACCATCGATAAACTTTGCCCCGCCAGTGCCGCCAGTCAATACCGTGATCATGCCCCTCCTTCAGCGCCGGCGTGCGAAGCGCGCTCGCGCATGCGTTCGCCCAGCAAACCGCCGCGTCTCTCCGCCATCGCCGCGAATTCCTCATACACCGGCAACCGCTGACGCAGTTCGAAGCCCTTGACCTCTGTCCGCGCGAGCAGTTCATCGATGTGCGGCCACGGCTTCTCGGGATTGATGAAATCCGGCGTCAGCGGCGACATTCCGCCCCAATCGTTAATGCCTCCATCGAGCAGATCGGCATAGTGCGGATCGGAAAGATTCGGCGGGGCCTGAATATTCATCGTCGGCATCATAAGCCGAGCTACGGCGAGTGTGCGCAGCATGTCGGTGCGGCCGGGTTCGGGCCATGCCACCATCGGCGTCTCCACCTTGGCGCGAAAATTCTGCACAATCACTTCCTGAATATGCCCATACTTTTCGTGCAGCTCGCGAATAGCCACCAGGGCATCCACGCGTTCTTCCAACGTCTCGCCAATGCCAATCAGAATTCCGGTCGTGAATGGAATCTTCTGCCGTCCGGCGTCTTCCAACACGCGGAGGCGTTTCGCCGGTTCTTTATCGGGCGCGTTATCGTGCGCGGCGTCTTTTCCAAGCAGGCGGGTGCTCGTCGTCTCCAACATCAGTCCGATGCTCGGCGCCACCTGCGCCAGACGCTCCAGCCATTCCGCGCTCATCAGGCCGGGATTCGGGTGAGGCAGCAAACTCGACTCACGCAGCACCATCGCGCACATTGCTTCCAGATAATGCAGAGTCGACTTATATCCCAAATGCCGCAGCGTTTCGCGCATCTCCGGAAAGATCAGTTCTGGCTTGTCGCCCAGACTGAACAATGCCTCGGTGCATCCCAAGCGCTCGCCTGCCCGCACGACTTCCATCACTTCGTCAGGCGTCATGGTGTGCGCGCCGGGTTGGTTCGGATCGCGCCGGAACGTGCAGTAGCCACAGTAGTCGCGGCAAAGATTCGTCAGCGGGATAAACACCTTGCGCGAATACGTGATGACGCGGGGCTTGAGCCGTGCCCGCGCCGTTTGCGCCGCTGCCAGCAGGCTCGGCAGATCGTCGTCGCCGCTGCGCATCAGTTCGCACGCCGCCTCGCGAGAGATGGGACCCGAAGCACTTTCCAAATTCGCTGCCGTTTCCCGACAAGTTGGCGCCATCGTTGTCAAACTTCTTGCCATGAGAGTGTAGCGCCGGCGACCCGCCGGCAAACCCATCGAGTTTCGATAGTCCGGCATCTGGCTGGCATTCCGCGATGATACCGAACCTGCCCCGTCTTGTCCTTCCGGCGAACGATCCGTCCATCCGGCTCTTCCGCGCCGGTCGAGATCTGACACGAGGTCAGTTGGAATTTGCTTTGAAAGTGTACGGCTTTACAGTTTGCTGATAAATGTCGCTTGTCGTTGCCTTCGGGTGGCGCAGCGCTTGAGCGCTGCGGTAACTACGCGGCTTCAGCGGCTGAGGGAGTGCTCCTTACAAGCTAACCACCACTGGCAATCTTCCTACCGCGCCAGCAACGTGATAGCGTGGTGAATGTTGGAGGTTTTTCTCCGCGGGCCATGGCCCTCAACGCAGCCGATTTCCGCAAAGCGATGGGATGCTTCGCCACCGGCGTCACCATTATCACTCTCGATCAGGACGGCGATGGCGATATTCATGGCATGACCGCCAATGCGTTTACCTCGGTCTCGCTCGATCCGCCGCTGGTGCTGGTGTGCGTGGATCACCGCGCCCGCACTCACGCTCATCTGCACGCCCGCAAGCGCTTCGGCGTGAATGTTCTAAGCAGCGCCCAGCAGGCGATTTCGGAGTATTACGCCCGCTCCTCGGAGAAGCACCAGCACGCCGAAGCCGCAGGCGCGCGCTTCACCCGCACCGCGCACGGCACGCCAGTCCTCAAAGGCGCGATTGCCTATCTCGAATGCCGCTTGCACTCCACGCAACCCGCCGGCGACCACACCATCTTTATTGCGGAAGTCGAGGAAGTCGAACTGCGCGAAGGCGAGCCGTTGCTATATTTCCGCAGCCAGTACCGCAACACTGGAAAACCGCAATAGGGCTGAAGCATTTTGAGTGTTAACGGGTTGCGATAGTTGCCAATTTCAGAATCGGAACTTCCCTTGACCGATCTGTTTCGCGACGGTAGGGATTAGCTCGTGGGAAACGATGCAGCCTCGCATAACCTTGACTTCGTCAGTTGACTTCTCTAACGCGGCAACTAATTCCATAAAACGCTGAGGCGCCAACTTCTTCAGGCCACAGAGCGCATAGGATTTGCCTTGTGGATTGCCGGTTGCGTACAACCTTTCAAAGGCGTTCAGCGCGGTTGGCTTAGGCTGCGCAAGCAAAACCTTGAAATCGATCTCGCCTTCAGAAGTCACTCCCGCATATCCCACTCCGCCGAATGCGAACCATTCGACAGCGGATAGTCGTTTCACAGCGGCGTCAACTCGGTCATCAGCCAGAACGGGCGAGACGCTGCACAGGAGCAACACAGTCAACAGCCACTTGGCTGATCGCATTTTCTTTGGGCGGGAGTCCATGCAACCTCTGCAATCTGCCCTCTGCCATCTGCCCCTATTTCATCACCAGCTTCGCAATTGTTGCCAGCTGCATGTTCGACGTGCCCTCGTAGATCTTTCCGATCTTCGAGTCGCGGAAGTATTTCTCCACCGGATAGTCTTTCGTGAAGCCGACGCCGCCGTGAATCTCAATCGCCAGCGAAGCCACCCTCTCCGCCACCTGCGAGCAGAACAGTTTCGCCATAGCCGCTTCCTTCACGAAGTCCACGCCCGCGTCTTTCATGCGCGCGGCGTTATACACCAACAGGCGCGCCGCCTCGATCTCCGTCGCCATCTGCGCGATCTGGAACTGTATTCCCTGAAACTCCGCGATCACCTTGCCGAACTGCTTCCTCTCCTGCGCATATTTCGCAGCGCATTCCCACGCCCCGCGCGCCAGGCCCATCATCTGCGCGCCGATGCCGATCCGCCCCTCGTTCAGCGTTTCAATCGCGATCTTGTATCCCTTGCCGACCTCGCCCAGCACGTTCTCCTTGGGCACGCGGCAATCTTCGAGAATCAGCTCGCACGTCGATGACGCTCGAATCCCCAGCTTGTCTTCTTTCTTCCCCACCGTGAATCCCGGAAACGTCTTTTCAATCAGAAACGCGGTAATGCCCTTGTATCCCTTCGCCGGATCGACGGTGGCAAACAAAATGAACAGCCCAGCTTCCTTGGCGTTCGTGATCCAGAGCTTGCGCCCGTTGAGCACGAACTCGCCGCCTTTTTCCACGGCTCTGGTCTGGAGCGCAAACGCATCCGATCCCGATCCAGCCTCGCTCAACGCATAAGCGCCGCAAGTGTCCTTCGCCAGCTTGGGCAGATAGCGCCGCTTCTGCTCCTCATTCGCCCATTTCAGAATCGCATTGGCGCAGAGCGTGTTCTGCACGTCCACCACCACTCCGGCCGATGCGTCCACGCGCGAACATTCTTCCACCGCCAAAATCGCCTCGAAGAACTTGCCGCCGGAGCCGCCGTACTGCTCGGGAGTCTCGATGCCCATCAATCCCAGCTGAAAGAATTGGTCGATCAGGCCGTGATCGAACACGCCTTTCTCGTCCATTTCTTTCACCAGCGGCCGAATCTTGTCTTCGGCAAAGTGGCGCACGCTGTCGCGAAACAGAATTTCGTCATCGCTCAAAGAAGTCAGCGGAGCGGGATTTGCAAGCTGCAGAGTTTCAGGCATGAGAACACCTCGATAGGAATTCGTAGCTCCGGCGACCCGTCCGGCATTCGCGGGGGCGACTCGCCTCGCCTAAATCGAACCAAAATTGTAGCAGTCATCGCTGCCCATTACGACTGCGGGTCCGCCATTCAAGCCTGCTTCGGCTAGGGAGGACTTTCGTCGGCCCCACTCACGCCCTCGTCCACCAACTCCGCCACCGTCAACTTGTCCGCCTCGCGCAATTGCGGAAACAGCCATGCCCACAGGCCGATCACCACCAGCGTGCCCACGCCTCCCAGCAGCACGGCCGGCACCGTCCCGAACCATTGCGCCGTCAAGCCCGACTCGAACTGCCCCAGCTCGTTCGACACGCCGATGAACAGCATGTCCACCGCGCTCACCCGTCCGCGCATCTCATCCTTCGTTGCCACCTGCACCAGCGTCGCTCGGATGATCACGCTCACCATGTCGCTCGCGCCCAGCACAAACAACGCCACCAGCGACAGGATCAGGTTGCGCGAAATCCCGAACACAATCGTGCACACGCCAAACCCCGCAACCGCAGTCATCAGCGTCACTCCCGCCTTGCGCCGGATCGGATAATGCGCTACCACAATCGCCATCAGCGCCGCGCCCACGCCTGGCGCGCTGCGCAGCAAGCCGAGTCCCCACGGTCCCGTGTGCAGAATGCTCTTGGCGTAGATCGGCAGCAGCGCGACTGCTCCTCCCAGCAACACGGCAAACATGTCGAGCGAGATCGCGCCCAGCACGACCTTCTTCTGCCAGATAAACCGGAATCCTGCCAGCACCGAGCGAATGCTCAACGGCTCTTGCATGCGCCGCTGCTCGCCTTCGCCCGCCGAGCCTTTCAGCGGATGAATGCGCAGCGTCAGCGCGACCGACAGCACCGCAACCGCAACCGAAAACGCATACACCGCTTCCGGCCCGTGAAACGCGGCATAGACAATTCCTCCCAGCGCGGGACCGGCGATCGTTGCCACCTGGAAGGTGCTCGCGTTCCACGCCACTGCGTTGGGGAAATGTTCCTCGGGAACAAGATGAGGCAGAATCGCGCGGCTCACCGGAAAGCTGAAGCTGCGCACCACTCCGACCAGCACCAGCACGGCGTAAATCCAATGTACGGAAGCGGACGCGTGGCGGCTGATGGCAAACAGCAGCGCCGACGAAACGCCATATCCTGCGTAACACCACATCAGCAGCTTCCGCCGGTCGACAATGTCGGCCGCGTGTCCGGCAAAAAGAAAGAGCGCAAATCCCGGCAGGAATTGCGCCAGCCCAACGTATCCGAGATCGATGGCGCGATTGGTGATGGCATAGACTTGCCATCCGACCGCGACCGATTGCATCTCGAGCGCGATCACAATGAAGAAGCGCGCAAACGTGTAGGCAACAAAGTTGGGATGGGTAAAGGCGACGCGTCCGGCGAGGCGCGGGTCTTTTTCGGTTAGCATCGTTCGGTTAGCATCGGTCGTTCAGCATTCGGTCAGATCGTGCTCAGAGGCGTCTTTACCAATGTGCCACAAAGAGCGAAGGGACGTTTTCAACTGCAAAGGTCGAGTTCGGGTTGGCGAAGATTGCTTCAGGAGTGCGTTGAAGCTGGGTGTTTACTGGTTAGTACTCAAGACCCCTCCCGCGCGGTCTTTTGGAATCAAAGACTTGGCGGGAAGTTTTCGCCAGGTCTTTGAGGAATAAGGACTTAACACTAAAACAGTAGGTAAAGTATTTAATCGTCAAAGACTTAGGAGTAATTTTGAATAAATAGGTGACATTCCGATCAGACTGGCCGCGCTGGCCTCTCCGATGGGATAAGGCTTTTATAAACAATGACTTGCAGGCAGCGCGAGAGGGAATTCGAAGCGGTGAGGCGTGAAATGTTCGATGCGCTTCGCGCCAGGTCTTTGGGGAATAAGGAGTTAACTAATGTCTCTAGACAATTGGCGCTTCCGAAGTGGAGACATGTTATCGGGAATATTCGGTGCACTCAGCGGGGTTAGATCTCTCTCGGATTCCGCTTCCGCCGCTCAAGGAGTCCGAGTACGGGTGCGTCTTCAACACCTTCCGGAATGATCGGATCGTCTTCCGGTCGGAGCGCAAGCGAGTCCGGGTCATTTTGTCCAAGCTTCCAGGCAGGAAGAACTCGAAGGGTCCGTTTCGCAATGGATAGGTCAAAGAAGAACTTAGGTTGCTTTGACTCACCATCGAACTGTGCTGGTACGAGCCAATATCCGCCGACACGGTCAAATCTAGCGAGGAAGGCATCAAGATTCTTTGAGTCGGGCGGGTCCATTCGATGAATTCTGGAGACACTTACGAAATGGTGGATCCCAGAGGTATTCGATGTGGACGGGTTCGATCCGATTACCGCCGCGTAACTGGGTGGATGCTTTTTATCGACGCCGAGTACTAACGCGACGTGGAGCTGCTCTTCTTCGTCGACCTCGCCTAGCTTTGCGCGCCAGTTGGAGAATATTTTTTTTGCGGCCTCGGCATCTCGGAACGCGAGTCCTAAGATCGGCGGCTCGCTCAAATCCGGCCCAATAGCGTACCCGATCCCTATCCACCGAGCCTTGTCCCAGGTCGGCATGTCGATGAGGGAGAAGACTCGCGTCTCGGTATGCTTGACTGCGGAGAAATCGAGCAGCCCAGGTGGTGGCTCGCCCTCCCCAAACTTGCCGGCGTCATCAAAGATTCGCGAATCCTTGTCAGAGGCCGGAAGTTCTAGTCCATGAGACCAGACGTCCTTGCGGAGGGGCGGGTATTGCTGGTCACCCTCTTGCCCTCTCCAGTCCGAAACGCGCATGCGAGGGCTAGATCCGACAATGTTTCCCAGAGGTACCGAGGGGTCGGAAAATGTGATTGCACGTCCGAAGGCCTGCTCTTGGCCAAAGACCCGCCCCGCGAACTCCTTCGGATCGCGCGGCAGGGCAATCCGAAGCGCTATCTCAACAACAAGGTCCTGAAGCCACCGGGCATCGACGGATCTTTTTGAGGCGCTGGGCGGTTCCACAGGTTGACTCACCACCAGGATGTCGCCGCTGCTGGAAGGTTCGAGCCTGTACCCAAGTCTGTCCACCTTTTTTGAAGGCTCGATCCGCATGTTGAATTCCTCGCAATGGGGGAACACACCCTTCTCGAGGCTCGTGGCGAGCAGTGACTCTAGGGACGCGAGTATCCGTTCCCCTAAGCAGAGGGAATCGAACGTGTTTGCGACCCGTGCCTCAACTTGGCAACCCAAAACTAATGAGCGAAGCAACACCTCGGCCTCGGCCCCGAGCTCCGGCTCCGCCGGGAGATCTTTACTTGCTGGCTGCTTAATCCACTTGAGGAAGAAATCCTGGACGCCCTGTTGGGTTTCAGTTTCGGGTATGGTGCCCTCTTTCCTTAGGAAGTCCTCGTAACCTAAGGAGTACAGTAACGCCATGCGCGAGCGCTCGAGTCCGAGTCGGTCGAGGGCGGGGGGCAGGGACGACAGAAGGCGTAAGCCGATGATGCCTGTTTTCAAGAAGAGAATTCCCAGAATTGCGTCTTGAGTGCCCCGTTCTTCGAGATAATCGTCCCTTCGTTTTCCGGTTATATTGAGATTTTGGGCGATGATCGAGGCCGTCTCGATCCACTGCAGAACGGCAGGTATTCTGCCCAATTGGAGTTCCAGCCACACCAGCTTTCGCAGGCACACCAACGCTTGAGGAAGGATTTCGCCGTGTTCGGTAAGTTCAGCGAATGCTTGGTTCGCTCCAGCAAGAATGTTCGCGCGGGCGGCCCATAATAAACCTGCCGCTTCATACGCCATGCCGCCCCCGACGAGAGCCGCGATCAGTTCCAGCCGGTACTCGCGTTTGGCCAACATGAGTTGTGCGCGGCCGTAAAGTCGAATTGCGTCGTAGATTTTCTTGGCCCGAAGTTTTTGGTGCGCGCGCGCTAGCAACATGCGTCCGGCTTCACCGTCGCTCGTGCGGCGTCGCATCGTTTCCGTGAGTTCTTCAAACAGGTCATCGTATTCAGGATTACCGCCGAGGAAATCCCCGAGTTCGGTGATGATTCTCGAAACTGCTTCCACCGGGTAGGAAATCAGGACTTCGCTCTGGGCCACGATGGGTTTTAGCTCACGGAGCAGCGCAGACGCAGTTTGCGCATCCGTGGCAGCTTCTTGAAGCCGCATTAAAATCAAGTTTGTCTTTGCCCATAGCGCGTTGTTCAGACGTTCCTTGTCCGAAGCCAGCCGCTCTAGCTCGGCTCGAAGGATTGCTGTTCGGGCGTCCAGCTTTGCGACGCTCGCGTCGATCCCATGCGTCTTTACACATGAAGTCAATAGAGTCCATACGTTCGTTAGCAGCTCCAAGTCGTTGGCATTGTCACTATCTACAGCCAACTCTTCGACCTGCTCGTATAGATTGATCAACTCCTCGAAGTCATCGAACCACCAGAATGTAGTCCAGGCTTTTGCGTATGCAACGCGAAGTCGCTGCTGCCGGTAACCCAATTTGACAGCGATTCTCTCTGCGCGCTCAAACCTCCCCTCGATATCAGTCCGGGCAAACTCAAGTCCTCGCGCGAGTAGGGCGGCGCGGAGGCAGTCCTCGCCAAGCTGATACTCTACCCCGCGGTAGTGGTCGGTATCTTGAATCTTCTTTTCTAGCTGTTCGAGTTCCTTTTGACGCCTGACATCTCGCGGGCCGCTCGTTTTCTTGTCCGCTTGGTAGCCTGTCAGGTGCAGGGCGTCTATCGCCAGCTCTTCGAGCTTGTCGTCAATTATCCGTTTTACGATCCACTGGCGATCCAGAATGCGCAACGGTACGCGGTATCGTTTTGTTAGAGCAGATTCCAGCTCAGCTCTTACCTTGTCTTTGACGAATTGGTTCGTTACGAAGTAAATGAGTTTGTAACCGCGCTTCGTGTTCGCGATTTTGCGGACATCGGATTCGGCTTTGGCACGCCATGCCTGCTTGGCACTGAACGCGAATGCCCACCGCTCTTCTTTGCGGCCGCTAACGGCCGCGCCTTCGTACCATCTCATCGCGATTTCGTCAGAAACCGGGTAGTTTTCGCTGTCGACCTTGCTGTCGCCCCCTCCGACCGGGCCGGTTTGGGGGACTAGGTTCGGGCACAGCGTCTTTTCCGCTAACCGTCGACAAAAGTGTTCGAAGTCTCGTTCTTGGTTTCGACTTGTTAGGGTGCTCAGGTGGTATTCCAGGACGGAGGCCGAGAGCGTGGATATTGTGGACACCCTCGAATCTGAGAATAGGGAGGGACGTCGCGCCCGCATAAAGTCCGAGGGGCGAAATCCTTCCGAGTTGGGCTTCCCGGCGTCCTCCGCGCCGGTCATTGCCCTTTTTTTGTCCTTGTTAGCCAACTCCGCCTCCGCGAGTATCCTAGTCCCAAGCCAATAGTAACGCGGCAAGAACATACTGGCGTTATGGGTGCAGGGGTCCTTCGACTCCGCAGGAACTTCACTTCGTGAAGTTTCTGCTCCTCGCGGACAAGAATGTCCGTGCCACACGGACCTGTGAGGCGCCTCACCGACGGCAGTGGCATAAGTCACAGTTCTGCCTTGGGCCTAGGCTTTTAATTGGTGTGTGGGGCTCTGCGCGGGCGCCGAGACTCATCCGGGAGGCTCTGATATGGCAGGACAGCAAGCGAAGGTGAAATGTCCACTCTGCGAAGGAAGCGGCGAATTGGCGCCTCCGGCACTCGTCGAGACGTTTGCGAATCCGGACTTGCGGAAGCGGCTTGAGGCGAGGATCGCAGAGATTGCGGAAGCTTCGGGTTGCGTACCGGCTGCGGCGGGAAAGAAATTCGACTTCGAAAAAGAAGTCCACACCTGGAATCCAACCCTGCCGATCTGGCGGAGAAGCCCGAAGGAGTAGCGCAGCGTCACAAGATTGCTGCGTTGCGAGATTGAAGAAAGGGCGCGCGGAATCGTAGTTTCGCGCGCCCGTTTTCTTTCCGACTCCGGCCCCGACTCTATTTTCTCGCCCCCTCAATTTCATCGACGATGGAGTCGAGGTGATAGACCTTCCTCATGCCCTCAAGCAGGGCGCGGCTATCGACTTCAATCGAACGGTTTTTAGCCACGTCATAGCCATAGTCGCCGCCCAGAGAAAAAATGTTGCCATCGAAGAGCAGGCCGACGACGTTGGCGTCCTTGTCGATCATGGGGCTGCCTGAATTGCCGCCGGTTGTATCGTTGGTGGTCGACAGATTCATGGGCGTGGAGAGATTCAGCGAACCCTTGGCCTTGAGCCAGCTCTCGGGCAGCTCGTAAGGCGGCGCTCCGGTGGCGCGGTCAAAGAGGCCTCCAATGTTCGTGTAGGGCGGAACAACCTTGCCCTCCGCGTCGTCAAAGCCTTTCACGGTGCCGTAGCTGAGGCGCAGTGTGAAGGTCGCGTCGGGATCGACCTTGGTTCCATAGATCGCGAAGCGGGCTTTGGCAATTTTCTCGGCGGCGACGCGCGTAGGAGCGTCAACCTTGGCTTCGTAGTTTTTGCGGACGGCCAACAGATCGTCGTTGATGGAAGCGGCGAAGCGGATCATGGGATCGTCCGAGGCGGCGATTGCGCTTTGGCCACCCTTGTAGAGTTCTTCGCGGACCTTGGGGTCATCGAGATGCGTGCCGGCGACGAGCCGATGCGCCAACTGCTCCGGCGATTCCTTGCCCAGCATCTTGCGCGCAAACGCGTCGTCGGTTCCCAGGTGGCGCCGAACCTGCGAGAACAGCAGAGCGAGGTTCAGCTCTTCGAGGTCTTTGTAGAGCGGAGCGGGCGCGGACAGTTCTTGCTGCACATTGACGAGCGCCTGGTCGGTGTACTCGGGCAGCCGCTCGGCGTTGGGTTTGGTTCGCTCAGCGGCAGCGCGCACCAACTTGACCGCATCGCCGAGCAAGCCCTCGCGCCACGCGCGGACAGTCAAAGTCGCGTAACGCAAATAGAGTTGCTCTCGAACCTTCTGAATCTGGGCAATGTCATCCCAAGCGGAGGCGTAAGGTGCCAGCTTGGGATCGGCGGCCACGGCGGCGCGGAGCTTCCGCTCTTCTTTTACCTTCTCGTCGAAAAATTTCGGATCCAGCAACGCTTCTTGCCTTCCGAAATAAACCTTGAAGCTATTCTCCAGAAAGAACAGGTCGTCACTGGCCTCGCGGTCCTGCTGCGGGCCGCGAGCGATGAAGGCTTCCAGTTCGCCGCGGAGTTCGGACATATCGGGAATGCGGTTGGGATAAAGGACATCGCGCTCGAAAGCGAGCTGCGATTCAGTCAGCTCGCGGAACGTGCCTCCGGGATTGCCGGACACGAACACCAGGTCGCCGTCTTTGGTCCCATTGGCGCTCCAGTGCAGATAGTGCTTGGTGACGGCAGGTTTGTCGCCCTCGTAGGCGCGCAGCAGGCCGATGTCGAAATCGAAGCGAGGGAAATTGAAATTGTCGGGATCGCCGCCGAACTGGGCCACGGAAAACTCGGGCGCGAACACGAGGCGCACGTCATTGTAGCGCTTGTAGCGATAAAGATCGTAGATGCCGCCGTGGTAGAGCGATACGATGTCGCAGCGAACGGCCTTATCCGAGCCGCAGCTCTGCTGTAACTCGGCCTCCTTGGCGTGGAGCGCCTTGTTGGCGTCGTCTCCCGTTTTGCCGGCCATCGCCGCCAATACTTCTTTGGTCACGTCGCGAATCTCGACCAGTTGATCGAGTTCGAAATCCGGGCACTTGCGCTCGTCGGCGAGCGTCTTTGCGGAGTAACCGGCTTCCACCAAATTCTGTTGTGGCGTCGAGACCTGTTCCACGCAATCAACCACGCAGTGGTGGTTGGTCATCACCAGGCCTTGCGGAGAAATGAACGAGGCCGAGCAGCCGCCGGCGATGCGCAGCGAGGACAAACGCACGTGATCGAGCCAGTCTTGCGATGGCGTGAAGCCGTATTTTTCTCCGACGGTTTTTGAGGGGAAATTGTCGAAAGTCCACATGCCCTCGTCGGCGCGCGCCGACTGGGCCAATGACAGACACACGATTACCATCCCCGCGACCAATGTCGCGAGCGTCGAGCTTGATTTTGTCATGATTGCATTCCTTTTGAACCGGGATCGAGTTGTGCCCGCCAGCTGATGCCGCAGGCGGAAAGTGACTCGCGCCGCGAGCCGACTGACCAATTATCGGACTGTCACATGATCTATCCGGCGCTGGAAGACCGTCAAGGAGATCAAGGCCAAAAGCCGCGCCGCAGGCCACAACAAAACGCGGGAGGCTTGTTTTCCTCCCGCGCCCTTGCGCATCTCCTTCAATCTGACCGCATGAAGCTACTTACACCAGCCCCTGATCCAGCATCGCATTAGCGACCTTCAGGAAGCCGGCGATGTTGGCGCCATTCACATAGTTGCCGGGCGTGCCGTATTTTTCGGCCGTCTCGTAGCAGGCGCTGTGAATCGAGGTCATGATCTTATGTAAACGATCATCCACTTCCTCGCGTGTCCACGAAATGCGCGCGCTATTCTGCGCCATTTCCAGACCCGACGTTGCCACGCCGCCTGCATTCGCTGCCTTCGCCGGTCCATACAGCACCTTGTGCTCCAGGAACAGCTTGGTGGCGTCAAGCGTCGATGGCATGTTCGCGCCTTCGCTCACAACCTTTACGCCATTCTTAATGAGGTTCGCCGCGTCTTTCGCGTTGATCTCATTCTGCGTGGCGCTCGGGAACGCGCAATCGGCCTTGATGTTCCAGAGCCAGTTGTGGTCGAGCTTCGGATCGGTCGGGTTGAAGTGCGCTTTCTTGAACTTCGCTACATACTCCTTGATGCGCCCACGGCGGTTGTTCTTCAGATCCATGACGAACGCCAGCTTCTCGCGCGTGATGCCTTCTTCGTCATAAATCGCGCCGTCGGAGTCGGAAAGCGTGACCGGCTTCGCGCCCAGATCCAGCAGCTTCTCCACCGTGTATTGCGACACGTTGCCGCTGCCGGAAACCAGACACACCTTACCTTCCAGCGTCTGTTTCTTCGTCTTCAGCATTTCCTCGGCGAAATACACGCAGCCGTAGCCCGTCGCTTCCGGACGAATCAGCGAGCCGCCCCAGCCCAGGCCCTTGCCCGTGAGCACGCCCGTGAATTCATTCCGCAGCCGCTTGTATTGCCCGAACAGGAAACCGATTTCGCGTCCGCCCACGCCGATGTCGCCGGCCGGGACGTCCGTGTCAGGTCCAATGTGACGGCACAGTTCGGTCATGAAGCTCTGGCAGAACCGCATCACTTCCGCATCGCTCTTGCCCTTGGGATCGAAATCCGAACCGCCTTTGCCGCCACCCATCATCAGGGTGGTCAGCGAGTTCTTGAACACCTGTTCGAACGCCAGGAACTTCAGGATGCCCAGATTGACCGAGGGGTGGAAACGCAGTCCGCCTTTATAGGGCCCGATGGCGCTGTTCATCTCAATGCGGAATCCGCGATTGACTTGCACTTTTCCCTTGTCGTCGAACCACGGCACACGGAACATCAACACTCTTTCGGGTTCGGTAATCCTTTCCAGGATCTTGTTTTCCTGGTACTCCGGGTGGCGCTCCAACACGAGCCGCAGGGAATCCATCACTTCGAGCACAGCCTGGTGGAATTCAGGTTCGGCTGGGTTTTTGGCTTTTACGAGGTTGACGATTTGATTGATATAGTCCGCCGATGCATGTTTCTTGGGCGGTTCCATTACAGCAGTCATAGGCTTGCCTCCGAGTTTTTCGTTAAGGAACGAGTTTTGGATTGTTATTCGTAGAGCGATCGTGAAACGTAACGAACGTAAAAAGGACGCCGCTGAAATACGGCTATATCTATTGGATGCCGGGAGGGGATGCTCTGCCGTGATTCGTATCACCCGAGGGGGTGATGATTGGGCATACGGGCTGTGCGTTGGCCACGGGATACCCCGCAAACTGACAGTTGGCGCAGGGTTTAGGTTACGACCCAGAGGCGGTTTTTACAACCGTGACTCCCTCGATTACCCGGCCTGAGAAGGGGGGTTCGAACCGCCTGTGCGGGGGCCGTTGCCCGGCTGCCCCGGCGAGGGAAATTCGCCCCGCTGCAACCGACGACATGCCGGGCAGCCACCTTTCACTCCGCCCCCCACGTCATCTCCACCCGCACCGGAATGTCGTTCTTCACCGGCATCGTCAATAGCGATGGGGGATCGATCTTGAAATCCGCCAGCGTCGCCGGGATCGTCCCCGAGATCCGCGTCTCGTTGCCCTGCGTCACCAGTTGAAACTGCACCTGTTTATACTGCGTCGTCTGACCGGCGAACTGAATTTCCAGATCGGCCTTCACCGTCGCCGATGCCGCCCCCGACTCCGGCAGCCGCGTCCGAACCGTCACCATGGGAAATTCCGCGCCTCGCGTTACCTGGATCATGTGCAGGTCACGATTGCTATCCCCGGAATCGAACGTCTTGACCGGCACTGCAATGAGGAATTCGCACTGCCCGTCGTGGCATACGCCCTTGCCCCGCGCCGCATGACTCACGCCTTCCGTCTGGTGCAGCGGGTGCGACACATGGTACGTGAGGGTGCTCTGCTTAAGAACCCACTGCCGGTCGGCCGCGAAAGCGGGCGCCGTGAAAACATTGGCCGCCGCCAGCACCAAAAACACCACTAACTTTCTCTTAGCCATAGATATTTGGTTATAAGAACTGGTCGCATACATGGTTTTGTGGAAGGGCACGGCTTTAGCCCCTGAGGGCCAATGCGCGCTGCCGAAGAACTATTCATGAGATCAGTTCAAGTATCTTTCAGAATTTAACCGACACTGACAGCAGAGCCGCCCCAAACGCTCCCGCCGTCACAATCGCCACCGGCCCATGCGCCGAAGCAATGCCGTGAACTTTCTCCCCCTTGTTTTTCTCGTTGAAAGCCATCGCCCCCAGAATCGGCGTCATGATCATTCCCGGCCCGTGGATCCAGGCCAGCGTTTTATGCAAACGGATTTGCCCGCGCGTCTCGGTCCCCGGCACCCGCGGCGCGCGAATGGCGTAGTAAGCGGTGATGCCATATAAGTCGCCGGTGAGCGATCCCAAAGCGACGTGCAGGTCGCGAGAAGCTGAACTCGTGTCCCGGCCGCCCGCATTCATCGAAGTAACCACTGTCGCCACCAGCGGGATGGCCGTGATCAACCCCATGCGCTGGTGGATCTTCAGCATGTGCGTGCGCTTGTCGAGCAATGCCTGCTGTCTGGCGTTCGCCTCCGTCTCCTCCTTGGAAAATCCCAGCTCCGATAGTGAGGGTGCGGTTTGACTGCTTGAAGGCGCGTCGGGCAAATTCTCTGCCGGTTTTGCCGGCGGGCTCGCTGGCGCCTGTGCCTCAGCTGCCTCCTTAGCCTGGGCCGATGCCGTGGCGCCGCCCTCTTGCCCCCAAACCAGATTCGCTGCCAGCGTGAAGACAAGAAGAATTCCGAATCCCAAGCTGAGTTTAACTTTTGAGTTCAATTACGAATCTCCCTTGGACATTTTGTTTGGACATTGTTATTACGAGATGCGTTAAGCCCCGGCCCAGGATGTACGAGGCTGCACTTTCAATCCTCCAATGTGGAAGCGCACACTAAAACCACGTCCGCCGCCGATACTCCCGGTACTCCTCTCCAAACTTGTCTTCCAGCACCCGCGCTTCTTTGCGCGCGCGGATGATCTGCATCGGAACCAGCACCGCGAGGATGACCAGTAGTTGAGGCCGCCCCACCATGAGAACCATCCCGACCACGGCAATCATTCCGAAAACATAAATGGGATTGCGGATCCGGGAATAAATCCCGCAAGTGACCAGCTGATTCGCTTTCGGAACCAAGGAGAATGATCGGCCCAGTGTGTAGCGGGCGAGAATGACACCGCCGAGGCCGATCAAACCCAGAAGCAAGCCGATCCAGCGTGCCAGCCCGTGCCGCCCCGGTACGGACTCAAATACAAAACCGAAAGCCCACAGGCCCACAATCAACGGCAGCCAGACGCGCCATATCGTTTCGCGATCGATCTTCATACTCTCCTCCCGATCTAACCAGCGAATCCTAACGTCGCTCTCTTTGCGACGCTAGCATAATTCCCCCTTGACTTAAGGAACTCGACTCTCGAACATAGAAGAAGAGTGCTTCTGATTCTGTCCACCTGCCCAGGCGGGGGAGAAGCTAGTTTCTTTGACATCAAAATTTGGGAGGCGATCAGCGGACAAGGTAAGTCTTCGACTCAGAGGGATTTTGCTTGGCCGGGGGCTCGTGACAGTAGCTAATTCATTTAAAATCAGGACTTTGAGATAACAATGTCGGCCAAGTAATTGATTCTAAAGGATTGGCTGACACAATCCATCATGCAACTCCTTTGTTTTGAATACTTTGACTCTAACTATCCGGGATTCAATACTTTACCCCTAGGTCCATGATTCCATTAGACCGAAAAAAGGGGGGGGAGGGTCCAACTCAGCTAGTCCGAGTCATCAGCGTGCTCCCGGCCTAGTTTTTCTGCCGGGATCAAGTTGTCATCCTCAGGTGTCTTTACAGTCAAGCGGGCCGGCTCTTGGAGGATGACATGTTTCAAACACTGGAACGCACCTGGGATACGTCTGCCCGCCGCGGGTGGACTACCGCCGCTTCGCTCAGCATACAGGCACTCGCCGTAAGCCTTCTGCTGCTCGTGCCGTTGCTCACGATTCAGGGGCCACCGCGCCTGGCGTGGTTCGACCCGCATCTGCTCGCGCCACCACCAGCGCCGCCGGCACCGACGCCCATGCCGGTTGGCGGCCGCCAGTCGCTGCACCCGTCGAATATGTATGGCATCGACATCGTGACGCCGCCGTCGATCCCGTCAAGGATTACTCCGATTAACGACCTGGGAGTGATCCCAGCTCCGGATATCAGCCAGATCGGCGTCATCGGGTCGACTGGCGAGGGCGGACGCAACGTTGGCGTTCCCGGAGGGTTGAGAGAAGGATTCGGCCCAGCGCCGCCTCCGCCCCCAACCGTCTCCGCACGCCCGCTGAGAGTTTCGCACTGGGCTGAGGGTAACCTTATTTATCGTGTGCAACCGGCGTATCCACAACTGGCGCGTCAAGCTCGCATTCAGGGAACGGTCGAGCTGCGCGCCATCATCAGCAAGCTGGGCACGATCGAGAATCTCACCGTGGTGAGCGGCCACGCCATGCTGGCGGGCGCGGCAGTTGAAGCGGTGAAGCAGTGGCGGTATCGCCCATACTTGCTGAATGGCGACCCGATTGAGGTCGAGACCGACATTACCGTGAACTTCAAGCTCGACGGGAACTAACAGAATATTGCGAGCCAATATTATCGCAACGACACAAGGAGACTCTGTCATCCTGAGGAGCGTTCTTCGCGACGAAGGATCTATGCATTTTGCTTGCACCACCCATCCTTCGCTTCGTGACCAATGCGTGGCCCGAGCGTATCCCGCGCATTTCCAGGAGACGCAGGAAACTATGGCCAACCTCTCGCCGCCCGCATTACGGAAGGCCTAGATGACGATTGACACCGCTTGGTCAGCCTGGCGCGGCTACTGATGGCTATAATCGCCATAGTGAACGCTCCTCGCACTGATTACGCCCGCATCGTTCTGCCCGATCGCCGCTCGCTCGCGCTCGACGGCCGCACTTGGGCGGAAGTATCGCTCGCAACACTGCGAGAGAATTTTCGCGTGGTGCAAGAGCACGTCGGCTCGGGCGTCGCCATCTGCGCCGTGGTCAAAGCCGATGGCTACGGTCACGGCGCCACTGAATGCGCGCTCGCCCTTGAAGCCGAAGGCACGCCCTGGCTTGGAGTGACCGACGCCGCCGAAGGCCGTGCGCTCCGCAGCGCAGGAATTTGGACACGCATCCTGCTGATGACCGGAATCTGGAAGGGCGAAGAAGATGGAATCGTCTCGCATAATCTGACGCCCACGGTTTGGGAGCCGTGGCACATTGAGCGGTTGGAGAAAGCGGCCAAAAAACAGCAGATCAATCTGCCAGTGCACTTGAAAGTTGAGACAGGCATGAATCGCCTGGGCGCTGCGCTGGAAGCGCTCCCGGAACTGTGCAAGAGGCTCGCCGCGTGCCAACATCTGCACCTGGAAGGTGTGAGCACGCATTTCGCATCGGCGGAAGTGCTCGACGCCCCAGACGCTTCGCGGCAAATGAAGGTGTTTGAAGAAGCGCTGATTATTCTTCGCGAGAATGGCCTGCATCCTCCGCTGGTGCACATGGGCAACTCGGCGGCGGTAAGCGCGCGGCCCGACACATGGAAGACCATGGTGAGGCCCGGCATCCTCTTATATGGGTACTCGCTGCCGGCCCTGCGCGGAGACCAGGTTGTCAACGAGCCTTCGCTTCCCTTGAAGCCGGTGCTCACCTGGAAGACGCGCGTGCTCACGGTGAAGGATGTGGCAGCGGGCGAAGCGGTGGGCTACATGGGAACCTATATAACAAAGGAGCGCAGCCGCATCGCCGTCGTGCCGGTCGGTTATGCCGACGGCTATCCGCGCCTGCTTTCAAATCGCGCGCGCGTGGTGGTGCGCGGCGAATTCGCGCCGGTCGTAGGCCGAGTCTCAATGGATTTAACCATGGTCGATGTAGGCCACATTCCCGGAGTCGCGGTCGGCGATGAGGTCATCCTGATCGGCTCCGAAAACGGCAAAACTGTGGACGCGGTCGAACTGGCCCGTCTCTGCGAAACCGTCCCCTACGAAATTCTGTGCGGTATCTCGCAGCGTGTGCCGCGCGTGTATGCGTAGAAACAGGGGAAATCGCGGAGCAGCGCGATTGTTGGGGCTTGCGACTATCCGGGCGCGATCCGCTAGACCGCTGACTCCGCTAAGGCGATTGCCTTCTCATGCAGTTCCCAGCCGTGGATGGCTTTGCGGCATCCTTCCCGCGCCAGGCTGGTGCTTAACTGTTTTTCGGCGTCATCGAAGGTCTTTTCGGCATCCACGCGAGCACGATAAGCCTCGTCGTCGGCATGCTTGATCTTCTTCGCGAGCGCCAACACTTCCGAAGAAGCCGGCTGTTTTTGGGGTTGGGTTGCGGTCCGCTTGGCAGATGGCGAACCGCCAAGCGACGCATACGCGGATTTCAGAGCATCGTTCCAGCGCGCTTTGGTTTTCTCATCCAGTTGATCGAGCGCGGCATCGGCCTGATCCGCCGTCTTGCGCACCGTCTTCTTCTCGCGCAGCCACTTCATGACCGACCACACCATGGCTTCGGTCATCAGCATCTTTGCTTGTTCGACCTCAGGGAGTTTGTTCATGGGATGCATCCAGGAAAGAGAGACCTTAGCGCTCTCACCGGAAAATGTCCAGATAGGATGCCTCACCGGTATAACGGCCATCGCCGTTGCTTTCGGTGTAAGATCAGCGTCAGGTACGCGCATCGGAGATTTCATGAAACGACTGCTTGCCCTTCTCCTGCTTGCCATCGCCAGCATTGCTTGCATCGTTCCGGCTCAGGCTCAGCGTATGAGCAATGAGCAGGCCGCACGTCGATCCCGAAAGGATGCCAAGAAACAACAGAAAATGGCGCGAAAGTCCGCCAAGCAACAGCAGAAAGCGATGAAGAGGTCAGTCAAGGCGAATCGCAAAGCAACGAATAAAGCAAACAAACAGCTGCGGAAACGGCACGGCCACTAGTCCCGAAGCCCACAGGTTCCGCCCCGGACCAGTTAATCCGCACACACTCCTCAGTCAGGTCGCACGTCGTACAGCAGACGGGCCTTTTGTTGCTCGCTCAGCGGCCAACTGCGGTCGGTTCCACGACACCGTTCGCCATTGCGCGGCGGTCCTTAGGGCTAAGTAATCGGGGACGGATTCGCTGCCGGGTGCCCGCGCCCGTCCCCGATCTAGAGCTCTGCCATGCCTCAGCTCATTTCGTGATGCCGTGAGGCAGTGCAGCAGATTGGCTTAGCTGCGCCTGCTTTTCTTTCATCTGTTGCTGATGTTCCTGCATCCTCTTCATCTGCTGCGGATGCCGCGCCCATTGAATCTGCTTCTCGGGCGGTGCGCCATACAGCTCCGGATGAATGTAGAAACTTGTGCCCCATCTCTAACAGCGCAAAGTCGCCGGCAACACCTATCATCGGTGCGAGAAATATTTCTGACTTCGTGGAAAGCGGTTTTGAGTTTCATCCGAGACTCTTCTCCTCGCGGCCGCAGCACGAAAGTCTCTTTGGGCCGCGATCATGGCGAAGAGCGAAGAGAACCTCACCCCACCCTGAAAGCGTCAGTGCTCAGACCCCTGCTTGTGGGAATTGACAATGCGAATGGTCGACTCTCCCAGATTGCTCAACTCGTAGTGCCCGGCCGGGAGCGCTTGATTGCCTGCGACGAAGGGGAAAGGAATGTCCGCTTTCAGCACCATCGGATTGTTCTGGCCGACGGCTGCTGCCGCTGCCAGAAACGCCACCAGAAATGTCGCCGCTTGCCATGTGTGTCTTTCATAACGCCCTCCTGAGTGAATTGGTGCGCTTGCTGACCTGGCGTTTTGCGCGTGCGTCATCCGGACGGTGCGACTACCGCCCATTCGTCGAAGCCATGAGCGTCACGATCTCAGCCGTCTCGTGGGTTTCCGCCAATACTGACTGTGGCGGCGAAGCGCGAAGTTGCAACCCGGCCTTCCCCCACCAAACCTGGGAAAGGAAGCGGCGATCTCCCTGGCTGCTAAAAGTAAGCTTCGTAGTCTGCAACTCTGACTCGGACCGCACAATGCCCGTGACGACGGCGTGATACTGGCGTTGTCCGTCGAGGCTGCGAACTGCAAGGATGCTGATGTCATCCGCCGCCAACGGCAAACCGAGGAGGAATTGGAATTCGTATCGTCCAGCCGGCAGTGTGCGATTCCCCACCACAAAAGCGAAAGGCACATCGGCTGCAAAGCTGGACTTTGGCTTGGGTCGGACTTGTCCCACGCCAGTAGCCGCAGCCAGGCAGAGAATCACAAAAGCAGCAACCCTGAGAGTTTTCTTAGTCATAGAAAGTTCTCCTTATGTCCTAAACAGCGCAAGTCGGCGGCGAAACCTATCATCGAAGCGCCAAATATTTTGGCACTATGCGGGGAGCGCCGTAAGTAGTCGAGTTTTCAACTGTTTCCAGTTGACATCCGAAACAGCCATGGCTACTCTAGCTGCCAAGCGCTTCCCCCTCCCAAAGGTCAGTTCCATGGGGCACGAATCGGCAGAAGAGATCACGCGGCTGTTACAGGGCTGGCGGAGTGGCGACCGCAAAGCACTAGATACCTTGCTGCCTGTCGTCTACAAGGAACTGCGGCGTCTGGCCCATTTTCAACTGCGCAAGGAACGTCCCGACCACACGTTACAGAGCGCCGCTCTGGTGAATGAAGCATATCTCCGCCTGGTCGGACTGAATGCGCCGCAGTGGGAGGGGCGCACTCATTTCTTCGGCGTCGCCGCCCAACTGATGCGGCAAATTCTTGTCGATCACGCCCGCCGTCACCGTGCCGGGAAACGGGGCGGACAGGCAGAAAAACTATCGTTGGATGACACGGGTTTCTTCGAGCCGGGCAAAGGCCCCGACGTCGATGTTGTGGCACTTGACGACGCAATAAACGCTTTAGCGAAAATTGACCCACGCAAAGCCCGAGTGGTGGAACTGCGCTTCTTCGGCGGACTGAACTTCGATGAGGCTTCCGAGGTGCTCAAAGTTTCGGCGGTCACGGTGGCGCGCGACTGGAGTACAGCCCGGGCATGGTTGCACCGTGAGATGAGTCGAGAACGTGCGGATGGACGCTGAACGCTGGAAACGAGTTGACGAACTTTTTCAGGCGGCGATGCAATGGCCCGCTGAGCGGCAGGACGCGCTCCTGCGCCAGCAGTGCGGAACCGATGCCGAGCTGCTTGAGGAGGTCCGGTCACTCCTCGCGTCTCATCGCGATGCCGGAAGCTTTCTCGATCCTCCCATCGCGAATGTTGGCGCACAACTTCCCACCCTCGGCTCACCCATACTGGCGGATTCTTCGATCGTCGGCCAGGTTATTTCCCATTATCGAGTGCTCGAACCGCTGGGTTCGGGCGGGATGGGCGTGGTGTGCAAGGCGGAAGACACTTCGCTCCGCCGCTTCGTTGCCCTCAAGTTCCTGCCCGAAGAAACTGCCCGTGACCCGGTGGCTCTCGAACGCTTCCGCAGAGAGGCAAGGGCGGCGTCGGCGTTAAATCATCCCGGCATCTGCACGATCTACGAGATTGTCGAGAGCGAAGGCCGCGCTTTCATCGCCATGGAGTTTCTCGATGGCCAGAACCTGCGCGATTGCATCGCTGGCCGGCCGCTGCCCATGGACCGGCTCCTCCCACTGGCCATCGAAATTGCCGACGCTCTCGACGCCGCCCACTCCGCAGGCATCATCCATCGCGACATCAAGCCAGCCAACATCTTCGTCACCAAGCGGGGCCACGCCAAGATTCTTGACTTCGGCCTGGCGAAGCTTGCTGCGCCGAAACAAAAGACGCGAAGCGGTGACGAGGACACGGTGCTGACGGCTGCCCCGCTCACCCGAGGCCGCGCCGCACTCGGCACCGTGGCGTACATGTCGCCGGAGCAGGCGCGCGCAAAAGAACTCGACCCGCGTACGGATTTGTTTTCGTTTGGAGCCGTCCTGTACGAGATGGCCACGGGCCAACGCCCGTTTCAGGGAGAAACGGATGCGACTACGTATGACGCGATCCTGAACCGCGACCCGGAGCCCGCGTCCGAGTTGAACCAACAAGTCTCGCCCAGGCTGGAAGAGATCATCGGCAAGGCGCTCGAGAAAGACCGCGAGCTGCGTTACCAGCACGCCTCCGAAATGCGCACGGATCTGCAGCGGCTGAAGCGCGATTCAGAGTCGGGCCGCGTGCCCGCCGCTAGTTCCGGGTCAGTCGCGGCGGCTCGGGGAATCCGCACACGCGCGGCGACCAGAAATCTTTGGAAAATCGTCGTCTCTGCATTGGTTACGGCAGCGGTACTGCTTGCCGGCGGCCTCTTCTACCGTTCCCATCAAGCCAAGCCGCTGACCGACAAGGACACGATCGTAATAGCCGACTTCACCAACACGACCGGCGACGCGGTCTTCGACGACACGCTGAAGACCGCGCTTACCGTTTCCCTGAATCAATCCCCGTTTCTCAATGTGCTCTCCGAGAGCAAAGTGGCCGCAACGTTAAAGCTGATGATGCGCCCGCCCGACACCAGGCTAACGCCCGATATTGCCCGCGAGCTTTGCCAGCGGGCGGTCAGCAAGGCTTACATTGCGGGAGAGATCGCCAGTTTGGGAAGCGCATATGTGCTCGGATTAAAAGCGGTAAATTGCCAGAGCGGAGATACTCTGGCACAAGAGCAGGTCACGGCGGCGGCGAAGGAAAAAGCTTTGGACGCGCTGAGCCAGGCAGCATCGAAGCTGCGGAGGAAGCTGGGCGAGTCGCTGTCAACGATGCAGAAGTTTGATGTTCCGCTAGAGCAGGCGACCACTTCCTCGCTGGAAGCGCTGAAAGCATACAGTCTGGGCACAAGGGCTGCCCCAGAAAAAGGCCTCGCCACAAGCCTCGCTTACCTTCAACGCGCCATCCAGCTTGATCCGAACTTCGCCATGGGGTTTCAGGCAGTAGGAGATGACTACTACAGCCTCGGCGAGTTGGGGCGGGCCAGCGAGTACCACACGAAGGCGTTTGAGCTGCGAGAACATGCCAGCGAACGGGAAAGGCTGACTATCACTGCCTCCTACTATCACAACGTGACCGGGGAACGGGAGAAGGCGGCACGAACGTTGCAGGAAGAAGTCGAGAACTATCCGCGAGATTTCCGGGCGCGTCTCGACCTGGGCATTGTGTATACCGAGCAGGGTCAGTGGGCGAAGGCCGAGGAGGTGGATCGCGAAGGCCTGCGCCTGGCCCCGGATCGAGTCAGCCCATATGGCAACCTCGCCAGCGCCCTGCTCGCCTTGCAGCGATTCGACGAAGCGCGGCAGGTCATCCAGCAAGCGCAGGCGCGGAAACTGGATGGTTTCGAAGCCCATAATGCCCTTTACGCTCTGGCTTTTCTCGCATCGGACTCCTCCGCGATGGCGCAAGAAGAACTGTGGTTTTCGGATCAGCCTGGCCTTGAGCACGCTGCGCTTTCGTTCGCATCGGACAGCGCAGCTTACAACGGTCATCTCAACAAGGCGCGAGAACTCACCAGGCGCTCTCGAGACTCCGCCATCCGTACGGATAGCAAGGAAAACGGGGCCATACGGCTGGAGAATGCAGCCTTGCGCGAAGCCGCTTTCGGAAACGCTGCGGAAGCGAAACGGGCAGCGGCCGAGGGCCTGAAACTTTATCCCGAGAGTCCGGGAGTGGACGTGGAAGCCGCGCTTGCCTACGCCATGGCGGGTGAAACGGCGCGAGCCGAATCGTTGGCGCAGGATTTAAGCCGGCGTTATCCGCTCGACACCCAGATGCAGTCGCTTTGGCTGCCAGCGATTCGAGCGGAGTTGGCGCTGAATCGCAAGAACCCCGCCGATGCCCTTAACGCTCTGCGACCTGCCGCTCCACCCATCGAGTTGGGGAATATCCAATTTCTCGCCAATCTCTCTTGTCTCTATCCAACCTACATACGCGGCCAAGCCTATCTGGCCGCCGGGCGGGGCAAAGAAGCTGCCGCCGAGTTCCAGAAGATCCTCGACCACAACGGCATTGTCTGGAACTGCTGGACGGGTGCGCTGGCGCATCTGGGTGTGGCGCGTGCGAATGCGCTCGAAGCTGGCATCGGTCATTTGGGAACGTCCGGCATCGGCACTGCGCATGTGGGGACAGGCAGTGCTCCTGTGGGTCCGGGCGCCTCGCCTGGACAGCCCGAGCAGAGCTCCGCAGCGGACCGCGACGCTGCCCGCGTCCGCGCCCTCGCCGCCTACAAAGACTTCCTAACCCTCTGGAAGGACGCCGACCCCGACATCCCCATCCTGAAACAGGCCCAAGCCGAGTACGCAAAGCTGCAGTAGGCACGATAGATAAGAGCGCCGAAAACGTCATTCTGAGTCAGGGTTGCGTCTACGGACTCGGGCCATAGCGTTCACGACTCGGACGGTTTCGGACTCTGGGCAGACGACGGGCAAACCGGCAGTAATCCGCCGTGCCGGATAGCAGCAGGCTCGGCATTTTCCGGTACTTGCAGCAAATACTTATAAACATAGTGAGCTTCGCAAAAAATGCCCTTGACAAGGCGATAAAATGTGCTAATTAAGTGGGTAAAACGACCGTTTAACGGTCCACTCATCTTGGGAGGACGGCGATCATGAAGGTTCGCATCTGTCCCACCTGCGGTGAGCGGTGGTGGTGCGTGAAGTGTGGTTTCTGCCACTGGTGCCACCCCGATTTCGAACCGCCGGCGGGTGTTGCCGCGATGCCGCGGGGAGGCAGCCCGACGCTGCCTTCCCAGGCGGTTACCTTTCTCTAGTTCCATAGAGAACTGCGCCGAACTCTAAATTGGAGGCAGAACTATGAAGGCCCTCAAGCCTGAGGAGAAAGTACCTGTGTCCGGGACTTATCGAGTGCTGCACTTGCTACCGCACCCTGCAGAGCAGCGAGAGTTGTACTTCGAAGGAAGCCGTTTCCCCGCATGCAAGGTTTGTGCGGCAGGTGTCTACTATCGGCTGGAATCACCTTGCGTGCCGATGGCCGTAATGCCAAAGACCCAACTTGCGACTGCGGTTTGCTGAGCAGAAGATCTGGCGTCGACGGCCGCAAGCTTTCTAGCGCAGACCCCATTCCCTGTTCTCGGGAGTGTTCGTGTGCTTGTGCAGTAGAAGTCGACTCATGAAGGAGGAAGCATGATTGCGGGTGTGCCGACACTTACATCCTGATCAGCTAATCATGCACGTAAGCTGGACTGGTCGTTAAACACCGAAATATCAGATTGGCTTCGTGGTGTCGGACAGAATCTCGAACAGGCATGCGAAATCAGCCTGACTTTTGCCCGCCTGGATCGCTCGCTCCATGAGGTTAACGTACGCATCAGGAATAGTGTGGTCCGAACCTCGATCCTGGCACCAGCTTACAAGCTGCTTGGTGACCACAGAATACGCTTCGAGCGAAGCTTGATCGCCGCTGTAATTTCTTGACGAAATTCTCCGCGACATGTCGGTGAAGACCGATTCCATAGTTGGCATCATCCCCTTGATCGTCTCCAGAAATCCTCCGGCGGGCAGGTTTTC
>Ga0326728_10004981_pt1 | contig 38315 bp, 34 predicted proteins | sample MB3enrmetagenome_FD_207602 | JGI IMG/M metagenome (GOLD analysis project Ga0326728, IMG submission 207602) | Lab enriched peat soil microbial communities from McLean, Ithaca, NY, United States - MB31MN | ecosystem: Environmental > Terrestrial > Soil > Wetlands > Peat | place: USA: New York... | reverse complement strand
GCAGAATCAAAGGGGTATCGTAGTCAATCGTGACGAATCGTGCGGCCATACTTTGATTGACAATCCGACCCCGGAATTCATTCAACCAACTGAAAAAACCTCCGCCTAAGTCCGACAGGCTGCTAGTGCAACGCGTCCTTGGGCCTGTGCTCGGCGCCGCGGTGGCCAGCGGCGACGGGCCGTGGCGGGCCAAGACCGTTCACTTGGCGTTGTTCGTCGTTATGGTTGGGCTCGGCTTCTGGCTGCATGACGCCGCGAAGGGCCCTCCCCTGCCAGCGCGCGTCGGCGTGACGACGCTCGCTCACGAGGCGGCCTCTGGCGGCGGTTGGGATTTCGCGCGGCCGGTTCCCGGCTACGTCCAGGTCTTCGCCAGCTACATTGGCGGCTTCTTCATCGGATGGGCTTTGCGCCGGTTCCTTCGCCTGGCACTGGCCGTTGGGACCCTGGCACTGCTGCTGGTCGGCCTCGGCAAATATGCCGGCTGGAACACTTCCCCGGCCGAGACCGACGTCAAAGAGCGTGCCGTCTGGGTCCGACACGAGGCGACTGTGACCAAGGATTATCTCAAAGGCTTGCTACCCTCGACCTCGGCCGCTGCGTTGGGAACGTTGCTCGGCCTCCGACGGAGGAGCAAACCAGTCGCCCCTGAAGCTGGCCGGGCAACCTACTGACCGCTACCGGATGATTGCAGCCGATCGCAGCCGCACGCCTTGCCCTCCACCTTCGTCTCGCGCGCCAGGGGGTGGGTTTGCCCGGCCGCCCGGCCGGGGTCTTTTTTTGATGCTTTACTCTTCAAATGCACGGGCCTAACTTATGAAGGCAATGTTTGCTAATTTATGAATGTCATGTTTGCCTTGTTTAACCTCGGCGGCGGCGAAATCATCCTGATTCTTGCCCTCGTATTGATTTTGTTTGGGGCCAAGAAGCTGCCGGAGCTGGCCAAGGGCCTGGGCACGGGCATCAAGGAATTCAAGAAGGCGACGCGCGACGTGACGGAGGAAATGCACTCGGCTATGGAAGAGACGCCGCCACCGCCCAAGCCTTTGCCCCCTGCCAGCCCGCAACCCGCCGCGCAACCCGAGGCGCAGCAGACCGTTCCGCAATCCACTCCCAGTACCAAGGCCTGATTCGCTAAGCGGTTCCTGCCATGGCTGATGAACCCGCAGCGGAACTACTTGAGGAACAGCCAGAGGAAGAGGAAGGTGGGCCGGTCAAGTCCTTCCTGGAGCATCTCGAAGACCTTCGCTGGGTTCTAATCAAGAGCGGTGTGGCCGCCGGCGTGGCTATGCTGGCCTGTCTGCTGGGGGGTAACTATGTCATCCGCGTCCTGGAATGGCCGCTGTCCCGGGCGCCGGTCCGGCACTCGACCAAGACGCAGACCGTTAGGGTGCTCTTCGGCACGAACCAACTGAGCGCCCTTCAAATCACCACCAATGACCCGCTGGCTTCGTTGGTAGGAACCAATCCCCTCGTGCGGCTCGAGCTCATGCCGGCGCTCCAAGGCACCAACCAGGTGCTGGAATGGAGGGTGCTGGACGACTCAAACCGGCCAGCCGAGAAAGGCCTGCCCATCGAGATCATCAACCTCAGTCCGGCGGGCTCCTTTATCGTGGCGACCAAAGTAGCATTCTACGGCGGGCTGGTCCTGGCGTCCCCGTTCATCTTCTACTTCGTCGCGCATTTTGTGTTCCCCGCCCTCAAGATGCGGGAGAAGAAATACGTCTATCGCGGCCTGGCCTTCGGCGGCGGGCTGTTCATTACGGGCATTTGCTTTTGCTACTTTGTCCTGCTGCCGGTGGCGCTGACGGCCTCCGCGCAGTATGCCCAGTGGCTTGGCTTTACCGCCAACCAATGGCGGGCGGAAGATTACGTGGGCTTTGTCTGCAAATTCATGCTGGGCATGGGCATCGGTTTCGAGTTGCCGGTGGTGGTGCTCACACTGGTCAAGATCGGCCTCCTAAGCTACCGATTACTGGCCGCCGGCCGGCGCTATGTGATCGTGATCAGCGCCGTGCTTGGGGCCGTCCTTACGACGCCCGAGATCATTACGCAGATCTTAATGGCGGTCCCCCTGTATATGCTCTACGAGATCTGCGTCTGGGTCGCCTGGTATTGGGAGCGACAGGAGAAGAAACGCGAGGCGGCGGACACTGCAGGAGACGTAGTCCCCGAAGCGTGAAACGTGAAACGTGAAACGTGAAATGTGAATGCTAACGCCGGGACGTATGCTCGAGCTTGACCGCTCTTTTGGCACTCCTCCACGCACCACCCACCCACCACCCACCAGCCATCACGCATCACGCATCACGTTTCACGTTTCACGCCTCGCGCCACACTTTTTTCGACTTCCCCCTTTACAAGCGCCTCCCTTTGGTTAAACTGCTATCAGTAACGAAGAATTATGCGCAACATACTTCCCTTCCTCGCTGCCTTGGTCATCGCCGGGGCCCTCTCCTCCGGCTGCGCCAACTGTCAACAAAAGCTCGGACGCGGCATGAGCAACATGACTGAATTCGCGCGCCTCGGAGAGATGCGCCGCTCCATCGAGCAGACCACTCTGTTTGATGAGCCGGGCGGGAATTATGCCACCGGTGTCATCCGCGGCCTGACGAGATCCTTCGCCCGCACGGGCGTCGGGGTTTACGAGGTCGTGACGGCTCCGTTCCCGCCATACGGGCCCGCCTGCGCCGATTACCTGCGGCCCGAGCCGTGGTTACCCGATCACCCTGTGTATCCAGACACCTACCATCCTGGCATCATTGACGATGCCATGTTCGCGACGGATGACAATATGGGTATGAGCGGCGGCGACCTGTTTCCCTACATTCCGGCCAGCCGGTTCAAGGTTTTCGAGACTCATTGACGTTCCTCCCGGATACCGATCGAAGCAGCGCCAACATGGCTGTGTTGGCGCTGTTTTTTGTGTCGTTTTGCCCCCGTCTGTGGCAAATCCATCGGCGTGTTGCTGGAAAAACAATCGCCCTGCAAGGTCAACCTGCTGCTGAACATTCTCGGCCAGCGCGCGGACGGCTTTCACGAACTGGAAACGGTCCTCTATCCCCTGGGCGTGTTCGACCGGCTATTCTTCGCGCGAACGCGCCGGGGCGTTGAACTGACCTGCAACGCTCCAGGCCTGCCGACCGACGCGCGCAACCTCGTGCACCGCGCCGCGTCGGCATTTCTGGCGGCCGCAAGAATAAGGGAGGGTGTGAGGCTGGAACTCCAGAAGCACATTCCGCTGGCGGCGGGGTTGGGCGGTGGCAGCGGCAACGCGGCGACCACGCTGCTCGGCTTGAACGAGCTGTTCGGTGGGCCGCTGTCGCCGGAACAGTTGCAGCGGATTGCCGCTGCCCTCGGCTCCGATGTCCCGTTTTTCCTGCAAGAAAAGCCGGCGCTGGCCACTGGCCGGGGCGAGCAGATTCAGCCGCTGGGCGCGTTTCCGGCCCTCAGCGGTGCGGCCTTCCTGCTGATACATCCCGGCTTCGGCGTTCCGACCGCCTGGGCTTACCAGCGGCTGGCGCGGTTCCCGGCCGCGTTGAACGGCCAACCGGGCCGCGCGCAGAGGCTCATTTCCCGGCTGGAAAGCGCGGACGTGCAAGCGGCGGGCGCGGAGTTCTACAACTCGCTCGAAACGCCGGTGTTGGAGAAGTATCCGCTCCTGGCGCTGTTCCAGGAGTTCCTGCGTGATAATGGCGCCGCCGCCGCGCTGATGTCCGGCAGCGGCTCAACCACTTTTGCCGTGATCCGCGGGCTGGACGCGGCGTCGGCGTTGGCGGAGAAGTGCAAAGCCAAATTCGGCGCCGCGAATTGGATTGCGGTGTTGCCGGCTTACGCGCTTCGAACGGTTTAAGCCGGCAACATGCCGGCGCTCCGGCTTGGCCGCCATTCGTGGCGGGTGTCAAATATCCAGGATAAGCCGGGTCAATACTTACCGCGTGGGGACCCTAGCGGCTTGGTGGGTTCCTCGACCTTCCTCTTGAGCCTCTTCAGCCGCTGTTCCCAATCCGCCCAACTGGCGGCCCAGGCCTCACCGACAAAGTTGGTCCGAGCGGCAGGCCAGGCCGTTTCGAGCGCTTGCAGTTCAAGGCACGCCCCAGTGCGTTCGCCCCACTTCATATAAGCCTCGATGAGGCTCAGCCGGTTTTCGGGATACCGCGGCGCCACCTCGACGGCGCGCCTCAAATGCTCCCGCGCGCGGGTGCGGCTGCCGATGCTGCCGATGACCGGCGCGTCGCCGTAAAGCAGCCCGAGGTTGCGATCCGGTCCGGCCCAGTCGAAGTGCTCGTCCAAGTCGCGCGCGCGGGTGAATTCCCGCTCCATTTGGTCCACGAGCTTGAGTGCGGACAGCCCCCTGGTCCGGGCCAGTTGCCCGAGATTCATGCCCAGGTAGTAATGAGCCGGGGCCGAGTTGGAGTCTCGCGCAAGCGCGAGCCGGCAGGCCGCGATGCCCTGTTCGGCCAGGGAGGCGCGGCCGGTGTTGTTGGTGGCAAACTCCGCAAGGTCAAAACAGGCGCGCCCGAATTGCCAGGCGGCGGGCGCCTCGCTTGGCGCTTGCTGGTGGCGAGCCTGCGCCTGCTGGAAGCTCCGCTCCGCGAAGACGGCGAACTCTGTTTCGGCAGCCGTGGCACCCGCCACGGCATGCATGGCCCCCGCGATTAAACCCAGGCAGCCTGCCAGCCAGATCATTGGCTTGGAAATAGAGGTTGCTAACGCCATGAATCAGTTTATACTTGGGCCCTGGTGAGATTAAACTGGAAAATTGTGCGGTTGACAATATGCGGGGCTCTTTTGTGGCTCGGCGCTGGATGCAGCGGCATCAACAGCACCGGAAGCGTGTCGCCCGCTAGTTTCTTCCTGCCTGGGCTGCTCCAGGCCGACCCCCCGCCCGTGCACCCCGAGGTGATCTCACCCACCCTGGAGCCTCTAACCGAAGCCGCCCAAACCTAAGACTGGTTTTATGCGATTTCCGCTCGCGTTGACGGTCAAAATTGCCCGTCACATCATCAAACATAAGATCCTGCGCACTCCCCGCTTTGCCGTGGTGCTGCAGCTCGAACCCCTTCACACCTGCAATCTGACTTGCACCGGCTGTGGCCGCATTCGCGAGTATTCCACGAGCCTCAAGGACATGATGTCCCTCGAAGATTGCCTGGCGGCAGCGCAGGAGTGCGGCGCACCCATGGTTTCGATTTGCGGCGGCGAGCCGCTCATCTATCCGAAAGTCGAGGAACTGGTCGCGGGGCTGCTCCGGCAGGGCCGCATTGTTTATATCTGCACGAACGGCATGTTCATGCGGAAGAAACTCAAGGACTACCTCGCGGGCACCTATTCACCGGCACTCGAACCGACCCTGGCCCGGCTGCTGACCGAGAAGCTCATTTCCGACAAGGACACCGAGACCATCCGCAAAGGCAAACACGATGGCCGTCCCACCATAAAGCCGACCAAATGGCTCTATTGGAATGTGCACGTTGACGGCCTGGAATATACGCACGACTTGATCGTCGAGCGCGAGGGGGTCTTTAGGGAGTGCGTCGAGGCGATCCGCATGGCGAAGCTGCTCGGCTACCAGGTGGCGACCAACACCACGGTGTATAAGGAGACCGAGGTCGAGGAGATCGAGCAGATGTTCGAGTTCTTCTCCTCGCTCGAAGTGGACGGTCACACCATTGCTCCCGGTTACGAATACGATGCCGCCAAGAAGGACATGGTCAAGCGCCTGGGCCGGAAACCGGAAGACTTCTTCCTCACCCGCGCCATGACCATCCAGAAGTTTGCCAAAATTCAGGAATGGGGACAGCGCTTCACCATCTTCGGCACGCCTATTTACCAGGAGTTTCTCGCCGGCAAACGGGAGCTGACCTGCACCGCCTGGGCCATCCCCACCCGCAATATCAAAGGCTGGAAGGCCCCCTGCTACCTCATGACCGACGGCCATTACGCCCGCTACCAGGAAATGCTCGACCGGGTGGACTGGAACAAATACGGCGTCGTGAACGGCGTGGCGCGCGACCCGCGCTGCGAGGACTGCATGATGCACTGCGGGTATGAGCAGAGCGGCGCACTGGGCACGAACTATCAGCGCGGCGATCATTGGAAGAACATCCGCTACAACTTCGCGCCCCGTCCCAAGCCTTACTACGCCAACCGCCAGGTCAAGGCCTTCAACGGCGTTTCCATCGGCAGGGGCCATCTCGCCGAAGCCAAGGCCGCGATCAACCCCGGCTTGGCGGGCGCGAAATCCGCTTTCCAGAGCAACGGGCACAACGGCAACGGCAGCAGCAGTTGCGGCAGCGGCGACGCGTCCCAGCGGGACGAACTGCTCGCCAAAGTCCGCGCGGCGAAGAGGGCGTAGGTCAATGCGGGGCGACTTAGCGGCTCCGCTGACGCAGCAATTTTGAACGGAATGAAGACCCTTTTCCTCTCCCCCCCTTCGTTCGACGGCTTCGACGGCGGCGCCGGCTCGCGCTACCAGGCGCGGCGCGAGGTCACCAGCTTCTGGTACCCCACTTGGCTCGCGCAACCAGCCGCGCTGGTGCCCAATGCGAAGCTCCTGGATTGCCCCCCGCATGACATTCGGATCAACCAGTGCCTCGAAGAGGCCAAGGGCTACGACCATGTCATTATCCACACCAGCACGCCGTCCCTGAAGAACGATTGCAAGGTCGCCGAAGCCATCAAGCAGAACCGACCCGAGACCAGAATCGGCTTCGTCGGCGCTCATGCGGCGGTGCTCCCGACCGAGACGTTGAAGGCTTCCTGGGCCATTGACTGGGTCGGGCGCAAGGAGTTCGATTTCACGTGCAAGGAGGTGGCCGAGGACCGTCCGCTCGAAACGATTGCCGGCCTCAGCTACCGCGATAAAGAAGGCAAGATCAAGCACAACCCGGAACGGGAGATGATCGCGAACATGGATGTGCTGCCGTGGGTGGCCGACGTCTATAAGCGCGACCTGCAGATCGAGAAGTATTTCATCGGCTACCTGCTCCATCCCTATGTGAGCCTGTACACCGGCCGCGGTTGCCCCGCGCAATGCACCTTCTGCCTCTGGCCACAGACTATCGGCGGGCACAAATACCGCGTCCGCTCCCCACAGAACGTCGCCGACGAGATGGCCTACATGAAGAAGCTCTTCCCGCAGGTGCGCGAGTTCTTCTTCGACGATGACACTTTCACCGCCAACCTCCCGCGCGCCCGCGAGATCGCCAAAAAGCTCGCGCCGCTCGGCCTGGCCTGGAGCTGCAACAGCCGGGCCAACCTGGACTACGACACCATCAAGTCGTTCAAGGATTCCGGGCTGCGGCTATTCCTCGTCGGTTACGAGAGCGGCAACGAACAGATTCTCAAGAACATCAAGAAAGGCGTCACGCTCGACGAGATGCGCCGATTCACCAAGGCCTGCCACGAGGCCGGCGTTGTCGTTCACGGCACCTTCATCCTCGGCCTGCCGGTCGAGACGCAGGCGACCATCGAGGAAACCATCCGCTTCGCTCAGGAACTGGACGTCTTCAGCATGCAAGTCAGCCTCGCCGCCCCTTATCCCGGCACCGAGCTTTACGAAATGGCCCGCCAGAACGGCTGGTTCGTGAAGCGGGACAAGACTGACCTGGTGGAGGAAGATGGCTTCCAGCAAAGCTCCCTCGAATACCCGGGCCTGAGCAAGGAAGCGATCTTCGAAGCCGTGGACCGCTTCTACCGCGCCTACTACCTGCGCCCCAAGCCGATCCTCCGGATCATCAAGACCATGCTGGAGGACAAGGACGTCTTCGTCCGCCGCTGCCGCGAAGGCTACGAGTTCTTCAAGAGCCTCCGCCAGCGCAAGGAAGACCTGGCCGCTGCCAGAGGTATCTCCACCGCCGTGCCCGCAACCACCGCGTTGTGACGCTAACCGGCCGTCGTCCTGCACTTGCCTCCAACGGCCTCAGACGCTCCTAGGCTGTTTGCGAATCCAGCCTGGATAGCGCCTGCAGTCCAACACCCGCCATACCTGAGTCTCATCACCTGCGATCCGGTAATACACCGCGTAAGGGAAACGACGGCATAACATCCGATAGTAGCCACGATACTTCGGGTGGACTCCAGCATAGAGGTGCAAAGACTCGATCTCGGCGGAAAGGCTGTCCAGGAAATACCAGCCCACGGCTGCGGACCGCCGCTCGTAGAATCTGAATCCCGACAGGAGATCAGCCTCCGCCAGATCCAGAATGCGCAGCTTTATGCCATCCGTTCGGCTCTGCGGCGAATCCTGCGCCTTGCCGTTTGCCAGTTCGAGAACGAAGCCTTGCCGCCTCGAACCAGCCGCTCCGTCTCGCGCAGGACCTCCCGATGCCAGCCGGGCGATTCAATCCCGGCCTCATCTCGGCTTAGGTCGGCCCAAAGCACCTCCATCGCCCGCAGCTTATCCGCACGAGACATCCTCTTGATCGGCAATGTAACTGCCATGTCAATAATATGGGAGACCCAATGCCCATGAGCAAGGTGAAACGGCTCAACGCGCCTGAGCCAGGAAACCATCTTCGAGGCTGTGGACCGCTTCTTCCGTGCCCACTACCTCCGCCCCAAGCGGGCTCGGGCCTTTAACAAACGGACGTTGTGCGCCCTCGCGGAATTGCATGCCCCTCGGCGCGCCAAATCGCCAGACGGCTGCCGCAGTCCGGGACGCGAGCGCGCCCCGGATGCGCCGGACAACGCGAGGCGTGTTGGGCAGCGGCAATCCCCTGCCGTTGTTGATGGCCAGCGAAAGGTACTGGCAGCCTGGCAATACCCCACGCGCCAGGGCAAAAGATTCTATTGACAGTTAATACTACCGTGGTAGTATTACCGCAGTAATTGATACGGCATTATGCGCAAATCCAAGATCCATCGCCTCGGCGACCTTCAGCTCCGCATCATGAAAGTGCTATGGGCCAGCGGCGAAGCCACCGTCGCTGATGTCCACAAGGCGGTGACGGCCGATAGCGACCTGGCCTACACCACAGTGGCCACCATGCTGCGGAAAATGGAAGCGCGCCACCTGGTGCAGCATCGCATGGACGCACGGACCTTTGTGTATCGGGCGGCGGTCGCGGAGGAAGCCGTGTCGCGGGGCATGGCGGACCACCTGCTCGAGCGGCTCTTCGAGGGCAGCCTGGCCGACATGGTTCGGCATCTCCTCAGCAACCGTGAGGTCAGCCGCGAGGAGCTCTCGAAGCTGGAGAAACTCATCGTCGAACGAAAGAAGGGTCTATGACCTCGGCCTCCCTGGCTATCGGGTGGGTCCAACTGCTGGCGCTGCTGGCGGCGGAGGTGGGCCTGGTCGCACTCGGGGTGGCACTGGTGCGGCGTTGGTGCCCCTCGGCAGCCTGGCACCGGACATTCTGCCAGGCGGCTATCGCCGCCGTTCTCGTCATCACGGCTTGCGAGCTTTCCGGCTCCGCCCGTGTGCTCGGCAGGTGGGCGACCGACATGATAAGCCCCCACCATCCCGCCAGTTTGCCTGCCAGCTTGCAGCCTTCCGAACCGCCGCCAGCGCCGACGTTCTTGTCGGCGGGGTCGCCTGCTAACGTCGCCGCGCCGCCGGGCAGCCGCTCTCTATCCGAGGGGCAGACCTCCCGGCCTGCCGGTGACGAGGCGTCCACGCCTCCTCTGCCGTCCCCAGCCTTTTCAGTTACGCCTCCCGCCCTCTCCTCCCCCCTCCCTGACGCAGTCTCCGACTCAATGGCCGTGCTGTGGTTGTGCATGATTTGGGTGGCGGGCGCTGCTCTGGCGGGAGCGCGCGTGTGCCTGGCCCAATGCCTGTTTCTGATCTTCCAGCTCCGCCGCCGCCCCGTGGCCGAACCGGCGCTGGTGGAGCGAGTTCAAACCCTCGCCCGGTCGTTGGGAATCCGCCGCCGGGTGCGTGTGATGGAATCGAAGCGCCTGACCAGCCCCATCGCATTTGGCCTGATTCGGCCCGCGGTGGGATTGCCGCCCAACTTTACGGAGTGCTTCGACGCGGCGCGGCAGAACGCCGTGCTGGCCCATGAACTCGCCCACCTGGCCGCCCGCGATCCCTTCTGGTGCCTGCTGGCGGACGTGGCAGCGGTGCTGCTCTGGTGGCACCCCGGCGTGTGGTGGCTGCGGCGCCAGTTGCACCTGGCCAGCGAGATGGCCGCAGACGAGGCCAGCCTGCTGGTGGCCGACGGCCCCAGGATCCTGGCGGAGTGCCTCGTCGAGTTGGGCGCGCGCCTGAGCCGCCCCCTGGCCCTCGGCCAACTGCGTGTGTCCGGTTTCCGCAGCCATCTGGGGCGACGCGTCCAGCGCTTGATGCACCTGGAAGGCCGCGCCTGGTCTCCGCTGCCCCGGCCTGGGGCGGCGCTAGTGAGGATTTTCGGGCCGATGGCCATGACGGCCATCGTGGTCTTGTGCACAGCCTGGGCCGCCCCCCAGGCACTAACCAAAGGAAACAGTATGAAGACAATGCAACTGAATTGGAAACGGTCGCTGGCCACCTTTGCGTTGCTGGCCTCGTTCAACGGTCCCGAGGCCACCGTCGCCGTGGCCCAGCCCGACAAACCCCCGCCCCCCCCGGCGCCTCCGACGGAAGTGACGCCTGCAGTGCCAGCCGCTCCGGCGGTTCCCAGCGCAGACGCGCAGGCAACCGAAGTCCCATCAGCCCCCAAACCGCCAGCGGCAGCCGCAGCCGAGGATGCCTTCCGCAAGCGGTATGGTCTGGAAAACCCGCCACCCGCGGCGCCGGCCCCGGAAGTTCGTTCCAACGCACAGCGAGCGTCCGAGGCCTTCCGCAGGCGCTACGGCTTGGCCCCGGACAGTGTTTCGGCCACGCCAGCTAATCCGCCCCGTCCGCCCGAACCATCGCCGCACGGGACCAAAGTCGAGGCGAAACTCAGACAGATCGTGCTGGACCAGGTCAAGTTTGACGGGCTGCCCTTGAGCGAGGTGCTGCTCTACCTGAACGACCAATCCATGAAACGTGATCCGGACAAGACCGGCGTCAATTTCCTTATCAATCCTAATTTCCGCCCCGTCGCGCTCAGAGGCGGAATAGATCCGGCCACCGGGCTGCCGCTGGCCGCCGCACCCGAGCAGTTTGACGTGGGAGCCGTGGTGATCAAATTCAACATGCCGCTCAGGAACGTCACGATGAAAGATGTGCTGGACGCCATCGTGACCGTTGCCGACCATCCCATTGACTATACGCTCGAAGATTACGGGGTAGTCTTCTCGGCCGAGCCAGAGACGCTGGCAGGCGAACCGGTCGCAGTGGCTCCCGCGGGACTGCCGCCCCAGCATTTCACTCCAGCTCCCTCCTTCCCGATCAATGTGAATCCAGTGCCCGCGCCGCCGAATACCCCGTACGCCAGGCAGGCCGAGGATCCCTTCAAGAGTCCTGGGCCCAATGTTGAACTGGCCGACGTGAAGCCGCAGACGTTCAACGTTGACTTTGGCCCCGCCGTCGGCACCCCATCCGAACAGGTTGGGCCGGCTGCGGCGGGCAAAGCAGGCGACTTTTGGAACACGGTGGCCATCGTCTTCAACGATCACCACACGGAGGGGGACCTCAAGTTCGCCGGCGGCGACCCGAGCCCCATTGAGGTGGAGATGATCAACCTTGGTGGTGCCTGCAGCGCCGGCGGCCGCATGGGCATAAAGTCGCCGATGTTCGACACCTATAATTATCCCATGGGCAACAAAGGCGGGAATTCGACGGTGATCCTCCACCACGTCCCGGCGGGCAAATACCAGGTGTACGTTTACGGCCATGGCCTCGAACCGCTTTACTATGGGGATTATACCCTCACGGTGGGGACACGGAATTACGGCCGCAAGCAGACCTACCGTAAGGACGATGCGGGGCAGGAGACCAAATGGGTCGAAGGCAGCCAGTATGTCAAATTCTCCAACGTGAAGGTTGGTTCAGGGGAGGACATGGAAATCCTCATTCGACCCGGGGGACAAATCACCGACGCTTCCGGGCGCACTTTTGCCGATGCCATAATCTTCGGGCTGCAGCTTATCCCGGCGAAGTAGGGCCGGAGGGATTCTGCGGCATTGCCGCGCCTGGGTTTCTGCGGCATTGTTGGGCTATGGGCAAACGTCGTGAAGCGCGCGAGCGCGCCGTGCAGTTCTTGTTTCAGCATGACCTGAATCCACCCGAGGACCTGGAGGGCGCGCTGGAGCAGTTCTGGCAGTCCCAGCGCGCCGCGGCGATTGCCGAAGATAAAGCGACGGCTACCTGGGGCCAGCCCGTCGAATTGCCGCCCCCCACCGCCGAGGAGACGGCCATCCGCCAGTTTGCCGAGCCCCTCATCCGCGGCGCGATCGAGCACCGCGACGAGGCCGACGAGGTCATCAAGAAACACGCGAAGAACTGGGAGCTGCATCGCATCGCGGCCGTAGATCGCAACGTCCTGCGGCTGGCGATCTACGAAATGCTGCACCGCGACGACATCCCCCCGGTCGTGAGCATCAACGAAGCGGTTGACATTGCGAAGAAGTTCTCGACCCAGGACAGTGGCAAGTTCGTCAACGGCATTCTCGACAAGGTGAAAGGGGGATTGATGCGCCCCGCCCGGATCGTCAAGTGAGCCGCCCGGCGCCCGATTTGACCCTGCATGAAGTTCGCTGACCTCCATCTCCACAGTCATTTCTCCGACGGCACATATCTGCCAGCCGAGTTGGCGGCGCATGCCCAGCGCTGCCGGCTGGCGGCCATTGCGCTGACCGACCACGACTCGGTGGAAGGGTGCCCCGAGACGGCGCTTGCGTGTGCGGCGGCAGGCGTTGAGTTCATTGCCGGCACCGAGCTGACCGCGGAACAGGACGAAAGCGAGCTGCACCTCCTCGGCTACTTCATTGACATGCAGAATCCCACGCTGTTGACCCGGATCGCGAGGTGTCAGGCCGTGCGCCAGGACCGCATTCGTGAAATGGTGGCCCGGCTCAATCGGCTGAAGGTGCCGCTCTCCGCCGAAGCCGTCTTCGCGCTGGCGAACTGCCAGGCGCCCGGACGGCCCCACGTGGCGCGCGCACTCGTGAAGGCGAAATTGTGCTCGAGCCTGGACGAGGCCTTCGAGCGCTTCCTGAAGCGCAATCGGCCGGCTTGGGTCCCCAAGTTCAAGATGTCCGCGGTCGAAGCTATTGGACTGATTCACCAGGCGGAAGGAGTGGCCGTACTGGCGCATCCGGGGTTGAATCGTACGGACGACGTCATTCCTAGCCTGGTCGAGGCCGGCTTGGATGGCATCGAGTGCTTCCACACGAAACATTCCACGGCCACCAGCGAGCATTACCTCGAGCTGGCTGACCGCTTTGATCTGCTGGTGACCGGCGGATCGGATTGCCATGGCCTGAGCAAAGGCAAACCGCTGATCGGCACGGTCAAAGTGCCTTACCAGCACGTCGAAAAGCTTCGAGCGCGAGCGGCGGAGATCAAAGCCGCCGCCCTGCCGCGGGCAAGGCCATGAGCCTTCACGGCAAGCGACGCAGCAAGAAACCGCGCCCTATCACGCATCACGTTTCACGCGTCACGCATCACGCATCATAACCCATGGGACTATTCGCGAAATTCAAGGCCGGCTTGCAAAAGACGCACAACAAGCTGGCGCACGAGATCAAACGCATTGTCACCCGCTCCCCCAAACTCGACGCCGCGGCGCTGGAAGAACTGGAAGCGTCGCTCATCGCTGCCGACCTGGGCACGACTATAACCACTCAGATCATCAGTGCGGTCAAGCAGACCTACGAAACGCAAGGCAGCGAGGGCAGAGATGTATTCGCCGTTGCGAGGCGCGAAGTCGAGAACAGCCTGGCCTCGAACCAGGCCGGGCTGCGTCGAGCGCCCGACGGCCTGACCGTGGTCTCAATCGTCGGCGTCAACGGCACCGGCAAGACCACCACCGCCGCCAAGCTGGCGCACCTGGTCCAGTCGCGCGGGGAGACGGCCTTGCTGGCGGCGTGCGACACCTTCCGCGCGGCGGCGATTGAGCAAATCAAGCTCTGGGGCCAGCGGTTGAAGGTCCCGGTCGTTGCCGGAGCCTACGGAGCCGATGCGGCCTCCGTGGCCCATGACGCGGTGACGGCGGCGCAGGCGCGCCAAGCGCACTACCTATTTGTGGATACCGCGGGCCGCCTCCACACCAAACGCAATTTGATGCAGGAATTGCAGAAGCTCCATCGGGTGATGGGCAAGCAACTCCCTGGCGCCCCGCATGAGGTGCTGCTGGTGCTGGACGCGACGACCGGCATGAACTCGTTGAATCAAGCGCGCGAGTTCAACAAAGCGGTCCCGCTCTCCGGGCTCATCGTCACCAAGCTCGATGGCACCAGCAAAGGGGGAATGGTGGTGGCGATTCAGCAGGAGCTGGGGCTGCCGATCAAGTTCATCGGACTCGGGGAGCAGGCCGATGACCTGCAGCCGTTCGACGCGAAGCAGTTCGCCGGGGCGCTGTTTGCGGAATGAACGACCCTTACATGCGCCTGGCCTTGCGCCTGGCTCGCCGGGGTTATGGCACGACTTCCCCCAACCCGATGGTCGGCGCGGTCCTCGTCAAAGGGGGCAAAATCATCGGGCGCGGCTGGCATCACCACGCGGGCGAGCCTCATGCGGAGATCGAGGCGCTCCGGGATGCGCAGGAGCGGGGACACACGGTCAAAGGGGCGACGCTTTACGTCACGCTGGAACCGTGCTGCACCCGCGGGCGCACGCCGCCCTGCACGGACGCCATTGTGGCGGCGGGCATTAAACGCGTCGTGGCCGGTGCGGTTGATCCGAACCCCCGGCATCGCGGCAAGGGATTCAGGGTCCTGCGGCGGGCGGGAGTTGCCGTGAAGCACGGTCTGATGGCCGAACAGTGCGCGCGGCTGAATGAAGCCTTCAACCACTGGATCGTCCAGCGCACGCCCTTCGTCACCGTCAAGGCGGGGATGACGCTCGACGGCAAGATCGCCACGGCCGCGGGCGAGTCGAGGTGGATTACCAGCGAGAAGGCGCGCGCCTATGGGATGAAGGTGCGGCAAGGGGTGGATGGGATTCTGGTCGGGATCAACACGGTGCTGGCGGATGATCCTCGCCTGACGGTCAGAATGCAGAAGGCAGAAGGCAGAACGCGGAAGGCAGAGGTCCGCGGCACGGAGCGCGCTGTCTCGAACCAGCGACCGCGCCGGATTGTGCTTGATGCGAACGCGCGGACGCCGCTGGCCGCGAAAGTGGTGAGTGATGAATGGGGGGCGTTGACCACGATCGTCGTGAGTGAGTCGGCGCCGAAAAGGCGCATAGCGGCCCTGGCGAAGCGAGTGGGCGTTCTGGTCGCGCCGGCATCGGACGGCAAGATCAGCTTGCGTTGGCTGCTGATGCGGCTCGGCTCGCAGAACGTCACGAGCTTGCTGGTGGAAGGAGGCGGCGAAGTAAACGCGTCATTCCTGCTGGACGGCCTGGCGCAGCGCGTGATGTTCTTCTATGCGCCGATGATCTTAGGCGGGCGCGACTCGCGCCGGGCGGTCGCTGGTGAGGGCGCGAGAACGCTGGCGGAGAGCCTTAGCCTGACCCGCCTGGAGTGGCGACAGCTTGGACCCGATTGGCTGTTAACCGCTCGAGTCATGCCGCGCTGATTCAGGTTTCGGATAACGATCCTCGGGTTTAGTATCCCGTCATGTTTACAGGAATTGTTGAAGAAACCGGCGTCGTCGAGCGGATTAAACCAGCCGCGAAGTCCATCGAGCTGACGGTGCGGGCGAACCTATGCGGGCGGGGTTTGAAGGTGGGCGCGAGCTTGGCGATCAACGGCTGTTGCCTGACGGTGGTGAAGCTGGCCGCGCGGGGCAAATACAGGCTGGCGCAATTCGATTTGCTCAAAGAGACGTGGCAGCGGACGAACCTGCAGTTCGCCCAAGTCGGCTCGCTGGTGAACCTGGAGCGGCCCTTGCGCACGGACGGCAACGTGGGGGGACATTTCGTGACGGGCCACATTGACGGCATTGGCCGGATCAAGCGCTGGGAGCGCCTGGGGCAGGATCACGTGCTCGACATCGCGGCGCCACCGGAAGTGATGCGCTACGTGGTGTTCAAAGGTTCGATGGCCGTTGATGGCATCAGCCTGACGGTGGCCGATGTCGGCCGGCGGAGCTTCCGCATCTGGATCATTCCGCATACTTACGAGGTGACGGCTCTGCGCGAGCGTAGGACCGGCGACGCTGTGAACCTGGAAGCCGATCTGATAGGCAAATATGTGGAAAAGTTCGTCGCCGCCCGGGCGCAACGCTGAGGCATCTACCGGGGGGCCTCGCCGCGGCCGGGGTCGCATCCGGGCCCAAATCAGGCCAGCCAGAGGAAGTACCACTTCCGCTTCTTTGGCGGCTCGGATTTCAGTGGCTTGGCCGTGGTCTCCTTTGCGGCCACCGAGGCCGGCGCGATCTCCCGGACGCGGGCTGCGGCCACGGCATGCTGCTCACCCTTGGCGTCTTTGAAATAGTAAATGCCCTCCTTGAGCTTCGGTTTGGAGGCGGTGGTGACCTCTGCGCCATTGTTGAGCCTCATGACATACTGATGCGCGCATCCCGTCAGCGCGATCAGGCCGATGAGTAGAGGTAGAGCTGCCTTTTTCATGGTGAAGTGCTGTTGGTTTGCCCGACTACGCGCCGTCGGCCAGGATCAGTCTTCCGGCTTTTCCTCCGACCGGGCGAGGAATTCCATGTTGCGTTTCTTGGCCACTCCCTGCAGGAACGCCTGAATCGAGCTGGAGGTCCCAAGATAAAGCGGATCAAACAGCGCCAACAGAACCTTTGGCCGGGTGCCCTTCTGTTTAAGCCAGAGGTCAATCCATCTCTTGACTTCATCCGGTAGGGTCTCGCCGTGGTGAACGGAGATGATCACCAGGTCCGCCGCCGCCGCCTCCCCGGCCGCAACGGCCCGCAGCTTGGGCGTCCGCAACTCGGTCAAAGGCCAGAGCTCTTTGGCGATTTCACAGTTCCGGCCAAGGCACCGGGAGAGAGTCTGACAAAAGTCATCGGCCCTCGCTCCGGTCGCGAAATCCTCATGAACTGCGGAAACAACGATGCGGTTCAGTTTCTGCCACGTCGGCCACACCTGCAATTTTGTCAATGTCGTATCCATGCAACGGAGTTGTGCTTTCTGCATGGAACCGTCTGCTTAAAATAGCTGGGTGGGTCAAGGGGAATCTGCGGTGATTTGCGGATCAGTTGGTGGAGGAACCCTTCACCAGGCGCGCGGCATTGGTCACCAGGTAGTTGGCCATAGCTTCGATGCCGCTGAGCTGGGCGCTGACACGCTTTCGACCGAACTGCCGGGTGATGCGGTAATGGATCAGCCTCTTACCCAGAGCCACGATTTCGATGTCGGCGGCTCTCGTCTTCCAAACCTGGCCAGTAGCCAAGGGCCGGAGGCAATTAGTGTTCATCTTCACCCGACGATTGGACGGTGGGATGCCTGGTTTTGTTCAATGCAGCATGTGAGGCAGTCTCGCCCGGCGTCTCTCCGGTAACGCCGTCGGCGAAAGGCCTTCCCGGGCACGGGGTGATCAACTCATTTGAAACCCAAGGCTCCGGTGCGATGATTGGACCGGGTTACACGGAGGGAGCTTAGGTAGGAGGCGAGGGCAGCGCGGAGGTGCCGGAAAGCTCGCTTCTCCTGACGCCCGCAATCAGGAGCGCCGAGCAGCAAATAGGCAATGTTGTTTTCATGACGCGAGGATGTAACGTGCCGAACGAGCAGGTCAGCGACGGGAAGCAGCCGCCCCGGATGATTGATTTGTATCCGAGCGAATCGGCTGCTTCCCGTTCGCTGCACCGTCAGGTTCGGCGCCCGTCTCATTTCTGCTTCAAGTCAAAGGACTCCACAAACTCACGCGCGTGCTGTATGCACTCGCGGCCCTTCGGCATTATGGCGAAGGCATGGTAGCAGTCGCTTCCCATCAGGTAAACCCGCGACGTTACGAGCCACTGGCTAGACTTTTCCCACACAAGTTCGCGCCCGGGTGTTCCATGGAGAGCCACCTCCGCGCTGGAAACCAACCGTGCACCGCCTGCTCCTCCGGAAAGCACCTTAAGCATTTTGTCGAAGTACTCCTTGGGGTCGGACAGATTGGCCTCTGGGGGAAGCGAGCAGTGCATAACTGCGAATGCGTAACCTTTGGATGCCTTGGCAGAGAACACGGAAGCAGGGACCGGACCAACCGGCGTGTCCATGTTGGCCGTGGACGCCTCTGGCTTGCACGGCATAAAGACCGAGTAACGTTCGTTTGCCGGGGAAAACTTCGTCCACTTCACTACTCCGCAAGTGCTGCAAGCGGGTTGCAGGCCACAGCCAGCCCCCATCCACCACGCCGCAAATAAAGTTAGAAGTAAAGTAGCGGAACGCATACGCGGAAAGCCGAACGTAAAAGCAGTGTATCCGCCGTGCCCGAATGCACAAGTGTCTCGAGTGGGTGAGGGAGCTTGGGGGGCATGGCGGATACAGTGCTGTTGAACTGAACCGCTGAGCCCGGGGCTATAGTGTAAAGTATAACTGTGCCAACCTCGGAAGTGCCTCGGATGCAGCCAGTTGCAGAAGACACACGGGCGCATAAACCGTGCCAAACTGGGGTGAACACCCCATGCCCCGTTCGGCACTGGCGCGTCTCGTACTTGGGCGCATGCACTACTCTACTCCGCGAAGCCGTTTAGATCAACGCACCGCTCAGCGACGGGCAGGAGCCGCCGGTGACTTTCGAGTTGGCCCCTGACGTGAACGGCTCCTGCCCGTTCGCTGAAGCGGCTTGTTCGACTTTCTTGTCGCCCGCTGCTGTCTGGCCTGGGCGCGCTGGGCGGCAGACGCCACATGCTCTCGTGTCGCGAGCACGGCTTTCAAGTCAGCGTATGCCCTCTGCCATTCGGCGGTGCCCTTGAAGAGGATGCCCTCGCTGGCCGCGACCTCCTCCGGCGTCCGGTCAGAGAGAGCCGCCGATTCCTCACACCGTTGCAAGGAATGCAGGCGCCCTAGCAACTGCTTCGTGGGCATACTCGCCAAGGCTTCGGGTGCCAGGACTGGAATCAGGCGACGTTTCATGGTGTTGTCGAACGTTCGCGATGAGTGGCGCCGGGCCACACGCGTAGAAATGCATACAGAGACGCCAGACCGGCGTCCACTCCAGCGCGCTTGTTGGATGCTGGATGCATTTTCTACTCAACTCTCAACGTCCTTCGAATCGTTCGTTGCACCTCCTCAGACTCCATCGCCGGGATGGCGTCCCCCGGACGCGCATTACTCAACGAGACGCTGACGAATTGAATGCACACGCGACGCGATTGAGCATTGGTGACAAGATAGTCATGGGTTGTTACGGTCATGACAACCATGCCACCCTGAAAGGAGGAAGGGTATTGTTGGGTGAAGGATGTGTGCACGCCCTGCAAGCCGTCCCCAGTCTCAAACGGTTCTTCCTTCCACGACAACTCGATGAACCCCTGCTGCCGCTGGGCTCCGGAGCGAAGCTCTGCAATTCCGCTCTGGACATTTGTGACCTCAAGACGCAACGGGAACGCGCTGATGAACCCGCCGTTGAACTTCCCTTTTCCTATCAGGTTGAGAACGGATTCTGGCTCGCGCCCCACCCCTTTGGTCTGCAGCAGCGCGTAAGACCGCATCCAGCCGTTGCCAGGGTCGATTGAGATTGCTAGCCCTGGGAAGTAGACCCGGCCTGCGCCCGGGAAATATCCCGGAGCCGCGTTCCCAATCTTCAGCCGGAATGGCTCGTGAAATGCGGAAGATGGCGCACTATGGGCTTGGCCGATGCGGGTCGTACTAATGCCATATTGCTGCCGGAGGATGGCGCGGACTCCGTCTGAAGCGTCGTTGGCTAGCCGCTCGGCGTCCGCAGCCGTCCCTCCTGCCGCCACTAACCGGACCATGCCATTAGTCTGCCGGGTCGTCCCGTTGGGGGTTGTGATGGAGAAGTTCAGAAGCTGGAACCCCAACCGTGTAATTCCGGGAGAGGAGCGCCTGACCTCTCGTTCAAAGGCGCGACCCAGAAGCGCGTCGTTAAATGGGCGGACAATCAACAACGACTCGGCTGCGTACGCCCGGCTGTCATCACCTGACTCGCGGAACACTAGGATTCCTATCAGGAGGCCAAGGGCCAGGCAGCCGCCGAGGACTACGAGCTTGAGCATATGGGAATTGAGTTGCTGCGCCGAGAAATCATCCAACGTGGAGGTCAGCGACGGGAGGCAGCCGCCACGGGCTCCGGTGTTTCACTCTCAGCGAGACGGCTGCCTCCCGTGCGCTGAACCGAATGGTTGGGCGGCAACGGCTGGAGGTCCAAAACCATCTCACCGCGTCGTGGCGGTGGCGAGGGATATTTGTGGCACAGCGGCAGCTTTGCAGGCGTCCAAGACCTCCACAAGGCGCTTGTAGTCGGTGCTGCTGTCTGCGCGAATGGTGACGGGCTGCTGTGCACCAAGTTCTTTGAGGCGGGTGGCGAGCTGGCTCAAATCGAGCCGCTCACCTGCCAGGTACAGACTACCATCGCGAGTGACGGTGATGGTGGTCTTCTCCTGCTGGCTGATTTGCTGTCGCGCCGATGCTGCCGCCTTCCCCTCGCGGTGAGGAAGAACGAGGCAAATGTAACAAAGCGTGAACCCGGCGCAGAGGCCGAGGCACGCGCCAACGACTGTAGATACGTGCTTTTTCATCGTGGTTCTCCAATCAATAGACGCAGAATTTGCTCGCGGTGTTCAATGCCGCCCAACGACGCACATCACTGGCGCCGCGCCAGTGACGTTCGATATGCAAACTGAAGCTCATCGCGGCGTCCAGTGCATGTGCCGGGTTAGATCTGGACTTCATTGGTCCCCTGTGTCTCCTGCGGATGCGCCACCATCAGGCTGGACGAACTGCCGATGAGCCGGAAGCCAAACTGCTCGTATAACCGGTGTGCGTCGACCGTGCTGAGCATGACGCCGTGGACGCCCTCCGCCTTCAAGCGCGACATCGCGGCCTGAACCAGGGCTTTCCCAAATCCGCGGCCTCGATACTCCGCAAGAACGAAAAAATCGCGCAGATAAGCAAAGGTGGTGAAATCCGTGACGGCGCGACCAAAGGCCACCTGTGCCGAGCCGAGAAAACCACCAAAGCAAAGCGAGTTAGCAAGGGCTTTCTGGACGATGCTCAGCGCAATCCCCTTCGCCCAGTAGGAATCCTCCGAGAGGAACCGATGAATACGGCCGATGTCAAACTCCTCAATGTTCGTGGAGATGCGGAACTCGTTCATAAAATCTAACACAAAGCTCACTGGCCGGGAGCAGCCGCCAGCGCGGTCCCTATTGAAACCAAGCTGAACCGGCTGCTCCCGGTCCAGTGCAGCGAAATGTTAGAAAACATCATCAATCACTCCATGCTAATTCTGAACCTCCCACTCACTCTTCGGCTTCCAAACCTCCGGATGCGGCTGGTTATCGCGGTTCCAGTTGTGCGCGGTTCGTGGCGGATATAGGTAGTCCTTTCGCTTCACCAATGACACATGGCCGTCACCAAACACGATGTTGTAGGCCTGCGCGTGCGGCGGGTCTAATTCCAGCCTGATGAATCCTGGCGGCATACCCCACGGGTCCATCTCGTCCCCGCCGGACGGTCCTGGCAAGATTTTGTTCTGGTAAGCTCGCGCGTCCGCGACCGTGTACATTTCGCTCGGCGCATGCACTTGCTGCTCAGGAATGCCTGATGGCCCCCAAGCGTTGTTCAGTCCAAGGTCATAATTGATGCCATGAGCGTTGTATGAGTAACTAGTCGCAATGACGAATTTGCTCCTTTCAATTCCGTAAACGGCTCTTTGGAACTGGACGACTCCCCTCCTCGCAATGTACTCGGGGCAATGCCACGATGTGTTTGTCCAATCGAGCGGGTAATAGGGCTTCAGTTTGTCGGCCCAGGTGTCGAAAAACGACGATCCAGGCTCCCAATCTTTCACCGTTGGATAACGTTGGCGATCTGCGACGAAGCTCGCCATAGCGAGCCCTATTTGGTGCAGGTGGTTCTTGCATACAGTGCTTCGGGCTTGCGCCTTGGCGCTTGAAAGCGTGGGCAGGAGGAGTGCCGCCAAAATGCCGATGACCCCGATAACCACAAGCATTTCGACCAGAGTGAAACCCCTCTTTTCGGCGGATCGAGCCGCGCGGTGCAACTTGAAAATCTTATTGCTCATAAATATTTAGACGGGAGCCCCAAGACAGTCCTCCCAGTTGCTAACGCTGCGGGTGAGCCACGGCCCCCGCGAGATAAGCACTGAGCAACAATATGCCTGAAACCATACAACAACCTGAGAGCGCGGGGGACGTTGGCTCGACCCGCTTGTTGGGCGTCATGGTTTGGAGACTCCGACTGGTGTGTTTGTTGGGGCTACTGACAATACTGGTGAATGGGGCTTCAATGTGTCTGTCAATACGCCGGATAATTGCAAACCTAGACTCACGGCGGCAATCGCCAGAGCAATCAGAGAAATCCATATTGCCCACTTCGACAAACGATTCGCATAGTGCTTGGTATCAATCTCCTCTCGTTTCAGCGCCACCGCTTCTTTATGCCTCTGCGATTCAAGCCGTTCAACGCGCTCCGTATCTTTCTTGGCCTCCTCAGCCTCTCGGCGCCGAATCTCCTCATCTACAGCGCGATACTCAAGAGAGTTCGGCAAGCGGCTACCCCGTATCTTACGCAGGTGGTCAATCGAAGAAACTTTTATCCAATCGCTCATGTGGTGTGACTATTGCGCCCAACGAATAAGTTGAGCCGAGCGGCCGGTGAGGGAGAAAGTCCTGCCGAGCCATCGAGGGCCTTCGGAGACGGGCCACGCGTATGGCTCCAACGCGTGGTTCTCCGGGCACGGGCCACCGACTCCCGATAACGTGATCTCCAAACCAATGAGCTGCCGCCCACTCATAACTTAAAACTCTGCCAACGGCCCCAGTACTTGCCAGTCCAACTTCGTTGACTGGCAAGTACTGGGGCCGTTGGCCTGACTATGATGTGCCACCCTCACCTGGTAAAGAATAATTTAACCGCGAGCCAGCCCCGTGCCCGGGGAACTATTTGTTTACACGGAAAACTTTCGGCCTAAACCGGTATTGGCCCAGGAACACGGAATTGCTTGGCACTGCCCCGCTCATGCTGTAAGCCTGGCGCCCATGGAGCAGGGCCCGCAAGCAAGAAAGGTAATGGCCCCCGGGAGCGGGCTAACCAAACGTTGGGAACTGGTGATTCCCAATCCCAAGCTCAAGCTGATGGACCAGGTGCGCGAAGTGTTGCGGGTGAAGCACTACGCCATCCGGACCGAACAGGCTTATTGTGAGTGGATTCGTGAAAGTGTTGTACGGCAGTGGGCTGAGGCTGCTGGAAGGGCTGCGGCTGCGGGTTCAAGACCTGGACTTCGAGGATTTACACCCATGTGCTGCGGCAGGGCGGCAGCGGGATGAAAAGCCCGCTGGATTGCCTGTAGCCCAAGCCTGTTGCCCGGAGCGCTCCGGGGTTACTGAGTCTCGGCCTGCCGTTGCTACCAGAAGCAAGTGCCTTCACCGCAGATGCTTACGAAGAAGTATTGGATTGTTCGCTGGGTTCGGTTGAATTGGGCTTTGGGAAAGCTCCGTTAGGAGCGCCATGTTTATAGAAAGCCAGCCCCAGAATGCCATCCAAGCTCCGTCAGGAGCGGCATGAGGATGGGCGTCGAACGCACGGGCGGCGGCCACGGGGCAGGCTCGACCGATGCCGCTCCTGACGGAGCTTGGATGGCGCAAGGGTGGTGTGAGCTATAAACATGGCACTCCTAACGGAGCTGCGCCGTGAAGGCAACACCCCGTTCCACGGAAAACAGCAAAGAACCAAATGTTCTACACAAGTGCCTTAAACGCAGAAGATTACGCAATCCGCCTCGGGTACGCATCGGGGCTGCACCAGGGTGCCCCCGGCAAGACACCGTTGGCGCGGGCAGAACGCAGCCGATGCAGCGGCGGATGGAGCGGTCTGGATAAGTGTGGCTGATCGAAAACGGGGGTTGGAGGGGGTTCTATGGGTATAGGACTTGTCCAGGGTTTGTCCAGGGTGCCCCCAGACCACCCCGAGGGCGCCCCGGAAGGCGAGTTGTATTCGGGATGCTTATGGTGGAAGGCCGGGGCTTGATTTGGCGGCCATTCCATCCACAATTACCTTCATGACAAGCAGCCACCCTCAAATTCCCCGCCGGGCGTTCCTCGCGAGCGCCGCCACCGCCACCGCCGTCACCGTGCTGAAACCCTCGCTGGCCTTCGGCGCCGAGGCGAACTCGCTGCTGGAGATTGGCCTGATTGGCTGCGGGGGGCGGGGCAGTTGGATTGCCAACCTGTTCGCCGCTTCGGGCAAGTATCGGCTGGTGGCGTGCGCGGATTATTTCCAGGACAAGGCCGATGCGGTGGGGGAGAAGCACAAGATCGAGCCGTCGCGCCGTTATACCGGCCTTTCCGGTTACAAGCGGCTGCTCGAAAGCAAGCTCGACGCGGTGGTCATCGAGACGCCGCCTTACTTCCATCCGCAACACGCCGCCGACGCCGTGGACGCGGGCAAGCATGTCTATCTGGCCAAGCCGATCGCGGTGGATGCGCCCGGCTGCCAGATGATTGCCGCCGCCGGGCAACGCGCTACGGCGAAGAGGCAAGTGTTCCTGGTGGATTTCCAGACGCGGGCGGACGAGCACTTCCGGGAAGCCATCGGGCAGGTCCACAAGGGCGCGATGGGGCCGCTGGTGATGGCCGAGGCCTGGTATCCGTGGTCGGGTGGGGGACGGGGCGAGCCGCCGGCGACGCCCGAACAGCAACTGCGCAGTTGGTATTACGTGCTGCCGCTCTCGGGCGACTTCATTGTCGAGCAGAGCATCCATGCGCTGGACCTGGTCACCTGGATCATCAACGCCGATCCGTTGCGCGCGCGCGGCACGGGCGGCCACAAAGTGCGCCCGCCGAACAGCATCTACGATCACTTCGCGGTCACCTACTGGTTCCCGGACGACCTGGTGCTCTCGTTCACCTGCATCCAGAGCATTCCGATGGTCAAGGACGAGATCCGGGCCCGAGTATTTGGGGCGGTGGGATTCATTGACGCGGACTATTACACGGGCGTGACGCTGCGCGGTCCGGAGACAGCCGTGCGGGCCACGGTCGCCGACCTCTACAACAGCGGCACGGTGGTGAACATCAATGAGTTTCACGATGCGGTCCTCAAAGGAGACTTTGCCAACCCGACTGTGGCGCCGTCGGTGCGGTCGAATCTGACGGCCATTCTGGGCCGCGAGGCGGCGTATGGCCGGAGGGAATTGACGCTGGCGGCGTTGCTGAAGGAAGGGAAGAAGCTGCAGCCGAATCTGGGAGGGCTGAAGAGCTAGCCAGCCCGGGCTAAGAGGCGCAGCGGGAAGGGAATTCTGGATGGCCATGTTTGCCGCGAGCCCTTGGAACCTGGCCGACCACGCGTGGCATATCGCCCTGGCGGGACTGGTGTTCCTGCTGTCGCTCGCGGCCTCGGTCCACGCTGTCATCTATAAGCGAGATTCAAGGTCGGCGATTGCGTGGGTGGGGTTCATCTGGCTGCTGCCACTGGCGGGGGCGGCGCTCTACTTCATTCTCGGAATCAACCGGATTCGACGGCAGGCGGTCCTGCTGCGGCGCCACCTCGAGCGCTACCGCGCGCACGAGAAGCAGCCCGATTGTCCGCCGGAGGAGTTGCACCGGCATTTGCCCGGCCACACCGGGCACCTCACAATGCTGGCGCGGGTGGTGGGCCGCGTGGTGGAGCGGCCACTGCTTCCAGGGAATCGGATTGAGCCGCTCATTAACGGAGACGAGGCGTTTCCAGCGATGCTGGAGGCGATTGGGCAGGCGCGCGGGACCGTGTCCTTGTGCACCTATATCTTCGACCGGGACGAAGTCGGGCTGGCGTTCGCGCGGGCGCTGGGTGAGGCGAGCCGCCGCGGGGTGGAAGCGCGGGTGCTGATTGATGCAACGGGGATGCGGTATTCCTGGCCCAGCATTCTGCGCACGCTGCGCCAGGAGGGGGTGAAGTATGCGCGGTTTCTCCCTTCCTTTGCGCTCTGGCATTTGATGTCGCTGAACCTGCGCACGCACCGGAAGATTCTGGTGGCGGACGGGCGCGTGGGCTTCACGGGGGGGATGAACATCCGGGTGGGGCACTGTGTGCAGCGCCGGCCCCGGAGCCCGGTGCAGGACATCCACTTTCGCGTGCGCGGCCCGGTGGTCACGCAGTTGCAGGAAGTTTTTGCGGACGACTGGCTGTTTACGACCGGCGAATCGCTGCGAGGTGAGGCGTGGTTTCCCAAGCCGGAGGCTGCCGGGCAGGTGCTGGCACGCGGGGTGCCGGACGGGCCGGATGAGGATTTCGAGAAGCTGCGCTGGACGCTGCTGGGGGCGCTGGCAATTGCCCGTTATTCGGTTCAGATCGTGACGCCGTATTTTCTGCCCGACCCGCCCGTGGTCTCGGCGCTGAATCTGGCCGCAATGCGCGGCGTGCAGGTGGACATCATCCTGCCCGGGCGGAGCAACCTGGCGTTCGTGGACTGGGCTTCCCGGGCAATGTGGTGGCAGGTGCTTGAGCATGGGTGCCGGATCTGGCTCAGCCCGCCCCCGTTTGATCACTCGAAGCTGATGCTGGTGGATGGGTGCTGGGCGTTGGTGGGCTCGGCCAATTGGGACCCGCGCAGCCTCCGGCTCAACTTCGAGTTCAACCTGGAGTGCTACGACCTGGAACTGGCGCGGCGCCTGCACGACGTGTTTGAAGCCCGGCGGGAGGCCGCGCACCCGGTGACGCTACAAGAAATGGACGAGCGGCCGCTGCCGGCCCGCCTGCGCGACGGCGTCGCGCGGCTGCTGACGCCCTACCTGTAGAGAAAGGGGGCATCCAGCAAGGCGGCGTCAGACCCGATAGCCAATCGCCAATTGCCAATTGCCAATCGCCAATCGCCAATCGCCAATGGCGAAGGGTCAATGGCAAATGGCCAATGGCAAATAGCCGGTTGTCGCTGGGGCTGGAATAGAGAGGGCAAAGCCTCTCTTGAGCTTTTGCCTGGGTATGCCACACTGCGCTGGGGCCGCAAGCGTTGTGGCTCGAACTAGACTAATATGAATCTTGCATTGAATCGCCGCTCGTTTCTCAAACACTCCGCTCTGGCCGCCGGTGCTGTGTCCGCCGGAGCTTTCCTTCCCGTCCCCAACCTCCTCGCCGCCGCGCGCCCGGGCGACAAGTTGAACGTCGTTCAGATCGGCTGCGGGGGCCGCGGGATGAATCACCTGGAGTGGCTGGTCATCCAAAGCAAAGAGAACGTGGTGGCTATCGTGGATGCCGACGAGAAGCAACATGCGCGGGTAAAGAAGTGGATGGAGGGCAAGGGGCCGGACCCGGCTAATGTCCAGACCTTCACCGACTACCGGGTGATGTTCGACAAGATCGGCAAGGAGATTGACGCGGTTTGCATTGCCACGCCCAACCACCACCATGCGCTGCCAGCAATGATGGCGATGGACATGGGCAAAGGGGTCTATTGCGAGAAGCCGCTCACGCATGACATCGCCGAAGCGCGCAAGCTGCGCGCGATGGCCCGCGCGTCCAAGGCGCCCACACAGATGGGCAACCAGGGCCATTGCGAGGACGGCTACCGGCGCCTGTGTGAATTCGTCTGGGCCGGCGTCGTCGGCAACATCAAGGAGACCCATAGCTGGACGGACCGGGCCAATGGGTTCGCCAGGCCGCGCCCGCCGTCGTTGCCGGTGCCTGAGGGCATGCAATGGGATTCCTGGATCGGGCCGGCGCCCTACCGCGATTACCACAAAGGGTTGCATCCGCACGACTGGCACGACTGGTTTGACTTCGGCAACGGCTCGATTGGGAACATGGGCTGCCATGTGCTGGACGGCGTGTTTTGGGCGCTCAAGGTGGAGCACCCCACCAGCGTCGAGGCCGAGGAAATCCGCGGCGGGACTAATGAATCCTATCCCACCGGCAGCCGGGTTCGCTGGGACATTCCCGCGCGGGGTGACATGCCGCCGGTGAAGGCCTACTGGTATGAAGGCTGGAAGAAGGACGCCCCGGGCAACCCCTCCGAGGACCCCAAAGCCGCGAAGGGCGAGGGCAGAAACTTCCCGCCGCTCCTGCTGGAATTGCAGAAGCAGTATCCGGACGAGGAAATGGACCGGCCCGATAGCGGGTCGCTCTACGTCGGCGAGAAGGGCATCCTCTATACGAGCACCTACGGCCAGAAGTTTCACATTCTCCCCCTGGAGAAGATGCCGCAGATCACCCAGCCGCCCCGGACCCTGCCGCGCCCGAAGGACGTTATGACGGATTTCCTGACGGCCTGCCGGGAAGGCAAGACCACCACCGCCGCCAGCTTCGAGTACGGCGCTCAGTTGACCGAATTCACCCTGCTCGGCAACCTGGCCCAACATGCCGGCGTCGGGAACAAGGTGGAATGGGACGGGCCGAACATGAAGGTCACCAACCTCCCGGAGCTGAATCAGTGGCTGAGGCGCCCGTACCGCACGGGTTGGTCGGCTGGAGGCTAGAGCGGCACGGCGTGGCCGGGTGACTCGATAGCGACATAGACCACCTCGGCCTGGGTCACCCGAACCGTCTCATGCGGTGCCTGGCCGCGGCGGGCCTCCACGGTGACACGGACCGTGACCGACGTCGTGCCAATCTTCAGGGTCTCGGTGTAAAAGCTCACCAGGTCACCCACGAATACGGGCGCGATGAACTTCACCTCGTGCATGGCGACAGTCACAAGCATCTTTTCCGAATGCTTGCGCGCCTCCAGCGCACCGGCCACGTCAATGTGACTCAGGACGATGCCGCCGAAGATGGTACCCATCGGGTTGGTGTCGCGGGGCATCATCACGATGCGGATGGCGGGTTCCTGGCTGCCGGGCTTGGTCATCTGCCCATAGTGCCGCGGTGGACGAGCTTTGGCCAGCTTTTGCTTTGGCCCAAAATTCCTCTTGCTATTAGGTCGAACCCGAGAGATATTTCGTACGAATTAGGTTAATTGCCAGCACGAGCCGCCGACTTGCTTCTTTCGGCCAGCGAGCCGCGTGCAGAGAACGGTGGGTAAAGCGATATGGGTTGCCAGCTTCCAGCTTGGCGCGGGCAGGGTGAAGGGTTGGGAACATTCGCCCGACTGATTTCCAGAGTCTTTTTCCGGCGGTGTCTTGGCGGTGAACTGCAATTACTTGGAATAGGAGAACTATGAACAACTCACTTCGTCTGACAGTCATCACCTTGCTGCTGGCGGTTTCCAATCTCTCCGCGGCCACGCTCTACGTATCACTGGAGAGCACGAACCCGGAGCCGCCCTACGCCAGTTGGGCCGCGGCAGCCACGAATATTCAGGACGCGGTGGACCTCTCTCACGCTGGGGATACGGTGCTCGTGGCAGACGGAGTGTATAACTCGCAGTGGGTGTTTACCGACCAGGGATTGAGCGGGGTGGCAATTGGCAATGCCATCTCTTTACAGAGCCTCAATGGGGCGCAGTTCACAGTGATCGATGGCGGCGGGGTTCGGTGCGTTTACCTGACCAACGGCGCGAGCTTGTCCGGCTTCACCCTGACTAACGGATACTGTTACCGTGGTTATGGGGGTGGCGTATGGTGCGCATCCACAAACGCCTTTCTCACCAACTGTGTAATTTCGGGCAACTCGGCTTATACCGATGCGGGGTATGGCGGTGAAGGCGGTGGGGCGTACCAAGGCACGCTCTACAAGTGCACCCTGCTCGGCAACTCGGCTACTGGCCGGGGCGGCGGGGCGAATGGGTGCACGCTCTACAACTGCACACTGAGCGGCAACTCGGCTCGGGACGGCGGCGGGAGTTTTGGAAGCACGCTCTACAACTGCACGCTGAGCGGCAACTCGGCTGTTGGCTACGGCGGCGGCGCCTGTTTCAGCACGCTCTACAACTGCACGCTGAGCGGTAACTCGGCCAACGGAGACTATGCCAACGGCGGCGGGGTGGAGGACTGTACGCTCTACAACTGCACGCTAAGCGGCAACTCCTCTGCTGCGTACGGCGGCGGCGAGTCTTACAGTTCGCTGTACAACTGCACGCTGACCGGCAACTCCGCTACACATGGCGGCGGCGCAAGTTCCGGAACCCTATACAACTGCATCGTTTATTTCAACACTGCGTCGGACGGGGCGAATTACCTAGACTACAGTGGTCTAAACTACTGCTGCACGACGCCGCTGCCTGCGGGCATCGGCAACATTGCCCTCGACCCACAACTGGCCAGCGCCAGCCACCTGAGCGCCAGTTCGCCCTGTCGCGGGGCGGGCAGCGCCCCGTACGCAACCGGCACCGACATTGACGGCGAGCTGTGGGCTGTGCCCCCGTCTATGGGCTGCGATGAGTACCACGTTGGGGCTGTGACCGGACTCTTGAGCGTGGCAATCCTGGTCCCATACACGAACCTGACCGTGGGCTACACCCTTGGACTGGCGGCAGTGGTTGAGGGGCGGACGATTGCGAGCGTGTGGGATTTTGGGGACGGATTGGTGGTGAGCAATCGGCCCTACGCAACCCACGCGTGGACCGCGGAGGGCGACTATGCAGTTGCCCTGCGGGCTTACAACGAAAGCCATCCCGAAGGCGTGACAGGCAGCCTGACGGTCCACGTGGCACCGGTGGTTTACTATGTCTCAGCGGGCAACCCGAATCCGGTTGCTCCCTATACTAACTGGGCAACCGCCGCCCAGACGATTCAGGATGCCCTCGATGCGGCGGTGACCGCTGGGGGCGTCGTGTTGGTAGGCGACGGCCAATATAGCAGTGGCGGCCGGGCAGTTGGGAACAGTAGCTTAACCAACCGGGTCGCCGTTACGAAACCGCTGGTGGTGCGCAGCGTTAACGGGCCGCAGTTCACGACAATTCTGGGCTACCAATTGCCCATAATCAGCAACGGCCAGGGCGCGATCCGGTGTGCGTATCTGACTAACGGCGCCAGCCTGTCCGGGTTCACCCTGAGCGGCGGAGCCACGCTGACTAACGGAAACTCATATCTCGATTTTAGCGGCGGTGGCGTGTGTTGTGACTCCACGAACGCCCTGATTACCAACTGTGTGCTCTCCGGCAACTCGGCTTGCAACTACGGGGGCGGCGCGTACATTGGCACGCTCAACAACTGCACGCTGACCGACAACTCGACGCCAGCCTTTGGCGGCGGAGCCTGTGCGAGCACGCTCAATAACTGCGAGGTTAGCGGCAACTCGGCCGACTCCGGGGGCGGGGCCGACAGTTGCATCCTGAACGACTGCGCAGTGACCGGTAACTCTGCCAGCGGTTTCGGCGGCGGGGTGCACTATTCCATGGTGAACAGCTGCACGTTGAGCGGTAACACGGCATTATCGGGGGGCGGTGGGGCGTGGGGGGGTACCCTCTACAACTGCACGTTGAGCGACAACTTCGCTTACGATTATCCTGGCGGCGGGGCAGGATCGCCGGTGCCGGGAGAGTGCACACTCTACAACTGCACGGTAACCGGCAATGGGGCTCTCGGTTACGGCGGTGGGGTGTCTGGGTGCGCGCTCTATAACTGCACCCTGAGTGGCAACTCGGCTTCATACGCTGGCGGGGCCTGGTATAGCACGTTAGACAACTGCATCGTTTACTTTAACACGCCGTCACGGGGGGCGAATTATGACACCAACAGTACTCTGAGCTACTGCTGCACGACGCCGCTCCCGACCAATGGCATCGCCAACATCACTAACGCGCCGCTGTTTGTGGATTACGCCGGCGGTAACTTGCGACTGCAATCCAACTCCCCCTGCATCAATGCCGGGAACAACGCTTACGTGGGTACGACGACCGACATTGACGGCAACCCGCGCATCGTGAGCGGCACGGTGGACATCGGGGCTTACGAATACCAAGGCACCGGCTCGGTGATTTCCTACGCTTGGCTCCAGCAATACGGCCTGCCCACAGACGGCTCGGCGGATTACGCCGACCCGGACCACGACGGCATGAACAACTGGCAGGAATGGGTTTGCGGCACCGACCCCACCAACCGACTGTCGGCGTTGCGCCTGCTCTCGCCCTCCATCTCGAGCACCAACGTGACGGTGAGTTGGCAGAGCGTGGGTGGGGTGTACTATTTTCTGGAGCGGAGCACGCGTCTGGGGTCGGCGTTCACAGTCGTGGCCACGAACATCCTGGGGCAGACGGGCACGACCAGCTACGCGGACACCAACGCCACTGGCGCCGGGCCGTTCTTTTACCGTGTGGGCGTTAATTATCCGTGAGGGACAGCCAATGCAAGATTCAGCGCCCGAAACAGAAAGGCAATATGAAGAACCCAATCAGTTTGACATTTATCACCCTGCTGCTGGCAGTTTCCAGCCTCTCCGCTGCCACGCTCTACGTATCACTTGGGAGCGCGAACCCGACGCCGCCCTACACCAACTGGGTCACGGCAGCCACGAACATTCAGCAGGCGGTGAACGCGGCGGCGGCAGGGGATGAGGTCGTGGTGGACAATGGAGTATATAAGGGCGGCGTGCAGGTAAAGGAGGGAGTGGCGCTGTCGAGCCGGAATGGTGCAGGGGTCACGATAATAGACGCCCACCAGTACGATGTGTGCGCCTATCTGGCGAATCAGGCTAGCCTGTCTGGCTTTACGCTGACGAACGGATGGGCTGGGGTCTCGTGTGCCTCTCAAACCGCCTTTCTCGATAATTGTGTTCTCACAGGCAACTTTGCTGGGCAGAGTGGCGGAGGGGCATATGGAGGCACGCTTCGCAACTGTACGCTAATAGGCAACAGTGCTGGTAACGGCTCGGGCGGTGGGGCGTATGGGAGCATATTGTACAACTGCACACTGTCTGATAACTCGGCTGCCTTTGGCGGCGGCGGGGCGTGTCAATGCACGCTTTACGGTTGTATGGTCTCCTACAATAACTGTATAAATAACAACAGCACAGCGGGCGGAGGTGGGGCTTATTTGTGCACGCTTTACGACTGCACCGTGTTTTCCAATCAGGCGGGGGGCCTTTGGGTAGGTTATGGCGGCGGGGCACATACGTGCGCCCTCTATAACTGCACGCTGAGCCAAAACGCGGCGAACAACGGCGCCGGGGCGTATGGGGGTGGCGGCGGGGCGTATGGGGGTGCGCTTCACAATTGCACGCTAAGCGGGAACGCGACTCTTGGGTACGGTTCCGGCGGCGGTGTGTATGGGGGAACTCTTTACAACTGTAACCTCACCGGCAACCAAGCGGAGTTGGGGAACGGTGGCGGGGCCTATGGAAGCACGCTTTACAATTGCACGTTGAATGGCAACTCAGCCCCGAACTATTCCGGTGGTGGGGCGTATGGGAGCAGCCTTTACGACTGCACGCTGACTGACAACTTTTGCAGCGACTACGGCGGTGGAGCTTATCAGGGTACGCTCTGCAACTGCACGCTGAGCGGCAATTCTACCACGTCCGACAATTGGTACATCCGTGGCTCCGGCGGCGGGGCATATCAGGCGACGCTTTACAACTGCATCGTCTATTACAATACCTCAGCGCTGGGGGGAAATTTTGACCCCGCCAGCACCCTGAACTACTGCTGCACCACGCCGCTCCCAACCAGTGGGGTCGGCAACATAGCCTCTGACCCGCTGTTCGTGGACACGAACGGCTGGAGTAACCTGCGCCTGCAAGCCAACTCCCCCTGCATCAACTCCGGCAACAACGCCTACGTGGGCACCACGAACGACCTCGACGGCAACCCGCGCATCGTGAGCGGCACGGTGGACATCGGGGCTTACGAATACCAGGGCGCCGGCTCGGTAATTTCCTACGCCTGGCTCCAGCAATACGGCCTGCCCACGGACGGCTCGGCGGATTTCATAGACTCCGATGGCGATGGCATGAACAACTGGCAGGAGTGGATTTGCGGCACTTGTCCCACGAACGCGCAGTCGGTGTTGCGGCTGGTGTCGGCAACTCCTGCTGGCACGAACATCACCGTGACTTGGCAGAGCGCGGCCGGGGTGAACTATTTCTTGGAGCGTAGCACGAATCTCGCCTCGCCGTTCACGCACTTGGCCTCGTTCATTATGGGGCAGGCTGGAACTACGAGCTACGCCGATACAAATGCCGCTGGCGCGGGGCCGTTGTTCTACCGTGTGGGTGTCCTGCCCTCTGGCACCAATTGAGTGTCACATGGGAGAGCGTGGCCGGGGTGGACTATTGTCTGGAGCGGAGCGCGAATCTGGCCGCGCCGTTCATGCTCTTGGCGACGAACATCATCGGGCAGGCGGGCACGACCAGTTGGGCTGACACTAACGGCGGTGGTGCGGGGCGGTCTTTTACCGGGTGGGTGTGAAGTCGCAATGAAGGACGCGGTGGAACGCGTCCCTACCATGACGAGGGGGTCGTGGTGTCGGCAGCGCTTGTTGGTGGATGGGGGCCGGAAGGGGGGAACAGCGAAGACGGGAAGACGCGAAGAGGGGGGCCATGAGGCAGGCTGGGGCCAGGGGAGGGGAGAACAGCGAAGACGGGAAGACGCGAAGAGGAAGGATCGGCGGTGGTCTCCTGAGCGGGGGAAGGCAGGCGAGACGCCTGCCCCACTCTCTGGCGCGGCGGATCGGGCGATGCCGCAGCCGCCGCTTGGGCGAGGCGGGATTTTGGTTGCGGCTTGGCTTGTGCTATTATCCTGCATGAACCCGGTAAGACCGATGGCTTGGCTGGCTGCGGCGGCTGCTCTGGGGGCAGTCGCCCTGACGGGCTGGTCACGCGCGGTGGCGCAGACCGCCACCAATCAGCTTCCCAAAGCTTCGTTTCCTTTGACCAATAGCGCTATGCAGACATTCCAAAAGCCGCCGCTCGCTGAACTGAAGCAAAAGCTGACGCCGATGCAGTATGCGGTCACCCAAAACGCCAGCACCGAGCCGCCCTTCCGCAACGAGTTCTGGAACAGCCATCGGGCGGGCATATACGTGGATGTCGTGTCGGGGCAGCCGCTGTTCAGTTCGCTGGATAAGTTTGACTCGGGTTGCGGTTGGCCGAGTTTTTCGCGTCCGCTGGCGAGCAATGACGTCGTCGAGCGCGCGGATCATTCCCTCCGTATGGAACGTACGGAGGTGCGGTCCACCGGGGCGGACTCGCACCTGGGCCACGTGTTCAATGACGGCCCCGGCCCGTCTGGCCTGCGCTACTGCATTAACTCGGCCTCGCTGCGGTTCATCCCGGTGGAGGAGATGGAGAAGGACGGTTACGGGGCGTATTTGGAGCCGTTTGTTAAGGCGGGAGTTTATAAGAGGAAAGAGGGGGAAGGAGGGAAGAGGTGAGGCGTGAAACGTGATGCGTGTTGCGTGTTGCGTGTTGCGTGTTGCGTGAAACGTGAAACGTGAAGGGCGGTGCGGGATTGGGGTTGAAAGGGGGAGGGAGGTGGGGCAAGTCGGTCGGGCTCGGGCTAAGTCCGAAATCCGAAGGCCGAAGGCCGAAGGAAGGCCGAAATCCGAAACCCGCGGGGGCTCCAGTGTAGTGGCTGGGCATGGAGGGGGGCCGGTTTGGCGTTTGGGTTCGGTGCGGCTGGGTCTATTTGCGCGTTCACGGGATTGAGTTGGTCGGTGCGGTAGGCTAATCTGGCTGTGGACCGGTGGCAGCGCATTAAAGGTATAAAACTATGCTAGTCGTTCATGTCCACGTTCATGTGAAGCCGGAGTGCGTCGAGGGCTTCAAGCAGGCCACGATCGCCAATGGGCGGGAGAGCATCAAGGAGCCGGGGATCGCCCGCTTCGATTGCGTGCAGCAGCAGGATGACGCAACGCGCTTTGTGCTGGTGGAAGCCTATCGCACGCCGCAGGCCCCGGCGGCACACAAGGAGACCCGACATTACCAGACCTGGCGGGATGCGGTCGCGCCCATGATGGCGGAGCCGCGCAGCAGCGTGAAGTTCGAGAACCTGTTCCCGAACGATTCGGGGTGGTGAAGCGCGGCCAGGCTCACGTGCCCTGCCATGCGATTTGAATTTGCCACGGCGACTCGGATCATCTTTGGCCCGGGCATACTGCGCGAGGTTGGCGCGCTGGCGCGGGAGTTTGGAGCGCGCGCGCTCGTGGTGACCGGAGCTGACCCGCGCCGGGCGGGACCGCTGCTCGCACTGTTGCGGGAGCATGGCCTTGCTTGCAGCAGCTTCTCGGTGCGCGGTGAGCCGGAGATCGAGACTGTGAGGCAAGGCGCGGCGTTGGCAAGGGAGGAGGGGTGCGGCGTGGTCATTAGCTTCGGCGGCGGGAGCGCGCTGGACGCCGGCAAAGCCATCGCCGCCATGGTGGCCGATGCGGGCGAGTTGCTCGATTACCTGGAAGTGATTGGCCGCGGCAAAGCGCTGACCCAGGCTTCTGCACCGTTCATCGCAATTCCGACTACGGCGGGCACCGGGTCCGAGGTCACTCGCAATGCAGTGCTTGCCTCGCCGGAGCATCGGGTGAAGGTCAGCTTGCGCAGCCCTTTGATGCTGGCGAGGGTTGCGGTGGTTGACCCGGAGTTGACGTATGATTTGCCGCCCGCTATCACCGCCAGCACGGGGCTGGACGCTCTGACGCAGCTTATTGAGCCTTATGTTTCCTCGCGGGCCAACCCGATGACCGATGCGCTGTGCGTGGAAGGGATTCGCCGCGCGGCGCGGTCCTTGCAGACCGCAGTCGAGAATGGCCGGAGCACTGCCGCGCGGATGGATATGTCCGTGGCCAGCCTGTTCGGCGGGCTGGCGCTGGCAAATGCGGGCCTGGGGGCTGCGCACGGTTTTGCGGGGCCGATTGGGGGCCAATTCGCCGCACCCCACGGGGCGGTGTGCGCTGCGCTGCTGCCGCACGTCATGGAAGCCAACCTGGGCGCGCTCCGACAACGCCAGCCTGCGGCCGATACGGTCAGGCGCTACGAGGAAGTCGCCCGCCTGGTGACTGGGAGCCCGACGGCGACGGCGCAAGCAGGCGTTGGCTGGGTCCGCAAGCTCGTGACCGACCTAGAGATTCCCGGCCTGAGCCGTTACGGCCTGAGGCACGAGCACACTGCCGAGCTGGTCGCGAAGGCCGGCCAGGCCAGCAGCATGAAGACAAACCCTATTGCGCTGACTGCCGAAGAAATGGCCGGCATCCTCGAACGCGCCCTCTGAACCGTAGCTGATCGCCGGCGGGAGCGTCCGTCGGTACCCACGCGCACTGCCGGGTTGCCCGGCCCCGTTGTCACTCCGTAGGCCCGTCCGGCTGGCTTTCGCTGTCGGACAGGAAGACCAGGAGTGCTAGACTTGCAATCTTGGAGCTATTATGGAACTATCAGGGAACTATTATGAAACTATTAGGGATCTATTATGGAACTATCAGGGATCTATCATGGATCTATTATAGAGCTATTAGGGAACTATCAGGCAACTCTAGAGGTGATTGGGCGTTGCTAGCCAGCCGCTTGTGTATCAATTCGGTCGCTGGCCGAGCCAGGGCCAGGCATCGCACCGTCTTCGATCGGTGAGATGGAGGGGGGAAAGCAAACATTTAGGTGTAACCAAATGCTTTGACCGGCGTCTTGTCCTTGTGTAAGAATCACGCAGTCCGCCGGCGGATAATGCGGCGGTCGCCAAACAAAACAACATAACACAGAGGACAAATGACAATGAATAAAGTTAGTTTAATCGCAGCCATGGCACTGGGCGGGTTGGTGGCTTGCAGCACGCTAGCCAGGGCGCAGGACAGCACTCCCACCCCAGACGCAAAGAAGAAGGGCCGTTTCACCGTCGAGCAGCAGATGGAACGCATGACGACACAGCTCAGCCTGACGGATGAGCAGAAACCGAAGGTCGAAGCCGTTCTGAAGGAATCCGCCAAGAAGCGGCAGGAGATCTTCAGCGACAGCAGCATTGACCGCTCACAGATGCGGGAGAAGATGCAGCCGATCATGGAAGAGCAGAATAAGAAGCTGAAGGCCATCCTGACCGACGACCAGTACAAGAAGTACCAGGAAATGAACCAGCGCGGCAAGAAAGGCGACGGCAAGAAGAAGGCCGACGCACCGGCCCAGTAGTTTTCTGCGCAGACCTTTTTCAACAGGGACGGCCTTGGGCCGTCCCTTTTGTTTTGTACCCTTCTGTTTTCTTTTCCCGGCCCGCTGGAAGGCGCGGATTTTGAGGGCATACGCGCCGGGGGGGCGTCCGGACGGGGTCATTTCATCTGGGTCGGGGAACGGACTGAGGCTCTTGGGAATATCAATTTCCGACTAGACTTGTGTGTCAGCTTTTGGCATGGCAGAGGCATGACAAAGCCGAACAGCACGCCCGAAGCCG
>Ga0326728_10004980_pt1 | contig 38334 bp, 35 predicted proteins | sample MB3enrmetagenome_FD_207602 | JGI IMG/M metagenome (GOLD analysis project Ga0326728, IMG submission 207602) | Lab enriched peat soil microbial communities from McLean, Ithaca, NY, United States - MB31MN | ecosystem: Environmental > Terrestrial > Soil > Wetlands > Peat | place: USA: New York... | reverse complement strand
GACCTGAAAGCCAAGGTCCAGGGTGGCGACTGGGACTCGTTCACAGTGCGAAACATGATTGGGATCTATCATGCGTTGTGGAACGACCAGGTGCGTGTGAACATCCTCGACGGCCGGCAAGTGACGGTAGATGTCCTCAAGCCGTACAAGCTGGTCATCTTTCCTTTCTACCTTTGCCTGCGGAAGAACGTGGCGGAGGCGATCGAGGCATATGTCGCCGGAGGCGGTACAGTGCTTGCCGACGCCCGCTTTGGAATCATCAATGAACTCGACCACGCTTATCGGGTGAATCCGGGGCTGGGTATGGAGAAGCTGTTTGGCGCGCGCCGTCACGACTTGGTCGCCAGCCACAATCCTTCTGAAATTCGCGTTACACAACCGGCGGCGCTGCTTAACGGCGCCACCCTGCCTGGCCACTTGCTGGGCCGCGTGTTTCGCGAAGAACTGCAACTCGAAAAGGGCAGCGAGGGCGCCGTTGCTGCCGTCTTCGAAAAGGCTGGTACACCCGCCATCGTGGTCCGGCGCACGGGTAAAGGGCAGACCATTCTGCTGGGTTTCTCGCTGGGAATTCCCTTGCTGGAAAACCACGACCCAGGCGCTGCCGCGCTGTTGCGCGCGGCATGGCAGTCCGCGGGCGTGAAACCTCCCGTCCATGTTGTGACGACTGCCAACGCAGGGCCTGTGGAAGCTGTTGTGCATGCGTGCGGCCGCGAGGATGAACGGCTCGTTTATGTGCTGAACTGGGGACATCATCGGGCTGACGTCAAGGCGGAATTGCCTTGGCCAGGACAGACGCCGCTTGAGGGGAAGGATATGGTCTCCGGTCATGCGGTAGTGGTTGAACACAAGCAGAACCGGGCGGTCTTCAGCCTGGACCTTCCCCCGGACCATGCGGCGGCGGTGCATATAACGCCGTAAGTGAGGCGAGCGCGGCACGAGATCAGAAGGACCAGTCCCTAGAAAAGGTGAGCTCCTGTCATCCTGAGCGAAGCGAAGGACCTCTGCAGTTGTTGGTTGATCGTGGAGCCTAAGACCAACTGCAGAGATCCTTCGCTTCGCTCAGGATGACAGGTGGCGAAGGGATACCTCAGAGGAGGCTCAACACTTGGAACGACGTGCATTTCTCGGATTAACCGCAACGGCTATGGCCCGGCTCGGCGCGGACAGAGTGTTACGCGCACAAAGCGCAAGCGCGCCGCGCGGCGGCGCAATAGCACCTTCCCAGCCGCAACTGGCTGGGATGAGCCTTCGGGAACTACGTCAGAGCCTCTACAATCAGCTTTTCCAGGTGCTCCTGCCTTTCTGGGACCAGCATGGCATCGACCACCAGTACGGCGGAATCATGTGCAGCCTGGACTACGACGGCACGCTGGTCAACACGGAAAAGAACCTGTGGTTCCTGGGTCGCGCCATCTGGGTTTACAGTTTCCTGTATAACCACTTTGGAAATAACCCTCAATGTTTGGAGGTGGCAAGAGAAACCAAGGAATTTGTGCTCAAGTACGCCTTGCAGAAGGATGGCTGGTGGGCTGAAGTATTGTCGAGGGAAGGCAAGGTGTTGAGGCCTTTCAGCGGCGATACCGAGGGCATGTACCATCTCGCCGAGGGCCTTCAAGAGTACGCTGCCGCCAGTGGAGATGACCAAGCCAGGGAAGCAGCCTTCGGGCTCCTCAAGAAACTGTTCCGGGATTTCAATAGCCCGACTTTCCGGTACCGAGGGGCGGATTTCCCCTACCTATGGAATAGCGACCGCGCGGTGCGCCCGCAAGGGTTGTGGTTTCTGAATCTGACCATCGCCACGCAGATTCTCAAGCGCTGGAGCGATCCGGAAATCGCATCCATCGCGGATCTTTCCGTGGACGCGATTGTGAACAAGCATTACAAGCCGGACATCGGCCTAAACACGGAAATGTTGTACTTCGATTTCACCCGGCCGAAGGAGGAAGCTAACAAGTCTCGCTTCGGCCACTCGGTGGAAGCCTACTGGATGGTGATGGAGGAAGCGAACCGGCGCGGCGACGAGGCTCTATGGCAAACCGCCGCCGAGAGAATCCATCATCACCTCGAGGTTGGATGGGACTACGTCTACGGCGGACTTGCGCAATGGGTCAACGTTGATCACCCATGCTATCAATGGCCCGTGGAGACGCCGCCCGGGACCAGCCTGATATACCATTTTGAGGGCGAGTACGAATACATGAAACCGCTGTGGGTGCAGAACGAAGTGCTAGTAGCCACTTTGAATGTGTATGAGCGCACGCGGGCGGAGTGGGCCGCACGGTATTTCGGTTTGGCGCTCAACGTCATCAATGAGAAGTTCTCGCAGAGAAGCCGTGGCTTCCCGGCCGGCTATATTCTTTTTGCAGACCGCCGGATCACGCCCCAGCTCCACGTTGGCCGTCAGGACAACTATCATCCGCTGCGGCAATTGATGTTCAATATTCTCGCCCTAGATCGAATAATACGTTCTGAAGCTGTCCAGTAAGAAGAACGAGCAGCCCTCTCCTGCGGGGAGAGGGTGTCGCGCGACGGCGCTTTCATCAGCCGTCGCGCGACGGGTGAGGGGTCACGTGCATCGTGTTGCGTGCTGCTAGGCAAAGTTGGCGAGGGCGCGCATCGCCGCCATGTCCTGTTCCAGCGGGGCCAGGGGGCTGTACTCGAGGGCGACGGAACCTTGGAAGCGGTCGCCAAGCTCGTAGATCGCTTTGAACACATTGCGGTAATTGATCTCGCCGGTGCCAGGCTCGTGCCGCCCCGGAACATCTCCCACGTGGAAGTGCCCAATACGGTCAATGTTCATTCGGACATTCTCGATCAAATTCCCTTCCATAATTTGAACGTGATAAATGTCGAACAGTAGCTTGACGTTCGGACTCCCCACGCGGTCCACAAGCTCGGCCCCGTCGCGCACATAATAGAGAAAGTATCCTGCGTGGTTAACATAAGTATTCAGGATTTCGATGATGGCGGTGACGCCGTTCTTCTCCAACAGGGGCGCGGCCTCACGCAGCGCCGCCACCGCGTTGGCCATCTGCTCGGCACGCGGCATTCCTCCAAGCTCATTTCCTGTCAGGGTCACTAATTGCTTGCAATCCATTTTTTTCGCCGCCTCGATCGACGCCTCGAGTTCGCGAAGGAAACCCTGGCGCTCGCGAGGATTCACCAAGCCACAACCAGGCGCCGTCACACCCTTGTTGGCCACCAGGCAAGCGCAGAACAGCGGCGACTTCCCCTTCTCCCCCACAAACGTTCGGAGCGTCTCCGGGCTGCGCCAATCAAACATTTCGTAAGCGTCGTAACCCAGGCGGCTGAGCAATGCCAGAGCCTCCGGCACGGGCATGCGGCCCAGCATGCCCCAGGTAATCGACAGCCGCAGGCCCTTCTTCCCTTCCAGGTTCGCCCGAGCAGGCGCGGGCATCTGGGTAAGCGAAAGAGCTCCAGCCGCAACGCCAAGAAATGAACGACGGTCCATGACAAGCCTCCAGTCCGAAGGAGTCGAAGTGCGGGCGCTGATTATATGCGAAGTGCTGCAGCAAGGCTAGCAAAGGTCGGGAAACTCTAACCTTCGTTGGCTTGACAGGTCCGGCGGAGGGCGAGAAAATGCCGGTTCGCAACTGGCAGCCATTTGGGGTTGGGTAGCGGGGGATCATGTCCCGAAGGGGCCGACCGTGAATAGCCACGGGTTTTAACCTGCGGAGGAGTTGCGTAGGATATTGGAGGAAGATGGGATTGAGTTTGACAAACGTTACACCTGGTGAAACGCGGGGACGTCCGGCCCCTCCAGGGCCGAGGCGTGCCTTTCGATTTCCTGCCCGTGGCTTGCACTCACGGCTACTCACGGTCCACCCCTTCGGGGCGGCCATCTCACTGTTTGTCCATTCAGAGCAGCCCACGTCCGGCCACGCAACGCGTCGGAGCTGGGGTTCCGGCCTAGGTCTCACTCGTCTTCTTCTTCTTCTTTGCTCACTTTCTGCCCGCGGGGCTCAGCTCAAGCGTTACGAGTACTCCCTGCCCCGCATGGGGACGATCTTTCACATCGAGCTGTACGCTCCCGATGACGCGACGGCCTCAAAAGCGGCTGAGGCCGCCTTCGCGCGGGCTGAGGAACTCGAGCAGATCATGAGTGATTACCGGGAGGACAGCGAACTCATGCGCCTCGCGCGCGAGGGAGCGCGTGCGCCCCTCCCGGCCAGCAACGACCTTTATGAGGTTCTGGCGAAATCGATCCGCATTTCCGAGCTGTCGCGCGGGGCATTCGACGTCACCATCGGTCCCCTCGTAGCGTTGTGGCGAGAAGCTCGCACCACAGGACGTTTTCCCGATGCTTCGGATCTAGCTAAGGCGAAAGCGCTGGTGGATTACAAAAATATCGAACTCGATCCCACGCGGCGGACGGTCTTCCTGAAACGCGCCGGGATGAAGCTGGATCTGGGCGCCATCGGTAAAGGCTACGCCGCGGACCAGATGCTGGCTGTGCTGCAGTCGCGCGGGCTCCGCCGCGCCATGGTGGTGGCCGGAGGAGAAGTGGCCATTGGAGCGCCACCGCCCGGCGCCGTGGGCTGGAAAGTTGCCATCGACACAGCCGACGTGAAGGCGAGGAAGGCGCCTTGCACTCTCGTGCTGCATGACGCCGCCCTATCCACCTCGGGGGATTCCAAGCAATTCGTCGAAATCAACGGCAAGCGCTATTCGCATGTCGTTGATCCCTTCACCGGCGTGGCTCTGGAAGGCGTGGCCAGCACCACGGTGCTCGCCCGGGACGCAACCACCACCGACGCGCTGGGGACGGCCCTTTCCATCCTTCCCGTTGCCGATGGAATTCGACTTGCCGAATCGCTACCAGGAGTGGCAGTCTACATGGTTCGCCAGGCTGAAAACGGCTGGAAGAGATATTCTTCGCGAGGGTTTCCAGAATCGTGCCTGGGCCGGAACTGAAAGCCTGCACTTCTTATTGAGCGTGGCGGCTCACCGGAGGAGAGTTTAGCGATGTCTACACCCTTTTTGATCGACATCGATTCATCGAACCTGGCCGAGTATCCGTGCTGCGGCATCAAGAACCCATCGCACCCGGGGCTCCTCGCCAAGCGGTGCTGGCTCAAGGCCCATTTCAACTTGGGTCTAAGAGCCAAGATCCTCCTTGCTGCGGACGGCAAACCGTTCGGCTATATCGAATATCTGCCAGGTGAATTCGCATGGCGTGGAGTGAGCGCCGCCGGCTACATGTTTATTCACTGCATATGGAATCAATCGAGCCGGCATCAACGCAAAGGATGGGGGAGCGCCATGCTCGAAGCCTGCGTCAAGGATGCCAAGGCGGCAGGCATGAACGGCGTCGCCGTGCTGACGCGTGCGGGTCCCTGGTCGGCCGGCCGCTCCCTGTTCTTGGCGAAAGGATTCAAGCTCGCGGATGCCTCGCCGCCGGACTATGAGTTGTTGGTTCGCAAGTTCAAAACCAGCGCAGCCGATCCGGCCTTCAAAGGAGGTTATGATCGGAAGGCCGCACGATTCGGCAACGGGCTCACGATCATCCGCTCGGCTCAATGTCCGTACATCGCGAAGTTCGGCGCCGAAATTGCCCAAACCGCCGAGGAAGAATTTCATCTCACGGCCAAGACGATCAATCTTGAGTCATGCAAAGATGCCCAAGACGCTCCGACACCCTACGCGGTGTTTGCGATTGTCTACAAGGGACGAATTCTGGCCGATCACCAGATCAGCCGCACTCGTTTTCGCAACATCATGAAGAAGGTCATGAGCTAGGGCGCGGTGCATCGGCGCTTCAAAGGAATGCATCGGAAACGGTTTGGGTTGTCTTTCTGGTTCTCTTGCATGATTTCCAATCTCAAGAAAGTTCGAACCAGTTTAGCGCTGATTGGAGCGGGCACCCTGCTGGGCGCCGCGATCATATTAGGAGGCAAGGCGGGCGTCGATGCCACCTCGACGGACAAGTTCTGCGACCAAACCTGCCACGCGCATCCGGAGGCCACCCAGACCTGGATCAAGTCGACGCATTTCACCACCAAGAGCGGGGTGGTGACGCATTGCATTGAGTGTCACCTTCCCGGCTCCGGCTTCACCTATTACACCGAAAAGGCTCGATTGGGCGCGCAGGATATTTACGGCAAAACCTTCAAAGATATCAGCAAAATAGATTGGCAGGCGAAGCAGCACCTCGATGAGGCCCGCACGTTCACCTACGACTCCGCCTGCATCCGCTGCCACGCCAACCTCTTCAGCGCAGGACTTTCGAAGAAGGGAGTGGACGGGCACCTGCATTATCAGCGCTCGAGGGAGAAGATGCGCTGCATTAACTGCCACCTGCATGCGGGACATTATCGGGGTAAGCAGGCCGAGGAAGCTCCTGAGGAAGCTGAAGCCGAGGAACGCGGTCTCGACGCCTCCTTCCCTCCCAACCCTGAAGGGTTCCGAAATTACACCGAGACGATTCCCGGCTCGGAAGTGAAGCTCCGCATGGTGGCCATTCCCGGCGGATCGTTCCTGATGGGCAGCCCCGAGTCGGAACCCTATCGGCGTCCGGACGAAGGTCCTGTGCACCGGGTGAAGCTCAGCCCGTTTTGGATGGAACGGACCGAGGTAAGCTGGAGGGAGTACGAAGTGTACCTGCTCGAGCGCGGCAGCCGCAGCCGAACTCGCGACAACCCGGGGGCCAATAAACCCGACGCGGTGACCGGACCTACGCCGCCCTACGGCTCTCCCGACCAAGGCTGGGGGCGAGGCTCGCGTCCGGCCATCACCATGACCCATTACGCCGCCACGAAATACTGCGAGTGGCTCTCTGCAATCACCGGCAAGAAGTTCCGGCTTCCCACCGAGGCGGAGTGGGAGTATGCTGCTCGCGCGGGATCAACGTCCGCGTATTTCTTCCCCGGCGATCCGGCTCGGTTCACCCGCGAGCGGTGGCTGAATCGGTGGATGGGCGTGAAGACAGCGCCGCTCAGCGAATACGCATGGTACCTGGAGGACAGCGCGAGCAAAACCTATCCGGCCGGTGGGACCAAAACCAATCCCTGGGGCCTGGTCAACATGTTAGGCAACGTGCGGGAATTCTGCTCGGATTGGTACGACCCCCAGGCTTACGCGCGCCTCGGAGATTCTGAAGTTGTCGATCCTCGCGGCCCGGCTACCGGGCAGGAGCACGTAATCCGTGGGGGCTCGTATCGCTCTGACGCCGCCGATCTGCGTTGCGCCGCCCGTGACCATACGCGGCACGACGATTGGCTGCTCACAGACCCGCAGGTGCCTAAAAGTGTGTGGTGGTACTCGGATTGCGCTGACGTGGGATTTCGTGTGGTGCGGGAATACAATACGGGCGCGACGACGGCTTTCGTGGGTACGGAAAAATAAACCGGCTGTCATCCTGATCAAAGCGAAGGATCTCCGCAGTTTTCGGCCAAACCCACGGCGAGAAACAACTGCACAGATTTTTCGCGGTGCTCAGGAAGTCATGTCGAATTCGAGTTCTGGTTGATTCGAAGACTTTCATCGACTTTCAAAGGAGAGCAGACATGAGTGACGAACGGAAGGTAGATCTTGACCGCCGGACTTTTATCGGCGCTATCGCGGTGGCGGGCGCGGGTGCGGTGCTGGCCAGTTGTAGCAAGTCCTATCCGACTCTGACTTTCGTGGACGCCGCGCCGGACGGTCCTCCGCTCAAGGCAGGCCTGATCGGCTGCGGCGAGCGGGGCACAGGGGCGGCCACGCAGTTTGTCAAGGCCGGGCCAAACCTGAAGATCGTGGCGCTGGCTGACGTGCTGAAGGACCATCTGGACACTTGCCGCGCCAGCCTGGCAAAGGAAGCCCAACAGCAGGTCGCGGACGACCATTGCTTCATCGGCTTCGATGCCTATAAGAAGCTGCTCGAATCCGATGTGGATGTGGTGCTGATGGCTACACCGCCGCATTTCCGGCCCATCCACTTCGATGCCGCAGTGGAGGCCAAGAAACATTGCTTCATTGAGAAGCCCGTGGCCGTCGACGCACCCGGTGTGCGGTCCGTGCTGGCGACCGGCCAGAAAGCGGCGACCTACAATCTCTGCGTGGTGGCAGGCACTCAGCGGCGGCATGACCGCGCCTATCAGGAAACGCAGAGTCGCGTGGCCAATGGCGCCATTGGCAAGATCACCGGCGCCGTTGCCCGTTGGAATCAAGGCCAACTTTGGTACGCGCCCAAGAAGAAAGAATGGTCGGACATGGAAGCGATGATTCGCGACTGGGTGAACTGGGCATGGCTATCCGGCGACCACATCGTCGAGCAGCACGTCCATAATCTCGACGCTGTCCTCTGGTTCACGGGGATGAACCCGGCCAAGGCCATCGGCGTGGGCGGGCGCGCTCGCCGCGTGACTGGCGACCAGTTCGATTTCTTCTCCATTCAGTACACCTACGAAAACAATACGCGCCTGGCAAGCATGTGCCGCCAGGTTGACGGTTGCATCGACGACGTCTCCGAGTACGTGGTGGGGACAGAAGGCTACACCAATTGCAAGAACACCATCTACGATCCCGCCGGGAAGGTGGTGTGGCAGTACCAGGAAGCGGGGGCGGACCCGGGCAAGACCAAGTTCGACCCGTACGAGCAAGAGCATGTGGATTTCGTCACCGCCATCCGCAAAAACCAACCGATTAACGAAGCGGAGCACGTCGCCCATGCAACGTTAACAGCAGTGATGGGAAGGACTGCCGCTTATACAGGGCAAGAAGTCACCTGGGAAGCCCTCATGAGCTCCAACGAACACCTCGGTCCGACCGAGTACGCCATGGGGCCGTTGCCAGGAATCAAGCCCGTCGTGCCCGTGCCCGGTAACGGCGAAGAAACCGCCAAGCACATGCGAGGATAAAGAGCGGGTTTCAGGTGTCAGTTTCCAGGTTTCCGGAATTGGGTAGGGGCAACGGCGAGGGTTGCCCCTACTGCTGCTCGCGTCGTTCCCTTCCCTGAACGGTCGTGTGTTTCATCAACTCACTCTTCATGATCCAAGCTGAACGTTAGCACTGCTGAAAACGAGCTTCTCCGACATACCTCCTGGATCGACCGGGGTGATCACATTGGTGTTCCCTTTTGTGTTGAGCTCGAGCGCTGTGTAGTCATTCTTCACCGATTGGGATTCTTTTTGGGTAAAGCGCTCGCCAAGGGCAGGCGTGCTGGGAATTCACTTTCGCGCTTTCACGTGTCGGGGGCCGCGCTTAAGGGTGTGTTTAGGCTCAGGCGGCTTCGGCGTCGCGTCGCTTTGCCAACCTGCCACCGTTCCCAGCGCGCGGGTGATGGTGTCAAACAGAGCGTAGACCTTTTGATATTTGGCGCCAGTGCTATCTACCAACCGCAAGCGGAATCCAGGAAGAGTGCCTTCATGCGTTACGAGAATCGGGAAATATCCTTGGAGGTCCCCTTCCCGATAGGCAATGGCATAGGTTTGCTTTCTCTTCCACCAGGTCAGCACTCGAACATGTGTATAGTCGTAGGTCTCAGTGCCGGCGCGGTCCGCCACAATGTATTGGGGCACCTGCCGCCCGTTATCATCAGTGGTGTTCAGTACCAGCCAGGCGACGAGATTCACATCCTGGGTATAGGTCGAGATGTTCTTGGGGACGTCGAGTTCCACGAGACGTCCGAGAATCCAGCCCGCGCGCGATCCCGACCGCACCAAATACCACGCTTCGACAGGATTCGAGGGAAGCGAAGGAACATCTGCCGCACTGCCCTCTGTCGGGCGCGGCACCATGCGCCGGCCAAAGATGTCCAACGGCTGCTGCGGCTTCAATTGCGCCACCACGGAAGCTTTGCGCGAGGGTTCGATATGGACATTGACTGAGTCGGCGGCGTGCCCCGCCGCTTGCGCGGGCAGGTTCGACATTTCGCCGAGAAGATGTTCATCTGCCGCGTAGGTGTCGGCGGTCATCAGCCCGTCTTTATCCACCCAGCCATCCTGCCCGTTCAGCAGACGCACATGAGCCCAGGTGCGAAATCGCGCCAGCGCATAAACGCGATCCCCGGATTTGAGAGTGGCGATTTGCATGCGAATTTCAGCGGGACTGTCCCAAACTCCCAGTGTATCCGGCAAAACGTAAGCAGACTCGTGAATGGGTTGGAGAGGAGAATAGGTGAGAAAATAACTCATGAACGCCAGCACCGGTTCGCCGGCTTTGCTATGTCTGGGGACGTAGACAAGAAGGTAATATGCGGCGGAAAGCAGCGTCACCAGGAGTAGGGCTAAGAACAGTGTTCGGACTTTCATTTCTCGCAATCGTATTCAGGCCAGGAGGCGAAGCTTGCGGCAGCTCCGAAGCAAGTGCTCAGAGGGTCTTCTAATGTCCTAATTCGGATCGTGGCGCCCCGGTTCGTCGCGGTGCTGTTTTCGAAATAGGATGCTGCCGCCGACTTGAAAGCGTAGTGCGTCCGCCACTCGTTAGGCCCCAGCACGCTGTTTCCTTTGTCGATGAGTCGAACGAAGGCCCCTTGTGCATTCTAGCTCACTTCGGCCAAAGAGCAATAGTCCCGGCTATGAGGGAATGTAGGGAACTACAAAAAATGAAAAATAGTGGGAACGAAGCTAAGAAGTACCTGAAAACAAAGAACATCACTTTTTTAGGCGATGCAAATTATGCGCATTTTGCGTGCAAATTAACACCAATCGGACCCCAAAAGGAGCAAAAGACGCCCCGTTTTGCGAAAACGAACCGAAACTTCGGAGTCGCAAAGCAGGCCGAGAATAGTGACAAATAGTCGGCTACACAAGAGCACCATCACACGCACCAAGAGAGAAGCAGGCGTGGAACCCGGCGGCGGCGCGTCTCTAGGTGTTGGCAAGACCCTTGATTCTGTGTTTAACTACCCGATCACGGCTCGGATCCCGACTTCTCGAGGCAGGTATGAGCACAGTAAGCCGCCGGTCGTTCTTGGAAAAGGCTGGAGTGACGCTCGGAACTCTTTCACAGGTGTCACCCGCGAAGGGCGGCGGAGCTCCGGCGAGCGGAGCAGCAAAACGGCCGAAGGCCGGCGCCACCGTTCAATACGGCACCGAGCGCTGCGTTGTGGAGTGGGCCTACTACTCTGGCAAAGCTTACGCCGATCCTTTCAATGACCTCGAAGTGGACGTAGTGTTCACGGACCCTCGCGGTGACGAACAGCGAGTTCCGGCATTTTGGGCGGGTGAGCAAGCCTGGCGCGTGCGCTTTTCTCCTGCTACCGCGGGGCAATACGCTTATCGCACAATTTGCAGCGACGCGGCCAATGGGGACCTGCACGGGCAGTCGGGTACGTTGGAGGTGTCCCCTTATTCGGGAGATAATCCACTACGGAAGCACGGCCCCGTGCGCGTCGCCGCGGACCGTCGGCACTTCGAGCACACCGATGGCACGCCCTTCTTCTGGTTGGGAGACACCTGGTGGATGGGATTGTGCAATCGGCTGCGCTGGCCGGAAGACTTCCAGCAACTGGCGGCCGACCGGGTGAGCAAGGGATTCACCGTCATCCAAATCATTGCGGGACTATACCCCGACATGCCGCCGTTCGACGCGCGCGGGGCGAACGAGGCTGGGTTCCCGTGGGAAGCGAATTATGCGCGCCTTAATCCCCGCTACTTCGACATGGCGGATTTGCGCATCCAGTATCTCGTCGAGCGCGGGCTAGTGCCCTGCGTGGTTGGATGCTGGGGCTATTTCCTGCCCCTCATGGGCATCCCCAAGATGAAGAAGCACTGGCGAAACCTGATTGCGCGCTGGGGATCGTATCCGGTGGTCTGGTGTTTGGCCGGAGAAGGCGCCATGCCGTTCTACCTTTCGACGACGAAAGCGGCGGATGCGGCCGCGCAACGGCATGGCTGGACGGAAGTGGGAATGTACGTACGAAACACCGATCCCTATCGCCGCCCCATCACCATCCACCCCACGGATAACGCCCGGAACCAGGTCGAGGACGTGTCCGTTCTGGATTTCGATATGCTGCAAACGGGTCACAGCGACCGCAAGAGCATCCCCAACACGGTGAACCAGGTCACGGGGTCGTTGTCGCGAGATCCGCGCATGCCGGTTCTAGTGGGAGAAGTCTGTTACGAGGGAATCCTCGAGGCCAGCCGCCAAGAGGTTGAACGCTTCATGTTCTGGACATCCATACTCAATGGAGCGGGCGGCCACACCTACGGCGCCAACGGCATCTGGCAGGTAAACACCGCCGAGCATCCATTCGGGCCCTCCCCGCACGGACGTTCCTGGGGTAATACGCCCTGGGACGTAGCGGCCAAGCTCCCCGGCTCAGCGCAGCTTGGGCTCGGCAAAGCTTTACTCCTGCAATATCCGTGGTGGCGGCTCGAACCGCACTCGGAGTGGGTGGATCCGCAATGGAGCAAAGAGAATTATGAACAGCCCTACGCGGCGGGTATCCCCGGTGAATTGCGGGTGATCTTCATGCCCCCGGCGTGGGATCCGCCCCGAGTTAAGAGCCTCGAGCCGGGCATCACCTATCGAGCTTTTTACTTTGATCCGGTGACGGGAAGGCGGCATGAGACGATCGAAGTTACACCGGATCCCGCAGGCACGTGGCAGGCGCCGATCACGCCAACGTTTGCAGACTGGATACTTGTTCTGGAGAAGAAACTGTAGCAGTGAATCTGTGCGAACAATTCGACGTTGTCTTGCTGAGCGGAGCGAAGCATCTCTGAAGTTGTTTGCGTCTCGTGGGAGCAAGGCGGACTGCCGAGATCCTTCGCTGCGCTCGGGATGCCAGGCCGGGAGGTTACAGTGAAGCGCGTTTGCTTTCTGTTGAAGGTGAGGCCGGAGCGGCTCGCAGAGTATAAGGAGCGTCACAGAACTGTCTGGCCTGACATGCTGCAAGCCCTGCGCGAAACGGGTTGGCGTAATTACTCGCTTTTCCTCCGAGAGGACGGTTTGCTTGTGGGATATTTTGAAACCCCGGACCTTCAGGCCGCATTGACCGGAATGGCCGCGCGAGAGGTCAACCTGCGCTGGCAAAAAGATATGGCGCCTTTTTTCGTGAATCTGGAAGGCCGTCGTCCGGACGAAGGCTTCCTGCGCCTGGAAGAGATTTTTCATCTGGCATGACGAAGTCAAGAGTCGAGGGTAAAAAGTCGAATGACGATTGGGCTGTTAAGGAGCTGTCATCCTGAGCGAAGCGAAGGATCTCTGTAGTTCGACGAAGATCGGGGCGAACAAAGACCCACTGCGGAGATCCTTCGCTTCGCTCAGGATGACAGCTCGTTTGGGTTCGATTTTCGATCTTCGACTTTCGACCGGCTCGTAACAATATTCGAAGGGAGCAACAACACATGGCCGACGTTGATAATGTAAAAGAGACAAAGGAATTCTATCTGGATATCCCCGCCAAGAACCAGGCGTTCTTTCTGAAGGGTTCCGGGGCGCTGGACTGGGGAATGCAGAACCGGCTGGCGCGCATCTTCCGTCCCAGCAGCGGGCGGACCGTCATGCTGGCCATCGACCACGGATACTTCCAGGGTCCCACCACGGGGCTGGAGCGGGTCGACGTCAATATTCTTCCGTTGCTTCCTTACACGAATGCCTTAATGTTGACCCGTGGCATCCTGCGCTCCATCGTGCCCTCGTCATTCACTTCCGGGGTGGTGCTGAGGGCCAGCGGCGGCCCCAGCATCCTCAAAGAGCTCTCCAACGAGCAGCTCGCCGTGGATATTGAAGACGCCGCGCGTCTCAATGTGTCAGCGCTGGCCGTGCAGGTTTATATCGGTGGCGACTTTGAAACCCAGACGGTCAATAACATGACTCGGCTGGTGGACGCCGGCTTGCGCTACGGCATTCCCATCCTGGGAGTAACGGCGGTGGGCAAGGCGATGGTACGAGACGCCAAGTACTTTCGCTTGGCCTGCCGTATTTGCGCTGAACTAGGCGTTCAGTTCGTAAAGACCTATTACGTTGCCGAGGGCTTCGACACCGTGACGGCTTCCTGCCCCGTGCCCATCGTAATGGCGGGCGGGAAGAAGCTGCCGGAACTTGATGCGCTGACCATGGCCTATCGCGCCGTCAGCGAGGGAGCGGCGGGCGTGGACATGGGTCGTAACATTTTCCAGGCGGAGGCGCCCACGGCCATGATCCAGGCAGTCGGGAAAGTGGTCCACGAGCTGATGAAGCCCGCGCAGGCGTTTGATCTTTACGAGACATTGCGGCACGAAAGGAACGAGGTGTTGGCAAAGTAGGGGCGACCGCCGCTCGCCAAAGGGCCAGGCGCCTTTTGGCCCTACCGCGGGCCGGGCTGCTCTGCGTCCTCTGTGTCTCTCGAGCAATAACACGGAGCGCACAGAGCATCTCAGTGGACTCTGTGTTGAGGCTGATCGGGCCACGGAGGACACGGAGGCAATGTTGACACGAGAAGAAGTTCTCGTGGCGCAATGAAGAACTGACTCGTTTCGGAGAATTCATGACTGCTTCGACTGCTTTCGACATCCTGCGCGAATCGTCGCCCGTAGTGAGCGTCGGCATTTTGACGGCTGACCTCCTATCGTTAGGTTCGGAGTTAGGCCTGCTTGAACGATGCGGGGCTAAAACGGTTCACGTGGACGTCATGGACGGCTGCTTCTGTCCCATGATGACAGTGGGCCCGCCGCTGATTAAAGCTCTCAAGACCCCCCTACTGAAGGACGTCCACTTGATGATCGAGGAGCCGCTCAGTAAGGTGGCAGACTACGCTGCGGCGGGGGCGGACATCCTTACGATTCATCCCGAGGCTTGCTCTCACATTCACCGGGTTCTTCAGCAAATGCGGCTGATGAAGAACGCCCATGACCCCGAAAGAGGTATCGTGCGTGGCGTGGGCCTGAATCCAGGCACGCCCCTTGAGGTCCTCGAACCTCTGCTCGATGAATTGGAGTTAATTCTGATTCTGGCCGTCAACCCGGGCTGGGGTGGGCAGAAGTTCATCGCTTCCACTCGAGGGCGAGTTGAGAAAGCAAAACGGATGATCGCCGCTTCTGGCCGTGAAATACTGCTGGGTGTGGATGGAGGGATAACACGAGATAACATCGCCGACGTGGCCGCCCTGGGCGTGGATTTGATCGTGACCGGAAGTGCTGTCTTTGATGGCAAAGCAGCGGAGGCCAACGCGAAGTTCATGCTCGAGGCGGTGAAGGGGCAGGCAGTAGGCAGTAGGCAGTAGGCAGTGGGCAGTGGGCAGTGGGCAGTAGGCCGGCCAGCGCGGGTCAGGTGAGGGATCACTTGTCAGGCACAAAGATGAAGAACCAATGGTCCGATGAAGACGCCAGTTTGTTCAGTGCTTTGTACGCTGAAAAATGGGGCGAGGATTTAGCCTTGCGAACGTATACCAGCCGCCTGCTGGGCGCGGAGGAAAACCTGGTGCTGCACGGCGGAGGCAACACCTCCGTCAAGGGGTTTGCCACGAACGTTCTGGGCGAGCAGGTCCCGGCCATTTATGTCAAAGCCTCGGGCTGCGACCTGGCCAACATCGAACCTGCGGAGCATTCGGGAGTTGACCTCGCGTTTCTCAAGAGACTTCGCGTCCTCGAGGACCTTTCCGACTCGGCGATGGCGGACGAGTTCCGCGCTCATCTTTTCAATCCTCACGCCGCAACGCCTTCGATTGAAACCCTTGTGCACGCTTTTCTACCCCACAAGTTCATCGACCACACTCATGCGGACGCGGTGCTGGCGCTGACGAATCAGGCCGAAGCGGCCATGCAGGTTCGTGAAGCTCTGGGCGAGGATGTAATCGTATTGGACTATGTAAAGCCCGGTTTCAAGCTTGCCAAGGCTGCGGCTGCCGCCTACGATTCCCGTCCGGGCTCAAGGGCCATGGTGTGGATGCGGCATGGGCTTGTCACCTGGGGCGCGACCGCGCGCGAGTCCTATGAGGCCACCATCGAAGTGGTAAGGCGGGCCGAGCGGCACCTGGCGCAGCATGCCAGCAGGCCACTGGCCGTGCAGGTTTCGACGCCGCCGTCGCTCTCTGAACGGCGACTGGCCGCCGTCGCGCCGGTGGTCCGCGGCTTGCTCGCGGAGCCGAGCGGAAATGCCGATCGGCCCTACCGCCGCATTATCCTGCAGTCTTTGACCGATCGCGCCACGCTGAATTTCGTCGATTCGGACCGCGGCAAGCAGATTGCCCTCTCCCCTCCTCTCACTGCTGATCACCTGATTCGCACCAAGGGGCTGCCTCTTTGGGTTGATGACCCGGCCTACGAAGAGCCGGCGCGGCTGCGGCTGCAGCTTACGACTGCTCTGGGAGAGTATAAAGCTGCCTACGAAGCCTACATCGAGAGGAACTCAGCGCGCTTGCCCGAAGGTCTGGGTACGTTTGATCCTCTGCCCCGCGTGCTGCTGCTTCCTGGCTTAGGGGCGCTCTGTGCGGGCCGGAATGTTCTCGAAGCGAAGATCGCCCGCGACATCACAGCGCACACGCTTGCGGTTAAGGCCCAAATCGCGGCGATGGGACCCTATGAAGGTCTCTCGGAAAGCCACCTGTTCGAAATGGAGTACCACACCCTCCAACATGCCAAGCTCGGGAAGCGCGATGAATTGCCGCTGGCTCGGGAAGTCGCCGTGATCACGGGCGCGGCGGGCGCAATCGGATCGGCAATTGCGCAGGGGCTGCTTGAGAATGGCTGCCATGTGGCGGTGACGGATTTGGCCGGGCAGGCCTTGCAAAACCTGGTCGCGGACCTCAAAGAGATCTTTGGAGAACGCGTGCTAGGCGTGGCAGTGGATGTGACTGATGCGGCTTCCGTCGCTAAAGGATTCGAGACCGTCATCAAAACCTGGGGCGGGGTTGACCTGGTGATTGTCAACGCCGGGGTCGCGCTCGTTTCCTCCCTGGCGGAGATGAAGCTTGAGGCCTTTCAGAAACTCGAGCGAGTGAACACGGAAGGAACGCTCCTGACGTTGGCGGAGGCAGCCCGCCACTTCAAGCTGCAGGGAACCGGCGGCGACATCGTTGCGGTTTCCACCAAAAACGTTTTCGCGCCGGGCGCCAAGTTCGGGGCTTACAGCGCCACAAAAGCGGCCTCACATCAACTGGCGCGCATCGCCAGCCTGGAATTGGCCGAAATCGGCGTGCGGGTCAACATGGTCTCGCCGGATGCCGTCTTCTCGCACGGCTCGCGCCGCTCCGGCTTGTGGGCGGAGGTTGGCCCGGACCGCATGCGCGCGCGGGGATTGGATGAAAAGGGACTGGAGGAATACTACCAGAATCGCAATTTGCTGAAAGCCCGCGTCACGGCGCAGCACGTGGCCAACGCCGTACTTTTCTTCGCCACGCGCCAGACGCCAACCACCGGCGCAACCATTCCCGTGGATGGAGGCTTGCCTGACTCGACGCCGCGGTAGATTTGAAGGGACCAATTCCATTGCGGAAGATACCCCTCACCCGTCACGCTCTGGCTGATGAAAACGCCAGAGCGTGACACCCTCTCCCCAAGGGAGAGGGCAATTGACTTTAGACTCTTGACTTTCGACTTCCGACTTGAGCCTTTACCCTTTATCCTTTACTCTTTATTCGAATGGAAGCCGTCGCAAGGTCCTCAATTCGTGTTATTGGAATCGATCCGGGGCTGAACATCACCGGCTACGGCATTGTGGTTTGCTGCCCGGACGAGGTGAAGCTCCTGGAAGCCGGTGTGATCCGAATGCCGCGGAACGAGGGCGGGAATCTACCCGAGCGGCTCGAATCGCTGTTCGTCGAACTTCGCAGAGTAATCGAGGAATTCGGCCCGCAGACGATGTGCCTCGAGGAAGTTTACAGCCATGCGAGTTACCCTCGAACCGCCATACTGATGGGGCATGCCCGCGGCGTGATTTGCCTGGCGGCGCGATTGGCAGGAATCCCAGTGCTTAGCTTTTCAGCCAAGCGCGTGAAGCAGTCCGTGACGGGCAACGGCAATGCCTCCAAGATCCAGGTGCAACGCGCGGTGCAGAATTACTTCTCGCTGCATCGCGTCCCCTACCCGCCGGACGTAGCCGACGCGCTGGCCGTGGCACTGTGCTACGTGAATTGGAGCAAAAACGCTTGATCTCCGAAATCACCGGCGAAGTTCTCTACGACCGCATTCGGCGCCACTCCTTGCTGGTCCGAGTGAGTGCACTCTGCTATGAGATTTTCGTGCCCTCGGGGATCGCGTCGCGCCTTCGCACCGCGCCGGAAGGCGAGCGGCGCAATCCCCAGACTTTCTACACAATTTACTATATCGATGGCGGCCTGGGCGGTGGCCACCTGACGCCGAAGCTTGTAGGCTTTCTCGACCCGCTTGACCGGGAGTTTTTTGAAACCTTCACCACCGTGCCGGGCGTGGGCTTTATGAAAGCTCTGAAATGCCTAGTCCGACCAATCAACGAAATTGCACGCGCGATCGAACGGGGGGACTCGGCTTTCCTGCGGGGGCTACCATCTGTGGGCCCTAAGATAGCGGAACGAATCATCACCGAACTACGTGGCAAGATGGCCAAGTTTGCCCTGGCACCTGGGGAGGAGCCACTCTCTGTGGAGGAAGAACCTCTCACCCAAATAAGGGTAGAAGCCTTGCATGCTCTCGAGCAGATAGAATTCCCCCATGCGCAGGCCGAGCGCATCGTGGCGCAGATCTTCAGCCAGAATAGAAACCTGAAATCTGTCGAAGAGTTCCTGCGGAAGGTGTTTGAACAGAGGGAAACATGATCAAGAAACGAACAGGTCGCCCCTCTCGTGAGTTGGGCCGGCAGAAGCCATCTCCAACGAAATCACTCTTGGAGCTGGGCGACCTGGAAGAAACCGCTTCGGGGGAGGGACCTGTTCCTGGTGGCATCTCTTCAGAGCACGAGTCCGTCCGAGCGGGACGGCAGAAATTCGTGGCCGCGGGCAATGGTCCGAGCGGTAGCGAAGACATAAGCCTCGGCGGAATTACTGAGCAAGCCGTCACCGGCCGACAGCGCTTAGTCACTCCTGACTCGATTTCGAAGGAAGACGAGACTTTCAACCAAACACTCCGGCCTCCTACACTTCAGGAGTACGTTGGGCAGAAGGGTGTAGTGGAAAAGCTCGAGATTGCACTTGAGGCCGCAAAACAGCGCGGTGAACCTCTGGAGCACGTGCTGTTTCACGGGCCGCCAGGGCTCGGGAAAACCACTCTTGCCTATATCATTGCACATTGGATGGGATCAAAGATCATTACAACGTCCGGACCGGCGCTCGAGCGTACGCACCAATTAATGGGCGTTCTCACCAACCTGAACGAGAAGGATGTGTTATTTATCGACGAAATCCATCGCCTACCAGTGAATATCGAAGAGTTTCTGTACCCTGCCATGGAAGATTTCAGATTAGACATCCCCATGGACAAAGGACCCTATGCCAAGATCACGACCTACCGTCTAAAGAAATTCACTCTTGTCGGCGCTACGACGCGTGCGGGAACGGTGTCAGCGCCACTCCGAAACAGATTCGGCCTCTCTTATCACTTGGATTTTTATCCAGCCGACGACCTTATGCAGATTATCTTGCGTTCGGCGGGTATCTTAAAGGTGAAAATCAGTCGAGTGGGAGCAGGTGAGATCGCGCGTCGGGCCCGTGGTACGCCGCGCATTGCCAACCGGTTGTTGCGCCGCGTGCGGGATTTCGCCCAAGTAAAGCAAAAAGGACTTATCGAAACGAAGGTGGCTGGTGAGGCGCTGGACCTCGAAGGCGTCGATCAACGCGGCTTAGATGCGCTCGACCACAGCTACCTCCTAACGATCATCCAGCATTACAACGGTGGGCCAGTTGGGGTGGAAGCTCTCTCTGCAACGCTCAATGAAGAAGTCGATACACTTGTAGACATGGTCGAGCCATTTCTGCTGCAACAGGGCTTTATAAGCCGCACTAAAGCGGGGCGCAAGGCCAATGAGCCGGCATACAAGCACCTGAATTTGAAACCACCAGCCCCAAATGCGCCCACATTGTTCGAGTAGTACTGGAAGCCAGAAGGCGGAAGAGAGCCTTCGGCAAGAATTGCGGAGATTTATAATTGGGTGATTTCCAAGGTCTGACGCCCGTATCGAAGCTTTCCTCGCCGGTCAAGCGGGTCTTTCTTTCTCTGGGCTCAAATCTCGGCGACCGGGTGGCCAACATTCGCAAAGCGCTCGAACAACTCGCGGGGGTCGGCGTCGCAATCACGCGCGTTTCTTCGTTTTACAAAACCGAGCCGATGGACTTCCGGTCACAAGCATGGTTTGCGAACTGCGTGGCGGAAGCAGAGACTCGCCTCATGCCCATGCAGCTTCTCACTGCGGTGAAGACGGTGGAACGCGCCCTGGGCCGCCGCACCGGCGTGGCGAAACGGCCACGGGCGATTGATATCGATATTCTCCTTTACGAGAGCGTGGTCGTGCGCTCGGCAGCATTGAACATTCCGCACGAGCGCCTGGCGAAGCGCCGATTCGTCTTGCTCCCGCTCCGCGAGCTTGCGGGAAACATCCGGCATCCGGTCACCAAGCGAACCGTCTACGAGATGCTGGCGGAGGCCGGTGACACAAGCCAGGTGGTAAGGATAGCAACCTAGAGACCGCTTAACGCCGCGATTTGGCGAGGTAAAATCGCGGCTACACTTGCAGGGGAACCTGTGGTCACACCTAGTGCTTACGATGCGCCGCGCTTCATCGCCGTCGAAGGCCCACTTCGGGTAGGCAAGACCACACTGGCAGATATTCTTGCGGAGCGCCTGCAGGCGGCGCGAGTGTGCGACCCTGAGGACAATCCCTTTCTGGAAGCGTTCTACAAAGGCAGGGCCGGCGCCGGCTTTCAAGCCCAGTTTTACTTCCTGATGAAGCGCTACACGCAGCTTCGCGATCTGGACCTGGCTCCCAACCCCCAGCGAGTTGTGGTAAGCGATTACATTTTCGAGAAAGACAAGATCTTCGCTTACCTCAACTTGAACGACGTTGAACTCCAACTCTACGACCAGTATTACGCGTTGATGGCCGAGCAGGTGCCGATCCCGGATTTGGTGATATACTTACAGGCGAAGTTGGAAACGCTCAAGAAGCGCATTGCAAAGAAACAAGTGCCGTTTGAAGGCCGCATTTCGGACGAGTACCTGGCTGCGGTGGTGAATGCTTACGAGCACTTCTTCGTTCATTATAAGCGCAGCGACTTGTTGGTGATTGATACTTCCGAGATTGACTTTGTCGATCGGAGCGAGCACCTGCAGGAACTCCTGCAGCGGCTGGGCCAGCCGGTCAAGGGCACGCAATATTTTCTGCCGCTTGGATCCGCGTCCGCGGACTGAGACGGTCGCGAGTGAGTTTTGTCGCCAGGTCCCTGACCGGCGAGAATCCCGCTTCCGCGCCACGCGGAACACGACGTTCGCGGGAATGACCGGTTTTCACGGGGGCAGCCTGGTAGCCGGAAGCGGGTTTGACCCTCTCTGTCCAGGCAAGTGGAGGCCCGTCCGGGTCCCCGGACGCTCTTTACTGGGCGCCGGAAATCCCGCCCTGCGACAGAGAGGGTCTTTTCATTTTGGATTTTGGATTTTAGATTTTGGATTGTTGACTCTTGACTTTCAACTTTTGACCGTCGACTGTCAACTTCTCAACTCTGGAGAGATTGCCATGGACCACAACCCTGAGGCCGTGAGCAAAGTGACCGTGCCTTGGATTCTGGAACGCAAACTGAGAGGTGAGAGAATCTCCTGTTTGACGGCCTACGATTATCCCACGGCACGCCTGGTCGACGAAGCGGGAATTGACTTGATTCTGGTAGGCGATTCCCTTGGCCAGGTGGTCTTGGGCTACGACTCGACGCTGCCGGTTACCGCGGAAGAGGTACTTCATCATCTTCGAGCCGTTCGCCGAGGCACGCGCCGCGCATTGCTGGTGGCGGACCTGCCCTATGGCGCGTATCACGTGAGTGATGAGAAAGCGCTGGAAGCTGCAATCCGGTATGTGAAGGAGGGCGGAGCGGAGGCGGTGAAGCTGGAGGGCGGCAAGAAACGCGCTCCACTGGTGCGGCGCATGGTAGACGCGGAAGTGCCCGTGATGGCGCACATCGGGCTAACACCCCAGTCGCTTCATGGCATGGGTGGCTATCGAGTGCAAGGCAAGACGTGGGAGTCCGCCACCGAACTCCTGCAGGATGCCGAAGCACTGCAAGACGCTGGAGCTTTCGCCCTCTGTCTTGAGGGTTTGCCGCGCGAACTCGCGGCCGTGATCACCCGGCGATTAAGTATTCCGACCATCGGAATTGGCGCCGGCCCCGACTGCGACGGGCAGATTCTGATCTTCCATGATTTGGCGGGCTTGTGTTTCCTGCCGCGCACAAAGTTCGCCCGCGTTTATGCCGAAACTGCGGCAAATCTGCGTCCCGCCCTGGCGCAATATCGTGAAGACATTGCGAGCGGCCGCTTCCCTGACGATAGCGAGTCTTATCACTGGCCCGCGGGCTTGCGGGAGCAATTTGAACGAAACTGCGCCGCCAAATAGAACATGAGCACGCGTTGGATTTTCACTGTCGCAGAGATGATGTCATTCGTGACAGAGGTGCGCTCGCAGACAAAAACCCTGGCGCTCGTTCCCACCATGGGCGCACTTCACGAAGGGCACCTCAGCCTTGTCCGTCAAGCGAGAATACAGTGCGACGTGGTGGTTGTTTCCATATTCGTGAACCCCGCGCAATTCGGCCCTACGGAAGATTTTGCGCGTTATCCTCGCAACCCGGAAAAGGACTTCGAGCTACTCGAGTCCGCCAAGGTGCACGCGGTCCTGGCGCCTCCGGTCGAGGAGGTCTTTCCCGCCGGGTTCTCGACCTTTGTCGATCCCGGCCATATCGCCACCGTTTGGGAGGGCGCGCAGCGCCCCGGCCATTTTCGAGGCGTAGCCACAGTGGTTTTGAGGCTCTTCAATATCGTGAGGCCCGACGTCGCGTTCTTCGGCCAGAAAGACTTTCAGCAAGTGGTTATCATCCGGCGCTTGGTTGAGGATCTGAACCTGCCGGTAAGAATTATGGTTTGCCCGGTCGTCAGAGAAGCCGACGGCTTGGCGAGAAGCTCACGGAGTGTCTATCTGAGCGCGGAGGATCGCCGGGCGGCGGTGCTCCTCTCCCGCAGCTTGAAACGCGCCGAAGGATTGGCCCAGTCCGGTGAAGCGGATGCAGAGAAGCTCTTGGAGGAAATGCGGAGGATGTTCGCAGCGGAACCGCGCCTTCAACTCGACTACGCGGCCATTGTGGATCCGGCCACCCTTGAGCCCGTGACCCATGCGCTCCCGGGCTCGGTAGCGCTGGTAGCAGCGCGACTCGGACAGGTGCGCCTCATCGACAACCTGATTTTCGGCCCTCCAGGCTCAAGCGCGGAGATGAAGCTCCAGCTTGCCTTGACCGCGCCACAGCCTGACAAGGAGAGCGCCGCGACTCCCAGACCTGAGATCGACAGCTTGCGTCTGAAGATTGAGAATTGCCGGGACTGCGCTGCGTTATCCTCGATCTCCCTGCCGGCCCGCGAGTTCCTCTTCAAATACCTGAAACGAGACTACCCGAACCTGGATGTGATTCGCGTGCTCGTGATCGGGGGGTGCGCTCCCATGGGCCCGTCCGATTCGCCGTACCGCCACCCGGAACAGCCGAATCCCTTCTCCACCCGACTCTATGAACTACTTGGCGTGAGGGACTTCGCAGAATTCAAGGCGAGCTTCGCACTCACTGACGCCGCGCGCTGCCACGCCGTAGGCAACCGTGTGGAAGAAAGAACCCTCGAGTATTGCGCCAAGCATCTGCGCGAGGAATTAAAGCTCTTCCCGAATGTGCAAACCATCGTCATTCTCGGAGAATACGCCTACCTGCAATTCCAGAGGCATATTCTGGGCCGGGAACGGACGAGCATCAAAGCCTTCCCGGAGCTCCTGAAAGCGGAAGGCTGGGCGCAAGAATCGGTTCAACTGCCTTGCTATGGCGAACGCGACGTGCGCCTCCTCTATTGCTATCACCCCACGTTTGAAAACAAGAGAAGCCCTTCCGTTGCCGCGTACCTGAGCTCGAAGCCGTAGAGACACAGCTTGCCAGCCAAGGGTCGTCGCCCGGTCGATGTATTTCTCATCGACTTGGCGGTTCTGCAGCCTGAACCTCGAAATGGTCTTTCTCTTCCCACTGCGGAGCCGATGCCTCGGGATCGGCGACTCGAATCATGGTGGCGGTGAGCTTGTTTCCCTCGAAGATGAACTTCAGGTAGTGATAGTTCGGGAAGTCGTTGTTCTGGTAGAGATCGGCCGGAGTGCGCACCACGGTGTACGGCCTGCCGCCTCCGCCGCCCGACACGAGATAGACAATGCCGTCCTTGTAGAAGCGCTCGTAATTGTGGACATGCCCCGCTGCCACGATGAAGCGAGCGTGGGTTTTCTCATGGGCCTGAGCCAGGAATTCCGCCAAGGCGTGTTCGTTGGGGCGCCCGTTGTGGCTCCAGTCGCCGCCAGCCTGCACGTCTACCACCGGCGGGTGATGCAAATCGAACAGGACAAAGCGGACGCCGGAAGGTAGATGGTCGAGTTGGCTGCGGATCCAATCGATCTGCGGACTATTCGGGAGGAAGGAGGAGTTGCTGTCCAGACTCAGGAGGTAGACCGAACCGCTCAGTCGTACCGAATACCAGCGGAGGCCGCGCAGTTCCGGAAAAACTCTCCACCAATTCTCGAGACATGGATGCTCGAATCCAATCAATTCGTGGTTACCCAGCGCCGGGTAAACGAACAGGTGAGCGTCGCGCCAGATCTTTGTTTCCACAAGATACTCATCATAATCGCCCGCCGCGCCTCCCCGCCAGGGCACATCCCCACTCACCACCACAGCGTCCGGCTTCTCTTCGGCGATCTTATCCACCAGCCAACGGCGCACTTTAGGATTCGTCGCCGAAGTCTCCTTCGGGTCGGTAAAGCGCGTGTCTCCGTAAACGATGACGCGCAGCGGGCGAGAAGCATCAACCCCGGGGCGAACCAAATCCGGGCCGTCCGCTCGCGATCCCTGCACCTGTCCCGGATTAGACCACAGGCAGCCCAACAGCACTAAGCCGATAACGCCCGCACACGAAAGCAGCAGCCATCGAGAACGCATAGTAATTAAACCGGATCTTGCGGCAGCTGAGGCCTTCCCACAAAGAAGGCCCGCTGGCAACTGAACTGCGCACCCCACCCTGAGGATGAGGGCGCAGGTGATGAAACAATCGACTTGCTTCTCAGGCCTTTAACACGGACAGAATTTCTTGGACGTGGCCGTCCACCTTCACTTTCGGGAAAACGTGCGTTACTTTGCCATTACCGTCTATGATATAAGTAGTTCGTGCAATACCCATCGACTTCTTACCGTAGAGATTCTTTTCCTGCCATACCCCGTAAGCTTCCAAGGTGTTGTGTTCAGTATCGCCTGCCAGGGGGAAATTCAGCTTGTATTTGGCTTCGAACTTCGCCAGCGCCTCGACGCTGTCGCCACTCATCCCCAGAACCTTGGCTCCCAGTCGATCCAGTTCTTTTTTGGCATCACGGAACTGGTTTGCCTCGCTGGTTCAACCCGGAGTATCGGCTTTGGGAAAGAAATAGAGAATCAGGGTATGCCCCTTGAAATCGTTCAGGCTCACATTTGCACCCGAATCGGACGGTAATGAGAAATTCGGCGCCTTGTCACCAACATTGAGCATAGCTCACTCCTCTCCTAACAGCTTCGCCTTGAATGGATTCTTAAACTCAACCCCTTCGACGACTCGGCCGTGCTGGAAATCCTCGCTCAGAATCTGGGGTACCTGATTGAGCTTGGCCGTTGCCCAAATCTGAGCGTCCCAGTACGGCATCTGATAAGCAACGCAACCGCGGCCAGCCTCCAGCACGACTGCACGCGTGATGTCGAACGTGCCCCAAGTTCTGAGGTGCCGATCAAGTTCGACATAGGCCTGGCGCGGAGTCAAAGGCTCCACTAGCTTCCGCGTAACAATCCGGAAGAACTCACCCAGGATCTGAGTACTGAGCATCCCGCAAGATCGATACTCTAACCAATCCAGGAGTGCCCGAGCGCGTTTCTGCTTCTCGTATTCGGACCGATCGTATGCATAGACGAGAATATTGGTGTCGACAAGATAGCTAACGTTCATGGGCATCGTCGCGGGTCCAACGCCGCTCGCCTTTCAGAGGTCCGAGGCGGATCAGGGAGTCGATAAAGCCGCGCGACTTCAACCAAGCTTGATGATCCCGTTCCCGGGGCAAGGGTTCCGCTAGGATGCGGTCCACGCCGGCGCGCAGAAGGTTGCTTTCGGTGGTGCCTTGGCGACGGGCCAAGGCTCGAAGCCGCTGGTCCTGGTCCGTGTAGATGTAGACTTGTTTTCTCTTCATTCTCATTCGTAAGCGCCTATACATCGCATTATACATCGTACCCCGCAAGAGGGCAACCAACCACCCCAGTCACCCCAGCTCTTTTTTCAACACCTCCTGCACCAATTGGGGATTTGCCTGGCCGTGCGTGGCTTTCATCATCTGGCCGACGAACCAGCCCAACGTCGCGGTCTTGCCCTTTCGATATTGTTCCGCCTGCTTGGGATTGGCAGCGATGATCTGGCGGGCCACATCCGCAATCTTTTCGGTGTCCTGAATCTGTTCCAGACCCTGCTCGGCGATGATCTGGCGCGCGGTTTTGCCGGAAGCAAACATCTCCACTAGAATTTCCTTACCCATTTTGCCACTAATGGTCCCTTCGGCGATGGCAGCCAGCAACTCCGCCAGCGCCTGGGCCGAAATGGGCGATTCGGTGATCTCTTTGTTGGCTTCCTTGAGCAGGTAAAGAAGCTCGCTGAGCACCCAGTTGGCGGCGAGTTTAGGCTCCCCGCAGGCTTTAGCAACCTGCTCGAAGTAATCCGCCAACACTCTCGACGAAGTAAGCTGGGCGGCATCGTAATCCGTCAGACTGTAGTCCCGCAGAAAGCGTTGGCGGCGCGCCTCCGGCAGCTCCGGCAGTGACCGCCGAACCTCTTCTTTCCACTCTTCAGTTATCACCACCGGCAGCAGGTCGGGTTCGGGGAAATAACGGTAGTCGTGGGCAAACTCCTTGGAGCGCATTCCGTAGGTCCGCTGCTCGCGGCTGTCCCACAAACGGGTTTCCTGGTGAATCGTTCCGCCGCCTTCCACAATCTCAATCTGCCGCTCGATTTCGTATTCGAGCGCTTTCTGCAGGAACCGGAAGGAATTCAGATTCTTCACTTCGGTCTTGGTCCCGAACACGGAGGCCCCAAAGGGCCGCACGCTGACGTTTGCATCGCAACGCAGGCTGCCCTCTTCCATGTTGCAGTTCGAAACCTCGAGATAGAGCAACAGGCTTTTCAGTCGCGTCAGATAGTCGTAAGCCTCCTCGGGCGTGCGCAGATCAGGCTCGCTGACGATCTCGACCAAGGGGACGCCCGAACGATTCAAGTCGATGTAGGAATTGCGCTCCGAATCGGGAAACCCTTCGTGCAGCGATTTCCCGGCGTCTTCTTCAAGGTGCACGCGGGTGATCCCAACGCGCTTCCGCACCCCGTTCACCTCAATCTCGATCCAGCCGTCTTGCGACAGCGGTTCGTCATACTGCGAGATTTGATAACCCTTAGGCAAATCGGGATAGAAATAGTTCTTGCGGGCGAAGCGTGACCGGGGATTGATGGCACAGTTGAGCGCCATGGCGGCTCTCATGGCCATGGTGACCACCTCGCGATTCAGCACCGGCAGCGCTCCCGGCAGGCCAAGACATACGGGGCACACATTGCTATTGGGCGGATCGCCAAAGCGCGTCGAACACGCGCAGAAGATTTTGGACTTGGTCAGAAGCTGCACGTGCACTTCCAGGCCAATTACGGCTTCATATTGGGCGCGAACCTCAGTGGCAGCAGGCATAGTCCCTCTCAAATCACAGAATCACCCTGACCGGGCATTATACAGGTGTCGGGCGCCAGGTGTCAGGTGCCGGCTTGCAGGCGCCGGCAACGGGTTCCATTTGGCAAGATCTGGGTGCATGTAGCCCCTTTTGTTCTTGCGGAAGACCGCCAGTTCCCGCTCGGAATTTTCGGTTCGTTTTGCGCAAAATGCGTTGTATTTGCTCCTATTAGTGTTCAATTCGTGGCAAATTGCGCGCAAAACGCGCGCAATTTGCAGAATTGAAAAAAGTGATGTCATTTGTTTTCAGCCACTTCTTGGCTTTGTTCCCGATATTCTTGAATTCTCTCGCGGTGGCCCCGGTTCCCCCCAGCCGGGCAATCTCGGTCCCTGCCACAGCCCCCACGATCCACTCCCCCGCCAAAACGGGTGCGATGTAAATCAGTTCGAATTTTGCGTCTGTTTCATGCATTTCAGCACTCAATTTGGGTTCGTTTTGAGTTCGTTTTGAGTTCGTTTCCGATATGCCTTCTTTGTTTTCAATGACATACTGGCTTCGTTCGTAATATTTTTTGTTTTTCTCGGACCCCGGTTTTCCCCAGTGCCGGGACTATTGCGCTTTTCCTCGCGGTCCGAAGCCTGCCCACGACAATGTGTCCACAAAATGACCACAGTTATAGGCTACCATATGCCCCTGGATTTGTCAAGTGAAAAATGGGCGAATGCCGAAGTTGTTCGCGAACGTCTCCGCGGGCGGCGCAGGCGTGCCGTCCTTTGGCAGGTCTGCGCCTCGCTGTCGCAAAGACTACGTCCGAAAGGCGCCAACATCGCGACAGAGAGCGTCGCGACGCAGGCGCCACCCACGGCCATCCCTCTTCTGCTCTGCTGCGGTTGACGAAGGGGTCTGCCGGTGCTACAAAGGTGGAGGGCCATGAGGTTGCCAGGCAATTTCCGGGTTTAGATATTTCCGACGGAGGTATGCAATGGACAGGCGGAATTTTCTGAGGACGGGAACGACGGCCGCAGCGGGTCTGGCGGCTTCGAGCGAGATTTTCGGGCCAACTGCCAAGGCGGATGAGACCGTTCAGAAGCCCATTCCGAGGAGGAAGCTTGGGAAGACCGGTGAAGAGCTTTCGATCGTGGGATTCGCTGGGATCGTGGTGATGAATAACAGCCAGTCGTTTGCGAACAACATCGTCGCGGAGGCCGTGGACCGGGGCATTAATTACTTTGACGTGGCTCCGAGTTATGGCGACGCGCAGGCGCGCCTGGGACCGGCGCTTGAACCCTACCGCAAGAAGGTCTTCCTGGCTTGCAAGGAAGGTTCAGGTGGAGAGGAAGGGGATTTTACGAGGGACAGCGCGGCGAAGACGCTCGATGAATCTCTGCGGCAACTGCGGACTGACCACGTTGACCTGTACCAGTTTCACGCCCTGTCAAAGATGTCGCAACTGGAGCAGATTTTCGGCCCCAACGGCGCTATGGAAGCGTTCCAGGCGGCGCGAGAGGCCGGCAAGCTGCGCTTCATCGGTTTCTCGGCGCATTCGGTGGAAGTGGCGATCGCGGCGATGGACCGGTACAACTTCGACACGATCCTCTTTCCGATTAATTTCGTGCTCACTTCCCAGGCCAAGTTCGGACCCCAGGTGATCGCGCAAGCGCGGGAAAAGGGCATGGGGATCATGGCCATCAAGGGTATGGCCAAGACAACATGGCCTGAGTCGGTGAGGAGGGATCATCCCCACGAGAAGTGCTGGTACGAGCCCGGCGATTTCCCACATGAGGCGGCGCTTGGCTATCGCTGGACGTTGTCCCAGCCCATCACGGCAGCAATGCCGCCCGGGGATGAGAGATACTTCCGGCTGGGAATGGACATTGGCCAGAACTTTACTCCGGTCACGAATCAGGAAGAGCGGAAACTGATGGCCAGCGCAGCGGGAGTCAACCCTATTTTCCATCTGGGAAGCGCTTAGATCTGCGAATACGGCGCCGGGGTCAAGATCGTGTTCGTGATGTTGGAAACAAGTTCCTCGAAGGCGTACCTCGGTGACGTGGAGAGCTTCTTCCATTCCGGGGCCGTGCGGAACGCATCCCACTTCTTGGTGCGGTCTACCATGTCATCAAAGCACAGCATGTAGGTCAGGCTGGGCAATCGCGATCCGACGAGCGTGTCGCCGTAGAAAACCTGCCAGAATCCGGCTTTCTCAAAAACGTCAAACTCACCGCTGTTGAACATCTCGACCTTGCGGACGTGGTCCTGAATGGTCGGACTCTCGTAAGTTCGAAGCTCGAACATGCGGGGGCGGTGTTCGGCGGCGGCCGGCGGAGCCTTGAGCCGGGGTTTTCCCTCAAAAGCCACCAGCAGCGAACTTTCGATGCGCACAAACGGCGGCTGTGCAGCGGACGCATTCAAGAAAGCCGTCCCCGCTGCCACATAGTCGGCGTCGTGATTAAGGCGGAACTCCGCAGTGACGAGGGTCTCGAGCGAGGTGCTGGGCATCAGCACGTAGACCGCCGGGCTCCCCGGGCCGATCTCGATATTGAAGACCCCCGCCGGGCTGATTCCCAAGCGGTTCAGCGCCGGCACCAGGGCCTGGCGAAAGAAGTCGTCAGCGAGCTTGACTTGCGGCCCGCGGAAAAGCTGGTAACGCCGCAGTTCGTAGTAGTCGCGGCCTTCTCCTGCCGCGGACCCCTGACCGGCGCGAAGAGTGGTGCTTGCCGCGTTGGCAGCGAGAGCCGAGGCCGCGATAGATGACGCCAGAAAACTTCGTCTTTGCACGTTGATTCCTCCCTGATCGTGGTAGGACAGCCACTCCCGGCTGTCACAGCAAACTCACAGGCAGGAGTGCCTGTGCTACCTGTGTAGGCGGCGATGAAAAATAATCCGCAGAGGGATTATTCCACACTTTCACTTTTACTTGAACCTGAAAACTAACCCCACGCTGGGGACAATGTTGTGGCTGGTTCCGGTAATGAAACTGGGTTGGCCGGTTACATACTCTCTGAGTTCCAGTCGCAAGGCAAAATGGCGTTGCAGCACGAGGTCGGCCCCGCCGCCGTAGTTCCAGGCGAACTGCCAGCCGTTGTCCGGGCTGACTAGCTCTGAAGCAACCGTAGATGTGGACGAGGACCCACTGAAGCGATTGGTTCCCAGGCCAATCGTAGCAAACGGCTGCACGGGGCTCCTGATCCAAAGGTAGCGGATGTAATTGAAGGAGATGAGATTGACGCGATTGTATGCTGAGCCGAGGGACTCTCCTCGATATTGAAGGGAGAGGCGGTTGGGACTGAAAGAGTAGCTCGCCTCTAAGGCGTCATGGCGCGTGAAGCGCAGGCGGACACCAGTGAAGAGACGACCCGTCTTCGAGAAGGAACTCGTCGGCGTCGTGGGGCACTCAATTTCGGGGATGCACAAGATGGGTGCTTGACCCGTGCCGTTATTCAAGAAAGAGCCACCACCTTCGGCGAAGACTTCCGGGCGCGGCGGACCACCCTGTGCCGCGGCCCATGTGCAAGCCAGGAGCAGAGGCAGGACACTGGTTGAAAAAACTCCTATAATTCGCATGATGTATCACCTCACCGAAACCTGAAGACAATTCCGGCGCTGGGAACAATGTCATGGCTGGTGCCGATAAAACCGTTTGGTTGGCCGCCGACGTAGTCTCTCAGCTCAAGTCGCAGGGCTAGGTGCTTTTGCAGCACGATGTCGGTGCCACCTCCGTAGTTCCAGACAAGCCGGAAACCGCTAGAACTGCTGTAAGGCCCACTGAAGCTGAAGCGGTCCGCCCCGAGCCCGATCGTAGCGAAGGGCTGCACTTTCGACCTCATCGAGAGATAGTGCACGTAATTGAACGAAAAGACGTTGAGACGATTGTAGTACTGTTGTATCGGGTTGGGGCTGTAAGAATAGCTTACTTCGATAGCTTCGCGGCCGGTGCGCAGCCGCCCACCGGTGAAGAGACGGCCGGCATTCGAGAAGGGAAAAGGGCCGGGGCATGGCGGACAGCCAGAGGGAGTACAAACCGCCGGGCAAGCGACAGAAAGTGTGGTGTTCCTGATGAGAGAGGCGCCGCCTTCGGCAAAAGCCTCGACGCTCAGCGGGGGGCCTTGTCCCCAAGCAGTGGAGCAACTGAAGGAAATGAGTAGAATCCACGGTGCAGTAGTTCGCATGATTCGCATAAGCATCCTCACACGTCCGCTACAGTGATGCCGAGACCACCTGAGGGGTTATCCTGATGCAAAACAGTTGTTGGAGGGTATTTCTAAGAATCTGACATCATTTCCGAGGCCTGGTTAAGCAAGACCCAAAGGCGTATACGCTCCGACAAGAAGCGTCGGGACGCCGGCGCCAGTTATGAGGTGTCTCACCAGCCCCTTCGGATGCCCAGAACGGCGCATTCCCCAGCCTTCACAGAGCTGCCGAGGGTTTCTCGGCGAACTACAAGCCAGAATTCTCGTCTCGGAACCGTGCATCGGTAAGTGCTTTCTTTACTATGATGGTAAGACAACTGTAAGGCTTTATTCGTACCCTAAGCGAGAAAATGTTTTTCCCGTGCAACTTTTTCAGCCTATTTGACGTCTATACAAGTAACTCAACTCTAATGACTACCTGGGGAAGCAGGTGGCTCAAGGAGACTTGGGGTACTTGCTTCCTCCTTCCTTTCCGTTTGTTGTGTTTCCTGTTGTCCCTCCCTGACTTTAGGCATATGCTGTCAGCGGCTATGGGGTTGGAGCTGTGGAATCCACACCCTGGTGGCGACCCCAGGCGTCCGCGCGGGTCACGCCTACGCCGCGCGTTCTTTCTTGGGGGCTATTTTATGATTGGGAAAATCACTTTGGCGCCGCTTCTGGCCGCGACGATCGCGGCAGGGATTTTCGCCCCTGTCGCGCAATGCCAGCAAATGTCCAGTTTCGATCGCGGCCGCGTTCTAGATATGCTCGAGGTGGTATCCAAAGATGTGCGAAAGCACTATTACGATCCGGAATTCCACGGCATCAACTGGGACGCGAGGGTCGCCGAGGCCAGGAACAGAATCGAGGCGCAGACTAACCTTGGGATGGCTTTCGCCTACGTCGCCTGGGCGCTCGACGGACTCGACGATTCGCACACCTTCTTCCTGCCGCCACAACGGCCCGTCCGGCACACCTACGGATTCGAAACAGCAATGGTCGGAGACAAATGTTATGTCACCCGCGTGCGGCCCGGGACTGATGCGGACGCCAAGGGAATGAAGCCGGGAGACGAGGTGCTGGCCATCGAAGGCCACGCTCCAAACCGGGAGATCATGTGGAAAATGGACTACCGCTTTCGCGTGCTGCGGCCACAACCCGAGCTGCGAGTTGCGCTTCGCAATCCCGCCGGGCAACAACGCGAAGTCGTAGTAACCGCGAAGATCGTCGAACTTAACCGCATTACCGATTTGACGGCGGCGAACGGCGCCACGGATTTTTGGAATCTGGTTCGTGAGTCGGAAACAGAAGAACAGCGCATGCGAATCCGCTCCAATCCTGTGGGTGATGACTTGTTGGTAGCCAAGCTTCCGCGTTTCTTCTTCGATCAGTCGGAAGTCGATGGTCTGATCGACAAGGCGCGCAAGTATCAGGCTCTCATTCTGGACTAGCGCGACAACCCGGGCGGCGCCATCGACACGCTCAAATACTTGTTGGGCGGGCTCTTCGATCACGAAGTCAAGATTGGCGACCGCAAGGGGCGCAAGGAACTCAAGCCGGAAGTCGCCAAACCGCGCGGCCGCAACCTATTTGCAGGCAAGCTGGTCGTGCTCGTGGATTCGCAATCCGCATCGGCATCGGAGCTATTCGCGCGGATCGTGCAACTCGAAAAGCGCGGTATAGTGGTTGGCGATCGTTCCTCCGGCAGCGTCATGGAAGCCAAGCACTATGACTATCATCTGGGCACGGATACCGTGGTTTTCTTCGGCGCCTCGATCACCGAATCCGACCTCATCATGGCCGATGGGAAAAGCCTCGAGCACAACGGGGTAACGCCGGATGAGCTGAGTCTTCCCACTCCCGCGGACCTAGCCGCCGGCCGCGATCCCGTCCTGGCTTACGCCGCCGCCAGCCTGGGCGCCAAACTGACTCCCGAGGATGCCGGAAAGATGTTCCCCTTCGAGTGGCCCAAGGAGTAGCCAACTAAGTCACACTGTGATATAATTCCACATTATGCAGCCACGTAATCCTTCCGTGGGACGTCGGTCAACGAATTCCCTGGCCATCCGACGCCTTGCGTGGTTCCGATACAATCTTCGCCGCTTCCTTCGTTTCAGCGAGAGGGCCACGCGAGAACATGGTCTGACACCCCAGCAGTACGTCTTGCTTCTGGGCGTCGCAGGATACACCGGCCGCGGCTGGGCCACCATCAGCGAATTGGCGGAGTTCTTGCAGGAGCGCCACAACGCGGTCGTAGGACTCGTGCAAAGGGCGTGCAGTAAAGGCCTGGTCCACAAGAACCAAGGCGGGCGAGACCGCCGCTTTGTTCGCGTCCGCCTGACCCGGCGCGGCAGTACTGCCTTGAACGGCCTCGCCACCCTCCACCTTCAAGAACTCCAGCGAATTCAGCTCGACCTGGACAAGGCTCTCAAGACCAAACCGAAGTTCCTCGAGCCGGAGGCAGGAGCCTAATTAAATTCCATGACGCGGACCCAGCCCCAAGCCGGCCGTGGAACGGTTTGGTTCAAGGAATTTGGCAAAGCCCTCGAACCGACCGTGGCAATTACCTCCGCTTTTGCCGCCCTCGTCGGCTTTATCGCCGGGCTCGTGGCACAAGGGTTGCTTGAACTCATATACCTTTTTACCAATGTGTTTTTCTACGGTAAGTGGTCGTTTGCCATTACTTATCCTGTTCACAATCACCTTGGAGCATGGGTCATTCTCATACCGCCCATCGGCGGCCTCTTGGTGGGCCTCATGGTCTATTTCTGGGAGCCTACATTGAAAGGCCACGGCATTCCCGAAGCTATGGAAGCGGTGCTGATTGGAAAGAGCCTGGTTCGGATGCGGGTGGGGATCTTGAAGCCGCTGGCCACGGCTTTTGCCATCGGGACCGGTGGGCCTTTCGGAGCGGAGGGTCCGATCATTCAAACCGGAGCGGCGTTCGGATCTATCTTCGCGCAAGTGGTGAAGTTGACTCCTTACCAGCGCCGGGTCTTGCTGGCCGCGGGCGCTGCCGCCGGAATGGCGGCGACCTTCGTGGCGCCTTTCGCGGGAATTTTGGTGGCCATCGAACTGCTCCTTTTCGAGTTTCGAGCCCGGTCTTTCATCCCCGTCGCCATCTCTTCCTGCGTGGCCACGGCCGTCGCCGTCCGTTTCAGGGGTTGGGCTCCGCTTTTTCCCACGCCCGCCTTTGCCCTGAAAAGCATGCAGGAATTGTGGCTCTTCGCTCTGATGGGTTTGGTCATGGGCCTGATTGCCATCTGCATGATCCGGGTACTGTTCTGGCTGGAAGACCTGTTCGACAACCATTTCCCCATCAAGCCGCGGCTGATCTGGGCGCCGGTCTTCGGCGCTTTGTTGCTGGGAGTCATTGGGTATCTCTATCCCCAGGTCTTCGGCACAGGTTACGACACGATTCGCGACATGCTGAACGATCGCTTATCGACAGGAACGCTGCTGGGCGTTTCTTTGGCGAAATTCTGGGCTCTAGTCATCTCGCTCGGATCGGGAACCACGGGAGGAGTTTTCGCTCCTTCCCTCATCGTCGGCGGCGGGGTCGGAGCGGTCTATGCGCAGGCGTGGCATCACTTCTTCCCGGGTTTCGTAAGCGACCCCGCCCTTTACGCGTTAGTGGCCATGGCGGCGGTTTTTGGGGGAATCGCCCGCGCCCCGTTTACCTCCATCGTATTCCTTTTCGAACTGAGCCGGAATCCCAACGCGATTCTTCCCCTGGTCGTGTGCTGCGTCATCTCTGACGGGTTCGTCAGGCTTTTCAGCGCCCAATCCATCATGACCGGCAAGCTCGTCAAACGAGGATTGATTGTTCTTCAGGATTATTCCGTCCCGGTTCTGATGCGGGCCCGGATTGAGCAGGTCATGCGGAAGGAGTTCACAACTGTCGGACCCGAGGATGAGGTCAAGATCGTGGTTCGCGACGTTACTCCTGAGACCACGGGTGTGATTCCGGTTGTTGAAAAGGATGGGCAGTTGGTGGGAATCGTGGAAGCAAGAGATTTACTTAAAGGTGTCGACTCCGATTTGAGAGTTCGGGATGTCGCTCGTCAAGACTACGTTGTGGTCCGGCGCGGGGAGAGTGTCCGACGAGTCATGGGAGAGATGGAGGCTCACAACACTGAAAATGTGGTGGTGGTTGATCGTGATGGAAACACCGCGCCTATCGGCGTGGCGCGCGCCGCGGATATTCTCAGGCTTAGCCGTTGGATTACCGAGGAAGAAAGTTAGCCTCCCTGATAATGACTCCCTTCCTCATTAAGGCATGGAAGCCCATTTTGCCGCCTGCGGCGTAACCGTTCCTGCTAAAATGGCATGGCAAGGTGCAAGTGGCACAGGCAGAGCTGCCTCTGCGGGTGCCGAGATGCTTGCACGCTTTGTTGACGGAGCGGCATGCAGAACAGCGAGTGGAAAGTCGACGTGTTGATGCCGGGGAGTTGGCATGGCGCGACCTCGGTGCTTCTCTCCAATGGGAAACATCACGTCATTGTGGACACGGGAATGCCTCACGAGGCGCACTCGATTGTGAAGGCTCTGGAACTCCGCGGCTTGAAGCCCGCGGATATCAAGACAGTCATCAACTCTCACTTTCATATCGACCACGTGTCGAATAACAGGCTGTTTCCAGCCAGCGAAATTTTCGGCTCCCAGGAGTCCTATGACTGGTGCCGGGCAGCCTACTCCGATCTTCTGGACCAGCAGAACTGGGAGACGCTCATTCTGAAATACTATCCTGAGACCTTCGACTACGAGCAAGCAGAGGAAATGATGGGAAAACTCAGGAAATTCGCGCTGCGCTGGTGGGATCCCAAACGACTTGGTGACCCTTCGCAGTTCCGGTGGATCGAGAGACACCCCCTGCCGCATAACCTTGAGAGCCTGATTACTGCCGGACACGTTCCCGGGCATGCTTCAATCATTGTCCACGGCGACAGCCGGCGCGCGGTGATCGCGGGGGACGCTTTGCTCAGCCGTACCCACGATGAAAAAGTCCTGACGATGATTCCCCACCACCGAAAACAGTACCAAGCAGATCGGGAGCGCATTCTTGCCATGCAGGCCCGAATCCTGCCTGGGCATGATTTGGAGTTTTCAACTCCCTCCTCGAAAGAGTGACCTTCGTCCCTAGCTGTCGTTCGAAGCGCACTTGGGCTTCGGGTCCCTATGAAAGGTGATGGATTCGGCTTGAGGGGGGCATTACCTTAATACTCTTGACGGCAAGATTAGTTAATGTGTTAATCTCCTCCATTGACTCGGCTCAGTGCGTGGGAGGCGCGGCGCACGATTGAACAAGTGCCGGCTGCTTTTCGAACCTCAGCGAGGATTCTTTGAATCAAGGTCACGAGCTTCGCACCGTTCTCATCATCGAGGATGAACCATCCATCCGTAACGTCCTCTGCGTGCTGTTGGCAGGACTGCGATGCGAAGGCGACATTGTCCCCAACGCTCGCGAGGCGCTGGCCATGGTAGAAAAGCGGAGCTTTGACGCGGTTCTTCTGGACCTGCGCTGCTCCGAGATGAACGCCACAGAGACGGTCTCCGCCCTCAAGAACCTTCGGCCGAGTTTGGTAGGCAAGGTCTTGGTGATTACCGGTGACGTCTCCGATCCTCAAACCATGGAGCTGATCAAGAAGAATCATTGGCCTTTCATCCCCCGGCACCGGGTGATGCAGGAACTCTGGGAGCGGCTCCGTTCCCTCCTGGGATTCTCGCCACCACCTCCCGATTCATCCTCCCGTCAATCGCCCTCGGCACGTCCGCCTGCAGGTTTTCCGTTCTGAGGCGTACGCCCTCGTGGTTGCCCAGGGCGGAACAGATGCCTTCCCTACCCCACCTGCGCTCGTAGGGGCGACCCTTGTGGTTGCCCAGGGCGGCCACAAGGGCCGCCCCTACATCACGTTTAGAAGTGATTTGTGTGAAGATAGTCCGTCAGCCCCTCGAGCCAGAGCCGGGGCAATGAGAATCCGGCCGCTTTGAGTGCGGCCATTTCCATTACCGCATATTTCAGTCTGGGAGCACGGCGCCCCAACTGCGCCGCAGGGACGCCAACCACCTTGTTGGAATCCAGCCCGGCCAACTCGACGGCGCGCCGGGCGAGTTCGAAGCGTGTGCAGGTTCCCTGGTTCGCGAGGTGATAGAGGCCATAGCGGCGCGCCTCAACGACCTCCATGATCTTGTAGCCGGCATCGATCGTGTATGTAGCACAACCCATCTGGTCGGAGGCCACCCTGTAATCTTCCCCGGCTGCGATTTTGCGCAGGCCTTTCTCGATGAAATTAGTCTTCCCGGGCCCGAACAGGACCGGAACACGAAAGATCCAGTGCTGCG
>Ga0326728_10004979_pt1 | contig 38339 bp, 32 predicted proteins | sample MB3enrmetagenome_FD_207602 | JGI IMG/M metagenome (GOLD analysis project Ga0326728, IMG submission 207602) | Lab enriched peat soil microbial communities from McLean, Ithaca, NY, United States - MB31MN | ecosystem: Environmental > Terrestrial > Soil > Wetlands > Peat | place: USA: New York... | reverse complement strand
CAATGGGCCCCTAACCCTTGACCGGAATTGAGTCGCGAGCGCTCCCTCAGGGACTCAGGCTCGCCGCATACGACGTTTCCATCATCAAGGGAACGCCCTGCCATCGCTCAATCGCGATTCTTGGGTGTGTTAGCCCTCTGGCAGAAAGGCGGTTTTTCGAGTACACTTGTCAGGAAATTCGAAGGTTGAAGGGTCCAGCCACATGCTCTTCAACTGCCGCGTCGCGGAGAGGTGGCCGAGTGGCTTAAGGCGGCGGTTTGCTAAACCGTTGTACGGTCAAAAGCTGTACCCAGGGTTCGAATCCCTGCCTCTCCGCCAGACTCTTCGTGGTTTGAGCCTCAAAGCAAGTTCCCACTCACCGGTTTTCGCCTATAGTTTTATGCTCCTCCCGCATTCGGCAGATTGATAGATGGCTTCGACAACTTCGAGGGCTTTCAGCCCATCCCGCCCGCTGATAGCCGGCGGCTGGCCAGAACGAATTGACTCCACGAAGTCGGCGAGGAAGTGGTGGCCCATGAGGCCCGCGTAGCCGCTCGGCTGGGGGAGGTCGAAATCCAGGTTCTGGCGAGAGGCCTGGGAATACTCGCCGGTGTCGCTGCACACGAACAGGCGCTCCTTCGCGCCCTCGAAGATTGGGCTCCAGGAAAGCACGCCCGTCGTGCCTCGCAGCGCCAGGTAGAGATCGCGTCCGAAAGGATACGACGCCGGTACCGTGTAGCTGATGTCGAGCGCCAGAACGGTGCCGCGCGTAAAGGTCAAAAGGGCGAAAGAGTTATCCTCTATGTCATATTGCGGATTCACACGTACAGTTTTTCCTATTACCTCATCTACGTCATCCGCCAGCAGCCACCGATAGAGGTCGATCCAGTGGACGCCGAGATTGAACATGGGGCCGCCGCCGCTCCGGGCTTTTTCGAGCATCCACCCCGCGTGGGCCTCCGTGTAGCGGGAGAGGCGGCCGGCGGCGCAGCGGCCTTCGCAACCCACGATGCGCCCCGTTACGCCCTCCTCGATCAGCTTTTTCATTTGCCGGGCGACCGGATGGTAACGCCACACGTAAGGCGTCGAAAGGACTACGCCGGCTTGCTCCGCGGCGGCGATCATTCGGCGCACCCCCTCGGCGCTCGCCGCCATGGGCTTTTCCACCAGCACGTGCACACCGTGCTGGGCGCAGGTCACGGCAGCGTCGGGGCAATCCGCATGGGGAAGAAATATCACTGCCAGGTCCAACCGTTCGCCTTCGAGCAAATTGCGCCAATCGGCGTAACCCCGCACGGGGAAGTCTTTAGTGAAACCCTCGAGCACAGAGGGGTTGGAGTCGGCGGCGGCGATCACAGTGGCCCCTGGGGTTGCCTGAAACAGCGGCATGTAGCTGCGCGGATGCAAGTGGCTGAGGCCTAGGAATCCCACGGAAAGGTGTTGGGTCACTAGAATTTCCCGTCCCGGCTTTCAAAATGTGTGGGCTTATTGAACATGGGCCCCCCGGACATAATCCAGTGTGCCGTCCACTCAATCATCTGCTCAACTGTTACGGCATGAGCGCCAAACATGCGCTGGCAACGACTGGCATCACTGAGCAGGGCGGTCGCGGCTTCCTGGCCTTCCAGGACCGGCGCTTTGCCGAAGATTTCGCCGAAGCGATGGGCCAGCGCGCGAATCGAGAGCGTCTCAAGTCCCGTCAAGTTCAAGATGAAAGGGGGCGATTGGCCTTGGAGGAGGCTGCGCAACGCCACGGAATTGGCATCGCCCTGCCAGATCACGTTGACGGCTCCCATGGTGACGTCAACGGCGTGGCCTTCAAAAACCTTGCTGCCGATATCGAGCAGGACGCCGTAGCGAAGATCAATGGCGTAGTTCAACCGGAGCAGGACGACCGGAATTTCGTGGCGGCGGGAAAAGTGCTCGAAGATGCGTTCGCGCGCCAGGACCGACTGCGCGTACTCACCGAGAGGTGCGGGAGGTGTTTCCTCCGTGGCCCCGCCGGAATCCACGGGCACGAGCGGATAAACATTGCCGCTCGAGAAAGCTACGATGCGCGAATGGCGAAAGCGCTCGGCAACGAGCGCCGGCAGATAGGCGTTCATCGCCCAGGGCAGGCTCTCCGCGCCGGTCGACCCGAATTTGCGCCCCGCCAAGAAGATGACATTACGGGCATCGGGCAAGGCCGCAAGGGCTCCCGAATCCAGCAGGTCGGTGCGAAGGGCCTTTACCCCGATATCCTGAAGTGAGCGCCCCGTCGACGGTGTGGAGAATCGGGAAACGCCAATGATTTCCCTGGGCACGCCGGCAGCTCGGGAAGCGCGCGCCGCCCGCCGCGCCAGGCTGGGACCCATCTTGCCCGCCACGCCGATAATGATCAAATCGCCTTCCAGATCACGAAAGAAGGCTACATCCTCGTCACTCGGCGTGGAGAGTCGATCCTCAAGTTCGGCTTCGGATTGAATCATGTCTGACATGGTTTGAAATCTATGGCCGGTGCATCGACAAGTCAAGTTGCACTTTCGAGTCGTCCGGTCATCGAATTATCGGGCCGTCGGAACATCGGGTCATCGGGCCATTTTCGATTGCCGATTTACGATTTTCGATTGGACCAACCCCAAATCGGTAACCTCGTTCGTCATTCATCACTCGTCACTATTCACTGTTCATTACCTTGTCGGACCTCGGACGCTGGACTCCGGACCCTGTTTTCTGTCACTCGCTACTCATCACTCGTCACTGCTCTGGGGAGTAGCTACTAGTTTTCACTAACATCCTTTCTTTTCATCAATATCGTTTCAGAACGAATACGGGCTTATTCTTGTAGCGTTGAATTCGTGCTCTTTGCTCTAGCCAGCCCGGTTGATTGTGGCCCGTTATCACGTAATCTCTGCATTTTTGGCCAGTAAGCTCACTAAAATTATTGTCAACGATCCCGCAATTAAGGCATTTTCGTGTAAAAAGGCGTCTTCTAAGCCTGACATTTTGTCATGTTGCCTGTGTTTTCATACATATATCCGGTTCGTCCTTCATTTTTTAAAATCTCTCAGGCTCAGCCCAACTTTGGGCCTACGGCCGTCTACCATCCGCCTCCTGCTACCTAGGATCAGGCAGCTAGCCATGGTGCGCCATTTCACCCTGATAACACCTTCCACTCAATGGCCCAGCACGAACCATTCCATTATCGCTAATGATAATTGACCAATAGGTAAAATATTTGTGCAGCAGCGACCAAATGTCCCAATTCGGACCCTCCGTCACGGGAGAGGGTAGGGAATACCGTTCCTTCTCCCTTGGGGAGAAGGTGGCCGAGGAACGAGGTCGGATGAGGGGTCTCGTATTCGAAAAATATTTGATAAAAAATAAGCATTTACGATATTGCATTGCAGAGTAGCATATGAGCCCTGATCAGATCGGGACGACATCAAAATTCCGTTTGATCCGTCGTGCTGATGCCGCCCCTACGGGGCTGGCGAAATTCGTATGGCATCGGCATCCCACGGCTGGCGCCGTGGGCGAGATGACATTGCCTGTTACGCGGGCTTGAACGAAAGCCTACTGTAGAACCACCACTGAATACACGTCAAGCGAAGGCAAAGTAACTTCCAGGGTTGAACCCTTCCATTCCTGTTTCTCGATTGCAGGATGTCCCGCGTCCGGAGAGAGCAATGTCGGCTTCATTCCAACGAATCTTCCTAGATCCTTCCCCAGGACCAATCTCAATTTCAATCCGCTGGCAGGGTTTGGATCGTAATTCAGCAGGTGCACGGCAAGCCCTTTGCCGCCCTGCACGGAAGTCAGGTTGCCCAAAACATGACCGGTCGTTTCAATCTCAACATGAGTTGCGGCGGGCGTGAGAGACCGGATCTCGGCTCGAACGCGCGCTTGCGCCGTTTCTCCCGAACTGTTTTCGGCCGCGGGAGAATAAATCTCCCCACTCAGGCCTTCCGTTTCGGACCTTTCGGTAAACATGTAAACCTTTCCCCCGGCAGTTTGATAGTCCTGAATCATCGCCTTTTGCTCGGCGGACAGGGATGCCAAGGAAGGAACCAGCACGCCTTGATAGGCAGCGAGGTCTTTACTGTTGACGCGGCCCGCCAGTTTGAGGTCGTACAAGAAGCTGTTCCGGGCGAGGAAATCAAGGCGTGGGATGCTGTCATTCCAAGCGAAACCCGTTTTAAAAACGTCCGGCAGGAGGATGATGTAAGGTGCGACGTTCACAGCGTCAGCATAAAGGGGTTGGTGATCGGCAAGAAACTTGTTGTACTGACTGATCGCCGCCCAGGCGTCAACGGCGGCAGGGTCGCGGGTAACCAAGGCTTTGTCGAATGGGCCTTCCATATCCCAGTTGTAGGCGGCCCCGAACCCAGCGCCTTCGGCGATCCCCAAGCGTTGGGAACGTGCCTTGAGAAAAGTACTGGCCCTGTCCCCTTGGTGAAAGATCGAGTATTCCGTGAGCAAAGGTTTCCACGGAGAGTTCAGACCCTTGACGTACCGATCCCGGCGGAGGTTGGACACGACCCAATCTCCGTTCCAAACTCCCGGTTCAACCCAACTCTCGTCGTAAATGAAATCCATATATTGATTCAAGATGGCTCGCGGCGGGTATAGCCCAAAGTTGGTGAATAAAGGAATGTTGGACTTCTTCTCCTGGCGGGCAAAATCGCGTATCTTGGCGAAAAAAGTTGTGACGCTTTCGTTGCTGCTCCATTGCGGGCTGGCAGTATTGTCGAAGAATATCGCGTCCAATCCATCGTCAATGATTCCTCCCACGCGCCGCTTTTGGTATTCAACCCAGCCGGGATTATCCAGGTCAGCCAAAAAGCGCAAAGGGTCGCGGCCGCCCGAATACCGGTACGGGATACCTTGGTTATCAAATTGAAGCCACTTGACCGATTGTGGAACATCCTTGAACAGGCTTTCCCAGAAGATGCTTTGCGCGCACATGTAGGCCGCCACTTTGATTCCGCGCGCGTGCAGTTTCTGAGTTATTTCCCTGACGGCGGCCCGCTGCTCTGCTTCATCTTCCCAGGAAAACCCCACACTGTAAGTGACCCACACAAAGTTGATATTCGCCTGGGCCAGGAGGTCGACCATCTGATCGCCGTACTTTCCATAAAGGTTCGCCAATACTTCTTGCTCTTCGGCGGTGAAGCGTTGCCCCCAAGCTGAGCGCCGCGTCTTCTGGATTTCGATGGGGCCACCATCGAAACGCGTGAAACGCACTGTCCCGGGTTGGAGCCACGCCGGCAGCTCAGCTTGTCCTGCGGCATTACTGCTCGCTACCGGAGACAATCCGTCAACTTCCGGGGCGGTTGTATTAGCGGACGGGACGACAGCGCGGGAATGGCCGGCGAGCGTTTCTCCGCCACTCCCTGATCCCCGAACAACCCTCGCATCGGGCATGACTAATAAAGGGATGAAAGCAATCCCAACAAAAATCGCGCCGCGGTTCAGCGACATTACACACCTCCTGGCTGGAATGGACACTTCTCTTGCGTGGACGTTTCGGCGAGGTTCTTCGAACGGAGGCGCGCTAACGCACCTTCTGGATGCGTAGTTGAACAGAAACGGGGCTTCGCATCAAGGGGAATTATTCACGGTGCACCGGCGCCGCAACCAAAATGTAGGGGCGAACAGCGTTCGCCCGTGGCCGAGCGCTGCTCGGCCCTTCGGAGTGCGCGAAAGCGCTCTAAGGTTTCCAAGAGCGGCCGGGGTAGTCGTACCGGGTATGATTTAGTTGCAGTCCTGGGTTCACTTCCTCAAGCGCCGAGGAAGTGGGGAACACGAAAAAGTTCGGGGTCCGTCGAGTCATTTGGTACGGAGCACCCCGGCGCGAGAATGAAGCGTTTGCCCGCTTCTTTCCGGGCACTCTCATACTGCGAACGCAAGGTCTCAGATGAAAGTGTCCGGAAGCGCACCTCGTCCAGCCCCCCCAGCAACACGCCGCTGTACTGTTTGCGCACGCTGCTGATAGGCACGCGCGTTCCCTGCACGGAATAGTTGATCACGCTGGCCGCCCACCCCTTGAAAAACCGGTCGAGGTAGACTCGGTCGCCGTGGAGATGCAGGGTGTTCAGAGGAGCCTGCGCCGTTGCCTCGAGGACCAGCCGGTCAAACGGCTCGCTGAATTTCGCGTAGTCGTCCTGCGAAAGGATGCCGTCCTGGGCGTTGGCGATGGCGAGGAATATGCCGCTGGCTCCCGCCGCGATTGCCCGCCGCGCATGGTTAGCTTCAGACTTCGTAATCAGCTCCAGCGCATCGAGCAGGCGCTGGGGGTTCTCCTCTTTCAGCCGCATGACCTCCTGCGTGGAGCTCAGGTTCTCGGCAACCTTCCAAGGATTGAAGATGGTTTCTATAAAGTAGGCCTGACCGCCGAGGCTTTGACCGATAGAGTTGAGCGCTTGGATTTGGGCAGGGAAAGGGTCGGCCTCTTCCCGGAGGTCGTACCACGGGCCTTTTGGCTGGGGATAAGGAAAGTCGCTCATCACTTTGACGAGGTCGGTCTTGAACTTGGCATGGAAGTCCAGAGTTGCTTGGACAAAGCGCTCAGGGGGCTCTTTCTGAAGGCCGAAATGGTGCCAGAAACTGAAGGGGGTGCGATCAACTTCCCGGCCTTCGAGGGCGCAGTCAACACGCTCGCGGCTGGACATGCGCGTCTCAGCCGGGAGGTTTATTCTCGCCATTAGAGAACCGGCAGCAACTGAAAAGAAAGATCTTCTGCTGAACTGCATAGTAGCTCCTGGACATAGATTCTGGCGAAAGACTGAAGAAACGGCTGAATGAAGTGTGAACCACTGGTAAGTCTGAATTCATAATCAGGGTGAGTATATTCGAGATGCTCTGGCGGGAACAATGGCTTTTGACACCCTCGCTGGCCTCTTCGCCGGTGTTGACATGGTGATTGGCGTGTGGGAAAATCCAACGCTTTAAGGCAGGAAGCAAGGACTCACAGATCACCACCTGAGGCCAATGGCCGACGAAAAAAAGGAGCCGCCCAAGGCGGCCGACGGGGCGGGAACGCAAAAGCCCGCGGCGGAAGGCGGCGGGGCAAGCTCACCCATCAAGCCAGACTCTGGCGTACCCTCCAAGGTGCCCGCAACCGCGGGGGCGGGTGGTGGTACGCCCGGCGCGCCCGCCAAGCCTCCGGCCGCTGCGCCGCCCAAGCCTCCGGCGGCGGCCCCGCCCAAGCCGGCTGCCCCACCCAAAGCGCCTGTCAAACCTGACCCTTGGACAAATCCGCTGCTGGATGAACTCCACAAGAGATTCCCGGGGGCGATCAGCGAGGCGGTGATTTTCCGCAATATGCCCTCCTTGAATGTGGCGAAGGAACACTTGGTGGCCGTTTGCCAATTCCTGAAGGGCCCGGAAGGTGGCGCTTACACCTTGCTGACGGATGAAACTGCGGCGGATTATCCCAAGCGGGAAAAACGCTTCGACATTGTGTATCACTTGTACTCCTTTGAGAAAAACAATCGCTTGCGTTTGCGGGTGCAAGTGGGCGCCGGAGAAAAGGTACCGTCGGTTACGGGCGTCTGGCCCACGGCCAATTGGCTGGAGCGCGAGGTTTACGACATGTTCGGTGTGGTTTACGAAGGCCATCCGGACCTCAAGCGGATTCTGATGCCCGATGGATGGGTCGGACACCCGCTGCGCAAGGATTACGACATCCTGAAGCAAGACGAGGATTGGGTAAAAACCAACCTGGGGATCGGGAGCGCACAGTAAAAGAGCAGTGATGAGTGATGAGTGACGAGTGACAGGCAAGAAAGCAGTAAAAGTAGTGACGAGTGACAAGCGAAAAACCAGACCAAGGAACTGAGAGCGCACTGTAACTCATGCCGGAAGACACTTTTCTCGACGCCAACGAGCTGGTCCTAAACATGGGGCCGCAGCATCCGGCCACGCACGGGGTTTTGCGCGTCAAGCTGAAGCTAGACGGCGAGCGCGTGCTGGGGACGGAATGCATTATCGGGTATCTCCACCGCGGGGTCGAAAAGATAGCCGAGAACCGCACTTACGCACAGTTCACTCCCTACGTCGACCGTATGGATTACTGTGCAGCCGTGACCAACGGCATGGGATACGTCGAGGCCGTCGAGAAGCTTCTGGGGGTGGAAATCCCTCCACGCGCGCAGTACACGCGGATGATTTTGGCGGAATTGCAGCGCATCGCCAGCCACCTGATCTGGCTGGGGACGCACGCGTTGGACATCGGCGCCATGACGCCGGTTTTCTATACTTTTCGCGAGCGCGAAGAAGTCCTGAAGATCTTTGAGGAGTATTGCGGGGCGCGCCTCACCACGCACGCTTTCCGCATCGGAGGCCTGCAATACGACCTTTACGATGGGTTCGAAAGAGCTGTGGTGAAATTCTGCGATTACTTCTTGCCGAAGATCGATGAATACGAACAGCTCCTCACCAAGAACCGCATCTGGATCAATCGCACGCGAAACGTCGGGGTCATCTCGGGGGAAGACGCCATCGCCCTGGGGGTGACCGGCCCCGTGCTGCGTGGCTCCGGAGTAAAGTGGGATATTCGTAAAGCGCAGCCTTACGAAGCCTATGATAAGGTGGAATTCGATATACCTATCGGTGAGCGCGGCGACACCTACGACCGGTACATCGTGCGGATGGCGGAAATGCGCCAGTCCGTTCGAATCATCCGCCAATGCGTCGAGCGCCTCGCGCCCGGGCCGATTTTCGGAAAAGTGGGAAAGGTCATCAAGCCGCCGGCGGGCGAAGTTTACCATTCCATCGAGGCCCCAAAAGGCGAGCTTGGCTATTACGTGGTCAGCGATGGGACGGTCAATCCCTACCGCGTGCGCGTGCGGCCGCCGTCGCTTCTTAACTTGCAGGCATTGGATAAGATGGCGCACGGCCATCTGGTGGCTGATGTGGTGGCGATCATCGGTACGATTGACATTGTGCTGGGAGAAGTGGATCGGTAAAAAAGCAAAGGATAAAGGGTAAAGGATAAAGGGTAAAGGGTAAAGGGTACGACATCGGCTCGTGTTTCAGCCTTTAACCTTTACCCTTTAAACTTCTTTAACATGTCAGAGAACTTCTTCGCTTCGCACCCGCTAACGCTCGCCTTTATCAAGATTCTCATTATTTTTACGGTCGTCTCGGGGATTGTTGCCTACTTGGTTTACATGGAGCGAAAGGTTCTGGCCTTCATGCAGGCGCGATTGGGACCCATGCGCGTGGGACCCTGGGGGTTACTGCAACCGGTGGCGGATGGATTAAAACTGTTGCTCAAAGAGGACATAATTCCGGCGGGTGCGGACGAGTGGATTTTCCTGCTGGCGCCCGCGGTTAGTATATTTGCCGCCTTCACGGTTTTTGCTGCCATCCCCTTCGCGGGCAATTTTTATGTGACCGACATCAACATCGGCCTCCTCTTTATCCTGGCGATTTCCTCCCTCGGTATCTACGGGATAATTTTGGGAGGCTGGTCGTCCAACAGCCATTATCCCTTGTTGGGAGCGCTGCGCTCTTCTGCGCAACTGGTGAGTTACGAGGTTGCGGCGGGAATGGCGCTGGTGGGTGTGCTGCTGTTTTCCAATTCCCTCAGTATGGTTGACATTGTCAATCGCCAATCGAGCATGGGCGTTTGGAACGTGTTCTTGCAGCCGGTCGCCTTCTTGATTTATGTCATTGCCGCAGTGGCGGAGACCAATCGCAACCCCTTTGACCTGCCCGAGGCCGAATCGGAACTGACTGCCGGTTTCCATACGGAATATAGCGGCTTTCGTTTCGCCCTCTATTTCATGGCGGAATACACCAACATGGTGGTGGTGTCGTGCATCGCCGTGACGCTCTTCCTGGGAGGGTGGTTGCGGCCCTTTGCCAGTTATCAGACGCTCGATTTCCTCAAGTTCGCGCCTATTCTTGCTACCCTGGGATCGGGAGTGTTCGTACTTTGGTTGTGGCTAAAGGGCTCCGTGAAGCTGGACCGTTTTTTTTTCATTGCCCTGGCCGCATGTTTCGTGTTGCTGGCGATTCTGCTGGCTTATCCGCCGGTGCTCAATGCCATTCAGGGTGTTTTCTGGTTCAGCGTCAAAGTGCTGGCCTTCCTTTACGCCTTCATCTGGTATCGTGCAACTTTTCCGCGTTATCGCTATGACCAATTGATGAATGTTGGGTGGCGCTTCCTGATTCCGCTGGCTCTTACGAATCTCGTGGTGACTGCCGTGGTCATTTGGTGGAAGGGGCCGCACCTGTGGCCGTTGCTGGCGATCGATGTGGTTTGTACGGTGGTGGTGGCTTATTTGTTAACCTTGCGCCCTTCCGCGACACGCGTAGCGTCCGAGAGGTGAGGAAATAAAATACGGCGCCCGGCTTTAGTCCGGCCACTGCCGCTCAAAAGGGCAGGGTTACAACAGCGCACTCCGCCCTGAAGGGCGGTGCTACACCAACCGAGAGGCAAGGATGGACTGGAAGGATTTTCTCCGGCGGATATTCCTGATTGATCTGATCAAAGGCTTGCGGCTGACGTTTTCCTATCAGCGTCCGGACGCCACCTACACGGAACAGTATCCCTTGGAGCGGCCGCCGGTGGCGGAGGGCTACCGGGGAGCGCCGCGCTTGAACAATCATCCCGAATCGGGCGAGACGCTGTGCATCGCCTGTAACCTGTGCTCGATTGCCTGTCCGGAGAACCTGATTGTGGTGGGCTGGGCGCGCACGGAAGACCGTAAGAAACGGCTGACCACCTTCACCTACGATCTTTCGCGCTGCATGTTCTGCGGATTGTGCGAGGACGCCTGCCCGGTGGACGCGCTGGAGTTGACGCAGGATTTCGAGATCGCCCACTATTCGCGCGAGGGGATGATCTGGGACCGGCAAGCGCTGGAGGAAGGACCGCAGCCCGCGCGCTATACCCGCTAAAGGGTAAACGCGAAAGGCTAAAGGGTAAAGGGTAAAGGGTGAAGGGTGAAGGGTGGAGCATGATGGCTAAAGGGTCAGGAAAAGAGCTCACGACGCTTTTGTTTAACCTTTATCCTTTACCCTTTAACCTTCTTGGTTAACTATGCTGGAACTTATAACATTCCTCAGTCTCTCCGTGCTGGCGCTGGTGTCGGCGGTATTTGTGATCACGCGCCGCAATGCCGTGCACAGCGCGATTTGGTTGGTGATAACGCTCTTTGCCGTGGGTGGAATTTTTCTGCTGCAACATGCCGAATTCCTTTTCGCGGTGCAAATCATTCTGTACGTCGGCGGCATCACGGTCCTGTTCCTCTTTGTGGTGATGCTGGTAGATATCGACGTGACACTAAAACAGGCGCGCTTCGCGCGGCAATGGCAATTGGCTTTGGTGACGGCCATTCTGGTGCTTGCGCAAGTCGGTTATGCGCTGTACAACCACGGGCAGGGCCTCAACCTTCCTGCCCGCCCGATGGTGAACGCGCCCACTCAAAACACCCAGGCGATAGGCATGGCTCTCTATCAGAATTATATGTTGCAGGTGGAGATCGCCTCGGTGTTGTTGCTGGTGGCGATGGTGGGCGCCGTGATCATGGCCAAAAGGAAACTGGAATGATCCCCACGGAATATTACATCTTTCTCGGCAGCGGATTGTTCACGATCGGCGTCATCGGAGTGCTGACTCGGCGGAATGTGCTGATCATCCTGATGTCTATTGAGCTGATCTTGAACGCCGTTAACATCAACTTGGTGGCGCTGTCGCAATATTTCAAGTCGGTGGATGGCCAAGTCTTTGCGATTTTCGTGATCACCGATGCGGCCGCCGAGGCGGCGGTGGGACTGGGCTTGATTATCGCCCTCTTCCGCAACAAAGAAACAGTGAATGCGGATGAGATCGATCTTTTGAAATGGTGAGCACGAAAGGTTAAAGGGTAAAGGTTAAAGGGTAAAGGCTAAAGGCTGAACCCTGAAGCGTAATGGCTCGAATTGAATGATTGAGCATAACCGGCGTGACATCTGAAAACGCGCGTTTCAATATTCCCTGCGGGCGATCAAGCTCTACCATGCGTTGCAGGAAGCTAAGGACGGCGCGGCGTGGGTTATCGGGAAGCAGTTCTTGCGGGCTGCCACATCGATTGGAGCAAATGTCGAGGAAGCACAAACTGGGGAAACACGAGCGGACTTCGTCCACAAGTATGGAATCGCTCAGAAGGAAGCCAGGGAAACCATTTACTGGCTCGGGCTGCTGGCGGAGGGCGCAATCGTACCTAAGCGACGCCTGACGCCGTTGATGAAGGAAACTGAAGAGATTTACGCTGTGATTACAGCAATCATACGGAGCGCTAAAAACAGATCAAAGAACTAAGGGTTAATGGTAAAGGCCAAAGGATATCGGGTGGAGAGTTGAGGAAAATGGACGGCCACGAGGTGCCAAGCGGTTTTCTTAACCTTTAGCCTTTACCCTTTAACCCTTAACCTTATTATGGCTATGCTTGACTACATCTGGTTAATTCCGATCCTCCCGCTAGCCGGAGCGGCCATCCAACTTCTGTTTGGCCGCCGGCTTTCGAACCGGGCGGTCTCCGCGGTTTCGGTGGGGCTGCCGGGCCTCTCCTTCCTCTGGGCGCTGGGGTGCTTTGGGCAATTCTTGGGCCTTCCGGAGTCCTACCACCACGTTTTCCTGCGGCCCCTGTACACCTGGTTGCCCGCCGGGGCATTCCATTTGTCAAACGGGTCTTTGGGAAACCTCAACGTCAACGTGGCAATGCAAGTCGATCCGCTCTCTTGCGTCATGATGCTGGTGGTGACCGGTGTGGGCTTTCTCATTCACGTTTATTCCATCGGATACATGGCGCATGAAGGTGGATACTACCGTTTCTTCGGCTACCTCAACCTGTTCATGTTTTCCATGCTGGTCCTGGTGCTGGCGGACAACTACCTGATGATGTTTGTGGGTTGGGAGGGAGTGGGCCTCTGCTCTTATCTGCTCATTGGATTTTACTTCCTGCGCAAGTCGGCTGCGGATGCCGGTAAAAAGGCTTTCATCGTCAATCGCATTGGTGACGCCGCGTTCCTGCTGGGTGTGATGCTCATGGTGGTGACCTTTGGGACGCTGGATTTTCAGCACATTACCGACGTCGTCCGTAACCCGCACCTCCACGTGGGCGGCGGAGTTATCACGACCATTTGTATTTTGCTCTTTATCGGCGCTACAGGAAAATCCGCGCAGATTCCTCTCTACGTCTGGCTGCCCGACGCCATGGAAGGCCCCACACCCGTCAGCGCCTTGATTCATGCGGCGACCATGGTGACCGCCGGCGTGTACATGGTGGCGCGTTCGAATGCGCTTTACGCACTCTCCCCCACGGCGTTGGCGCTGGTGGCGGGAATCGGCGCGGCGACGGCCATCTGGGCGGCATCGATCGGTCTGGTGCAGAACGACATCAAGCGCGTGCTGGCCTACTCGACGATCAGCCAGTTGGGTTACATGTTCCTGGCGTGCGGCGTCGGCGCGTTCGGAGCCGGTATCTTTCATCTGATGACGCACGCTTTCTTCAAAGCTCTATTGTTTCTTGCTTCCGGGAGTGTCATCCACGCGCTTTCCGGCGAGCAGGACATGCGCAATATGGGCGCACTCAAGACCAAGATTCCGACTACTTATTGGACAATGGCGGTGGGCGCCCTGGCGATCTCCGGAATTCCGCCGTTGGCGGGTTTCGTCAGCAAGGATGAGATTCTGTGGCAATCCTTCGCCGGACCTTATGGACACACGCTGCTCTGGGCAATCGGGTGGATTACCGCCGGCCTTACCGCGTTTTATATGTTCCGTCTGATCTTCATGACGTTTTGGGGAGAGTCGCACGTTCCGCACGAGGTTGAACATCACATTCATGAATCGCCACGCACCATGTTGAATCCGCTGATCATTCTGGCAATTCTCTCCATCATCGGGGGCTTTATCGGCTGGCCGAACTCCTTGGGCGGCGGAGACTGGTTCGGGAAATTCCTAGACCCGGTATTTGAAGGCAATCCCGCAGTGCCACCGCATGAGTACGGACCGAGCTGGGAGTATTTCCTCATGGGACTCTCGGTGGCCACGGCGATTGCCGGCATCATGGTAGCTTACCGGATGTACGTTCAACAGCGGGGGCTCGCGGATCGCGTAGCTTCCGCGGCTTCAGGTATGTACCGGATTTTGCTTCATAAGTACTACATCGACGAAATCTACGACGCCCTTTTTGTTAACCGAACCAAAGATCTGGGCAGCGGTCTGGCGGCATTTGACCTGGCGGTAGTGGATGGTGGCGTCAACGGCGTGGGCTGGACCACGCGCATGTCCGGGGAACTTTCGCGCTTGTGGGACACCTGGGTCATCGACGGCCTGGTGAATGTCATGGCGTTTGTGGTGAAGATCACGAGCTGGCCGGTGCGCGTCGTGCAGACCGGCTTGGTGCAGAATTATGCCTGGTTCATCACCATGGGCGTTCTGATCTTCATGGTCTATTACCTGGTTTCTTCTCGAGCGGTTTTCGCTTGGTTGTTTTAGAGGTGAACTGCTTTTCCGAGGTCAACGATGGCGTTCTTTCATGACCATATTCTGAGCATCATTTTGTTTATCCCGCTGGTGGGGATGATTCCGCTTTTTTTCATTCCCGGGGAGAACAAGCAGGCGATTCGGTGGTGGGGGAACGTCGTACTGTTCGTGGACTTCCTCGCTTCGTTGCCCCTCGTCTTCTGGTTCTCGGGAGAGACCCCTGCACAGCAGTTCAAATTCATCGAGCTCCATAGTTGGATTCCTTCCATCGGCGCGCAGTACCATCTGGGCATTGATGGCATCAGCTTCCTCCTGATCATGCTGACCACGGTGCTGGGCTTTCTCGCCGTTCTCTCCTCTTGGACAAGCATCCAGGAGCGCGTGAAGGAATATTACGCGATGTTTCTTCTGCTCCAGGTGGGGATGCTCGGCGTTTTTATGTCGCTCGATTTCTTCCTCTTCTACGTTTTCTGGGAAGTCATGCTGGTTCCGATGTACTTCATCATTGGAGTTTGGGGTGGGCCGCGCAAGCTCTATGCCGCCATCAAGTTCTTTCTCTTTACCCTGGCTGGCTCTGTCCTGATGCTGCTCGGAATTCTGACGCTTTACCTCAACTATACACTGCCCGATGGAAGGCACACGTTCGACCTCATCGAACTGATGAAGCACACGAATTCCTGGCCGCTGCAAATGCAGCTTTGGGTCTTCATCGCCTTCGCCATCGGTTTCGCCATCAAGGTGCCGATGGTCCCTTTCCACACCTGGTTGCCGGACGCTCACGTCGAGGCGCCCACCGCAGGCTCGGTGATCCTGGCGGGCGTTTTGCTGAAGATGGGAACGTATGGTTTCATACGTTTCTCTTTGCCCCTCCTGCCGCAAGCCACCACCAATCCGAAGGTGGTTAAGGTTATGGTTTTGCTCTCGCTAATCGCCATCATTTACGGGGCGCTGGTCTCGCTCATGCAGAAGGATATGAAGAAGCTGATTGCCTATTCCTCCGTGAGCCACCTGGGATTTTGCACTCTGGGGATTTTCGCCTTGAACCCCCACGGCTTGCAGGGAAGTGTGATTCAGCAGATCAATCACGGCATTTCCACAGGGGCGCTCTTCTTGATCGTGGGGCTGATCTACGAGCGCCGCCACACGCGCGAGATCAAGGAACTGGGCGGGCTATCCAATGTTATGCCCGTCTACGCGACTCTCTTTATGATCGTGATGCTCTCCTCGATTGGCTTGCCGCTTCTCAACGGTTTTATTGGTGAGTTCACGATTCTGCAAGGCGCGTTCGAGGTGAATTGGCATTGGGCCGCGTGGGCCGTAACGGGGATCGTTCTGGGTGCTGCGTACATGCTTTGGCTTTACCAGCGGACGATGTTCGGACCCTGCGATAATCCCAAGAACCAGGTTTTGAAGGATTTGAGCTTTCGGGAAATCATGACGTTGGTTCCTTTGATTATCTGGGCGTTTTGGATCGGGATCTACCCCAGGCCCTTTTTTGAGGTATTGGATAAACCCGTCAATGCCATCGTCGAGCAGTTGAATCCCAATTTCTTCAAGGCGCCGCAAGCGGCGAAGACGGTGCCGGCTTTGCCTGCGCCCGCGCCCACCAGTCTTCGGGCCTCCGTCACCGCGGGAGGAGCGAGCCGTTAATGGGGAACGCTTTCTTTAATCCGTTGGATTATCAGGCCATCAAGCCCGAGATCCTTCTGACGATGTTCGGCCTGGCCGTCCTCCTGTTTGATTTCTTGCTGGATAAACGCGACAAGTATCTCAACGCTGTGCTGGCTCTGATCGGGCTAGGCTTTGCGCTTCTGCAACTCGGCATCTTCTGGTTCCGGCATTTCCGTTTCGGCCCACCTGCCTACTACGGATTTAACGGCACTTTTGCCTTCGACTCTTTTGCCATTGTCGCCAAATCGGTCATCGTGCTGGCCACCGCCATTGTTGTTCTCCTCTCGGTGAAATACCTGGAGATTGAGGAAGCGAATGTGGGCGAGTATTACGCCCTGCTGCTTTTCGCCGCCGTGGGGATGATGTTTATGGTGTCGGGCGCCGACCTGATCGTCCTCTTCATAGCCCTGGAAGTGATGGCCCTTTGCGAGTATGTGCTGACCGGATTCTTGAGGGGCAGCCGTAGGTCCAACGAAGCGGCGGTGAAATTCTTCCTGCTCGGCGCGTTTTCTTCCGGCTTGCTTCTCTATGGCATGTCGCTGCTTTACGGAATCGGCGGCTCGACAAAATTGAGCATGATCGCGGAACGCCTCCGGGACCGGCCAGCGACGGACCCGCTATCCTGGGTTGCTCTCATCACCTTACTGGCGGGAATGTACTTCAAGATTGCCGCGGTGCCCTTCCACCAGTGGACTCCTGATGCTTACGAAGGCGCGCCAACCTCCATTACCGCCTTTATCTCTGTGGCGCCGAAGGTCGCCTCCTTCGCGTTTATCATCCGGATTCTGTTCATGGGACTGTGGCCCCTGCGCGTGGAGTGGCAGGCCTTGACCGTCGGCGTCGCCATTGCCACCATGACGCTCGGCAATTTCGCGGCAATTAGCCAATCCAACATCAAAAGATTTTTCGGTTACTCGACGATCGCGCACGTTGGTTACCTCTTGCTAGGGCTGGTGGCAGCCGCGGATGGAAGCGGCGATGGGCTGCTCGCCATCGTTGTCTACCTGATCGTTTACGCTTTCATGAATCTCGGGGCCTTTGCCGTCATCATCATGATGCGGAGAAAGGATATTATCGGTGATGAAATCGATGACCTCTCCGGGCTGATGTCGCGTGCGCCAGCGTTGGCTCTCCTGATGCTCATTTTTCTGCTCTCTTTGGCCGGAATCCCCCCCACGGCGGGCTTTATCGGCAAATATTTTATCTTTCTTGCGTTGATTGAAACGGGGCATTATTATCTGGCGGTGCTCGGGGTTGTCTATTCCGTTGTGGCGCTATACTATTATTTCCGGATTGTGGTCGTCATGTTTATGAAGAGGCCAGTGGATGATGTCCCCTATGCCACCAGTTTTGGCGTGCGGGTGGCGTTGGGAGTGACGCTGGCGATGACTTTGCTGATCGGGATTTATCCTCAGCCCATGGTTGTCATTGCGCGCGAGGCCGTGCGGCCGTTCTTCTCATAAGGGGAGGGAATGTGCCCAAGACTCCGGGCAAGCGAATGAGTCTATGGGAACAAGTTGGGTATTACTCCAGTCTTGGCTTGATTATACCTGCCGGCGCGGTGGGCGGGTTCGGGCTGGGCTGGCTCCTGGATCGAAAGCTGCACACCTCACCGCTCTTTGCGTTAATTCTGTGCGTGGTGGGTGCGGCGGCAGGGATAATCGATATCCTGCGGATTCTAACCCGTGCAGAAAAACGAAATGACACAGACAAATCCAATGATGGAACTGGCGCAAGCTGAAGCGCGGCTGCCCCGCTGGATGCTTGCTTTGGCCGGTGCGGGGACGCTTGGCATCTTGCTGTCCACACATGTGCGTTTCGGAGCAGGGTTTGCGGTCGGTTCGGGACTTGCCATTCTGAATTATCTTTGGCTTCACCATATCGTCGAAGCCTTGGTGAACGCCGGAAGAGTGCGGCCGCCGAAAACCGCCCTCGCGAAGGTATTCGTCCGATATCCCTTGATGTTCGCGGGTGTCTATCTCTTCTACAAATCGGGTTGGCTGCCTTTCACAGCGATTCTGGCGGGATTCTTCGTGCCTGTGGGCGGGGTTCTGATTGAGGCGCTGATTCTCCTTCGCGAAAGTTGGAAGGAGTCCGTTTAAAAGGTTAAAGGATAAAGGATAAAGGGTGCGAATAAGGGTTAAAGCGTAAAACAAAGGTAGAGGGGCTTCTCATGCTTTTGTCTTTTACCCTTTACTCTTTAACCCTTAACCTTTCTTAAGACTATGGAACACGAGCTCTGGTTCACGGCGATCATGAACAAACTTCTGGGGGGCCCGGTCGCCGCGCTTCTTGCCTTCTTGGGCTTTCCCGCGGCCGATCCTGCCCACCCCATCCCCAACTATCTAGCGATGGAATTCCTGGTCGCTCTAATTATTCTGATCGGCGCGATTGTTCTCCGTCGCCGCCTGTCCGTCGAGAATCCTGGCACTTTTCAGCAATCGATGGAGACGGTGGTGGAGTTTGTTCGTGACATGAATGAGGAGATCATCGGCCATGGCTCTTCGCATTACCTCGCCATGATCGGCACCCTGGGAATCTTTATCGGCCTTTGCAACGTCCTGGGATTGATTCCGACCTTGCAGACACCTACCGGGCATATCGAAGTGACGCTGGGTTGCGCGGTCTCGGCATTTCTCTATTACAACTTTCAGGGAATCCGCCACAGCGGCATTTTGGGGTATCTAAAACATCTGTGCGGGCCGATCTGGTGGATGGCCATTTTGATGTTCCCCATTGAGGTTGTGGGGAATGTGGGCCGCCTGCTTTCCTTGAGCGTTCGTCTTTATGCCAACATGTTTGTGGGCGACATTTTGGAGGCAGTGTTCACGGGGCTGATTCCGATCGCAGCGCCGGCGGTGTTCATGGGTTTGCACCTCTTTGTTTCCGTTTTGCAGGCCTATATTTTCATGCTGCTACCCGCAATCTACATCAGCATGGCAGTTTCGGAAGAGCATTGATTACGGCGGCAAGCCCGCGGAGGGCCTGCCGAAAGTTTTTGTAAGGCCGCCAGTGTGAGTCTTGCCTGTACGAGGGGTGGCAGGAAACCACCTCCTGGCGGAATTCATTACTGCCTCGGTCTCCCTCCGGGGGCAGGGGCAAAAGGAGAGACAAGTGAAACGAAGCGTACTCATGTGGTTGACGGCGATTGCCGGCATGCTGCTTGCAACCCCAGCATTCGCGCAGGGCACGGGAGCGAGCGCCGCTGGCAGCGCGGTAAATTGGGTGGCGCTGACTTCCGGTTTCGCTATGGCAATTGCCTCAGCCGGCTGCGGCTATGCGCAAGGGAAAGCCGCATCGGCAGCTTGTGAGGGCCTGGCGCGAAATCCCGGAGCCCGGGCGGGAATTCAGTTTGCGTTGATCCTGGCCCTGGTCTTGATTGAATCGATGGCGCTTTACACTTTCGCCATCATCTTCATCAAAGTCATCTAGTCGAAATCTGCGCCAGCTCGGACAAGGGGGAGGCTTCTGCCTCCCCTTTGCATTTTCGTTCACTTGAGCAGCGGCATGGTGGCCAGGGTGCTGAGGCCCATGAAACCGTTTGGCGCAAGGCCAAGATAGAAGATGCCCAGGATGCTGACGGCCAGGGCGGCGCGCACCGGCCAAGGCAAGACGACCGCGGCAGTCTCCATTTCCCCTTCGCGCATATACATCGCGACAATGATCTTAAAATAGTAATAAACCGAAACCACGCTGTTCAACAGAGCCAGAATGGTGAGGCCGATCAAGTGCGAGTGGATGGCTGCCCGAAAAAGGTAGAACTTCCCCAGGAAGCCCGCGGTGGTGGGAAATCCTGCGAGCGACAGGAAAAACACGGTAAGGCATGCGGCCACGCCAGGCCGTTGATAGGCCAGCCCTTTGTAGTCATCAATCTGGACAAGCCGCTCGCCCCCGCCGGCTAAATACGCAATCAAAAGAAAAGCCCCAACATTCATCAGCGCATACGCCACCAGGTAATACATGACGCCGGATATTCCGCGTGAGCCCCCCGCGGTTACTCCCACCAGCACATATCCGGCGTGGGCGATGGATGAGTAAGCGAGCAGCCGTTTGACGTTGTTCTGCCACAGCGCCCCGAGGTTGCCCACGCACATGGTGAGGACAGCGGAGATCCACAGAATCCAAAAGCTGATGGCGCTGGCCGAATAGAAGCTGCCCAGGAATACCCGGAGAAGAACGGCGAAGGCCGCGGCCTTCGGGCCCACGGAAAGGAATGCCGTGACCGGCGCCGGCGCGCCCTGATACACGTCGGGCGCCCAGATTTGGAATGGCGCGGCGGAGACTTTGAAGGCCAAGCCGACAAATAACAAGAGCAAGGCTATTTCCGCGAACGTTGTCCATTGGGAGGGTTTGCCGAGCCGCGCGCTTGCTTCCAGGAGGTTGGTAGTTCCCGTTAGACCATAGACGAAAGCGATTCCATAGAGCAAAAATGCGGTGGCAAACGATCCCAGCAGAAAATACTTCAGCGAAGCTTCGTTGCAAAGGCGGTCCCCCCGCCGGTAGCCGGCCAGGATGTAGGTGGCGATGGAGGAAATCTCCAGGCCCAGGAAAATCATGATGAGGTCCGTCGAGGCCGCCATAAAGCACATTCCCACCGTTCCCATCAGCACCAGGGCATAGAACTCTCCGTGTTGGGAGTGGTCGCGTTCCAGATAATCCATGGAGCCCATAATGACCAGGGCGGCTACGACCAAGAACAAATAAATGAAATAGAAGCCGAATTCGTCGGCGGCGACGGCTCCGCCGAAGGCAGGTCCCATTCCCGGCCAAGGATAGAGAGAAAGGCGGGCGGTGCCAGCGCCTGCGGCGAGAACTCCCAGCAGCGCCATCCAGCCGAGCAGTTTCTTGTTAGCGGCGCCGACAAACGGCTCCAGAACCATAACCAGCAGTGCGAAGACGGAGAGAATGATTTCCGGAAGAATCCGCATCATGTCGACGGGCTGAAGGGTGATCATCGGCCACCCCCCACAGAAGCAGTAGGCAGTAAGCGGTAGGCAGAAGGCAGCAGGGGGTTGGGCGCGCGATTGGTCAAGAGCATGGAGTGCCTGTCGAGGCGAAACATGATGGAGTTTACACTTCGATCCATGCGCCGCAGGAAGGGCTGGGGATAAACTCCCATGGCCATAATCACAACGACCATGGCGGTGAAGATCAATTTCTCGCGAAAATCGCAATCAGGCAGAATGCGGTTCTTCTCGTTGGTAATTTCGCCGTAAAACACCCGCTGGTACATCCACAGCAGGTAAACCGCGGCCAATACCACCCCGGCCGCGGCGAACGCGGCGTAAGCAGCATGGCTGTAATAAGAGCCGAGGATAATCAGAAACTCTCCCACAAAACCGTTCAGGAGCGGAAGGCCCAGAGAGGATAACGCCACAATCAGGAAAAAAGTGCTGTAGACGGGCAGGGAAGTGGCCAGGCCCCCAAACTCGCTGATCAGGCGCGTGTGGCGCCGCTCGTAAAGCATCCCCACCAGCATGAAGAGAGCTCCCGTCGATACCCCGTGGCTGAACATTTGATAGATGGCGCCTTCCATGGCTTCCTGCCGAAACACGAAAATCCCCAGCACACAGAATCCCATATGGGCGACGGAGGAATAAGCCACGAGTTTCTTCAAGTCGGGTTGCACCATAGCGACGAGCGCGCCGTAAATAATCCCCACGATGGCCAGAACGCAAATGACGGGGGCAAACTCGCGCGATGCATCGGGGAAGAGCGGCAGGCAGAAGCGGAGCATACCGTACGTCCCCATTTTAAGAAGAACCCCCGCCAGAAGGACAGAGCCCGCCGTGGGCGCCTCGACGTGTGCATCGGGCAGCCAGGTATGAAAGGGGAAAAGGGGAACTTTGATGGCAAAAGCTATGAAGAAGGCCAGAAAAAGCCAGCGTTCCGCATTCGGAGAAAGCCCGGAAAACGTCACAAGGTGATTCAGCACTCCCTGAAAATCAAAGGTGCCCGTGACATTGTAAAGGTAGATGATTCCGGTGAGCATCAAAGCCGAGCCCACCATGGTGAAAAGGACAAACTTCATCGCAGCGTACACACGGTGCTCATGGCCCCAGATGCCAATCAGGAAATACATGGGAATGAGCATCACTTCCCAAAACACAAAGAAGAGGAGCAGATCGAGTGCGGCAAACACGCCGATCATTCCTGTCTCCAAAGCCAGCAGGAAGAGGAAGAACTCCTTCGTTCGATAGGTGATGCTCTTCCAGGAAACCAGGACCGAAAGAGGGGTCAAAAAACCGGTAAGCAGGATCATGAGCAGGCTGAGGCCGTCGACTCCCAGATGGTAGCTAACGGGCGGTATAACCATCCAGGTACTCACTTCCGGGAATTGCATTCCCCCGCGGTGGGAGTCAAATCGAAAATAGAGGCGAACAGTTAACAGGAACGTGAGCAGGGTAAAGAGGAGCGCCACCCAGCGGATAGAGGATGTCCGCTCGCGCCCGAGGAAGGCAATGACCACCGCGCCCAGAAGGGGGAGGAAGGTTACGATCGTGAGAGAATGCGCAGTGAACCAGGACATAGGTGGTTCTCAATCGGGATGGCTACTACGACCTCAACTGAGGGGACAGGTCAGGTCCCCCTATCGGACTATGCGTGGGTCGTGAAAAGGTACAAGAGCCACAAAACCGCGCCCAGCAGGACCCATGCGGCATAACTGGGAATGTTGCCGGATTGGATCCTCCGCAAAACGTCACCCACGCTGGCCGTGGCTTCGCCGGTGCCATTCACCATGACCTTGTCAATGGCACCTTGGTCCACAACCCGCCACAGGAACTTGTCTGAAACAACGCACAGCGGGCGCACGATGAGCCAGTTATAAAATTCGTCCACGTAGTATTTGTGCGTCAGGATCCTGTACATGTCGGCGTATCGCTCTGCCAGTTGCTCCGGGATGTCTGTGGATTTCAAATACCACCAGAGTGCTACGCCAATACCGATCGCAGCCGCGAGAATGGAGAATCCCATAAGAGCCCCGGGACTGAGGTCACCCACATGTTCGGAAGAAACGTTGCGAAGGGCCTCCGTGGCTGGGCTGAAAACCGGATCGAGGTATCGATCGAAGCCCTCGCGGCCATGCCAGGCTTTGGGCCAGCTTACCCATCCGGCGACAACCGAAAAGAACGCGAGCACCATGAGCGGGATCGTCATCTTGTAACCGCTTTCATGCAGGTGGTGCTCGGTTTCAGGCTCGACTCGGGATTTCCCATAAAAGGTCAGGCAAAGACCGCGAAACATGTAGAAAGCGGTGAGGGCGGCGGTGAAGGTCCCCAGCCAGTACAGCCAGGGTTTGCCCAGCGGGCCTTCGTAAGCTCCCGCCAGAATCTCATCCTTGCTGAAGAAACCGGCAAACAGCGGAACTCCGGAGATGGCCAATGTGCCAACCAGAAACGTCGCGTAGGTGGTTTTCAACTTGTGCCGCAGCCCGCCCATTTTGCGCATGTCGAGTTCGCCGCTCATGGCGTGCATCACGCTGCCGGCCGCCAGGAAGAGCAGCGACTTGAAAAACGCGTGGGTCATCAGATGGAAAATTCCCGCCGCGAATACGCCCGCGCCACAGCCCAGGAACATGTATCCGAGCTGGCTGATGGTGGAGTAAGCGAGCATGCGCTTCAGGTCGTTCTGCGTCAGCGCAATAGTGCCCGCGAAGAACGCCGTCAGGCAACCGATCACCCCGACGACCGCCAATGCGGAGGGAGCATGGGCGTAAATGATGCTCGAGCGCGCCACCAGGTAAACGCCCGCCGTCACCATCGTGGCGGCGTGGATTAAGGCGCTCACCGGTGTGGGGCCTTCCATGGCATCGGGGAGCCATACGTAAAGGGGAAGCTGTGCGGATTTGCCTGCCGCCCCCATGAATAGGAGGAGTCCGATGGCTGTCAACTCAGTTTCGAACTGGCCTGGGTGCAAACCGGCGACGCGCTGAAAGACCGTCTGAAAATCCAGCGAGTGAAAAGTCCAGAACAGCAGAGCTACACCCACGGTAAAGCCTGCGTCCCCAATGCGCGTGACGATAAAAGCCTTCTTGCCGGCATCAGCGGCGGATTTCTTCCGAAAGTAAAAGCCAATGAGCAGGTAAGAGCAGAGCCCGACGCCTTCCCAGCCCACAAACATCAACGGATAGTTACCCGCCGTGACGAGCGTGAGCATCATGAAGAGGAAAAGGTTCATGTAGGTGAAAAAGCGGTAATAACCGCCTTCCTGCGCCATGTATCCGCGCGAGTACAGGTGAATCAGGAAAGCGACCACCGTGACCGTGAGGGTCATGACTAAAGTCAGCCGGTCATAGTAGAAAGCGTATTCAGCGCGCAACTGGCCCGCTTGGATCCAGGTGCCGTAAGGATAGGTGATCGGCACGGGTTGGCTTCCGGATTTGGAGTAGATCCACGCCGAGAGAAACGCGAAGACCATGGAAAGGCCCGCCGCGCCGCATCCAATGAGGGAGACGAGGGCCTGCGGAAAGCGGCGCCCCAGAAGGCCATTGAGGGCGGCGCCCACAAGCGGCGGAAACACCATGAGGAGGAGTAGGTATTCCAAGTTCATGAAAGTATCGTGTGAAACTTCGCGTCCGCCGGCCCCGCCTGACCCATTGGAGCCGGTCGCGGAGGATAGGGGCACGCCATGGCGTGCCCCTACATCTTCATTGAATCGACATCTTCGATATTCAGCGACGCGCGATTGCGATGGAGAGCAATGATAACGGCCAGTCCCACCGCAGCTTCGGCGGCAGCCACTACAATGACGAAGAACACAAAGATCTGGCCATCCAGATTTCCCAGAAATCGCGAAAAGGCCATGAACGCCAGGTTGACCGCGTTGAGCATCAATTCAATGCACATGAAAACAGTAATGACGTTGCGCCGGAAGATGAATCCGGCGGCGCCAATGACAAAGAGAATTGCACTGAGCGCCAAGTAATGTGAGAGAGGAACCATAGTCAAACACCAGAAGTCAGGAATCAGAAGCCAGGAGCTAGAAGTCAGGAGCTAGGAACTAACATCGGTCATCAAACCAACTCCTGTGCCGGAAGAGCTTATTCTGTCTCCTTTCTCCTGTTTTTCAGAATTCCTTCTTCGCTAAGACCACCGCGCCGAGCACTGCCACCAGAATCAAGATGGAAGTCACCTCGAAGGGCAACACATAATTCCGGAATAGCAGATGGCCAACCGCTACGGGACTTCCGTCGAGGTGTGGCGGCGGAGCCGCGGAAGTGGATGGAAACTGGTCCCAGATCGCCACCAACAATTCCACTAGGATAGCGCCAATGAGCGGCGCGCCGATCCATCTGACCATACGGCTTCGATGGCTCGGAACCTCGTGCCCAGCGTTGAGAAGCATGATGACGAAAACAAACAACACCATAATGGCGCCGGCATATATGATGACCTGAAGGACCGCCATAAAATCTGCGCCCAACAGCAAATACACCCCTGCCAGCGAGCAGAGCACCACAATCAGGGAAAGCGCGCTATACACCGGAGTGCGTTGCAGCACCACATTCAGCGCGGCCAGAACAGTTACGGCGGCGAAGATGTAAAAAAGAATCAACATAAAAAGCAGAATCTAGAGTATTGAAGTTAGAAGCCAGAATCGCGCTGGCATTTGCATTCTCCACTCAGGAGGCAGACCAGCGGCATTCCAACTTCTAGCTTCTCACTCCTAGCTTCTTCCCTCATCCGCGCCATACGATCAGGAAACCCGTCACTAAAATGTTCAGCAGGCCCAGGGGCAGCAGGAATTTCCACCCCAGGGACATAAGCTGATCGTACCGGAAGCGCGGGAGGGTTCCACGCATCCAGATGTAGAAGAACAAAAAACAAAACACCTTCAGGCTGAACCAAAAGATGGGAAGAAAAATCTGCACAATGCTGGGTCCAAACACCGGACCGTGCCAACCGCCGAAGAAGAGCAGAGTGGCGAGGCAGGAGACCGTCACCATGTTGGCATACTCCGACATGAAAAACATGGCGAATTTCATACTGCTGTATTCAGTGTGGTATCCGCCCACCAACTCCGTTTCGCCTTCGGGCAGGTCAAAGGGCACGCGATTGGTTTCCGCAATCGCCGAGGTGAAATAAACGAAAAAGCCGATGGGCTGGGCAAAGATATACCAATGGGGCACCCAGGTGTTGACGCCGTGGATATACCAGGTATGGCTTTGCGCGTCGACGATGCCACGCAGGCTGAGGGTGCCGGCCATCATCAGCGTACCGATCACGGCCAGCCCGAGTGATAACTCGTAACTGATCATCTGCGCGGAGGACCGCAGCCCGCCGAAAAGCGGATACTTGCTGTTGGAGGACCATCCGGCGAGCGCAATGCTGTAAACGCCCAGGGAGGTAACGGCGAAGACAAAGAGCAGGCCGATATTCAGATCGGTTATTTGAAACTGGATCGGATGGCCGTGGACGGTGAAGCCTTCACCAAAAGGGATGACGGCAATAGAGAGACACGCCAGCACGAATCCCAGGAAGGGCGCCAGCCAGTAGATGACCTTGTCGGCTTCCGCCGGCACGATTTCTTCTTTGAGAATGAACTTTGCGCCGTCGGCCACGGGTTGCAGCAATCCGTGCGGGCCCACCAGGTAAGGCCCCCAGCGCGCCTGGATGTGCGCCACCACTTTGCGCTCCAGCCACGTCGCATAGGCGATTACGGTCAGCAAGACGGTGAGGACAACCGCAACCTTTATCACCGCGATGATGATGAGTGCTGTCATGTCAGAAAATGTGCCCCTGAGGTTTCTTGGCTTCGTCCACTGAATTCAGCGCCCAACTATAACGGCTAACCGTTCCGGATGTGAAGAGCGAATCTCGAGATGAAAGAATTAAATCGTTGCTGGCAAGTTCTGGAGGTGTTCCGGCTGGCTGCGTCGGCACGGCGCGGCCCACCAGCAAGCTGGGCAGGGCGATGGCGTAACCCGGCACGCGCGCAATGATTTCCCGGAGTACGTCGTCAGCGGAGCGGTAGCTCCAGGCATGGCCCAGCAATCTCGCAAGCGCCAGCAGAATTTCCAAGTCGCTGCGTGTTCCCGCCTTCCGCATAGTTTTCTTCAGGATCTGCACCTGTCCGCAAGTGTTCGTCACCGTACCGGATTTTTCCGCGAAGCTGGTCGCGGGCAGGACTATGTGGGCGGCCACGGTGGTTTCCGTCGGAAACAACTCCGCCACCATCAAGAAAGCGAGCTTGCCCAGATGTTCTTGGGCGGCGGGAAACGTCTTGGCGGGATTGGAGCCGAACACCAGCAATGCCTTGATCTCGCCTGACTCAACACCTCGCAGGATCGAGCGGATATGGCGACCGGGAGCCTCGGTGATTTTCGCTTGCCAGGCGGATTCCAGGTTGGCGCGAGCGGCGGGGTCGGAAATCGACCCGTAGCCGGGCAGCACGTCGGGCAGCAGCCCCATGTCCGCGGCGCCGCGGGAATTGGCATAGTCACTGAGCGCCACGAAACGCGTGTCGCCGGGAAGCGTCAGTCCCCAATTCACCAGGGTGGCCACGTCTTTGCCGCGAATCTCGTCCCCGAAAATGATGATAGTGCCGGATTCCTTTCGCAGGTTTTCGCTCAAAGCTGCCAGTTCGCCGGGGTCAGCGGCTCCCGTTCCCGACGCTGGCGAGGATTTCCCCGCCAGGATACGAATCGCTTCCGCTTCTTCCCCCGTCGGGACGATGACGTTTCGCTTCGCCTGCCGTTGCAACTTGATTTGCTGGCTATTCAGCAAGTACAGATGCGCATCATGGTGACGAACCGCTTGCCGGATCTGATAAGCAATCAGCGGGTGCTGGTGGGTGGGGTCATTGCCGACCAGGAGAGTGCTCCGCGCCTCACCAATATCCTCGATGGTCGCGTAGCGGCCGCTGGCTTGGGCGGCAGTTAAGGCGCCCACCAGGGAAGGGAAGTCGGCGGTGCGATGGTGGTCGAGGTTATTCGTGCCGAGCAGCGTCCGCGCAAACCGGCCGAGCAGGTAATTCTCTTCGTTCGTAGTGCGATTGGAACCGATCACTGCGACGGACGCGGGCCCGTGCTCCTTCAAGATACCGGTGAGGCGTTCGACGGCCACGCCCAGGGCTTCTTCCCAGGTACTGGCTTCTTGCCGGCCATTCTTCCGGATGAGCGGTGCGGTCAGGCGCTGCTCATGGTTCACAAAGTCCCAGCCAAACCGGCCTTTGACGCACAGAAACTCTCCATTGAAGCCGGAGTGGTCGCGGTTGTTGGCGCGAATGATCTTGTTGTTGCGAACTGCCAGGGTGGTCTTGCACCCATCGCCGCAGTGGTTGCAGATAGTGCCGGTATAAGTCAATTCCCAGGGGCGGGTTTTGTAACGATAGGCGCCGCTGGTAAGCGCGCCAACAGGGCAAATGTCGATGCACATGCCACACTCTTCGCATTCCAACTTCTCACCCTGGTTGGGAATGATCTCACTGTGCGCGCCCCGGAAGCCGATGCCGTAGGCATTCACGTCCAGGCCTTCGTCGCAAACCCGCACGCAGCGGTAACAGAGAATGCAGCGCGGCCAATCGTAATAAACCAGATTGGAAAACTGGCGCTCATCATGGTGGAGCTTGGATTCCATGAAGCGCGTCTCCGCCGCGCCGTAGCGGAACACGGCGTCCTGAAGTTCGCACTCGCCCCCCTTGTCGCACACGGGGCAGTCGAGGGGGTGATTGGTGAGCAGGAATTCCAGCATGGCCTTGCGGGCGTTTTTCACTTCCTCGGTCTCGGTGAAAACCACCATGCCGTTGGTTGCCATCGTCGTACAAGCGGTCTGGAGCTTGGGCATTTTCTCAATCGCCACCAGGCACATGCGGCAGGCGCCCTGAAGCGTGAGGCCGGGATAATAGCAATATGACGGAATTTCAATGCCCGCTTGTTTGGCCGCTTCAATAACCAGCGTCCCCGACGGAACCTTCACTTCTTGGCCGTTGATCGTCAGGCTCACAGGTTTGGCGGCGGGATTGACGCGCGGGGAAAGGCTTGGGCTGCGGGTGTACGGGCCCGGGACTTGGAGGTTTTCCTCCTTGGGGGGCAAGTCCAGGATGACGAACCGCGGATCGTGCGCCTGCTCCTTCATGCGACGCTCACCGCCTTTTTCTCGTACGGGCAGTACCCGAGTTTAAGATGCTCTTCGAACTCGTGTCGGAACTTTTTCAGGATGCTGATGGTCGGCATGGCGGCGGCATCCCCGAGGGGGCAAAGTGTTTTGCCCAGGATGTTGTAAGAAACGTCCAGCGCCGTGTCGGGATCGTCCGGCAGCCCTCCGCCGGCATGGAAGCGGTCGAACAGGTGCTTCAGCCAGGACGTCCCTTCGCGGCAGGGAATGCACCACCCACAGGATTCGTGCGCGTAGAAGCGCATGAGGCGGCCCGCGGCTTTCACCATACAGGTGTCCTCATCCAGGACAATGACGCCGCCGGAGCCCAACATGGAACCGATCTTGGCCACCGAGTCGTAATCCATGGCGACATCAATTTCATCTGCCGTCAGCACTGGGCACGACGAGCCCCCCGGGATCACCGCCTTGAGTTTCTTGCCGCCCGGCACGCCCCCCCCGATTTCTTGAATTATCCGCCGCAACGGAAAGCCCATGGGCAATTCGAAGACGCCGGGGCGGTTGATGTGGCCGCTCAAACAGAAAAGGCGTGTGCCTCCGTTCTTGGGCGAGCCCAATTTCGAGTACCAGTCCGCTCCCTTCAGCAGAATGTGGGGAACATTGGAAAGGGTTTCCACGTTGTTGATGACGGTCGGCCCGCCGTACAGTCCCACTACGGCGGGGAAGGGCGGTTTAATGCGGGGGTAACCCCGCAGGCCCTCGAGGGAATTCAGCAGTGCGGTCTCTTCGCCACACTCATAGGCGCCAGCTCCCGTGTGCGTGCAAAGTTCGAAATCGAAGCCGGAGCCCTGAAGGTTTTTGCCCAGGTACCCGCTCGCATAGGCCTCCGCCAGCGCCCGATCGACGATGTCCAGCAGGTAGCGATACTCGCCACGGATATAGATAAATCCCTGATGAGACTGGATAGCATAGCCGGCGATGATGATGCCTTCAATGAGCTGATGGGGGTCATACTCCATCAGCGGGCGATCCTTGCAGGTGCCGGGCTCGCTCTCATCGGCGTTGCACACAACGTACTTGGGCTTGGCCGACTGCTTGGGGACAAAGCTCCATTTCATGCCCGTGTTAAAACCCGCACCGCCGCGTCCCCGCAGGCCGGAATTTTTCACTTCGTTGATGACGTCGTCGGGCTTCATGGCCAGGGCTTTTTTCAAAGCCTGATACCCTTCATGTTGCACGTAGACGCCCAGCGAAGTGGAGTTGGGTAGGCCAAAACGCTTGCTGATGACCTTCAATTCCAGGGGACTATTGCCCATCGGGTTGTTGTAGCCAGGCATAGGAGATGACAGTTGTTAGTGCCTAGTACTTAGTGGTCAGTTGATGGCGCCAGCCTCTAACCACTAGCCACTATCCACTAACCACTGCCTTTCTACATTTTGGATCGCGGCTCTTTCTTTCTCAATTCTTCGATCAACGCGTCGATCTTTTCCGCAGTCAGGTTTTCGTAATAGTCGTAATTAACCTGCATGGCGGGCGCGCCGCAGCACGCTCCCAGGCACTCGACTTCTTCCAGCGAAAACAGGCCGTCCGGCGTCGTCTGTTTGTTCTTGATTCCCAACTTCTTGCAGCAGTGTTCGAAGATTTCGTCGGCCCCGCGCAGCATGCAGGAGATGTTTGTGCATACCTGCATATTGTACTTCCCCACCGGTTGGCGGTGGAGCATGGAGTAGTAACCGATAACCTCCACGACCTCAATGGGGCGCACATCCACGCGCCGCGCCACTTCGGCGATCACCTCTTCGCTCACGTGCCCGACTTCATCCTGCGCGTACATGAGCAAGGGAACCATGGCCGAGCGCTTCAGGGGATAGCGCGCGATGAGCTGGTCGAACTTTTTCAGCAACGAGTCGGAAAGCATGAGTCAAAGGGTAAAGGCTAAACGCTAAATGCGGCCGATCACCTCACCTCATCCGTGTTTTACCCTTTAGCCTTTATCCTTTACCCTTTCTTTATCGATCCACCTCTCCCAGAACAATATCAATCGTCCCGATGCACGCCACGACATCGGCGATCAACCGCCCTTCGATCAATTTGGGCAAAGCCTGCAGATTCGCGAACGAGGGGGCGCGCACATGGCAGCGAAAGGGCTTCGGCGAGCCGTCGCTGACCATGTAGAAGCCCAGTTCGCCGCGTGGCGATTCGATGGCCTGGTACACTTCGCCGACCGGCGGATGGAATCCCTCCGTCACAATCTTAAAGTGATAGATCAGCGCTTCGATGGAGGTCTTCATGCTCTCGCGTTCGGGCATGACGATGTGCGGAGCGTCGGCTTTGACCGGTCCCTCCGGCAAGCCTTCCATCGCTTGATTCACGATGCGCAGCGACTGGCGCATTTCCTCGACGCGCGCCAGATAACGGCCATAAACGTCGCCTTCCGGGCGGGTGGCGACTTTGAAATCAAATTTTTCGTAGCTCGAATAAGGTTGCTTCTTGCGGATGTCCCAATCGACGCCGGAGCCGCGCAGGGACGGGCCCGAAAGGCCGTAGGCGATGGCATCATCTCCGGATATGTATCCCACTCCCTGCGTTCGGCGCAGCCAGATGGGGTTCCGCGTGAGCAGCGCTTCGTACTCGTCGATGCGCGCGGGAAAACTGTTGGCAAACTTTTCCACGCCCTTCAGCCAGCCCAACGGGGGCTCGAGCGCCAGCCCCCCAATGCGAAAATAGCTCGTCATCATTCGCTGGCCGGAGACGGCCTCAAAGATGTTCAAGATCTCTTCGCGCTCACGGAAGCAATAGAGGAAAACCGACATGGCCCCGAGGTCGATGGCGTGCGTCCCCAACCACACCAAATGGCTTTGGATGCGCGTCAATTCGGTCAGGAGCACTCGAATCCACTGCGCCCGCGAGGGGATTTCCAACCCGAGCAGCTTTTCGGTGGCCAGGCAAAAGCCCAAATTGTTGGAAAGGGGCGCGAGGTAATCCATGCGGTCGGTGAGGGTGATTCCCTGGGAGTAAGTCTTGCTTTCGAAGGATTTCTCGAAGCCGGTGTGCAAGTAGCCAATGTCGTAAATGGCGCGCAAGACGGTTTCGCCTTCGAGTTCCAGCACCAAGCGCAGCACGCCGTGCGTGGAGGGATGCTGCGGGCCCATGCTCAGGATGACCGCATCTTCCTTGCCCGGGATTTTCTCCAGCGTAACGGGCATCTAGCGGTAGCCCTCCGTGGGATAGTCTTTGCGCAAGGGGTGGCCTTCCCATTCCTCCGGCATCAGGATGCGGTGAAGGAAGGGGTGGCCATCAAAGACAATTCCAAATAGATCGAAGACCTCGCGCTCGAACGCATTGGCCGCGGGCCAAACGGGAACGGCGGTGACGAAACGCGGGTTCTCACCGGCCACGCGAACCTTCAAGCGCAGCCGCTCGGCGGTCTCCAGGGAGAGCAGGTGATAGACCATCTCAAAGCGCGGTTCCTGGGGATAAAGGTCCAAGGCCGTGACATCCGCGAGAAAACTGAACTTCAGGCCGGGCTCGTCCCGTAGAAATTCGCAGGCACGAAGGAAATGGGCAGGACGGAGGTAGAGGGTCACCTCGTCGCGGAAAAGGCGCACCTCCTCCACCGCCTCGGGGTCATACTCCCGCAGCTTGTGGAGAGCAAGATTGGCTTCAACATCGGCGGCCATAGAATCGGGTGATCTGGTGATCGGGTGATCGGGTGAACAAAAGCATCGGGTGATCCGATGATTGGGTGATCTGTTTTTCCTTGTTCACCCGATCAACCGATTACCCGATCATCCGATTCCTAGCGGGTCCAGTCGAACGCCCCTTTCTTCCATAAATAGATGTATCCCGCTAGCAGAATGGCGATGTACAAAATCATTTCAAGGAAGCCGGGCCACTTCAGGCTTTTGAAAACCACGGCCCAAGGGTAGAAGAACACAGCTTCCACTTCGAACAGGATGAAGAGCATCCCCACCAGATAAAAGCTGACGGAGAAACTTCCGCGGGCATCGCCGACCGGGGTGATACCGCACTCATAGGGCGCGAGTTTTTCCTTCGAGGGACGTTTTACCCCCACCCACCAGGATAAGCCCAACATGCCGCCGGCAAGCGCCACGACGCAGATGAGATGCACGAGGATGGGGATGTAAACTCCAGCCATTACAGTCACTTAGAAGCACTTTGATGTGTCTTCCCCGGAGCAAAAACTATACGGGGCAGGTCCGAGCAGTGTCAAGTTTTTTCTTGCTTGCGGGGGAGGGAGCCAGTAACATCAGGCGTATCAGCTCAGGGAATCTGCGGGTTGCGGGGAAAATGCCATGGTGATGGGATTTAACACCGACATCAAACACGAGGGCGTGGTTTATCACATTCAGACCGAACCCCGGAAGGATGCGGGGATCGATACTACCGTGTACATGCGGGGCGCCGTCATTCACAAATTCAAGAGTTCCTACCAGGACTTGCTGGATTCGCCCGACTTCAGCGATGAAAAATTGAAGCACCGCCTGGAAGATCAACATCGCCTCATCATCGCACGCATCCGTGGCGGCGAGATCAAACCTGCCGCTCAGCCGTCGGGACCCGCCTGACCTGGAGCCCGCCTTGATGAATATCTATCTAAACGGAGAATTGCGCGAAGTTCCCGAAAACCTGACCTTGGCCGCATTGCTCGACTGGTTAAAGCTGCCCGCCGATCGCGTGGCGGTTGAGCGCAATCGCGAGATCGCCGCAAGATCTACCTGGGCCGAGACGATCATCCGACCCAGCGACCGTTTGGAAGTGGTACACTTTGTGGGTGGCGGCGTAGAGACAGGAGACCGGAGACAGGAGTCAGAAGTAGCGCCGACCTTTGGGTCGGCACATGGTGGCCGAAAGGTTAGCGTTACAACACCGAGGCAAGGACCATCTACTAGCGATAGTCATTCTGACTCCTGGTTCCTGACTCCTAACTCCTAACTCCTGTCTCCCGTCCCGAGTTCCGCGCATTGGTTAACATGAACCTTCCTTGGCATCATCCTCTGCCCTTTACGGTCGTTGACCTGCTGATCAAGTTGGCGGTCATGGCCTTGCTGGCGGGTTTCATTGCGCGCTTCGGCATGTTCCGCCGCCTGCTGCTGATTGAGCAGCGCGGCCCCCGCCAAAAGATGGAGTTTGCAGCGTTTCTGGGCCTGCCATTCATGGTGGGGGTGTTGGCCCGCTTGCTGGCCGATTACCCGACCGCCGATTTGAGTTTGGAAGTGACGGTAGTGGCGGGATTGTTGGGCGGTACGATTGTCGGGTTGGCGGTAGCGCTGATCGTTAACTTCCCGATCCTTCTGCTCGCACTATGGACGGTCGCGGGGCCGGCTTTGGCACACTTTCTACCCGGCCTGACGCTCACTCACACGCGTCCCGAGCTTCTGGCTCTGCCCATGGGCACGCTTTATGCGGTGGCCGCCGGCACAGCGCGCTGGTTGTGTCCTGACAAAGAAGAAATTTGGAAATTTTCCCCTTCGTTTGATCTGAGCCTTTACCGATCGATTACGCAGCGATTCAAGCACCCGGCCATCGACTGGCAAGTTTTCTTCACTCTCGTCTGCATCATCCTGGAAATGATTCGCATGGAGGTGGGGCACATATCCCGCGGCACGTTGTTTTACCCCAGTTCGCCTCATTTCTGGACTCGCGCCCTGATTGTCCTCGCCACGCTCATTGGCGTGGGCTTGCCGGTGAGAATATGGAACACCACGCGCATCGAGCGCAAGCTGGTGGATCAGGAAAAAGCGCTGCTCCAGGCGCGCATGGACGCGCTGATCAGCCAGATCAATCCCCACTTTCTCTTCAATACTCTCAACACGATTTCCTCGCTGATTCGCTTTGATCCCGACATGGCGCGCACGGTGCTGATGAAGCTCTCAAACATTCTTCGCCGCCGGTTGAAAGTCCAGGTGCACTTCTCGCCCCTCCAGCAGGAGCTGGACTTTATCGACGACTATCTGGACATTGAAGTGGTGCGATTCGGGCGTGACAAGCTGCAAATCCGTAAGGAGATCGATCCCGAAACTCTGGACATGGTGGTGCCGAGCATGATTCTTCAACCCCTGGTTGAAAACGCCCTGCGGCACGGCATCGCCCCGAAGATCGAAGGCGGGGTCATCACCCTTCGCGCCCGGCATGGCAACGGCCGCCTGATTGTCGAGATCATCGATGATGGCGTGGGCATTTCCGAGCAGAGGCAGGCGGAAGCCCACGGTAGCGGGATTGGCATTAGCAACGTGCGGGAGCGGCTCCAGGTGGTTTACGGCCAGGACTTTTCTTTGAAGATCGACAGTCGGCCAGGGGAGGGAACCGCTATCCGTTTCGAGATTCCCGAATTGTTCGTCACGATTCCGTCGGAGCCGGCGGAGCCCCCGTCCGTGTCCTTGCGATGAGGATCTGTCCGGGCGGAGGATGAACCGGCGGGCGCGGGCACACGAATAATCAGGAATGCCGGAGGGGCTAAGCCCCGCCCTTCCAAAGCCCTGGTGAGAGATCCGCGCCAGGCTCCTTTCCTGGAAAAAATCTGCGGATTTCCAAAAAGCGAGACGCGACGGTATTCTATTCAAAAACCAAGGAGCGAGGATTTCGTATGGCGACTGATGACCCCATGGGAAAGAAAAATCCGCCGGCATCGATGAGCATGATCGAGCCGCGGATTCGCAACATCTATCTCCAATTCTATAAGGAAGGTTACTTCACCCCTTCCGCACTGGATTTGAAAACCAAGGAACTGATTGCCATTGGTTGTTCCCTCATCGCGAAGTGTGAGGGCTGTTTGGAAGGACACATCAAGAAGGCGTTGGAGTTGGGCCTTACCAAGCATGAAATCAGCGATGCGATCGTGGTGGCCATCGGCATTGCCGCTGCCGGTGTGATGGATTTTTCTGACAAGGCAGCTATCAAGCTCGACTTGCATCACTTTGAATGAAAGAAAGGGTAAAGGTTAAATGGTAAAAGCTAAGGGGCAAGTGCATAGGTAAAGGGTAAAGTGTAAAGGTTAAAGGGTAAAGGCTAAAGGGTGCCTAGATTAATGGTAAAGTGTTATGGTTAAAGGTTAGCCTCAAGAGATGCTTTAGCCTTTATCCTTTATCCTTTATCCTTTACACTTTACCCTTTGACCTTTGCCGGTTCTGGCACCCAACACACCTAATACCTGATTCTTATGGACTCCCTCGTCATCGCGAACCTCTTCCTGCTGCTCTTCCTGGGTTTAGCCGACAACCAGATGATCGCCGCGCTCTTGCCGTCATTGGTCAAATCGCTGGGCATCAGCCTTTCGACGGCAGGATTGCTGGTGGTGGCGTATTCCCTGGCGGCAGCGGTGGCGGCGTTTCTCTCGGGGACGCTCTCCGACCATTACGGCCGGCGGCGGTTCTTGCTGGCGGGGGGGGCGCTCTTTGTCGTGGCTTCGTGGGCGGCGGCCGAGAGCCGCACCTTTAATGAGTTAATGCTGGCGCGCGCGCTGACGGGCTTGGCGGCCGGCACGCTGTCCACCTGTTCGATCACTTTCGCCGCCGATTGGTTCGCTTACAACGTGCGCGGGCGCGCCATCGGGCTGATCTCTTCGGCTTACTTTGCCGCGCCCATCCTGGGTGTGCCGATTGCCGCGCAGATCGCCGACCGCTTCGGCTGGCGGCGCGCTTTCCTTTTTTTCGCGGGTCTGGCCGTGGTGGCCACGCTCGCCACACTGCGCCTGCCCCGCGAGCGTTTGAACCCTCAGCGCTCCACGAAAAAGCTGCGCACCGCGATCGAGGCTTTTCGCTCCTTTCTTGCCCGGCGCGATACCGCCGCCGCGCTGGTGATTGCCTTCCTGGTGTCGGGCGGCCTGGTGGGTTTCCTGACCTACATCGGTGAGTGGTTGAACAGCAGTTTTGGTCTTCCCTTGCGCACCATTGGGTGGGTTTTCATGTTGGGCGGCATTGTGGCCGTGGGCAGCGCTCCTCTGGGCGGAATCCTGTCGGACCGTTGGGGAAAGCGCGCCGTTTCCATCGCCAGCAATGCGTTGTTGGCGGCGGCGGTGGCTTGCATCCCCTTCTTGCCGTGGGGATGGAAATTGCTGGGACTGTTCGGGCTGGCGAGCCTGGGCGCGGCATTCCGGCAAGGGCCCTTGACCGCCTTGATGACGGAAATGGTGCCCGCGGGGCAGCGCGGCTCCTTCATCGCTTTGCGGAATATCTCCTCGCAGATGGGGATCGGCGCAACGGCTTACCTGGGCGGAGTGCTGTTCCAAAGATCCGGGTACGCCGCCGTCACCTCGCTCTGCGCGGTGATGACCGCCGTTGTGGTGATCCTGCTGGCCACCCACATTGTGGAACCACGCGGGGCGGAGGAGATTGCGACTGGGGGGACCGGCTAACCGCAGAAGGGCGCGGTCGAGCCGCAAGAGAAAGTCAAAAGTCAACTCATGAAGACTCGTGAAGTCTTTCGAGAATCCATTCCCGGAGCATTGTGCTTTCGCTCACACCCATGGATTTCGCGACTCGCTTTAGGCGCTGAATCTCTCGCCGAGGCAGGTCGACGCTTAGCGATGCGCCCTTGGGACGGACAAACACCGGCTCCCCGACTTCCTCCAAAACCTGCTCAAAATCCGTCACATCGTGGGTGTCCCAAAACCTGGCCAACTCTTGAATGGAGTCGGTGTTGGGCAGCTTTGCCCGTTTTACACTTTTTTCCATCGATTGTAGCGCTCCTTCTCTTTCCGTGTCATCGGTCTTGCGGTAACCGGAAGGCCCCTGCCTCCAGGAAATCGGATAATAACGCAGAAGAGATGCCGTCCAGACGAAGTTTGCCCCAGCACGTAATACACGGGGCTTTCACCGCGAGACGCGGCGCGCTGGACCAGTGGCTGGCCGAAACAAACTTCCTCCACCTCTTCCGGCTGAATGCCATGGCGGGAAATGTGCTCGACTCGATCGGCCGGCCAGATCAACTCCTCAATCTGCACGCATTGATTCTACCATTGGTTGAGCGCGAAACCACAGGGTGGCATCGCGGCCAGCTATTTCGGAAGTTTCGGTTGGGGCGCGCTTGGCGGGCGTGCTGGCAGGGCCTGTCCCGCGCTGAGGAAAGAGTGGGGCACGATGGCGGTCTAATTTCGGCGCCTCAATTTCGCCCGGCGTGGACACGAGCGCGGCGGACTGGCGCAGGAGGGA
>Ga0326728_10004978_pt1 | contig 38340 bp, 39 predicted proteins | sample MB3enrmetagenome_FD_207602 | JGI IMG/M metagenome (GOLD analysis project Ga0326728, IMG submission 207602) | Lab enriched peat soil microbial communities from McLean, Ithaca, NY, United States - MB31MN | ecosystem: Environmental > Terrestrial > Soil > Wetlands > Peat | place: USA: New York... | reverse complement strand
TTGCCGGAGGCAGCGGTACGCGCTTCTGGCCCCGCTCCCGCCGCGCCCACGCCAAGCAGGTTCTTGCCCTGGATGGCGAGCGCTCCATGCTGCAACAGACCGTGGAGCGGCTCAAGCCGCAGGCCGGCCAGGACAAAACCTGGATTATCACCAACGAGTACCTGGCCAACGAGATCGCCGGCCAGTTGAAGGGCATTCCTACCGGACAGATCGTCCGGGAGCCGGTGGCGCGCAACACCGCCCCGGCCTGCGGACTGGCCGCCTTCCTGATTGAGCGCCAGAACCCCGACGCGGTGCTGGGCGTTTTTCCCTCGGACCACGTGATTGCCGACGAGCCGCGCTTCCTGAAGGCGCTGCAAAAGGGCATCGCCGTGGCCTCTGCCGGAGACAACATTGTGGTGCTGGGCATTGAGCCGACACGCGCCGAAACCGGCTACGGCTACATTGAGACCACCGACTACACCAGGGACGATTCCGCCCTGCACGTGCGGCGCTTCATCGAGAAGCCCAATCAGAACAAGGCTGAGGAGTTCGTCACCGCGGGCAACTACTACTGGAACTCGGGCATGTTTCTGTGGACGGCGCGGACGCTGGCCAACGCCGTCCGCGAGCACCTGCCGGAGACCGCTCCGCTGCTGGAGACCATCGCCGCCGCTTACGGCACGCCCCAGTTCGACGAGGTCTTCCGCGCGGTCTATCCCAAGTGCGAAAACATCTCGGTCGATTACGCCGTGCTGGAGCCGCGCTCGGCCAAGGGCGAGCATCTGTCGCACCTATATTGCATCCGTGCGGATTTCAGTTGGAACGACCTCGGCTCCTGGGCCTCGCTCTACGAGTACCAGCTGGAGACGCGCATGCGCGGAGACGCCGATGGCAATGTGGCCGACAGCAACGGCAACATGGCTCTGGACGCGGTCAATAACTACATCTACAGCCCGCACAAGTTCGTGGCGCTGGTTGGCGTAAAGGACCTGGTCATCGTGGACACCGAGGACGCGCTGCTGATTGCCCGCCGCGACCACTCGCAGGATGTGGGCAAGATCGTCAAGGAGCTGGGACTGAGCGGGCGGACGGAGCTGACCTGAGGCAACCGCCACGCGCCTGCGGAACCAAGCCGCTACTACGCGTTTATTACGATTCCTGCTCGAAGGAGTTTGCAGCCAAGGTGCTGGAATCGGCGCGGAGGTTTGCGCTGGGCGAATGAGATTCGAAATAATCTGCAAAGGCAAAAATAGGCAAAAAACCGGATTTTTCCGGCAAAAAACAGGACTTTTCCGGCTTTTTCCGGTCATTTTCAGAGGCCAAATCTCACGATGTGGGAAAATTTAAGGCTAAATATTTTCCACAGACGTTGATTTCAAAGGGGTTAAAAATAATCTGCAAAGTATTTTGAGAGATTTATACCCCAGGGGGGTATAGGGGGGGGTAGGGGGGTGGGGGTCCCTTTACCTTACAGTTTCACAGTAAAAGCGAAGAAACGGAGAATCGACCCCCGGGGGGGAGGGTATGCTTTGGGGGGTATAGACCGGGCGTATGCCTTACATTTTGGACAGGTTATCCCTCCCCAATCGACCTCTTCCGACATTCTGACCCAATTCGACCTCATTGGTTGTCTGGACCTCTCATGAATATCGTGCGCCGGTTGAGGGTAATTATCTGCAAACCGGGCGCAGATTCCGCTCAAAAAAGAGAAAGCAGAGGCAATTTCAACGCGGTCCGCGGGCCAAGCGGTCAGCGGCGCGCTTTTGCGCACGCCAGCGCAGGCCAAGCCAGGCGAGGTAGCCCAGTTGGATGGCCCAGGTAATGACGTAGGCGGCGACTAAGAACTGGTGGTCGAGAATCGCTTTTTGATCCATTTTTCTCCTCATCTTAGAGCAGTTTTTGAGGCACAATCAACTTTTCTAGATTTCGTCGAGTGCCGCCTGCGCTTCCTGAGCGGCGATTTTCTGGTGCTGGCGTTCGACGTAGTAGCGCAGGGTAAGGATGAGCAAGCCCCAGGCCAGCCAGGCCAGCAGATTCCAGCCAAAAGCCACCCCAATTGCCGGGGCCACACCCGAATCTTCGCCACCGCCGAAGACGGGCGCGGGATGCATGGTGCGCCACCAGCGGTTGGACATATAGACGATGGGCACATCGAGAGCGCCGAAGATGCCCAGCACGGCGGCCAGCGTCTGCACCTGCGGACCGGCGGCAAAGCGGCGCAGCAGCAGGTAGCTGACATAAATGAGCCAGAGGACGAGGGTGGTGGTTAGGCGCGCGTCCCAGGTCCACCAGATGCCCCAGGCGCGGCGCGCCCAGATGGGCCCGGTGATGAGCACCACGGTGCAGAAGACGACGCCCACCTCGGCGCCGGCCAGCGCCCAGGCGTCGGCGGCCTGCGCCCAGTCGTGCCGGTTGCGCCGAAAACTCAAAAAGCCAATGGAGCCGGCCAAGGAGATGGCGAAGAAGAGGAAAGCGACTATCGCCGAAGGTACGTGGTAGTAGAAAATGCGCTGCACCTCGTGCATGGTGGCTTCGTCAGGGGCGACATAGATGGCCTGGTAAAAGCCCCAGGCGAGGAGGGCTACGGTGACGGCGGCGTAGAGGCTGATGGCGAGTTTTTTCATGGGGAATCCTGTGGAACGATTTCAGTGTACAAGGGCCACCTGCGGTGAAGGGACATGCCTTCCAGGCGAGTTATCCCACCCAAGCCGCAAAAACAAATATGCGGCTTGGATGGGGCACAGGGCAAGTTTTTTCATGGGGAATCCTATTCGTAAGCCAGGGCGTCGATGGGGTCCTTGCGGGCGGCCATCCAGGCTGGGTAGAGCGCGCCGCAGATGGCTCCGGCAAAGGCGATCAGCGAGCCTCTGACGATCCACTGCGCGGTAATCTCGAAGTGCGTGGTGGGGGTCACGTAGCCGAGCAGTTCTTTCACGCCGTAAGTTCCGGCGATGCCCACCAGCGCGCCGGCCACCGCCAATATCGCGGTTTCGCGCAGCACCACGCCGACGATGGTCAGCTTGGATGCGCCCATCGATTTGAGAATGCCGATCTCGCGGGTCCGCTCCAGAACGGCGGTGTACATGGACTGGAAGATGACCAGAAACCCGACGAGAACGGCGATGCAGGTGACGACATTGAGGGCGATATTGAATCCGGGAATCTTGTTTGGCGTCATCTCCTCCAGCCACTCGTCAATGGTCTCCACCGGGTAGTTTTCCAGGCCGCGCGTGGCGTGGATCTCCTGAATGACGGCGTTCTGGTTGGCCGGGTCGTCGCACTTGATGTAAAAAATCGATGCTCTTCCCTCGGCGCCCATCAACTCGCCCATCTTATCCAGGCGCAACAGCTTGCGTCCGCCCTTGCCGTGCTCCACGATTCCTACGATGCGAAAGGAATGATCCATGATGGTGATCTGTTCGCCCACGCGATGGCCGCCATCGGCGCTGGCGGCGATGTCGTCGATGATCACGTCCTCAGGCCCCTGGAACGGCCCGCCGGAGAGGAAGTCAAAGGGTTTTAGAGCATTGAAGCTGGGATACTCGATGCCGTAAAGGATCTCGATCTTGGGGGTGGCATTGAACTTCTGAATGACCGGCGAAGCCACGGCTACGTGGGGCAATTTGCGAAGAACTTCAACAAACCCAACTGGCATCGGCGCGCCGCCCAAGCCAATGAAGGCTTTTTCATTGGAGGGCCGCATCATCAGGTCGGCGCCGATGCCGTTGGTGCGCTGCTTGGTGTCGTTCAGCATGCCCATGAAGATGCCCACGATGGACAGGATCATGATGACTTCAATGGCCACCGCCAGCACGCTGATGATGGAGCGGACAGGGCGGTGCAACAGATTCGCAAAGATAAGCTTATTCATTCCCGAAGACGGCTCCGAGGGGGTGCAAAATGCTGGAAAATCCCTCGCTTTCAGGGTAACAGCCCAGGGCTGGCGACGCCCGGGCAGGCGGGAGGAGGGGAGAAAGAGCCCTGCTCAGGGCCGGTGGACCTTCAATTTGTATCGATCTGATTCAGAAATCCGCAGCTTTGACAAAAGGCGGGGAAGTGGTCATTAATTTCCTTTGACCGAACCAGAATACGGGTTTATTGTTGAGGGGTAATTCAAGCTGGCTTCTCAAACCGTTCTATGGTGAACGATGGGTAAATTTGGAGAAGACCTGCGCATGGAGCGGATATCCCGCGGCATCGCGCTGGAAGACATCACGGCGGTCACCAAGATCAGCCAACGCCACCTGATCGCGCTGGAGCAGGACCGGTTTCGCATGCTTCCCGGCGGGATCTTAAGCAAGGGCATCGTGCGCGGCTATGTGAGCGTAGTGGGCCTGGACGTGAACGAGTGGACGCAACGGTTTCTGGATGCCTATGCTGCCAGCGGGCAGATGATGGACGAGGACCGCAGCTGGCTGGAGTTTGCCGCCAACGTGGGCCGGGCTCGCAATCAGCACAGCGACACGGTGGAGAAGCGGCTGCGCTGGGTTGGCGTGATTCTGCTGCTGGTGGTGGCAATCGCGGGCATTTTTCTGGGAGTTCGCTACTTTGGCCTGCGCCATGGCTGGTGGACGGAGCTGCTGCCGATGCAGCTGGGCTAGACCGCAAACTCTGTTTTCTATAGCCTCAACTACCGGCGCGAAGCCTGCCGTTGACTGAGAACACACGCAACGACCATGGTAAATAGCTTGACATTATGTAATCGTTCGATTACAGTATTTCTATGCTCTCTGTCAAACCGCTTCCCGGTTTCACCGCTTGGCTTAACGGCCTTGCCGACGGGCCGGTGCGCGGCGTGGTTGTGGCCAGGATACGGCGATTGGCGTGTGGATTGATGGGGGATGTTCAGCCTGTCGGCGACGGCGTTTCCGAGTTGCGTATCCACGTGGGCGCGGGCTGGCGCGTGTACTTCACGCAGCGCGGCGCGCAGCTGATTGTGTTGCTTGTTGGCGGCTCCAAGCGCACACAAAAGAAAGACATCAAGCGCGCCAAGGCTCTGGCGGCGTTGCTGGATTATGGAGGAAAGTTGAAATGAGCAAACGCGTAAAGGTGGCCGATCTTCCCGAGTTCGATGCCGCGCCTTACCTTGACAGCGAGGCGTCCATCGCCGCTTACTTGACCGACATACTGGAAGCCAACGATGCGGCTTTACTTGCGGCAGCGCTGGGCGATATTGCCCGCGCGCGCGGAATGACCGAGATCGCCAAGTCGGCGGGAATCACACGCGAAGCCCTCTACAAAGCACTGCGTCCTGACAGTGCTCCACGTTTTGACACCGTGAGCCGCGTATGCGCGGCGCTTGGTGTGCGCCTGGTGGCGCAGGCTGTCCATAATTAGCGGCAGATTATCCATCCGCAGCGTAGAGATTGCGGCTCACCTGCATTTCCTCCCCATTCGCTGCAAGCCTTTGCTCCCGGCCGCCGGCGGCAATTATCATGGAGTAATGCATCCCAAGGCGCAAGCCTGACGGTGCTGGCGTGTCCTCAGCGAGAGTGGATCCGATGCGAGAGAGGTTGTTTTCTCCCGCGGCGGTGATCCAGCATGAACCGGTCCTCGCTCCAGGCTGCCCAAATTGAATTCCCTGCAATGGGAGGAGAGTTAAGTTGAGCGACCGATTCTTGTTTACCTCTGAGAGCGTCACCGAAGGCCATCCGGACAAGATTGCCGACCAGGTCTCTGACGCCATATTGGATGCCTGCCTGGAGCAGGATCCCTACAGCCGCGTCGCTGCCGAGACGCTGACGGCCACCGGGCTGGTGGTGATTGCCGGCGAGATTACCACCAAGGCCTACGTCGATTTTCAGAGTCTGGTGCGCGGCGTGGTGGCCTCTATCGGCTACGACAACGCGGTGTATGGCTTCGACTCCAACACCTGCGCTGTGATTTCCACCATCAACAAGCAGTCGGGCGACATTGCCCAGGGCGTGGACACGGGCGGCGCCGGCGACCAGGGCATGATGTTCGGCTACGCCTCCAATGAAACTCCGGAGCTGATGCCCGCGCCCATCTCGCTGGCCCACAAGCTCTGCCGGCAGTTGACCCATGTGCGAAAGTCCGGCAAGCTGCCCTACCTGCGCCCCGACGGCAAGAGCCAGGTCACGGTTGAATATGATGAGAACGGCAAGCCCGCGCGCATTGACGCCGTGGTCATCAGCAGCCAGCACTCGGAGAGCGTCACCAACGAAGAGCTGCACGCCGATATTCTCAAGCACGTGATCCAGGCGGTGCTGCCCGCCGCATGGCTGGATAAGAACACCAAGTACCACATCAACCCCACGGGAAGATTTGTGATCGGCGGACCGATGGGCGACACCGGCCTGACCGGCCGCAAGATCATCGTGGACACCTACGGCGGCGCGGGCCGTCATGGCGGCGGAGCATTTTCGGGCAAAGATCCGACCAAGGTGGATCGCTCGGCGGCATACATGGCCCGCTACATCGCCAAGAACATTGTGGCGGCGGGGCTGGCCGAGCGGGCAGAAGTGCAACTGGCCTACGCCATCGGCGTGGCCGAGCCGGTCAGCGTGCGTGTCGATACGTTTGGAACGGGCAAGATCGGCGAGGCCAAGCTGACCGAACTGATCCGCAAGAACTTTGCTCTCACGCCCAAGAAGATCATCGAGAGCCTGAACCTGCGCCGACCCATTTACCAGAAGACCGCTGCCTACGGGCACTTCGGCCGCAACGAGCCGGAGTTCACCTGGGAGGCTACGGACAAGGCCGCCGCGCTGGCCGAGCAGGCGGGATTGAAGGCTGCGGCAAAATAGTTTCACCACAACACCCTAGCAACACCATGGGACCCTTTGTCAGGAGGGTCCCATTTCGCAGGAGTGCGGTTTCCGGTTGGCCGGTCATCTGACCGGAACTGGTCGCTGGCCCGAAAGATGGTGGTGAAACCCCACTCACAAATAGCCGCTCAGCGCCTGAACGAGATCGCGATATCGCCGGCGGCTGACATCCAGCCTCTGGCCATTTCTCAAGACCACCTCTCCGGAACCGCCGAAGAGAGGATGCAACTCCGTCACAGAACTCAGATTGATCAGTGACGAGCGCGAGATACGGCAGAATCGCACCGGATCCAGCCGCTGCTCCAGTTCGTTGAGAGTAGGGTCCATCAGGTATTGCTCCACGTCAGTTACCAGGTGAGTCAAACTACCCTCCGAAGCGAAAAAGAGAACCCGCGACTCATTAAGAACCAAGAATCCATCCCCCTTCTTGACCAGGAATCGGTTGAGGCTTTTTCTCTGCTTGCGAACAACTTGATCGATTGATTTCTCCATTTGTGCGTTGTTCTGCAAACGAACTCGCTCGAGCGCCAGAGAGAGGCGGGCGCGACTGACAGGCTTCAGAAGATAATCAACTACGGCCAGTTCGAAAGCGTCTACCGCGTGCTCATCAAATGCCGTGCAGAAGACCACATGTGGACGCGGCGCCGGAAGAGATGCGACCACTTCGATGCCATTGCAGCCCGGCATCTGGATATCGAGCAGGAGCAGGCCGGGATTCAACTTACTGACGAGGTCCATCACCTGGATCCCTGTAGCTGCTTCTCCGACAATCTCAATGTCGGCATGGCTTGCCAATAACTGGCGCAGCCGCGCGCGCGATGGAGCTTCATCGTCGGCAATCAGAGCACGAATCACGTGGGCCTCTCTTCAACCGTAAGCGCCGCCGCCCTACAAGGAATGCGCAATCTGACCCGAGTCAGATTCTCCTCGGAGTTCCAGCTCAACTGTGCCGTTTCTCCGTAATAGCCTCTGAGCCGCTCGGCGATATTGGCCAGAGCATAGCCTGGAGAAGCAGCCAGGGTAAAACCGCGGGGGAACCCCGGACCGTTATCCCAAACCTCAATATTCAGCATCTCACCCTGCACGGTACATAATAATCTCACTTCGCCACGCTGTACGACAGATGACACGCCATGTTTGAGGGCGTTCTCTATCAACGGTTGAATGCACATGGCCGGCAAAGGAACGTGCGCCGCATCGGGATGAACGGACACCTCGATTGCGAGGCGCTCGCCAAACTTCGCCTGCTCCACTTCCAGGTATGCGGTCACGAACTCAACTTCTTGCTCCAGCCGTACCCACTCGCTCTCCGAGTTGCGGAGAGTATAACGGAACACTTGAGCCAGTCTCTCGACAGTCTGATCGGCAAGCTCGGGTTGCGACGGAATCAGGCCGGCAATGGCATTCAGTGCATTGAACAGGAAATGTGGGTTGATTTGCGCCCTTAACGCTTTGAGTTCGGCACGGCTGGCCAGCGTCCGCAGTTGTTCCTCTCGCTGCTGCTGGCACCGTTGCACTTCGCGAAATCGCACATTCTGAAGCATCACTTTCAATGTCTCAGCCAAGGATTGAAAGAGGCGGCGATCGTCACTCATATAAGAGATTCCAGACTGCCGCGGCCCTATGGCCACCCATCCCACCTGCGGCAAATCAGCAACCATGGCACGTAGGTTACCTGCCTGAGCGGGCTTGCCCTCAGCAAAGCTCACCTCTGCGGTACCCTGGAAAATCGCACTGAGACAACGGGTGCTGCGCGAGCGTAAGTCTTCTTCGGACGAGGCAGCCTGCATTTCGCTAAGAAACAAATGTTCCGCATCCACCGGCCCGTAAGGGCGCCCAAGAAAGACGCGGTCGATGATCTTTCCCAGTCCAGCGTCCGTGAATGCGGCCAGCATCCACAGAGGCACCAGCAATAAGGCGAATCCGAGAGGATCCGGCGCACCTTGCCACACACATAAGGCTGTGAGAGTCACCAGTGCCAGACAGAAGAAAACCGCCCGCTTGAGCAGAAGATCGAAGAAGATCAGCCGCTCCTGGTAATAGAGACTGATGCAAAAGAAACCCAGCAGCAGATAGTCAGACGCAAGTTCCGTCATCGGGGACCTGCTGATCAAACTGGCAGCCGACGCGCCGATCGTCATGGTGAGCAAAATGCGATACCACATCCGCTGGCTTCTGCCGGGAGCGGAGACAAGGACCAATCCAAGGGCGCTCGCGGTACCAAGCAGGATCGCTGGAGCAACGTCGGCAAACGGCAATGAAACCAGTTCCGCATCTTCCAACGCAAGGGCTAGCGCTAATACCGCGCTGAAGGCGTAAAACGCAGTTCGCAACCGTGATGACCGGCCCTGTGAGACCAAATGAAGCAACAGCGCTGGAATCATGCCCGTCACAAGTGCCCGGGCTGCGCTGATCGGTAATGCCCACCCTGGCGCGACGGTGAGAAGAAGGCTGGTCAGAAACGCCGCAGTACACACTACCGTGAAGGCGGCGAGTACTGATTTGAACCGCAACCGTCTTTCACGCCACAAGGATACAGCGAGCACAGTGAAGGTCAGCGCGCAGAACACGACGGTGACCAGCGTGATCGCGTAAGATGGATCGTATTCGAGCATGGACTAACGTGCCGTCTGCACAGACTTTCCCGTTGCCTGGCTGAGAGCCGCCAGGATCGCTTTGTAGTTATTCTTATCAGCTTCCAGCAGAACCGCGCCAGGCTTTCCGTCGGTCGTCCGGAACTCGATCCCCACAAAGTGATTTGAGCTCTCATGCAGGATTCCAAAGAGCATCAAAGGGTTCAGAAACACTACGCTCAGCGTAACCATGTCGGCCACTCTGCGGTGCGCCTCTTCCCCGTAGCTGAGAGCTGTAACTTGAGCCGGAGCCAGCGTCAAAGTGGTGCGATGCGCAAAAACCAGCGTGATCTTGGAGGGCTCCACAGTCAAAGTGGTGTTCCAGTCGTACGGGTTCACTTTGGCCGATACCGTGCCGCCGGTATAGCGTAACTTGTTCCACGATTCGCCGTCAGCCCAGCTAAGTTGGGCATAGGATATTAGAATAAGAGCGGCAGTTACCCGGATCCGGAGCATGGCGAGGTCAGGATATGGGACTGGTCGGCGCACTTACAAGCGTATTCCGGATGAACGGCCTGAAACTCAGTTGAATGGCCGTAAATATAGTTGAACGGCTCAGGCGCGATTACATGCGATTCCAACCGCTCATCGACTGTTTTCGTCCGCTCAAAACAATTCCCTGGTCATCGACCACGCACCGTCATAATCTGCAGCTATGAAAACTTTTGTGAGTACCCTCCTTTTGATATCCCTCTTCAACGCCTGTACCGCGCACGCCCAGAATAGCGACCTCGCTGTTCTAGCGGGGGTTTACGGACCGCAGGGGAAAGCGACCGTTGCAGGTTCTATGGCAACTTTCACCGGCTCAGTCAGCCCAAGCATGCAATTAAACTATGCTTGGCAGATATTGCAGCGTAAGGCTGACCTTTACGTCGAATTGCCGCTCGTCATCCCTTTTCGAGTGTCCGGATCAATCGTCACCGGCCTTAACGGAGTGCAGACGACCGCAGTGTCCGGACCGGATATCTTCTTCACGCCCGGCGCGCGGCTCAAATTCTCGCCTCAAGCGCGAATGTCGTTTTATGGGGCGGCCGGATTCGGATTTGCTTCGTTCGCCCCCACTACGTCCATTACAATCTTGCCTCTCAGTATCAATAGCGGTACAAGGCAGTCGTCGCCCGCGCTCGGCTTCGGGGGCGGAATCGACTTTCGACTCACTCGCCTGCTAAGCTTGCGCGCAGACGCGCGCGACTTCATTACTCAGGCCGGCATGGGGGGAGTGAGCGGGAGAAACCGTGGGATCTTTCAGGCGGGAATAGCGTTTCACTTTTAGACGCGATTCGAGCGCTGGTCCGGCATATGCACAGCGTCGCCAGGTATGAAGATTGAGCCGACGGGTGACGAACGCTTTTCGGGATATGAAATTAGGCACCCGACTCTTCTGTAGCCTCTTCGCGGAGAGTGAGAAGTCGCTTCTCCTTGTTTCCAGTTCAGTTCCGCCTAAAGAACGCCGGGGGCCGGGTTGAATGCTGCGCCTGGAGGGTCGCCTAATCGGTACCGCCGGCTGTCCGGCACGTCTGAGCAAATCACGCGTCACTCCGGAAGTGGTGCACCGACAAGTTGAGGCGCTGCGATGGCTGAGCCACTTCCGAGTAAAACTAGAGTACGGCGATCTGTGCCGCAGGGTCTGCGTTATGATATAAGATAATGTTCGCGAGACCTCGCCGCAAAACGCCAGACAAAATGCGATTTACAAGGAGCTGCCAGCAAGTTGCATCCTCCTTTGAGATTGATGGTGTTCGGCCGAAGAACTCACAGACTCAATTTTGATTTTTCATGGACGATAGGAGATTCACCATGGCCGAAACAATCTTTAGCTCTTTCGATTCAGTAAAATACGAGGGTCCTTCCAGTAAGAAAGCCCTCGCCTACCGCTGGTACGATGCTGACCGGGTCGTACTCGGCAAGCCCCTCAAAGATCATCTGCGCTTCTCGGTCGCCTACTGGCACTCGCTGGCGATGCGAGGAGGCGACCCATTTGGCTCAGCCACGATCCACCGCCCTTGGTTTGAACCCGGCGACCCGATTGCGATGGCCAAGGTGCAAGCCGATGCGGCCTTCGAGCTTTTCCGCGTCCTCGGCCTGCCCTTCTTTTGCTTCCATGATGCCGACATCGCGCCCGGCGGCGACACGCTTGCTGAGACCCTGAAGAACTTTCACACCATGGTGGATTACTTCGAAGAGAAGATGAAAAAGTACCCCACCAAGCTGCTGTGGGGAACGGCGAATCTCTTCTCCCATCCGCGGTTTATGGCCGGCGCATCCACCAATCCCGATCCTGAGATCTTCGCCTGGTGCGCGGCCACGGTCAAGAATTGTATGGATGCCACCAAGAGGCTCGGCGGCTCGAATTATGTGCTCTGGGGCGGACGCGAGGGTTACGAGACGCTGCTGAACACCAACATGAAGCAGGAACTCGATCAGATGGGGCGCTTCATGAACCTGGTCGTGGAATACAAGCACAAGATAGGCTTTGAAGGCCAGATTCTGATCGAACCCAAGCCCAAGGAACCGACCACGCACCAGTACGATTTTGACGTCGCGACGGTGTATTCATTCCTGAAGCGCTACGGCCTGGAAAAGGAAATCAGGGTCAATATCGAAGCCAATCACGCCATGCTCGCGGGGCATACCTTTGAGCATGAGATTTCGACGGCGGGCGCGCTGGGAATATTCGGATCTCTGGACATCAATCGCGGCGATGCGCTGCTGGGATGGGATACCGACCAGTTCCCCAACGAACTTTGGTCGATGACGATGAGCATGTATCATGTGATCAAAGCCGGCGGCCTCACCAAGGGCGGGTGCAACTTTGACGCCAAGGTGCGGCGCCAGAGCTTTACCGCCGAGGATATGGTCCATGCCCATGTGGGCGGCGCCGACCTCTGTGCTCGCGCATTCCTTACCGCTGCCAAGCTGATTGAGGACGGCCGGTACGATGCGATCCTCGCCGAGCGCTATGCAGGCTGGAAGTCGCCTGAGGCTGTGGCGATGCTCGACGGCAAGGTCTCGCTCGATCAGATCGAAGCAGCGGCTCTCAAGAAGGGCATCAATCCTCAACCGCGGTCTGGCAAGCAGGAGCAAATTGAGAATCTCCTGGCTCGTCTGATCTATTCAGACACTTTCTAGAAAAAGCGGCCTGATCCGAGGCGCTACCACAGCACTCTCACGACATCATGGGACCCTTCGCCAGGAGGGTCCCATTTTGGAGGTGTGCAGTTTCCGGCTGGCCGGTCAACCGCCCGGAGCGGAGAATCCAGGAAATCAGTCGAGAAAGCGATTCTCCATGACTGATCGGACTCTCGGTGAGTGCATTGGCGATGTTGCGCCAACCGATGAGCAATGGTATACGCTCTCGGCTGTGGACATCGGCGTATCCATCCAAATCAATTACGGAGCGAATTTCTGCTGCAGGGCTGCGGCGGAGAATATTTTCAGCTAAACTCAAAATCAGGCGTTCTCTCGTAACCGGATTGAGCCACAGGGCGGCTCAAGGCCGATTTCAAAACCACAATAGCGATACGAGGCCGTCTTCATGAGAAACCAGGAAGATGCGGCAGAGCGACTTTTCGGAGAAGCGCTCGACCTGCGCCCGGAGGAGCGCGGAGCCTTCCTCGATCGCGAATGCGACGGGCAGCCTGCTCTTCGCGGCAGGGTGGAGGCGCTGTTCAAGGAGAACGATCGCCTCGAGGGCTTCTTGTCCGAGCCGCCCATGATCCCGCCGGAAAGACAAGCTCAGAAGGCGCGCTTCGAGCGTGGCGTCCGCCTGGGCCGCTATACCATCGTGAATCCGCTGGGGCATGGCGGCATGGGCGAGGTGTACCGGGCGACGGACGCGAACCTGGGACGCGATGTCGCGATCAAGGTCGTGCAGCCGGAACAGGGCGGCAATCGAGAGCTGGTGGCACGCTTCCAACGCGAGGCACGCGCGCTGGCTGCGCTGAACCATCCGAACATTTGTACCATTTATGAGATCGGCGAGCAGGACGGGGACGTTTTCATCGCCATGGAGTTCCTCGAAGGCGGGAATCTGCGCCAGCGGATTAGAGGTAAGCCGCTGGAGATCGAAACAGTGCTGTCGCTGTCGATCCAGATCGCCGATGCACTCGACGCCGCGCATAGCAAGGGCATCGTGCATCGCGACATCAAGCCGGCCAACATCCTCGTCTCATCCTGCGACCACGTTAAGGTTCTGGACTTCGGCATCGCCAAAGTGGTCGAGACTCCTGGCGGCATCTCGGCAGCCAAACCAATCTCCAGCGGCGAGCACCTCACCAGTCCCGGGTTGGCGATAGGGACCGTCTCGTATATGTCGCCCGAGCAGGTCTGCGGCAAACCTGTCGATACGCGCACCGACCTCTTCTCCTTTGGCGTTGTGCTGTACGAAATGCTCACCGGCGTGTTGCCCTTCCGCGGCGAGACCCAGGGGCTGATCTTCGACGCCATACTGAATCGGAAGCCGGTGTCGCCGCTCCAACTGAATCCCGATCTGCCCTCAATTCTGGAAGAAATCGTCCTCAAGGCTTTGGAGAAGGACCGCGACCTGCGCTATCAGCACGCGTCGGAAATGCGCGCGGATCTGAAGCGCTTGAAGCGCGACAGCGGGTCAAAGCATCTTTCCGTCTCTCAACTCACTCCCTCCAGCGCCGGCCGCAGAATACCGCTTTGGCTTTGGCCCGTCGCCGCCGCCGTAGTTTTCGCAGTTGCGTTTCTTCTGCGTCCCTCGCTTTCTCCTCCGCAGGTGACTGCGACCACACAGCTCACCCACGACGGCGCTCCAAAGCTGGCCGGCCTGGGAATCACGCCTCCGCAACTGGAAACCGATGGTTCGAGGATCTACTACACCCAGACCACTGCCAGCCTCCGCGGCGTGCTAATGCAGGTTTCTTCCGACGGCGGCGAGACTGTGCCCGTCCCCCTCCCTGTCCAGTTTGGGGGCCTCGAGGCGGTCACACCCCGCTCGGAGCTGCTCTTCGGCGGCCCGCCCGTCATTGGTGCAAAGTCCGGCATGTGGACCATAACCCTGCCTGGCGGCCAGGCGCGCCGCATCGGCGATTTTCTGGCCAATCAGGCCTCGTGGAATCAGGATCAGTCTGCTCTTGCATGGAGTGACGACCGGAACCTCGAGATCAGCAACGCCCAGGGCGATGCACCCCCACTGCACCTCAGCACGGCCGGCACGCCCCTCTGGATCCGCTTTTCGCCTGATGGACGCCTGCTGCGCTTCACCGCGTGGGATTGGAACTTGAAGACCGGCTTGCTTTGGGAAGTGCATACTGACGGCACCCATCTGCGCCGCCTGCTTCAGGGTTGGAAGAACGGCGGCAACGAGTGCTGCGGCGTCTGGACACCCGACGGCCGCTATTTCATCTTCCAGTCCACCCGCAACGGGGTTGCCAACCTCTGGGCAATCCGCGAAACCGGCGATCTTTGGCATACGGTCAACCATGAGCCGGTCCAGCTCACCCAGGGCCAGACGAGCGCCGAGGGTCCCGTCGTCAGCCTCGATGGCAGGCGCATCTTCTTCATCGGCGAGAGCCGCCGCGGCGAACTCATGCGCTACGATCCCAAAACCCATTCGTTCACGCCCTATATGTCCGGTCTCTCGGCCGATGGGCTCACCTTTTCGAAGGATGGCCTGCACGTCGCGTACACCACGTTTCCCGAGGGCATGCTCTGGGTGGGCAACATCGATGGCAGCGATCGTCATGAGCTCACTTTTGCTCCCATGCAGGCCCGCCTGCCCCAATGGTCTCCCGATGGATCGGAGATCATCTTTTCAGCAAGGGTGAACGGCTCCCACTGGCACATCTATCTCGTTTCAACCCAGGGCGGTGACCCGCAGCCCCTCACCGCCGGAGACTCTGACGATCTCGAAGCCTCCTGGTCCCTGGATGGAACATCCGTCGTCATCGGGGGTCCTCCGCTTATCGATCAGCAGGCGAAGGCCAACAACATCCGCATCCTCAACCTCGCCACCCGTCAGATGACGGACGTTCCCGGCACCTCAGGCCTGTTTTTCCCGTGTTGGTCCCCGGATGGCCGCTATCTGCTGGCCGGCACCAGCGATCACGGCAAACTCCTCGTCTACGATCTCTCCACAAAGAAGTGGCAGGATCTCATCGCGCAAAACTGGAGCTATCCCAGCTGGAGCCGCGACAGCAAATGCGTCTACTTCACCGATCCCAATACCACCCGACTCTCCCGCTACCGCGTCTGTCTCTCCGGCCGCAAACTCGAGCACATCACCGATCTCGCCGACGCCGGCCCTCTCGCCTTTGGTAACTATGGATGGTGGACCGGACTCGCTCCCGACGATTCCATCCTCGCCTTTCGCGACATCAGCCTACAGGAAATCTACGCGCTCGATGTGAAGTTGCCTTAGGGATCGCCCGGACGAACATGCCTTAGCAAACGCAAAAGCGGGAGCGCACCCGGTAAGGCGGCTCCCGCTATGCGTCGGGTTGTTGTGAGTTCCGGTCCAGCACTAGCGGGTTGAAGCGGCGTCATTCAGCATCGCCAGCCGGACAGTTTCGCTAACCACATGGTTCATGGCGAGCTCGCGGGCCAGGCTGCGCTCTCTGGCTGACTTGCCGAGGTCGATGGTCACTCCGCCGTTGGCGTGATACTTCGTCAGGAAATACTGGCTGCCGAACTTCTGGAAGGCGATATAGGATGCCATATTCGGTGAGTCCCCATCGGATCTCGACAGAATAATCACCTTGTTAGTTTGCTTGTAGTCGGTCACACTCAGAACACGGTCAGAGTACATGCTGATCGTGTAGGTTCCTGCGGAAAAGTGCTCGCTTCCGAAATTGAACGCGAAGGGCACGTTGACGCGAGCAACATGGGTTTGGGCGTTCGCCTGCGACAGCGACGCGATGGCAACGAGGGTGGCAAAGGCGAAAGTGTAGAGACTCGATTTCATGACGTTTCCTCCTGGGAAGCGGTGTTGATCACCGCATTCACTTAGAAGTGCGTCATGGCCGCGCAAAAGGGGCAACACCCGGCAAAATTATTTTTCGCCCTCGCGCGAATCTTCCTTGGCATCCCCGGCCGGAGGCGGCCCGCCGGGGCGAAGCTCCCGATAGAGAAACATGCGCGCCAGGGACCAGTCCCGCTTGACAGATCGCGGCGCAACTCCCAGCATCGTCGCGATCTGCTCCACCTTCAGCCCGCCGAAGTAGCGCAATTCCACCACCTGCGCCTGTCGCAGGCTCTTTTCCTGGAGCCGTGCCATCGCCCTATCCAGCAGCAGCACCTCGTCCAGGCGCTCCGGCGAAATCGCCAAGTTGTCTTCCATCTCCACGCGCTGCATCCCACCCGCGCGCCGCCCGGCGTTGTGCTGGCGCGCGTAATCCACCAGCACGCGTCGCATCACATGCGCGGCCAAGCCGATGAAGTGACCGCGATCCTTCCAATCAATCTCTTCGCCCGCCAGGCGGAGGTAGGCCTCATGGATCAGCGCCGTCGCCTGCAGCGTATGATCCGGCCGCTCGCGGCGCATATACGCTTCGGCGATGCGATGAAGTTCCTTGTATACGAGAGGCAGCAACTGCTCGCCGGCCGCGGCATCGCCGGCATTCATCGCTTTGAGCAGCCGCGTGACCTCTCCATGAGTGGAATCCATGACATTTACCTCGTCCGCATTGTACTACGAAAATCGACACTTATCGGCGGAGTCCAACCTGTCAGGGATATCCCACAGTCCGTACCCATGCGTCGACATCGTTCATCAGGGTGGAGTGGGAGGCTTTGCAGCTCTCAAATCACCCGCTTTGCCATCGCGCTATACTAGAGCAGTTTTCCAATTCACGTGAACTCAACATCACTGAGAAATATGGCTTTTTCCTCAAGAGAAAGCCCCTTGATAGTAGTGCTGCTGGTCTACACCTATTGGAAAACTGCTGTAGCCTACGAATCCATCTACCCAAACGAGGGCCCATGCGTGCTTTGCCTTACTTGCGCCGGATTCTCTCGAACGACACCGCTGTTCTGTGGCTTCTCGGCCTCGCCTTCACCACGCTCCATCTGATCGCCGGCGCGGGCTACGGATTCCACCGCGACGAGCTGCTTACCTATTCCAATGCGCGTGACCTGGAGTGGGGATACGTCGTATACCCGCCGGTGACCGCTTTGCTGGGCCGCATTGAACTCACATTGTTCGGGACGTCGCTCGTGGGCTATCGTTTCTTCGCTGCCCTCGCCTGTGGGATCATGGCGGTGCTCACCGGGCTTATGTCGCGCGCCATGGGCGGCGGCCGTCAGGCGATGCTGGTGTCGGCATTTGCGGCGAGCATCGGAGGGTCCGTCTTCTTCACCGGCTCGTTCATGTCCTACATGTCCTTCGATCTGTTGTGGTGGGTCGCGGTGGCCTGGTGCGTCGCGCGGCTACTGGAGAGCGGCAACGCGCGCTGGTGGCTGGGGATCGGCGCCTTCATCGGCCTCGGATTCATGACCAAGTACACCATGGCATTCTTTGTCGCCGCCCTTCTGGGCGCGATGTTGCTGACTCCGAACCGCCGCTATTTTCGCAGTCCCTGGTTCTGGAGCGGCGTGGCGCTGACTCTGCTCATCGTTGCGCCCAACCTCTGGTGGCAGTATCAGCACCACTTCGTCAGCCTTGCCTGGATGCGCAGCATCCACGCCCGCGACATTCGCCTTGGGCGCGCGGATAACTTTCTCCTGAACCAGTTGTGGGAGATCGTCAACCCAGTGACGCTCCCGCTTGTCTTTGCCGGCCTGTGGTTCCTTTTTCGCCGACCCGAAGGTAGGCGCTGGCGCATGATCGGCTGGATGTACGCCATCACACTCGTTTGCCTCATGGCCGCTCGCGGGCGCGACTACTACCTTGCACCGGCCTATCCCATGCTCATCGCCGCCGGCGCCGCATGGTGCGAAAGCTGGCTCAGGTCGTTTCCGGCGCAAAGGCAGACCCGGATATTACGAGCAACGTGGAAGACGCTCGGGATCAGCGGCTTGATCGTAGCCGCCCTGATCCTTCCCTTTGCCCCCGTGAATTCGGCGTGGTGGCGCGTGCAGGACGCCGTATCTCATCAGTTCAATATGCAGATCGGATGGCCGGAACTTGCCCGCACCATCGCTCAGGTTCGCGATTCTCTCCCCGCCGCTGATCGCGACAGCGCCGGCGTGATGGCTGCCGACGAAGGGGAAGCCGGTGCCGTTAACCTCTACGGCCGCGCCTACGGCCTGCCCCGCGCCATCAGCGGCATGAACTCCAACTGGCTCCGCGGCTACGGCGACCCTCCGCCCCAGACCGTGATTGCCGTCGGCTTTAAGCCAGGCGAGCTCAACCAGATCTTCTCCTCCTGCCAAGCCTCCGCACAGCTGTGGAATCCCTATGGAGTCGCCAACGACACGTTCCGCGACCGCGACCAGGTCTACGTCTGCCGCAACATCCGCTTCCCCTGGCCGGAGTTCTGGAAGCATTTCCAGTACTACGGGTAAACTCGTTCCATGGGATGCCGGGCGCAGCACATCTGCCCCAACCCGTTTTGCAGATCAATACGATCCGGCACGCAGAATGATCGTATGCCCGGCCTCCGTCCGAACGATCTCCGCCGCCGCGGGCTTTTCCTGTTCCCTGGTTTTTTCCCGAGTCCCTATTCCCTGTTTTTTCAAAAAGTTGTAGACTTCCATCTACAGCACACGGAACGGATTCGATGGCTCGAACCTCCCCAAAACAGAAGCTCTTCAACGGCCGGGACCACTCCTGGATGCAGTTCAACCGGCGTGTGCTCGAAGAGGCCGAAGACCCCTCCAACCCCCTCCTGGAGCGGGTCAAATTCCTGGCCATTACCGGCTCCAACCTCGACGAATACGTTGAAGTTCGCCAGGCTGGCCTCATGCAGCGCATTGAGGACGGCTACCGCGAGCCGGGCTACGACGGCCTGCGTCCCGACGAATCTCTCGCCGTGCTCACCGCCGAAATTCACAGTTTTGTCGACGCGCAGTACCGCTGCTGGAACCAGCAGTTGCTGCCCGAGCTGGGCAAAAAAGGCATTCGGCTGATGGAGTGGCGCGAGTTGGATGAAGAGGCTAAAGCCTTTGCTCAGAGCTACTTCCAGCGCGAGGTTGATCCCTTGCTGACGCCCATCAGCATCGATCCGGCCCACCCCTTTCCCCGCGTGCTCAACAAGGCTCTCTGCCTGGCGTTGCTGCTCCGCCGCAAGCGCAAAAGCTCCGGCCCGCAAGTCTTGGGCGTGGTTACCGTGCCCCGCGCCCTGCCCCGTTTCGTTCGCCTGCCCGGCGCCGAGGGCGCATACGACTACCTCCTGCTCCAGGACCTGATCGCCCAGCACCTGGGCGGCATGTACCGTGGCTTCGAGGTGCTCTCGCGCGCCGCCTTCCGCGTCACCCGCAACTCCAACCTCTACTTTGAGGAGGAGGAATCCCGCTCCCTGCTGGATTCCATCCGCGTCGAACTGCACAACCGCCGCAAGGGCGACGCCGTCCGCCTGGAGATCGAAACCGGCGCCGATCCGGAGATAGTGGAGCGGCTGCGGGTGAACTTTGAACTCGAAGAGGAACAGGTTTTTCGCAGCGACGGACCCGTGAACCTCTCCCGCCTGATGTTCTTCTATGAAGACGTGCAGCGGCCGGAGCTGAAATTTCCGCCGTTTACTCCCAAACCCTTCAAGCTGAGCCGCAAGTCCGGCAACATCTTCGACGAGTTGCGTAGCCACGACGTTCTGCTCCACCACCCTTATGACTCCTATGACCCGGTGGTGGATTTCATTCAGCAGGGCGCAGCGGACCCGGCCGTGGTCAGCATGAAGCAGACCCTCTATCGCACCAGCGACGACTCGCCCATGTTCCAGGCGCTCACCGAGGCCTCCGCCAACAAGGAGACCACGCTGGTTGTCGAGCTGATGGCCCGTTTCGACGAGGCCTCGAACATCCGCTGGGCGCGCTCGATGGAAGACGCCGGCGTGCAGGTCTTCCACGGCGTGGTCGGCCTCAAAACCCACTGCAAATTGGCCATGCTGGTGCGCCGCGACGAGGACGGCGTCACCCGGCGCTACTGTCACATGGGAACAGGAAACTACAACCCGGATACAGCCCGCTTCTACACCGACCTCAGCTTGCTGACCAGCGATCCACAGTTCACCGAGCGGGTTCACATGGTCTTCAACTACCTGACCGCGCATGCGGAGATCGACGACTATCGCCCGCTGCTGGTGGCTCCTTTGACCATGGCCGAAAGCTTCCTGGGCCTCATCCGCCGCGAACAGGAGCACGCCCAGGCCGGACGGCCCGCCCACATCGTTGCCAAGGTGAACGCCCTGCTCGAACCCTCGCTCATCGAGGCGCTTTACGCGGCCTCGCAGGCCGGCGTTGAAATCGACCTGATCGTCCGCGGGCTCTCGATTCTGCGCCCCGGAGTCAAAGGCCTCTCGGAAAGAATCCGCGTCCGCTCCATTGTGGGCCGCTTCCTGGAGCACTCGCGCATCTTCCACTTCGCCAACGGAGGCAACGACGAAATCTACATTGGCTCGGCTGACTGGATGCCGCGCAACCTCTTCGAGCGCTGCGAGGTGGTTTTCCCGGTCCGCGACCCGGTGGCTATGGCCCGCATCCACAACGAGATACTGCCCGCCTATCTGGCCGACACTCTCAAGGCCCGCCTGCAACAGCCCGACGGCAGCTATATTCGAGCCAGCAAGCTGCTCAAAGACCTGAAGCCCTTCTCTGCCCAGGAGTTCCTCATGCAGTTGGCCGAAGGCAAGGTGGAGCTGGACGCCATCCCAAAAGCCAGCTTTGGCAAGCAGACGGCCAAGGCTGCCGCAAAAACAGCCTGACCTCTGGAAGTTGCCGGATTCTGAAGGCTTCTCAATCCGCAGGCTTGCGTCTGAGCCTTTGCCGAGGAATCTTTGGCCACAAAGGCAGAAGGCTTGCAGGGAAGCTATTTCATCATGAATGCATGGGCAAGCGCACGTGTTCAACGGTGAAAAGGTAGAAAAAACGCGCAAATTGTCTCTACCTCGAAGCAGAGGTTTTTTACGAAAAATTGGGCTTTTTGGGGTGCGAAAAACACTGCGCGGTTGACTGCTTTCCGTGTTACGATAAACGTTAAGCATGATTCAGTCCTTCGCCGACGACGAGACAGAAGCGGTCTTCCTGACCGGAATCAGCCGGCGATGGGCGGGGATTGCGCGGGTTGCCGCGCGGCGATTGCAGGCCGTGGATTTTGCATCGGCAATTGAGGATTTGCTCAAGCCACCCGGCAATCGTCTGGAAAAGCTGAAAGGCGGCCGGGAGGGTTGGTGGAGCATTCGCATCAACGATCAGTTCCGGGTGATTTTTCGCTGGGACGGTAAAGATGCCTGGGATGTGGAAATTGTTGATTTTCACTAAGGGAGATTGCGCATGAGTATTCCGCGAAAGCACCAGCAAAGGGGAGTTCCGATTCATCCCGGAGAGTTTTTGCGTGAGGATTTTCTTTTGCCGCTGGGACTTTCGGCCAATGCTTTGGCCATTGCCTTGCGGGTGCCTGTCACGCGCATCTCGGAGATTGTGCGGGAGCGGAGGGGGATTACGGCGGATACGGCGCTCAGGCTGGCGCGGTATTTTGGAACCACGCCGGATTTCTGGATGAAGATGCAGATGTCTTACGATCTGGCGCTGGCCAGCCGGGAGGTGACGGCGCGGATCGAGATGGAGATTTTTCCCGCGCCGCGGACAGAGACCGGTGAATTGAAGGCCAGGCAGGTTGCATGATTCGGCAGGGTAAACACTGACGGAGACGTTGAGACAACGGCAAATCAGAAGCCTGGGCAAATAAGAAAGTAACCAAAACAGATTTCGAAGGCAACCATGGCCACGACCACGAACAAGGATTATTACGGCACGCTGGGCGTAAAGAAGACGGCCTCGGCGGAGGATATCCGCAAGGCCTTCCGCAAGGCTGCGCGGCGGTATCACCCAGACGTGAATCCGAACGACAAGCGGGCCGAGGAGAAGTTCAAGGAGATCTCCGAGGCCAACGACGTGCTGAGCGACGAGAAGAAGCGCAAGGTCTACGACCAACTGGGCTTCTACTCCGACCAGATCGATCCGGCGCAGGCCGAGGCTTATGCGCGGCAGGGCGCGGGCCACGGCATGCCGGTGGACTTCGGCGGCTTTGACTTCACCGGCTTCCAGGGCGGGCCCGGGCAGCACCGGGGCCAGCATGCGGGGGCGGGTTCAGCGGCAGATGCGGCTTCGTGGGGCAGCTTCAAGGATATTTTTTCCGGCATTTTCAGCGGGGCGCAGCAGCCGCAGCGCGCGCGCGGCCCGCAGCCCGGAACCGATCTGGAATACCAGGCTACGGTGGACTTCTGGACGGCCATTCGTGGCGGACAGGCGCGGCTGGAGGTGCATCGCCAGGAGGTTTGCCCCGCCTGCCACGGCCAGTCCTCGGCTAACGGGCCCATGCCGTGTCCGGAGTGCAACGGCTCGGGACAGGTGACGCAGATGGGCGGAAGAATGAAGTTCAACATTCCGTGTCCCAGATGCGGCGGACAAGGGCGCATCTCCAATACGTGTTCCACCTGCCACGGCGAGAGCGTGGTGAGCCGCTCGGAGCCGATCGAGTTTCGCATCAAGGCCGGCACGCGCGACGGGCAGCGCATCCGCCTGCAGGGCAAGGGCAACGTAGGGGCGAACGGCGGCCCGGCCGGCGACCTCTACCTCATTGTCCGCACCGGAACTCACCCGGTCTTCAGCCGTGTGGGCGACGACATTCATCTGACCGTTCCAGTGACCGTGCCCGAGGCCTCGCTGGGCGCCAAGGTGGACGTGCCGACGATTGACGGGCGCGCGCAGTTGAAGATTCCGCCCGGCACGCAGAGCGGTCAAAAGCTGCGCATGAGGGAGCGCGGCGTGGAGAATGCGCAGAATCCCGGCCAGCGCGGCGATCAGATTGTGACCGTCGAAGTGACGGTGCCCACGCTGGCCGACGAGCGCAGCCGCGAGATCATGCGCGAGCTGGCCCGGCTGAACAGCCAGGACCCGCGCGCGGCGCTGTTTGAAAAAGGCAGGGAGTAAGGAATGGCCCAGAATTCGCGAATTTAATTAAGGTATGATGATTCGGTAATCACTATGGCCGCAAAACGCAAATCGAAGGGCGCGTACATGATCTCGGCAGTGGCCGAGATGTACGAAATACATCCGCAGACGTTGCGCCTCTATGAGCGCGAGGGGCTGCTGAAACCATCGCGCACCGAGGGCAACACGCGCCTCTACACCGACGAGGACCTGGAGCGGTTGGAGTTTATCCTCAGCCTGGCGCGCGACCTGGGCGTGAACATCGCCGGCATGGCCATCATCCTGCAAATGCGCGAGCGCATGGAAGAGATGAACCGGCAGATGCAGAGCTTTGTGGAGTACGTGCGGACCGAAATGCTGGCGCGCTTCCAGCAGGCCTCGCCCGGCGCCGGAGCGATTGTGCCGCTGCGCAAGCCGTCCGCCGTAACTAAGGCCAACGGCGCGGGACGCAAGAGTTCTTGATTCAGTCCAAAACGAAATCCTCGCGGTTTCCTACCCTTTCCGCCTGAGCGGTTACTGGCAGAGCGGAAGCTGAAAACTATGACTTTGTTATTCCCGCAATACATTTTCCACTACTTTGCATTCGATGCGGATTGGCGGAAGGGAAGATAGAGCAACAGGAATAAGACGAGCGCGACGCCTTCGCAACTCAGGATGTACCAGGGCCATGGCCCAAGGACTGTAAGGAGCGTCACGTCCTGCGGCTTGGCGCAAAGATACATAAAGTCTGTTTTGAAGATGTAATTGAATGTGCCGGCGAAGGCGGCATAGATGTTCAGGGCAAGCAATGCCCTGCCGACCGACCAAGGCCGCGGCCGCGCCTGACGGGACCACACAAGGTAGAGAACGGCAATCACAATAAAACCATGATCGACAAAAAAATGCACCTGCAGGAAGAAGGATGAGGCTTGCGCAAGGTCGGGCGTGAGCAGCGCCATCGTGGATCCGCCCAATGCGCCGTAATAAGCCAGATCGAAGATTGTCCGGTTGAGGGTGAACAAGGCGATGACGATCAGAAACAACGTGGCATCGCAGAGTTCCAGCGGAAGACAATCGGGGAAGATGAGCTGGCCGTGAGCGGCCATGTATCCGTAATGCAGGGCCAGATCCAACAGAAGTATGGTTGCCAGGCCATAGCGCAGAGCTCTGAATCCCGGCGGAAAACGCCGCTGGAGGGCTGCGAAGATGGCTGCAAGAAGAGGGACTGCGCCAAGTATGACGAGGTGTACCGGACCGAAAAGATGGAAGGTAATTGGCATGTCAGTGATTGGATGTCGAAGTTGAGCATCATCGGGCATGGCCAACGACAGGGCTGCAACCTGTATTCAGCTTACTAGAACCGGTCTCATAAACCATCGGCATTGAGTCGCAAAACGCATGAGCCCCGCCTTGCTCCACCCCAGCGAACAAAGATCGCTCGTTGGGGACCCCGGCCAGGAGGCCGGCGCTACCTGCTCATTCAGCGACCGGCAACCCTGAACCAAACAGGCGATCCACTCTATACCAACAGACAAAATGCTCTAAGCTTCATTTACGATTCCATAACAGGCGCGCCCGGTTAGCTCTCCTTGCGGTAAAGCATGTCGCGGATGGTTCGGCGGCGGGCTTCGTTGAGCTCGCTCTGGGCTTTGCGGTCAACGGCGTCAGCGGCGGTGCGGCTATCTATTTTGGGCGAGCCGGTCTCCTCAGGGACGCTGCACGCGGGGCATCGGTTGGCGAAGCCGGGCTTGCCGGGGCGGAGCTCGAATTCTTCCGAGCAGACGACGCAGGTCTTGATGGGAAAGGTCATACACATCCATGATAACGCGGAGGAATTCCGCATGACCGGCCTCGCGCACCGCATGACCGGCCTCGCGCCGCCGAGGCGATTAGAGCGGTTCCACAATTAACGTGCTCTTTCTGGCATTGTGCAGGGTGGCATTTTCTTGAGGAAAATGCCACTTGATTGCGGTGGTTTCTGAGTACAGCAATTGTGGAACCGCTGTAATCGGAAGGATGTAGAATGAGGCCATTGGACGCACGAGCTGATTTCGGAACGCAACCCGGCAGGAAGGGTTGACGCGCCGAGGAAAGTGATTCTTGCAATGAAACCACCGACATCCCCGACACTGTTGATCATGGCTGCCGGCATGGGCAGCCGCTACGGCGGCCTGAAGCAGATTGATCCGGTGGGGCCGAATGGGGAAACCATTATCGATTACTCGATCTACGACGCGCTGCGCGCCGGATTCGGCAAGCTGGTGTTCGTAATCCGCGAGGAGATCGAGGAGCCTTTCAAGGAGACGGTGGGACGGCGGTTTGAAAAGCGCATCGCGGTGGAATACGTACTTCAGGAGCTGGAGATGCTGCCGTCGGGATTCAGCGTGCCGGCCGGGCGGACGAAGCCGTGGGGCACGACGCAGGCGATTCTGCTGGCGGCGGGCGCGATTGACGAGCCGTTTGCCGTGATCAACGCCGACGATTTCTACGGAGCCGAGGGCTACCGGGTACTGGCGCAACATCTGCAATCCGGCGCACAGGAGTACGCCATGGCCGGATTTGTCCTGCGCAATACGCTGTCAGAGTTTGGGACGGTGGCGCGCGGCGTGTGCCGGGTGAGCAGCGACGGCTACCTGGAGAGCGTGGACGAAATGACGAAGATTGAGCGCGACGGAGAACACGCGAAAAACACCGAGGAGACGGGAGAGACGACGCGGCTGGAGGGCAACGAGGCGGTTTCGATGAATTTTTGGGGATTTACGCCGCGGATTTTCCCGCAGTTGGAGGAGCATTTCAAGAGATTTTTACTGACGCACGACAGGGATCAGAAAGCCGAGTGCTACATTCCCCGCGTGGTGAATGACCTGGTAGTGGCCGGGGAGGCGAGGGTGAAAGTGCTGCGCACGCATGATTCCTGGTTTGGCGTGACCTATCGCGAGGACCGCCCGTACGTGGTGGAAAACATCAACCGCCTTATCCGCGGCGGCGCTTACCCGGAAAGACTCTGGTAACGGGCGAGGGGCGGCTGGTAGAGACACTTGCGCATTGACCAACCCGACCCGGCGGGTTGAAAATAAGGATTAAATCAGTCCTATATATCCAGGGGAAGGAGCTGTCTGCATGATCACGGAATCACCGACGACGAATCAAGGCCTGTTTCCGATTCAGCCAAACCCTGATGGCGCGGAGGCCTTCGACAGCATGAAGGAGATCTTCGAGCTGGTTGCAGCCGGACTTTACAGCCTGGCGGCGATGCTGGTGGGCGAAGGCGAGGAGAGCGCGCGGCTGGTGGAGGAAACGATTGAGTCAGCGCAGGTGTCGCCATGCGCCGATCCGCAAAATGCGCGCCATTGCAGCCGGAGGGCGCTGGCCGTGGCGGCTCTGAAGCTGCTGGCCGGGCGCTGCCCCGGCTGCCTGGCCGCGCCGCAGGGACTGGCGCCGGCCACGAGCTGCATTGAAGGCGACGAATTGGCCTCGTCGGGCATCTCGACCGGTGAGTTGGACAGCATGATGAGCGGGACGGAACGCGAGCGGGTGCGGGAGTGGCTGGCCAGTTTGCCGACCTGGATGCGGACGGTCTTTGTGCTGCGCGCGGTGGCCGGGTTCAACGCGGCGGAGACGGCCGCGCTGCTGAAGCTGCATGGCGGAGCAGAGAGCGCTGCCTGGACGCCGGAGACGGTGAGCGAAGTTTTTCGCCAGGGGCTCTGCTCGCTGGCTTCGCAGGTGCTGAGAAACAGGGAATAGCCACCCCAGCGACGAAGACCTGTCGCCGGGGACCCCGGCAGGGAATAGGGATTAGGGATTAGGTTTGCGATGGCTCTGGCGATTCTCCGCGACCTCCTTTCGTTTGGGGAATTCGAAACGGATGGGGCGATCTCGTACAGAATTGTTCTGGTAAATCAGTCATTTGCGGCAAAATCCAGCAGCCTGCCACTCCCATTCGATACACTAGAGATACGAACCCTGCCGCCTGCTTTCAGCGTCAATAGGGAAGCGAATGTGTTTGGGCCGTAGCGCTTTGTCGAGAGTCGAACGATCTTGATTTCTTCTATTTCATCAAGCAACAAATCGATCCGGAGCTGGGCCTGCGCCCTTGTGCTAGGCATGGCGGGGCTGCTTTGCCACGGGCTGGGCGCACAGACGGCGTCTCCCTTCCATGGGAGCGTGGCCACTGGTCAGGTTTCGGCGCAGCCGGTCAATCTGACGCTGGACGAGGCCGTTCAGAGAGGCCTTACGGCCAATTTGGGCATCATCCTGAGCGTCGCGCAGACGGCGGCGGCGCGCGGGGAGCGGCTGAGCCAGTTGCAGGCGCTGCTGCCCTCGGTGGACGCCAGCGCTAAGGAAACAGTGATGCAGTTGGACCTGCCCGCCGAGGGGCTGCGCATTCCGGGCTTTCCCAAGATTATCGGGCCCTATGGATTTACCGATCTGCGGGCGTCGCTGACGTGGTCGCTGATCGATGTGGCTTCGCTGCGCAACTATCTGGCCGCGCGGCACAACTTCGCCGCCGCGCAATTGTCGGCGCAGGATGCGCGCGACCTGGTGGTGCTGGTGGTGGGCAATGCCTATCTGCTGGTGCTGGCCGATGAGAGCCGCGTAGCCAGCGTGGACGCGCAAGTGGCTACGGCGAGGATTTCGCTGGAGCAGGCCATTGCCAGGCACGAGGCGGGCACCGCGCCGATGCTGGACGAGCTGCGCGCCCGGGTGGATTCTCAATCGCTGGAGCAGCAGTTGATTGCGGCCCGGAACGCTCTGGAAAAGGACAAGCTGGGGCTGGCGCGGGTAATCGGGCTGCCTCTGGAGCAAAGTTTCACACTGGCCGATAAGGCTCCTTACGCGGCCTTCGACAAGATTGATGTGGAGGCGGCGATTCGCCAGGCCCACGCCAACCGCAAGGATTTGGCGGCGATGGTGGAGCAAACCAAGGCGGCCGAAGAGCAACGCAAGGCAGCCACGGCCGAGCGGCTACCCACGCTCAACTTTGCCGGCGACTACGGCGACATCGGCGTGAACCTGAAGACTTCGCACGGCACGGGCGACGCCGCCGGGACGCTGAGCATTCCGCTGTTCAGAGAATTCGGGCTGCGCGGCGAAGCGCAGCAGGCGCAAGCGCAACTGGATACGGCGCAAGCCCGGTTGAGCGACAAAAGCGCCCAGGTGGACGCCGATGTGCGCGACGCGCTGCTGGACATTGCCTCGGCGCAAAAAATGGTCGAGGTGGCCCGCTCGTCGGTGGAGCTGGCCAACGAGGCGCTCAGCGAGGCACAGCAGCGCTATGCCAACGGGGTGAGCGACAACCTGGCCGTGAGTCAGGCGCAACAGTCGGTGGCGCAGGCCAACGATCAATACGTGACCAGCCTCTACCGGCACAACGTGGCCAAGCTCAGCCTGGCGCGCGCGCTGGGAGCAGGCGAGGAGTACAAAAGTTATCTGGGAGGAAAGTAGCGTGGCGGATTATATTCCAACACCGGAGCCAATTGAGCAAGTCGCAGAGATAGAGAGCGCGCCGCCGCAATCGCGCCGCAAAGGCATCCTGGTTGCCGTAGTGGCGATTCTGGCGCTGGTGTCTATCGGAATCTGGTGGCGCTCCACCTATAGCGAAAGCACCGACGACGCGCAGGTCAACGGGCACCTGATCCAGGTGAGCGCGCGCGTAGCGGGCCAGGTGGCCAAGGTGTACGTGGATGAAAACCAGCCGGTGAAAGAAGGCGACCTAATCGCGGAACTGGACCCCAGCGACTACAAAGTTGCGGTGGAGAACGCCGAGGCGGCCCTGGCCAGCGCGCAGGCCAACGCCGCGGCGGCCAATGTGAATGTGCCAATTACCACGGTGAACACGGGCAGCAATCTGAACGCGGCCGACGCCAATGTGAGCGGCTCGCACGCCGCCGTGGAGCAGGCCGAGCAGCAGCTCGAAGCAGCGCGGGCCAACAACATCAAGGCCCAGGCCGACCTGGAGCGCTACCGGCCGCTGGTGGCAAAGGACGTGATCAGCAAGCAGCAGTTTGACGCCGCGGTAGCCGCCGCCGACGCCGCACGCCACTCCGAAGAGGCCGCCCGCGAAGGTGTGCGCGTGGCCCGCGAACGCGAGATCCAGGCCAAGGCTGGGTTGAAGTTTGCCCAAACCGCGCCCGAGCAGGTGGCCGCGCAGAGGGCTCGCGCCCATCAGGCGCAGGCGATGGTAGAACAGGCGCAGGCACAACTGGACATGGCCCGGCTCAACCTGAGCTACACAAAGATCGTGGCGCCGGCGGCGGGCATCATCACGCGCAAAAGCGTGGAGATCAACCAGAACGTGGCGCCGGGACAGAACCTGATGATGCTGGTTTCGCTGGAAGGCTTGTGGGTGACGGCCAACTTCAAGGAGACGCAGTTGCGGCACATGTTCGCCGGGCAGCCGGTGGAGATCGACGTGGACTCGACGGGCAAGACTTATCACGGCAAGGTGACGCAGATCGGCGGCGCGACTGGGTCGGTGCTCTCGCTCTTTCCGCCGGAAAACGCGACGGGAAATTATGTGAAGGTGGTGCAGCGGGTTCCGGTGCGCATCGACTTTACTAATTTGGCCAAAGAAGACCCTAACCATGAACTGAGGCCGGGGCTATCGGTGGAACCGAGTGTGCGGGTGAAGTCAAAAACAGCTTTTAGCTTTTAGCTGTTAGCTTTTAATTCCCGGCAGGCGTGGCCCCCCGGCTCTTTGTCGCACACCACCACGGTGAATACACCGTGCAATAACCATGGCGCAGAAACGCCAAGAATCCCGGCCATCCTGACAGATCGATGATTTACACTGGTTAGACCTGCGCTATGCACAGAAAAAAATCAACCGCTGCTTTGTTTTCCATCCTGTTTGCCGCCGCGGCTTTATCCGCGCCTGCGCAAGTGGCGCCCTCGGCCACCGTGCAGCGGCATTCTCTCGCCGTTGGAGGCCTGGGCTCAGTTTTTCAGCCCGACTACGCTGGGAGCGGGGTCGCGCAAACCGGCCCGCGACGCCTTTATGGCACGGGCGCCTATGCGGACTTCAAGTTTTCCCGCTGGGTTCAGATTGAAGCCGAAGGCCGCTGGCAGCGCTTCAATTCTTTCCTGGACATTACCCAGGACAACTACCTTATCGGGCCGCGTCTTCCCCTCGACAGGTTGCGCTACAAGCGGGCCACACCCTACGCCAAAGTCCTTTTCGGCTACGGAGAAATGAACTTCGAACTCAATTTGACAAGTGGCCGTTATCTCGATATTGCCTACGGCGGAGGCGTGGATGTCAAACTGACAAAGCGGATTACAATCCGGGCTATCGACTTTGAGTACCAGCAATGGCCCGTGTGGCCAAATATATCTGGGGTCTCGAACACCACGCTATCGCCCTACGGCGCAAGCGTGGGCGCCAGCTACAAGATTTTCTGAGCAGGCTTGCAGCCTGGCGATGATTCAATTTCTCTCATGCTCTTCCCTGCCGGGCCGCAGCATCAAATCCCGGATCGCCTCGCGAGGATCCTTGCCTTTGTCCAGAATCAGCTCCATCTGTTCGGTAATGGGCATCTCGACTCCCTGCCGGCGGGCCAGCCTCAGAGCCGCGCGCGTGGTCAGAACGCCCTCGGCGATTTTGCCGCCCAGTCCGGCGAGAATCTCGGGGAGAGTGTGGCCCCGGCCCAACTCCTGACCCACGGTGCGGTTGCGCGAGAGGGAGCCGGTGCAGGTGAGCACCAGATCGCCCACGCCGGAGAGGCCAGCCAGGGTCTCGCGGCGTCCGCCACAGGCCACGGCCAGGCGTGTGATCTCGGCGATGCCGCGCGTCATGAGGGCGGCGGTGGAGTTATATCCCAGCCCCACGCCAGCGGCAACACCGGCGGCAATGGCGATCACGTTTTTCAGAGCCCCGCCCAACTCCACGCCGATCATGTCCGTGGAAGTGTAGAGCCGCAGCGACTGCGAGGCGAGTTCCGCCTGGATGCGGGCGGCAACGGCCGCGTCGTCGAAGGCCACGGTGATGGCGGTGGGCTGTCCCTGCGCCACCTCCTGCGCGAAGCTGGGACCGCTGAAGGCTCCAATGGGCAGTTTGAACCCGGTCTCCGGCTCCGGCAGGCACGCGGCAATCACCTGGCTCATGCGCAGCAGGCTATGGTCCTCCAGGCCTTTGGTGGCGCTGACGATGATCTGGCCGGCGCGGAGATGAGGGTGCAGGCGCGTAATGGTGGCGCGCAGAAACTCCGAGGGAATGACCGAGAGGACGATCTCCGCCTCTTGAACAGCGGCTTCGTTACCGGTTACGGTGATCCCCGGCGGGAGGGGAAAGCCGGGCAAAAAGAGCTTGTTTTCGCCGGCTTCGGCAATTTCACGCGCAAGCTCGTGGCTGTGCGCCCACAGCGTAAGCTGGTGGCCGCCGCGGCGGTCGAGCGAGAGGGCGATTGCGGTTCCCCAGGCTCCGCAGCCCAGAATTGCGATACGGCTCATGCGGTCTTTTTAGCTCCCAGTTTGGATTCCGTGCCACTCAGCAGGCGGCGGATATTCGGGTGATGCTTGATGATGAGCAACAGCGCAACGGCCATCTGCACGGCGATGAAAAACGCGGGCCTCTCGCCCCCACCATGAATATGCCCCAGCCACCAGGCAAAGAACGGAAAACTGCCCGCGCCCAGGATGGAGGCCAGCGAGACGTAACGGCTGAGCGCCAGCACCACAAAGAAGACGGAGATGGCCGCCAGAGCCGCCCAGGGCGCCGCCACCAGAAAGACTCCGAAGCCGGTGGCCACGCCCTTGCCGCCCTTGAATCCCAGCCACACCGGAAAGATGTGGCCCAGAACGGCAAACAGCGCCGCCAGCCCCCGCATGTTGTCCGGCGCTGCGGCGGGGGCGAGCAGGTGGCCGATCAGCCCGCCCAGCCACACCGCGGCGCAGCCCTTGAGCATATCCATCAGGAAGGTGGCCGCGGCCAGGCCCTTGCCGCCGGAGCGCAGAACATTAGTGGCGCCAATGTTCCCGCTGCCGGTTTGGCGGATGTCCTGATGGCGAAAGAGGCGGACCAGCACGTAGCCGCTGGGAACCGAGCCCAGCAGGTAAGCAACGACGATGATGAGCAGGCAAGCGTAGATCATACCGAGGGAGAGTTTATCAGGTTGCGGGCGGGCCTTGCAGCGGGCGCTTGGGACAGGATTACGGGCCTGGGAGGATTAGAATCCGGGGCACGCCGATAGCCACGCGCGAATCTAAAAAGTAGCCTTCGAAGCATACTTTTTTGGGCATTTTCCAGGCTTTGAAGTGAGTTAACGGTGTGCTTATAGACACACCTGCATCTGACAAAATCGGGTACAAGTTGTGGACGGGCTTGCCAGGGAAGAACAGGCGAAAAGCCACCTGCGTTGGGGGGACTTGCCGTCTAGGCGGGCAACCATCGGCCACCAACGGTGGGAGTGAAAGCCTGGGAAAGGCGGCGGGAGCCGAGATAATTATTCCCTTGACAACATATATACGTTACTACATAATAAATACATGGCATGGGAGATCGAGTTCACGGATGAATTCGGTGAGTGGTGGGAAGGATTGACCGAGGACGCTCAAGACGATGTGGACTTTGGTGTAAACCTCCTCAGAGAACACGGCCCAGCATTGACACGTCCCTATGCCGACAGGGTTCATAGCTCGGATTTTCCCAATATGCGCGAATTGCGAGTCCAGCATGAAGGCCATCCTTATCGCGTCTTGTATGCCTTCAATCCGCTCCGCACAGGGATTCTGTTGATTGGCGGCGACAAGACAGGCAATCCCCGCTGGTATGAGGAGTTTGTTCCGAAAGCGGATGCTATTTATGCTCGACACCTGCGCGAAATAGGAGAGGAGTAGAGATGGCGAGAAACTTTAGAGAGTTGGAAGCTAAGATGTCCCCTGAACGGCGGACGCGTGTGGCAGCTCGCGTGAAAGCGGAATTGGCGTTGATGCCTCTGCAACAGATTCGCAATGCGCGCCAGATGACGCAAACCCGCCTGGCCGAATTGCTGGAGATCGACCAGGGCAATATCTCCAAACTGGAGCAGCGCACCGATATGTACCTGAGCACGCTGCGCAGCTACGTCGAAGCAATGGGCGGAGCGCTGGAGATCCGCGCCGTCTTTCCGGAAGGGGACGTGCGCATCGATCTGCTGAATAAGCTGACCGCATGATGGCTCAGACTCTCCGTACTCCGGAGGGAATTGGGAAAAACGGGTCTAGGTTCGTGATTTCCCGGAACAGGGGTCAGGGTTTCGTGATCTCCCACCCTTTCGCATGTTTTCCTCGAAAAGCCGCGAAAGGATGGTGCACCCGCGAACAATCTATCGAATCATCATCAACATTGTTTATCCCCTCTTGACATTATAAACAATATTGTTTATATTTGAACCCATGAAGAGCAGCGAATTCAAGCGTTGGCTGAAGGAACAATGCGCGACATTCGATAAGTTCGAAGGCTCTCACATGAAGGTTTATCTGAATGGCCGCCAGTCAATTTTGCCCATGCACCACAAGGAAATCGGCAAAGGATTGGTTGAGGAGATTAAAAAGCAACTTGGACTGAAGTAAAGGAGCGTCTAATGCGAGCATATCCAGTGACATTGACCCAGGATGGAAAGTTCGTCAAGGTGAACTTCCCCGATATTCCCGAAGCGCTCACCCAAGGCAAGGACCGTGAAGAGGCTTTAGCGATGGCAAGAGAGGCTCTTGAACTGGCGATGGAGTTCTATTTTGAAGATCGGCGTCCGGTTCCAGAACCATCGAAAGCGAAGCGCGGACAAGCGGTGATTGAGTTGTCCGCGAGTCTTTCCGCCAAGGTGCTCTTGTTGAACGAAATGCTCCGCCAAAAGGTCAGGCCGGTTGAATTGGCGCGGCGATTGCAAACCACACCGCAGGAGGTTAACCGGCTGACCAATATACGCCACACATCCCGCATCGACGGCATCGCCGGCGCGCTCAAGGCGCTGGGCAAGACGATGGAGATTCGGGCTGTTTAGGGCGAATTTTAAAGTTCTCAGTGTGTCCATGCAATCAAAAACCCGACAGATGGATCATTGAGATTAGTGGTCTTTCACCCATCATTTTTGGTTAGTTTAAGGGCGGACTACCTGAACGGATTTTCTATGAGGTAACTTTTCAGTAATTGTAAACACTGCACTTTTATCGAGCCTTGGTTCCTTTCTGAAATGCAGGTCTTGAAAGACAATCTCTCCATCCTTATTCTGCGCAAGATGTTCTTGCTGCATCATGCGCTTCTTCTCAATATCACAAATATCACAATAAACCATCCTATAGGTGACAATGATCTCAGCCCCAGCGCGTTTCCAACTGCCAAAATATACTGTTTGCGAATCCCCATAGCTGATTTCCATTTGATTGTCAGACTAGACAACCGAGCCATGTACGATTCCGAATCGTCCGTCGTTAAAAAAATAAAGGACTTCTGTTAACGTCCACTTCTGGTTTTTGTGAATGTCATCCAGTGTCCAATCGGCTTTCGAGTCAATCCACGCGCCTCTAATAATCTTTGCTTTCGTCTGACCAAAGCAGGCACTCGCGGCAAGAACTACAAGTATCATTGCTAATCTCTTCATTGTGGCACCTCACAAGATTATTTCTGCAAAAACACCTCTTTTACCTTTTCCAGTGTCACTCCGCGCAGCAAAAAGACCTTGCTCCGCGACAACTCCCCGGCCTTCAGTTCCACGGCATTCTTCGCCACGCCCAGCGTCTCGGCCAAAAACACAATCAGCGCCTGATTGGCGCGGCCTTCGAGAGGCGGAGCTTTCACGGCGATCTTCAGTTGCGCCGACGCTCCTTCGCCATAGACGCCGGTGAAGGACGTCTTCTTCGCGCCCGGTTGCGCGCGCACGGCCAGCGTAACGCCTTCAATGGTCGCCCGCAGCATCAGGCCGTCTCCCGCTGCGCCGCGCGCTCGCCGAAGAGCGCCGTCCCCACGCGGATGCGCGTTGCGCCCTCCTCAATGGCCAGCGCAAAGTCCTCGCTCATGCCCATCGAAAGCACGTCCAGCGACAGCCTCGGATGCGCCGCCGCCCAGCGCTCCCGCAGCCTGCTCAATCGTCTAAAGCAGGCCCGCGTCTCGTCCTCTGCCACACCCAACGGCGCAATCGTCATCAGCCCGCGCACCTCTAGATTCACCAAATCCGGCAGCCGCTCCAGCAGTTCCGCGGCCTCGGCGGAGTCCGCATTCAGCCCCGACTTGCTCTCCTCTGGACTCAATTTCACCTCGATCAGCACCGGCAACCGCTTGGCCAGCTTGCTCGCCGCCTCGTTGAGCCGCTCGGCGAGGCGCAGCGAATCCAGAGAGTCGATGCCGTCAAAGATCTCCGCCGCCCGCGCCGCCTTGTTCGATTGCAGATGGCCGATCAGATGCACGCGGAGATTTTCCTGCCCACACGCCGACCGAAGGGCTGTTGCATCGAATGCCTTGGCGGCAAACTCCTGAACGCGATTCTCGCCAAAGAGACTCAACCCCAGCGCGGCAGCCTCGGCAATCGTTGCGGCGGAACAGGTCTTGGTGACGGCCATCAGCTCGACTTCGCCGCGGGGGCGGGCGGCGCGGCGGCAGGCCTCCGAAATTGCCGCTTCCAGACGTTCGAGATTGTCGGCAAGCTTAGTCATGGTTTAACGGCTTCACAAGATTAATGCCCCTGCGCCTCGAGGAATTTTTCCGCTTCCAGCGCGGCCATGCAGCCGGAGCCGGCAGCGGTGATGGCCTGACGGTAGCGCCGGTCCTGCACGTCGCCGCAGGCGAAGACTCCCGGAACCACCACGCCGTTGTTGGTCACCAGCACATTGCCGGTGGTCCGGATGTAGCCGTCATCGTCGAGATCGATCTGCCCGGCAAACATTTTGGCGTTCGGCTCGTGTCCGATGCCCAGAAACAATCCGCTGACGGCCAGCGTGCTCTGCTCGCCGGTGGTGAAGTCGCGCAGCCTGAGGCCCTTCACTTCCTTCTCTTCCACGCCCAGCACTTCCTCGATGATGGTGTTGGGGCGTAGCACGATCTGCTTGTGAGCCTGCACGCGGTCGAGCATGATTTTGGAGGCGCGGAAGCCGGAGCGCCGGTGCAGCAGCGTCACTTTGGAGGCAAAGCGGGTGAGAAATAGCGCCTCTTCCATGGCCGAATCGCCCCCGCCCACCACCGCAATCTCTTTGCCACGGAAGAAGAATCCGTCGCAGGTGGCGCAGCTCGAGACACCGTGGCCGATCAGCGCCTGCTCGCTTTTAATCCCCAGCCAGCGCGCGCTCGCGCCACTGGCGATGATCAGCGTGCGGGTGAGAATCTCGCCCCAAGAAGTATGCAGTCGAATCGGCTGCTCACCCACCTCCACCGAATTCAGGTGTCCCTGCACATAATTCGCGCCAAAGCGATTCGCCTGCGCCTTCATTTTGTCGATCAGCTCCGGCCCTTGAATGCCCTCCGGCCAGCCGGGAAAGTTTTCGACCAGTGTGGTCATGGAGAGCTGGCCGCCCGGCTCGTGGCCCTCCAGGATCAGTGGGTTCAGGCCGGCGCGGCCGGTGTAGATGGCGGCGGTGAGTCCGGCGCAACCGGAGCCGAGAATTACAGTCAAACGAATTTCTGTCATTAGATTTCCCATTTTGATTTTAGCTCTTGGAGTAGCGAGCGTTTCTTTCTGCAGCACATTCCACTTGATTTGATGATTTACAGGCAGTCTTCGACTCGATTCTGCCTCGCAACGCAACAAAATCTACTAAACGCTCTTATTACTTTATGTTTTTCAGCCAATATGCCCTTTGCCGATAAATGAACCGGGTCCGCCTCTTTCTTTGGTTCATTTTCCCAAGAAATCTCAAGACGGCCCACCAGTTTCGCCCTGGAGAGCCGGCTATGTCCGTACCCAATTTCCTCCGCCGCCGAACGGCTGCCTGGCTTACGGCCTTGCTTCTCGTGCCGGCATCGGCGGTGGCAGGCGGGCCCAAGTACGTGGCGGGGGTGAGCTACTTCAATCCGGGAGTCGTAGGCCAGCCGCTTCACTGGGCCAACGGCGAGTTGAATTACTACGTGGATCAGGGTCCGCTGAACGCCTCGGTCACCAACGCGCAGGCCAAGGCCATGGTGGACGCGGCGGCCGCGTTGTGGAACGCCGTTCCCACCGCCGGAGTCACGATCACCGACATGGGCTCGCTGAATGAGGACGTCAACGGCTCCGTCATCCTCATTAGCGGCACAAACTTTACCGTAACCAACCAGCAGACCAGCCAGCTTGGAGTCCTGATTGAGCCAGCCGACATCACTGCCTCGGCCACCAGTTATCCGCTGGGCGTTATCTTCGACGCCGACGGCGCCATCATCAACGCCTTGTTTGGGACCGGCGTCAGCCAGCAAAATAGTTGCCAGAACAACGGCGTCTATGAATGGATCGACAACGTCAATCCCAATGGCACCTTCGCCCACGGCATCATCCTGCTGAACGGATTGTGCGCCACGAACGCCAACCTGCGGGAGATGATGAGCTTTGAGCTGGAGCGGGCCTTCGGGCGGATTCTGGGCCTGGACTACGCGCAGGTGAACCCCGGCGCCGCGACCAACGGCGAAACTAACGGCTTGCTGGGCTGGCCGGTGATGCAGCCCATCAACGGCCTTTGCGGCGCGAACGGCGGAGCCTGCATTCCCAACCCCACCGTGCTGCGCTGGGACGACATCGCCGCTCTCAACCGCCTCTACCCCATCACCGCCGGCAATCTCTCGAGTTTTCCCGGCAAGCAGATTACCGCCGCGAATACGGTATCCATCCAGGGAACCATCAGCTTCAGCACCGGCACGGGAATGCAGGGCGTCAACGTGGTCGCCCGGCCGCTGGACTCCAACGGCAACCCGCTCTATCAGTACACGGTGACCGCAGTCTCCGGCGTCCTCAATAACGGCAACCACGGCAACCCGGTGA
>Ga0326728_10004977_pt1 | contig 38346 bp, 34 predicted proteins | sample MB3enrmetagenome_FD_207602 | JGI IMG/M metagenome (GOLD analysis project Ga0326728, IMG submission 207602) | Lab enriched peat soil microbial communities from McLean, Ithaca, NY, United States - MB31MN | ecosystem: Environmental > Terrestrial > Soil > Wetlands > Peat | place: USA: New York... | reverse complement strand
ACCTGCCGCACGCGCCGCGCCATGGGGTCGAGCCCCGGCGCCACGCTCGACGCCAGGCCCGCCGGATTGTCGCGCAGCGAGAAGTATTTGCGCCGCACCACCACCATCCCGCAGTCCTCCAGCAGCCTCTCCACGTCGCGGCCGCGAAAGTCGAAAAGGTGGCGCGGCACGTCCACGCCGCTCCACCGGCGGCCCAGCAGACGGAACTGCCACGACGCCGCGTTGGGAACCTGCACCACCAGGCGTCCATCCGCCGCCAGCAGCTCGCGCGCGGCCACCAGGTAGGCGCGCGGATCGCGCAGGTGCTCCAGCACGTGGAACATGGTGATGCCCGCGAAGCTGCCGGCGCCGAGCGGAGCGTGTGCCAGGTCCCCGCAAACCGCCGGCGCCTGCTGCCGCTTCCACGCGATGGCCGCGGCCTCACGCGAAAAGTCGAGGCCCGTCACCCGATACCCGCGCTCCCGCATCATCCCCAGAAAAAGTCCGCCGCCGCACCCCACGTCGAGCAGCCGCCCGCGCGCGCGGCCGCCGCCCAGCGCTTGCGCCACGAACCGCACGTGGTCCCGCAGCACCAATCGCCGGTAGGCTTCCGCCATCCGGCTGGCCGCGCTCTCGTCCGGCGCAAACCAGTAGTTTTCGGGATAGTAGCCGCGCAGTTCCTCGGCGTCGGGCTGCGGGTCGAGCCGCGCCAGGCCGCATTCCCGGCACCGCACCACCGCGAACTCCTTCGCCGTGGTGTGATACAGCCGGTCCGTCGCCGCGAAAAGCGGCGCCGAGCGCTGGCAGCCGCACACCAGGCACGCGCTCATGCCGCGTCCCTCAGGCTCAGCCGATTCGCCAGAATCAGCCGCCGTACTTCGCCCGGCGTTAACCGGCGGATGCGCCGGATGTCCGCGCGCTTGCGCAACATGCGGGGCGCCAGCCTCAGCGCCTCCAGATCGCCGCGAACCAGCGCCCACGCCATCGCCCACTTGCCCCGCACGCCGGGGAAATGCGCCGTATCGCCCTCGCCCCGCCGCGCCGCCCCGAAGCCCGCCGCCACGCGCGCCGCGAAGTAGACCGGGTTGAGCCACAGCAAGCTCCACGGAAACAGCTTGATCGCCAGCAGCAGACGGTTGCGCTCAATCAGCTCCAGCCGCCGCGCCGAATCTCTCCCCAGCGTGGAGCCCCGGTGGTGCCGCACCACGGCCCGCGGCGTGTACACGCACTTCCAGCCGGCGATGCGCGCGCGCAGCCCCAGTTCGGCGTCGTCGCCGTAGGCGAAAAAATCTTCGTCGAATCCGCCGATCCGCTCCAGCATTTCCTTGCGGTACATGGCCGCGCAACCGTCCGGCCACAGCACTTCCTCTTCGCGATCGTACTGGCCGTGGTCCTCTGTACCGCTGCCCCGCCCGCGATTCTGTCCATCGGGGAATATCAGGTGCCCCACTTTGTCGATGCGCCGCGGGTCTTCCCACACCAGCACTTTGCTGGCGGCCATACCCACGTCCGCCCGCCCCGAACAAGCACGCGCGAGCGCGGCCAGCCAGCCCGGTTCGGCTTCCGCGTCGTTGTTGAGCAGCGCGATGAATTCGCCGCGCGCCGCCGCGATGCCCTGGTTGTTGGCCGCGCAGAACCCCCGGTTTTCGGGATTGCGAATCACCCGCCGGCCGAACTCCCCTTCCGCCATCTCCGCCGAGCCGTCGGTCGAGCCGTTGTCCACCACGATGGTTTCAAACTCCACGCCCGTCTGCCGCGCCAGCGACGCCAGGCAGGCGCGCAGAAGCTCCTTCCGGTTCCAATTCACCACCACGACGGAGATCAACCGATTATGCTAGCAGGGCGAGGCATACCCCTGCCTCATTTAGGCGCTCACGGCGCAAAACGGGGACTGCCACCAATCCCGCCTTTGGAATTGGATGGCTGTACCCGGTTTGCCCTGTTGTATCATGGGTCTAAAGGGCGGAACACCACCTGTATGACCTCCATTGGCGAGACTCTGCGCCGCGAACGCCTGAAGCGCAATCTCGAAGTGGGACAGATCGCCCAAGAACTCAAAATCGCGTCGAGATTTTTGGAAGCCATTGAAGCGGACGATTTCGACAAACTCCCAGGCGGCGTCTTCACCAGGAGCTTCATCGTCCAGTACGCCCGCCTGCTGGGTCTCGACGAAGAGAAAATCGCCGGCGAATTGCAGCAGACACTCGAACCGCCGCCGGAGATTCCCGCCTCCGTCGAAGCGCCCAAACCCGCGGATTCCGCGATTCACGTGCCGCGCGTCGAGGAGTGGCAGGGGGTCGGCGGGAGCCGCTTCCGCTGGTCGTCGTCGCTCTCCGCCGCGGCGCTCGTGGTGGCAGCCATGCTGGTGTGCTCGGTTCTGTACACCTGGTGGCAGCACACGCGCCGTCTGGCGCCCGCGCATGAAAGCCCCCCGGTTGCGGCCGTTCAACCAGCTCCACAGCCGGCTCCGGTCGCGCCACCCCCATCGCCGGCGGATCGGCCGTCCACGGCTCCCGGTGAAACTCAGCCGCCGTCCGGTGCTCCCGCTCCCGCTCCTTCGACGGAGCAACCCGCGCCTCCGGCGAAGGCGCCGGGCCCAGGGGGCACCCCGCCCCTTCCCGTGGCCGGCGCTTCCACATCGAATCCCAATGCGGCTGTGCGTGTGGAACTGACCGCCGACGAACCCGTGTGGGTCCTGGTGCGGAGCGATGGCAAGTATTTGTTCTCAGGCACTCTGAGCGCCAAGGAAAGCCGCACCATCGAGGCCGCCAGCACCGTGCTTCTGCGGCTGGGCAACGCCGGCGGCGTCACCATTACGCTGAATGGAAAATCCGTCGGCCCGGTGGGTCCCAAGGGACAGGTGCGGACGGTTCAGTTCACCTCGGGCGGGTTCGAGATCGTACCCGTGGCCAAGCCTCCCGCGCCCCTCGATCCCCTGTGACGGCGCACCGCCGCTCTCTGCCGCTTGCGCTCCAAAGTCAGCAATTCGCGCCTGCGCCGATTCTTGACGCCCTCGTCCACCTTGTGCCAGAATTTCCCGAAGTAGCTGAACGCGGAGAGCATCGCGAAGAATACCACGCCCCACATGAGGAACATGCCCGGCCGCCGCAGCGCCGGGTGGCGCACGCTCAGCAGCATGCAGGAGATGGCCACTACCTGCGAGACCATCTTGGTTTTGCCCAGGTCGCTGGCCCTGATGGTGTAGCCTTCGGCCGCCGCGATGGCCCGCAACCCCGAGACCGCGAATTCGCGCCCGATAATCAGAATGGCCATCCATCCCGGCAGCGCGCGCACCTGCACCAGTGAGATCAGCGCGGCCGATACCAGCAGCTTATCGGCGATCGGGTCGAGCAGCGTCCCGATGGTGGTGACCTGTTTCCAGCGCCGCGCCAGATACCCGTCCAGCATGTCCGTGGCGGCGGCCGAAAGAAAAATCGCCAGCGCCAGCCACTCGTTGGTCACCGTGAACGTTCCCAGGCGGACGCCGACATCCTGCTCGACCAGCGCCGCTACCAGCAGTGGCACGAAAAAGATCCGGAGGATCGTCAGCACGTTGGGAATCATGGCCCAAACCAACTATAATCCGAGGCGATGCCCCACAACAACTGGCGAGTCCTCATTCTCGGATCCAAAGGCACTCTCGGCGGCCAGCTCATGAAGTTGTATCCCGAGGCCGTCGGCTGGGACCGCGAAGACATCGATGTCCTCGATGATGCTTCCCTGCGCGCCAAAATCGGCTCGCTCGGTTTCACCCCCGATGCCATCGTCAATTGCGCCGCCTTCAATGACGTGGATGGCGCGGAAGACCGCCCCGATCGGGCCTTCGCCCTCAATGCCGATTTCGTCGGCGAGCTGGCGGGGTACGCCAAAGAAATGGGCGTCCCGCTGGTCCACTACAGCACCAACTACGTGTTCGACGGCGTCCAGGGCGAATACGCCGAAGTGGACGCGCCGGCGCCGCTCTCCGTATACGGACGCTCCAAATTGCGCGGCGAGCAATTGGCCGCGGCCAGCGGCGCTCGGTGTTACGTCGTTCGCACCGCGGTGATCTTCGGCCCCAAGGGATCGAGCGACCTTTCCAAGAAAAGCTTCGTCGACATCATGCTGGATCTGGCCGCGAAAAGGGATACGCTGCAGGTGGTTTCCGACGAGATCAACAGCCTCACCTACGCGCCCGACCTGGCGGCCGGCACGCGCGGTTTGCTCGACGCGTCGCCGCTGCCCGGCATCTACCACCTCACCAACAGCGGCGGCGCAAGCTGGTTCGATTTCGCCCGCGAGATCTTCCGCATCGCCGGAAAAAACACAACCGTGCTTCCCGTCCCATCGTCGCATTTCCCGCGCCAGGCGGCGCGTCCGCCCAGGGCGGTTCTTCTCAATACGAAACTGCCGCCCCTGCGCCCCTGGAAGGCCGCGCTGGCGGAGTTCCTTGGCGCTACGTCCCCACCCGGACCAGCGGGACGGATGGAATGAGGGCTTCGATTTGCTCCAATAGCTCCTCCGGGTGAAGCGGTTTTCCGACGTAGCCGTCCATCCCCGCGGCCAGACAACGCTCCCGATCGCCTTTGATCGCGTGGGCCGTCAAGGCCACAATCGGAATGTGCTTGCCCGTGCCTTTCTCCATCTCGCGCACAGCGGCGGCTGCCTCGAATCCCCCCATGACAGGCATCTGTACATCCATCAGGACCAGGTCGAAGTCCGCTGTCTTGAGTTTCTCCAGCGCCTCGCGCCCGTTGCCGGCAACCTGCACATGATGCCCTCGCTTTTCCAGCAGCCGGACGGCCAGTATCTGGTTCACGTGGTTATCCTCGGCCAAGAGGATGCGAAGCCCCCTGGGCGGCTCTCGCAAGGGGTCATCGGCGCTCGGCCCCGATGATGGGGCTACGGCCTGTGGTTTGCTTCCAACCGCGTGTAGGATTGCGTCCAGCAACTCCGACTGTCCAATCGGCTTGATGAGGTATCGCGCCACCCGCAGTTCCCGGCATCGAGCGGCGTCGCTAGTCTGGCTCGCCGAAGTCAGCATCATGATGGTGGCCCCCGCCAGCCCAGGGTTCCGCCGGATCTGCTCCACCAGGGCAAACCCGTCCATCTCCGGCATGTTGGCGTCAATTAGAACCAGGGAAAACGGAACGCCTGCCGCGAGCGCCTCCTCGAGGCTGCTCATGGCTTTCTGGGCGCTCTCGGCCAGTATCGGCTTGAAACGCCAGGAAGTGAGCATCTCTTCCAGAATGCGCCGATTAGTCGAGTTGTCGTCCACCACCAAGACCGGCAACCCCTCCAGGTGCGCCGCTTCCGGCGTAGTCCGCTGGGTTTGACTCCCCCTCCCCAACCACACCGTGAAGTGAAAGGCCGAGCCTTTCCCGGGGGTGCTCTCCAGCCAGATCCGGCCGCCCATCATTTCCACCAACCGGCGGGAAATGGTCAGCCCCAAGCCGGTACCGCCATAACGGCGCGTGGTCGAGGTGTCCGCCTGGGCAAACGCGTCGAAGATCCGTGTCTGGCTCTCCACCGGGATGCCGATTCCCGTGTCCTGGACCGTGAAGTGGAGGCACTCCCGCCTCTCCTCTTCCGACTCGCGCTCCACCCGCACGTTTACCTCGCCGTGCTCGGTGAACTTGATGGCGTTCCCCACCAGGTTCACGATGATCTGGCGAAGCACACCCGGATCGCCCACCAGGGTCTCCGGCACGTCCGGTCTCACCTGGTAGTTGAGTTCGAGGCTTTTTTCGTGCGCCCGAAATGCCAGAGTTTTCAAGGCGGGTCCCAAGGTGTCTCGCAGGCTGAATTCAATCGACTCAAGCTCCAGTTTTCCCGCCTCGATCTTGGAGAAGTCGAGGATCGTATTGATGAGTTCCAGCAAAGAATCGGCGGAGTTCTTGACCATGCTGAGATACTCGCGCTGCTCGGGGCTCAGGTCGGTGTCGAGCGCCAGCGTGGTCATGCCCAGGATGCCATTCATGGGAGTCCGGATCTCGTGGCTCATGTTGGCCAGAAACTCGCTCTTGGCCAGGCTGGCGGCTTCGGCGCGATCCTTCTCCAATCCCAGTTCTTCCACTATGTGCGCGATGCGCTCCCCCGCCTGCTTGCGCTCGGTGATGTCCTGAGCAATGCCATCCATGCGGATCGGTTTGTTCTCTGCGTCGTGTACTAGATGCCCGCGACCCAGGATATTGCGGACGCGGCCGTCGGGCAGGAGGGCGCGAAACTCCAAGTCGGGCGATTTTTCCCCTGCCAGACAGGCGCCGAGCCATGTTTGCATGGCGGCCCGGTCGTCCGGGTGGATCAGACCCAGAAGCGTCTCACGGGACGGGACGAAGGTATCCGGCGAGACCCCATGAAGACGATATGTTTCGGGCGTCCACGTGAGTACGCCGGTAGCCAGATCCCAGCTCCAACTGCCGACATGGGCAATGCGCTGCGATTCAAACAGACTATATTCTTTCGCCCGTAACTCCTCTTCCGCCCTTCCGCGGCCAGCCAGCTCCTGCTCCAGTTTCGTGTTGGAACCTGCCAGCTCCCCGGTCCGCCGGAGCAGCGCCTCCTCGATGACGGCTCGCTTGACCAGCAGAGCCACCGTAATGCCGAGTCCCTCCAGCATGGCATCTTCATCGGCCAGGATCGGATGTTTGGCGAACAGGGCCAGAACGCCCAGAGTTTCTTCCCCCGGCGTTCGCAACTGGTATCCCGCGAACGACACCAGTCCCAGCTCGCGGGCCCAGGCATGATTGTGAACACGCGGATCGTTCTGGACGTCGTTGCTGAGGAACTTGGCTTCTTCGTCCGATGCCACGCGTCCGATCTTGTAACACCCGAATGGAACACGCCGATGGCCTGGGCCGTCGATGTGGGTGTAGCGGCCGGAGCTCGTCACCAAATGCAGGCACCGGTCGCGGCGCCGGCAGACGTGCGGCCCCTCGTGCACCTCGGCATGTATGCAGCCCCGTTCGCACAGGTCTCCGGGCCGGATCAACCAGATGCGGCTGAAATCGGCGTCGAACAGGCGGACGATGGCGTCGGTAACCTTCCGGAGTTGGTCCTCCAGCGGGCCCGGGGCCAGGAGCGACTGCCGAAGCCTGCCGACGCCCCGCTGCCGCGTGAGGGTCTTTTCGATGCGCTCCCCGGCCTGCTTCTGCGCCGTGATGTCGCGCACGGTGGCCTCCAGAAATGCCTGGCCGGCCATCTCCATCCGGGTAATCAGCACGGTGGCCGGGAAATCCGTGCCGTCCGGCCGCCGGTGCGTCCATTCGAAGAATAGGGAACCCTCGCGCAGAGCCGTCTCCATCGCTTCTTGGATCTTGTCCGCCGAGGATCTGCCATCGGGCTGCCGTTCGGGGGATACATCCCACGGCCCCAGCGTGATGAACCCCGCCTCGTCCCTGGCCCCGAACATCTCCAACGCCGCCGGATTGCCCGAGGCGAACTTCCACGAGGGCGCGGCCATGGTCATCATGGCGTCCCGCGACCCGTCGAACAGCAGGCGGTGCCGAGCTTCGCTCTCCAGCAGGGCATCCTCCTGCTGTTTGCGCACCAGGGCTACACCGATGCTGGCGCTGATCCCCTCAAAAAAGTGGATCTGCTCCAGTGTGAAACGGTCCTGCTTCCGGTCATTGAGCTGCAGCAGGCCCACGATGTCGCGATTCACGCGGATGGGAATGAGCGCCACCGAACGATAACCTTGATGAATACAGTTGTTGCGCGGATGGAGCCTCGGATCCTGGTCGGCCGTAAGATCCAGCAACGGCAGCGAGTTGTTGGTCCAAAAACTGCCGTCCTCGCCAAACAGCGGGTTCGCCGGATCGGTCTTCCCGGAAAGCACCAGGCCACACGCGCACTCCAGGCTGATGTTGCCGTTCTCATCCCGGCCAATCAGCGAATTCTCCGCAGCCAGAAAATCGGGCGAAAAGCCGTCCTGGACAAAGTACGGGAAGTCGTCGCCGCTTCGTAGTCGAATCCCCACCGCGTCGAAGCCCGTTTCCCGCTTGATGGCCGCCAGAATTCGGCCGACCGCATCGCGTACGCCAAGAGGCTCATTGAGAGCACCCAGGATTTCAGCGGAGAGGTTTTGGTAACGTTCCGCCCGCTTGCGCTCCGTGATGTCGCGGGCCACGGCCAGCACGGTCCACTGGCCGCCCAGCAGGAAAGCCCGCGCGTTGATCTCGGTCGGTATCCCGCGGCCATCCCGGGTCAGGGCCTCAATCTCAAAGAGCCACTGATCCCCGGCGAGTAGACGTCGCAGGATCGGGGCAAAATCCAACGTCCCGGGCGCGAGAAAATCCCGCATCGAACGCTCCAGCAACTCCTCCCGTGTGTAGCCCAGGCGTTGACAGGCCACGTCGTTCACCTGGATAAAGTTGGTGGGCACCCCGTCGTCCCCGAGCCCAAACACGAGCACTCCATCGTTGCTGTTGTTGAATAGAACGCGGTACTGCTCCTCGAACCTTTCGGCCCAAACATAGCGGTGGTAGGCGAAGAACCAGCCAGCCAGCGCCAGAACCAATAGCGCGGCGGCGATTGTTCCCGCCCACGCGTCGTGGCGAAATCCGGCCCATGCTCCGGCCACCATCACCGCCGCGGCTATGATGGCCAGGATGGGTCTCCAGGTCGGGCGTCCGGCATGAATCCGGCTGGTCATAAGGTTTGCGGCATTCGCGGCCGTTGTCCTCACTATCGGCGGATCGCAAGATTCCTTTAGCGCTGTAGGAAACCGGCCCCGCCCACCCCGGCTTATACTTGTAATTCACCATGCCCCTCTCCCGCCGCCATTTCTTCTTCGGCAGCCTCGCCCTGCCGGCCCTCGCCGCCACCAAAACGCCTGCCGAGCGGCCCAACATTCTGCTCATCCTGGCGGATCGTCTGCCCTCCTGGATACTGGGCTGTTACGGCAACAACGAGGTTCGCACCCCCGCCCTCGACCGGCTCGCCCAAACCGGCCTGCGCTTCCTGAATCACTTCGCGTGCGCCCCGGCCTCCGCGCCAGGCCGCGCCACCCTGCTCGCCGGCCGCACCCCCATGCAGCTTGGCGACGCGGATGCCGCTTCCCCCGGCGACTCTCCGCTCTCCCAGGCGCTCGCGGGCGTGGGGTACGCGTGTACCGCCGCCGATAGCGCCGCCGCCGTTAAGTCGCTCGACGGCCAAGCCGCCGGCAAGCCCTTCTTCCTGACCGTCGACTGCGCCTACCTGCGCCCGCCCTACGACAGCGTGCCGCGCAAGTATCGCGACCTCTATGCCCAGGTGAAGTTTGCCACCTTCAGTCAGGAGGCGCCGGCCAAGAATGCCGCCCGCGATAAGGAAATGCTGAGCGATCTCGCCCTCCACCAGCGTCTGGCCGCGGCCGCCGTCACGGCCCTCGATGACGATGTGGCGGCGCTCCTCGCCCGGCTTTCCGAAAAAGCCCTGCTCGATCAAACCCTGATCGTCTTCACTTCCACCTGTGGTTCGCTGCTGGGCCGCCACGGCCTGTGGGATTCCGCGCCGGCTTCCGATCCCCCCAACATGTACGAAGAAGCAGTCGCGACTCCGCTGGTGTGGAGCTGGCAGGGGCACGTGCCTCCGCAATTGACGCGGCCGGAGCTGGTGAGCGCCTACGACTTGCTACCCACCCTCTGCGCGCTAACCGGCGCCGGCCTGCCCGTCCGCAACCTGTGCGGCCGCAGCTATCTGCCGCTCGCCACGGGGAAACCGTTGCCCAAGAAGCAGCCCTGGCGCACCACCGTCTTCAGCCACTACCAGAACACCAATATGGCCCGCGACAAGCGTTACAAGCTGGTTTTGCGGGTGCCCCCGGCGCCCGGCGAGCTCTACGACCTCTCCGTGGACCCTCGCGAAAGGGTCAACCAGTACGACAACCCGCAGTTTGTGACTCTCCGCACGTCCCTCGCGGCAGACCTTGCCAGGTGGAAGCAGAGCTATTCGGCATAAAGGGGACAGACGCATTTTTCCGTCCAGGAAAATGCGTCTGTCCCCTTTTAAACTACTTCTTCTCGGGCGGCGGGCACTTGGTCAGCGAGTGATCGTTGGTCTGGTAGCACTTGCCAGTGTCGTTCAGGTCCTTCGCTCCCATCTTCACGTGGCAGTACATACATTTCTGCCCTTCCTTCTTGGCGTACTCGGGCTTGCCGTAAGTCGCCGAAGTGCACAGCAGAAAGCCGGCCGTCAGGATCGCCGCCGGAAGCGTAACTTTTATTGCGCGCATGGTATCTCTCCTAAGCTTCACATTATACCTTCACAGGTTCGCGTTGGGTTCCAGGCTGCGCCACAGGTACCAGCTCGCCACCGTGCAGTAGGGCCGCCACCGCGCGGCCAGCGCCTCCATCTCGGCCGCCTCCGGCAGTTCGGCAAAACCGTACGCCTTGCGGATGGCCGCGCGAATTCCCAGGTCCCCCAGCGGCAGTACATCCGTGCGCCGCAGCGCGAAGATCAGAAACATGTGCGCCGTCCACACGCCCACGCCCTTCACCACCGTCAGCCGCTCGATCACCGCCTCATCGGGCAGGTCCAAGAGTTCTGCGAAATCTACCTTCCCGTCGCGCGTGTGCCGCGCCAGGTCGCGTATATACGCCGTCTTCTGCCCCGACAGGCCCAGCGCCCGCATACGCCCCGGACGCAGCTTGAGAATGCTCTCCGGCGTCAGTTTCCCGCCCGCCGCCTGCACCACGCGGCCGAAAATGACGCTGGCCACGCGCCCGCTGAGCTGCTGGTAGACGATCGACTTCACCAGCGTTTCGAAATCCGGATCGCGAAATTCGATACCATAGTCCCCGACGCGGTCGATGATCCCCGAAAGTACCGGGTCTCGCCGCTTGAGGTGCTGAATGGCTTCCTTCATGATGAAACAATCGTGCCAGGGGACACGTCACACCTATTGTATCCGGATGCGACTACCGTTCCTTTTTGCGCTCGGCGCCGCCCTTCTGGCGCAGACGCCGCCCCAGACCAAACCGCCCGATGAGATCCCCTCCATCACCGTGGACGTCGATGTGGTCAGCATTCTGGCCTCCGTCCGCGACAAGCGCGGCGCCCTCGTCCCCAACCTCGAGAAGCAGGATTTCACCGTCCTCGAAGAGGGCAAGGCTCAGACCATCAAGTATTTCACCCGCGAAACCGACCTCCCGCTCACCATCGGCCTGCTGGTGGACGTCAGCGGCAGCCAGAGGAACCTGATCGATATCGAGCGCAATGCGGCCTCCCAGTTCTTCTCACAGGTCTTGCGTAAGAAGGACGAGGCTTTCCTCATCAGCTTCGGCGAAGAAACCGAGTTGCTGCAAGACTACACCGGCTCCGCGCGGCTGCTCAGTCAGGGGCTCAATGGCTTGCGTGTCAGTTCCGGCGTCGGCGGCATTTCTCCGGGGCCCGTGCCCACTATTGGCGATCCCCGCGGCACCGTGCTCTACGACGCCATTTACCTCGCCGCCAGCGAAAAGCTGAAAACCGAAGTCGGCCGCAAGGTCATCGTCGTCATCACCGATGGCGTGGACCAGGGCAGCCGCCTGACCCGCAACCAGGCCATCGAGGCCGCTCAGAAGGCCGACGCCGTCATCTACAGCATCGACTACTACGATCCCAGCGCCTACGGCAGGTTCGGCATCGGCTTCGGCGGCGGCAGCGGAGAAGCCGAGTTACGAAAGATGTCCGACGAAACCGGCGGCCACGTCTACAGAGTGGACCGCGGCCACTCGCTCGACCAGGTCTTCCGCGAGCTCCAGGACGAAATGCGCAGCCAGTATTCCATCGGCTACACGCCCACCAACGACCTGAAGGACGGCTCCTACCGGCGGCTGGACGTCAAGCTGGCCAACAAGGACCTCAAGGCCCAGGCGCGCAAGGGTTATTACGCCGTCAAGCCGGAATCCCGCTGACCGCCCGGCTCCGCTCCTCGAAATACCCCTCCAGTGCCTGCCGCACCGGCGGCATGGGCGCCAATCCGAACCGTTCCATCTTGGCGTTCGAGAGCGCCGAATACTTCGGCCTCTTCGCCCGCGTGCGATACTCCCGCTCGTTGGTGGCCAGCAACATCGGTTTCAAGCCCGCCACCTCGAAGATGGTTCGCGCAAACTGAAACCACGAGATCGGCGCCCCGCCCCCGACGTGGAACAGGCCACTAGCCCCCCGGTCCGTCAGATCGATGGTCCGCGCCGCCAGCAGCGGGGCGAACGTCGGCGACGCCACGTGGTCTTCCACCACCCGGATCGGTTGCCCCGCACCCGCCAGGCGCAGCATCAGCTCCACGAAATTGCCGCGCGCCGTAGCCAGTCCTCCGGCGCCGAACAGGCCCGATGTGCGTATGACCAGCACGCGGTCCAGATAGGCCTGCGCGTACAACTCCCCGGAGAGCTTCGAAACCGCATAAGCCCCCAGCGGGTGCGTGGGATCGTCTTCCGCGTACGGATGATGCGCCAAGCCATCGAAAACGTAATCCGTCGAGAAGTGTACCAGCCGCGCGTCCATCTGCCGGCAGGCCAGCGCTATATTCCGCACCGCCAGCGCATTCACCTCGAAGGCCGCTTGCGGCTCCTCTTCCGCCACGTCCACCTGGTTGTAGGCTGCTGCGTTGAAGACCACCTCGGCGTCGAAACCGGCGATCGCGCGCTCCACCGCCGCGGCATCCGTGATATCCACTTCGTCCCGGTCCCAACCCATTGCCGCGTAGTCCCGCACCCTGAGTTCCCGGACCAATTCGACCCCCAATTGCCCGTCCGATCCCAACACCACCGCTCTTCGGTTCATAGGAACTCCACCATCACCGCCACTGGTGGGCGAATGCCCACGCCACCAGCGCCAGGGCCAGCAGCACCAACACGGCCGCAACGCCGCGCTTCTGGCCGGACGTCAGCCACTCCGCCCGTTTCCGGCCGCCCGGCAGCATCCCCACGACCTTGGCGATCTCTTTCCGTCCGCGCCGGTCGGCGATCAGTATGATTCCGGAATTTCCCCCGCTGGTGGACTTCAGCAGCCTCGTTCGCAGGCCCGGCGGAACCTCCTCCACCGTGCGGTATACCAGGTCGGCGCCGCCCGAGGAGATCAACACCGTGGAGGTCTGGAACAGACCCTTGGCGCCGGCCTGGGCCTCGCCACAATGCGGACACCGGGCTTCCGCTTCGTCGAACTCGTTCCCGCAACGGCCGCAAGTCATCGCCTTGCCGGGGCTTCCTCTCCCATATGTTCCAACACCACCTGAATGAATCCTAGGGCGGCCTTCGACAACGCCTTGTCCTTACGGTAGATTAGACCCAGCCGCCGGACCATCCGTTCCGGCGCGAGGGCAATCGCCAGCAGCTTCCCCGCGGCCATTTCCTCGCCGCAGTTCGACACCGCCAGGAACGATGCCCCCAGGCCCGCTATCACGAACCGCTTCATCATCTCCGTGGAATCCAGTTCCATCGAAATCCGGATGTCGTCTTCCACCGGCTCCAGCCATTCGTTCAGCCGCGTCCGCGTCTTGCCCTGCTTGGGAAGAATCAGAAAGTGCTCCACCAGGTCCTGCGGCATTACCGATTTCTTGTCCGCCAGAGGATGCCGCGCCGGAACAATCAGCCGGATCTCGTCGTGGTAGATGTTCACCACCTGCAGGCGCTTCTCTTCCACCGGCAGTTGCGTCAGGCCGAAATCCGCGGAGTTCTCCATCACCGCTTCCACTACCCGCGCGCCGTAGGAGCGCAGCACCTGGAGCTGCACCGCCGGGAATAACTGGCGGTATTCCGAAAACACTTTTGGCAAAACGTAGATACAAGTGGCTTCGTTGGCCGCGATTGCCAGTTCGCCGCGCGGGCTGCTTTCCAGTTCCGCCACGGCATCTTGCGCCCGCCGCCGCAGTTCCAGCATCTGCTCCGCATATTCCGCGAAAACCTTGCCCGCCGTGGTCAGCGAAATGCGGCTCCCGAAGCGCTCGAACAGGTCGGCGCGCAGTTCCTGCTCCAGTTGGCGCACCTGCGCGCTGATCGCCGGCTGCGTGCGGTAACACGTCAGGGCGGCCTTGGAGAAGCTCTTGAGCCGGACAATCTCCAGAAATGTATGAAGCTGGTCGAAGTCCATGGGGCGTAAGTATTGTACTATTTCGGTGACAGGCTACGAAACCCCGAAATACAAATCGGTGAGCGGAGCGGAGTTTCGAGGTTATGTAGCCTGTCACCGAAATTGGATACCATCGAATACAGATCAGCCGATGCTCCCGCTCCTCTTTCTCCTCGCTTTAGTTCCCGGCCTTCGGGCCCAGACCGGAGCCAATGTGCTGCTGGTGGTAAACCGCAACGACCCCGTTTCCAGCGCCATCGCCGACTACTACCGCCCCCGCCGTTCCATCCCCGTCGGCAACGTCTGCTACCTCGCCACCACTTCCGACGAGGAAATCTCCTGGAACACCTACGTGGAACAGATCGAGCGCCCCGTCGGCGACTGCCTCCGCACGGCCGGGCTTCAGGAAAAGGTGCTCTACATCGTCACCACCATGGGCGTGCCGCTCAAAGTGGATGGCTCGGGAGGGTCGCTCTTCACCTCCGAGCACTGCTCCGTCGATTCCGAGCTGGCGCTGCTCTATTCCAAGCTGAGAGGAACCCAGTTCCCGCGCGGCGGCGGCATTTCCAACCCCTTCTTCATGAAACGCGATGAACAGTTCCGCCATCCGCGTTTTCCCATCTACCTGGTCACCCGTCTGGCGGCCTGGGATCTCGCCGATGTCAAGCAAATGATCGACCGCGCACTGGCCGCCCGTAACCGCGGCAAGTTTGTCGTCGATCTCAGTTCCCCCGACGACAAACAGGGCAACGACTGGCTCCGCACCGCCGCCGTTCTCCTGCCCGCCGATCGCGTCATCCTGGATGAAACCACCCAGGTCCTTTACGATCAGAAGAACGTGATCGGCTACGCCTCCTGGGGGTCCAATGATCCCAACCGCAAGAAGCGCTGGCTGAATTTCCAGTGGCTGCCGGGAGCCATTGTGACCGAGTTCGTTTCCACCAATGCCCGCACCCTGAAACGCCCGCCCGACGACTGGGTGTTCGGCGGGGACAAGCAGCACTGGTTCGGCGGTTACAATCAGAACCTCTCCGCCGACTATCTCCACGAAGGCGCCACGGGCGTCTCCGGCAACGTATACGAGCCTTATCTCGCCGGATGCGCGCGCCCCGAGTACCTGCTCCCCGCCTGGTTCCAGGGCCGCAACCTGGCCGAGAGCTATTACCTTTCGCTCCCCTTCCTGAGCTGGCAAGGCATCGTCCTGGGCGACCCGTTGTGCTCGTTAGGGAAACCGTAGCTCAGTTGCTTTCCGCCATCTCCCCGTGCTATACATCGCGCTTCCATGCCCCGACATCCTTCATCCCTCCTGCGACTTGGGTTAGCCGCCATGCTGCCCGTCCTGGCGCTCGCGCAGCCCGTTGCTTTGAATTGGCTCGATAAGACGCCGCCGCCTTCCCAACAGGGAGTCACTTGGGGCGTTCCGTGGGCCAAAGGAAAGGTCCCGAAGGGCACGGCCTTCGCGCTCACCGCCGCGGGCCGGCCGGTGCCCGTCCAGTCCTGGCCCCTGGCCTACTGGCCGGACGGCTCGCTCATGTGGACCGGCCACGCCATCAGCGCCGCCCCCGAGACCGCCGGGCCGCTCGAACTGGCGCCCGGAACCGCGGCGGCTCCCGCCAGCGCTATTAAGACCACCTCGGATGCCTCCGCCATCGAAATCGACACCGGAGCCTTGCACTGCCGCATCCTCAAGCAAGGGCCCGACCTGTTCGAGTCGCTGACCGTCGGCGGCCGCGAGATCGCGCAGAACGGCAAGCTCATCGCCATCCTCGAAGACCGTTCGGAGTATGCCGCCAGAAAGGTGCTTCGCGAGGAGGATTTCGTCAGCCAGGTCAAGTCCGTGACGCTCGAGCAAAGCGGTCCGGTCCGCGCCGTGGTCAAGATCGAAGGCGTCCATAAATCCACCACCTCGTCCCGAGCGTGGCTGCCGTTCACCGTCCGCTTCTACTTCTACGCGGGCCAGGATGCCATCCGCGTGGTTCACACTTTTGTCTGGGACGGCGACGCGCAAAAGGACTTCGTCAAAGGTCTGGGCATGTCGTTCTCCGTGCCGCTCAGAGAAGAGGTGCAGAATCGCCACGTCCGCTTTGGCGGCGATGTGGGAATGTGGGCCGAACCCGTCAAGCCGCTCACCGGCCGGCGCGTGGTGGTCTTCGGCCAGCGCGGCGACGTGTTCCCCGATCAGGTGGCCGGCAAGCGCGTGCCCAACTTCGCCGAGTTCGCCGCCCGGGAGCAAGGTTATGTCAAGGATGCCGCCGATTGGGACGCGTACCGCCTGACGCAGTTGACCGCCAACGGATTCACCATCGAGAAGCGCACCAACGAGCAGAGTTCCTGGCTGCACTCGACCGATGGCAAACGCGCACTCGGCATGGCCTTCCTCGGCGATGTCACCGGCGGCGTCGCCGTCGCCGTCAAGAAATTCTGGCAGAAGTACCCTGCCTCGCTCGAAATTCAAGGCGCCAAGACCCCGTCCGGCGAGATCAAGGTCTGGTTCTGGTCGCCCCAAGCCCCCGCCATGGACATACGCCACTACGACATCATCGGCCACGGGCTGGAGATGGCCTACGAAGATTGGAAGCAAGGTTGGGACGACCCGCTGGGCGCCGCCAACACCCATGAACTGACGCTCTGGGCGCTGGCGGGCGTCCCCACCAACGCCCAGTTAGTCGGCATGGAAAAGACCGCCGCCGAGCCTGCCCTCCTGGTGGCCACGCCCGAGTACTACCACGCCAATCGCGCCTTCGGTTTCTGGAGCCTGCCCGACCGTTCCACCCCCGCCCGGCGCGCGCTCGAAGACCAGTTGGATAACGCCTTCGATTTCTATAACCACGAGGTGGACCAGCGCGGCTGGTATGGCTTCTGGGACTACGGCGACATGATGCGCCAGTACGACGAGCCGCGCCATCAGTACAAATACGACATCGGCGGCTGGGCCTGGAACAACACCGAGTTGTTGCCCGATTACTGGCTCTGGTACAACTTCCTGCGCACCGGCCGCGCCGACGCTTTCCGCCTGGCCGAAGCCATGACCCGCCACACCAGCGAGGTGGACGTGCATCACATCGGCAGGTTCGCCCCGCTCGGCTCGCGCCACAACGTCAATCATCTGGGCGACGGCGCCAAGCAGCCTCGCATCAGCCAAGCCGGCTTGAAACGGTTCTACTACTTCCTCACCGCCGACGACCGCACCGGCGACCTCATGCGCGAGCAGCTCACCGCCGACTTCACCTACGCCGCCGTCAAGAAGATGGACCCGCGCATGCCCGAGCGCGGCCCGTACGCCAGCGCCAGTTTCGGCACCGACTGGGCGGCCTACTGCATCAATTGGGCCACCGAATACCAGCGCACCGGCGATACCAAATGGCTGGATAAAATCAAGGCCGGCATGCAGACGCAGCTCGACCTGGCTACGAAACCCGGCCAGTTGCTGGGCGCCGGCCCGTACGATCCCGCAACCGGGAAGTTCATGTCCGCGGGCCGCGGCGGAGGCCCCACTAACTTCGATCTGCTTTTCGGCACGGTCGAGATCATGTCCGAACTCGAACTGTCGATCGACTATCCCAAGTATTGGGACGCATGGCACGCCTACGCCGCGTCGGGCGACGGCCGCCCGCTGGCCTACGCCGCCTGGGTGCTGAAGAACCCGGAGCTCGGCAAACGCGTCTGGCAAACCCGCCTGCAAGGCGGCCGTGGCGGAGGGCCGGCGTTCATGACCGAATTCCACCAGGTGAACCCACCCGACGTGCCCTTCCCCCTGCGGGAAGCGTCTGGGCAACCCTCAGCCGGCCCCGACGGCAACCGCCTCGGCGCCCTGATTCAAATGTTAGAGTGGGCCGGCCAATACCTGAGGTAGGGCATGCTTTAGCTTGCCCCCGTAACTTGCTTCAATGCGCCGCGGTCACGTGGCCGCGGAAATCAGTCACAACTTTTTTCTCTCCCATTTTCATCCACTTACAGCCAATCGCTTGCACTACGCCTGCTATGCTGTAGTTAGAAGGACTTGCTCACCGCATTTCCTTCAACGGTTTTCTTCGTGGCCACGAAGCGTTGCAACTTAGGTGGTGCTGAACTTCCCGTAGGGCGCTTAGTCAGGCTCGCACGGCCGAGCCGCATATAAAGGCGGACAGTCGGCGGGGAGATCTTAGGACTGGTCCTATTACACCCGGTGGGAAGTATCCCATCGGATATCAGAGAGTCAAGCGTCGAATCGATAGCATGGAAAAGCCATTCAGCCTGTTTCCCGCTGCTTCGAAGATGTGACTCAAACCATTGGCGGCCGGATACGCACGGCGATAAGTCCGCGGCCCCGGCCGCCGCAACGTACTTACTCCCCCTTCGCGCGCCCTCAGTGTCTCTGTACCCGCCGCGTGGCCGCCATGCGCGCGGCCATGCGCATGGCCTGCTTCATGCTGCGCGCGTCGGCCTGGTTCTTTCCGGCGATGTCGAAGGCCGTCCCATGGTCCACCGAGGTCCGGATAATCGGGATTCCCAGCGAAACATTCACCGTGCTTTCGAAATCCAGGAGCTTCATCGGAATGTGGCCCTGGTCGTGGTACATGGCCACCACCAGGTCATAGGCGCCGCGCCACGCTTGCAGGAAGACCGTGTCGCCGGCATGCGGACCGCTGCACTCGATCCCCTTGGCGCGGGCCGCGTGGATGGCCGGAATTATGAATTTCTGTTCTTCCTCGCCGAAGAGCCCGTGCTCGCCGGCATGCGGGTTCAGGCCGCAGACGGCGATGCGAGGCGGCTCGAACCCGAGCAGCCGCATGGCCTTGTCGCCCAGCTCGATGGTGTGCACGATGCGATGGGCGCTCAGATCGCAGGCGTGGCGCAGCGGCACGTGCGTGCTCACGTGGACGGTCGCCAACCGCTCGCAGGCCAAAAGCATACGCGACTCGGCCACGCCGCACAGCTCCGCGATGTATTCGGTGTGACCGGTGAACGGGCGGCCCGAAAGCGTGACCGCCTCCTTATTCAGAGGCGCCGTGACCATGGCATCCGCCTCCCGCATCACGCACATCCCGGTGGCGATTCGGACGTATTCGACCGCGGCCTGGCCGCAGCGCGCATCCAGGCGGCCGAAGGAGAAATCTGCGACATCGCCCAAAGTGGGAGTATCGCGCAGCAGCGCCGAGGCGAGTTTGAGGCCGGTCGAGCGCTCCGCCATCTCGAGAATCCGCGAATCGCCTACCACGATCCAGTTGGCCAGCGGCGCAATCCGCGGGTCCGCCAGTGCCTTGAGCACAATCTCCGGACCGACCCCGGCGGGGTCGCCCATGGTGAGCGCGATGGTGGAAAGTTGGTCTATGGGGTGGGGCATAAAAAGAAGTCCGCTACTTGGATTAGAGCATGCGGAGCGCCGAATCCGCCCGACTTGGTGGCCACGCGCCATCCATCGAAGGCGCCACCGGAGAGATAACCCCACGGTATGCCGGGGACGATTTCGTTTTCGAGCTCGATGCGGCGCACACCGAGTGCGCGGCACACCAGCGACGCCGTGTCGCCTCCCGAAAGCACCAGCGCGGTGGCCGTGCCCGCCGCGTTTCCGACCAGCTCGCGTACGCGTTCCAGCGATGTTTGTCTCACCGGCAGGTTGAGAACCACGTGCTCGCTTCGGCCGAGCGCCAGCAGATGGCGCTGCTGTTCCACGGTGACGGGGTGATCGGAGCCGATGCAGAAGAGCACGGAAGAGGCCGGCTGGGGGACAGATCCCCGACCTGCCCAGCACGGCAATGTGCGGGCCAGCGCGGAAGCCAGGCCCGCCGAACCGGCCCAGAGGATCCGCCGCCCCGACTCAAGGCCGGCTGCCGCAATGTTGTCCAGGTCGTGGTCGCACGCGGCATCTATGGAAATGAAGCGGGCGCCGGACTGGATGGCGGCTGAAACAGCGCCTGGCTGCACGTGCACGCTCGGCTCCAAAGCCAGGCGCGCGGCGAGATCGACGGCCTCCGCGGCTCCCACTCGCAGGTAGCCCTCTTCGACGGTTCGGCCCATGGCCGGAAACGCGGGCGTAATCACAGCCGCCTCGCAACCGAACGCGGTGAGCGCGGCGGCGATCTCGGCCCCCACGTTACCCCGTAAAGTCGAATCGATTTTCTTGAACAGAATGCGCGCCTGGGCAATCGGAAGCCGTTGGGCCAGTTCGTCCATGACTCGCCGCAGCTCCGCCGCGTTCAGATGGCGGCTCTCGGCGCTGATGGCCAGCACGCCGACTTCTTCGCCATGGGAATCCAGCCGAACGTGGGTGCGGTACCCGCGCCGCGCAAAGTGCACCGCAGCGTCACAGGCGCCGGTGAGATCGTCGGCGATCAGCAGGCACTCGAGGTTCATGGTTGGGAGCGCGCCGCATATTATGGTACCTGGGAAGCAGCCCGCGTTGGTACACTGAGTTCTCGATGCCGCCCGGCCTGATACTGCTGGATGATGTTTGGAGAACCTACCCGCGGGGACAGGTGGTGGCCTTGCGGGGTCTGACGCTTTCTCCATCGAGCGCGGGGATTATCTGGCCATCACCGGCCCCAGCGGGAGCGGCAAATCCACTCTGCTCTACCTGGCCGGCGGGTTGGATCGCCCAACCCAGGGGCGCGTGCTGTTTGACGGCACGGAACCGGGGGTTCCGGCGCGCTGGACCGCACTGCGGGCCAGGCGAATCGGTTTTGTCTTTCAGTCCTTCCATCTGATGACCGGGCTGACCGCGGCCGAAAACGTGGAAATCGCCATGTTCGGCGTGCTGCGAAGCGAGCGGCAGCGCCAGCGGCGGGTGGCGGAGCTGCTGGACCGGGTCCGGCTGAACCACCGCCGCGACCATCGCATTTCGGAACTATCGGCGGGAGAATCGCAGCGCGTTGCCGTGGCGCGGGCCTTGGCCAATGGGCCCGAGATCGTTCTGGCCGACGAGCCGACGGGGAATCTGGATTCGCAAACCGGCGGCGAGGTCCTCAATCTTCTGGAGGATCTGCGCCGCCAGGAAGGCCTGGCGCTGGTGGTGGTCACTCACGACTCTCGCGTGGCGGAGCGGGCCCAGCGGGTGGTGCGCCTGCTGGACGGGCAGATCGTCCCGGAAGACGGCAGCGGGAGTGGGGCGTGAAATTTCTCTCACTGCCGGTGAAGAATCTGCGGAGCCACCGGATTCGTTCCACGCTGACGTCGCTGGGCATCGCCGTTGCGTTGGGCGGCATGCTGGCGCTGGTCGGGCTCTCGCGGGGGATCGAGCGCAATTGGCTGATGTTCCTGGAGGGAAAAGGAACGCATCTTCTAGGTACCCGCAAAGGCGCCGTGGACGGGCTGACGGCCGCGCTCGATGAGAGACTGGGCGAGCGCATCCGAAGCGTGCCTGGAATCGCGCAAGTAACGCCTGGCTTGGGGGACCTGGCGGATTTGGAGACCGGCGAGATGGCGTACCTGCTCGGCTGGCCGCTCGATGACGACATCTGGCAGACGCTCCAGATCACCGAAGGAAGAATTCCCGGCCGCAGCGAGCCGGAGGGAGTGGTGGTGGGCGAGACTCTCGCCAGACATCTCGCCAAGCGGCCCGGAGATTCCATTCAACTCAGCGGCCGCGACTTCAGGATCGTAGGCGTCGCCAGGCAGCCCAGCGTGCTGGAGGATCGCGCGGTGATGATGCCCATGGCGGCCATGCAGCGACTACTGGGCCGCGAAGGCATGGTGAGCGCATTCCACATTCGTTTTCGCCATCCGGATCGCGCCGCGGAGACCGGCGGTATCCAATCCCAACTGGCGGCCATGTTCCCGCAGATGAGCTTCGTGGAAACCAGTGAGGTGGCCAGAGACGCCCTGGTGCTGCGGTTGCTGCGCGCGATTGTGTGGAGCAGTTCGACCATCGCCATGGGCATGGCCTTCATGGCCGTTCTGAATACGCTGCTCATGTCCGTCAGCGAACGGACTCGTGAGATTGGCCTGCTGTGCGCCATCGGCTGGCGTCCATCGCGGATCGTCGCCATGGTGATGCTGGATGGACTGGTGGTCTCCGCGTGCGGCGCCGCGGCCGGCATTGGGATGGGCCTGGCCTGCCTCCGCTGGATCGCGCGGCATCCCAGGCTGGGCGGATTGTTTCAGCCGGAAGTGACCGCGGGCCTGGTGCTGGAAGGCGCATTCATGGCAATGCTCGTCGGCCTGTTGGCGGGGTTGTACCCCGCGTGGCGCGCCACGCGCCTCAACCCGATGGATCTCTTGAGGAGCGAATAGCGCGCGATGAACCCGCCGGTCATTCCCTTCGACGAACCGTCGCAGTTGGATTCGAAGCTCGAGTGGTGGTTTTTCCACGGCCGGTTTTGTGGCGAGCAGGTGGAAGAGCGCTACTTCATGGCGAGCGTGTTCCGCACTCGGCTGGCGAAGGGGAACGACCACTCCGCCGATGCCTTTTCGGCGGTGATTTCCGTGCTGGACCCCGCCGCCGGACGCCAGTCGGATTCGATGCGCGTGGATCGGAGTCTCATCGGAGCCCTAAAACGGCCGAACACCCATGACGAGGTCGATCCCTTTTCGCCGCGAGCGGTCGCCGACGAGCTTCGCCAGTACGGTGTTCCACGCGAGTTCGAGTGCTCCGAAGCAGAGCCGTCGCTTTCCGGCGACCCGTTGACCTTCCACTGGGGCGACCTCCGACTGGCCAGCCAACCATGCGGCATCGAGCTTGCCTTTGACGAGCCCGGTACGGGGCGCCCACTCTGGTTCGAACTGAAGCCCACGGCCCCGAGGCTGGTCATCGATGCGGCTCGAACGATCGGCGAACCGGAAGAAGCCATGCAATACGCAGCCTGGCCGGTGATGCGGCTGGGCGGCATCGCCGGGGACCTGACGATTGCAGGCGAAGGCTGGTTCGACCACCAGTGGGGCGGGCAGGCGTGGTTCCGGAACCAGGATTCTCCGCCACGGGCCCGGGGCTGGGACTGGCTCGGATTCCGGCTCGATGACGGTTCCCAGGGAGTGCTCTCTACCCATACCAGCACTCTGGCCGGGCCGTTGTGGGATCTGATGGGCCGGGACGGGAAACGATGGCGGGCCGTGTTCTCGTTCCTTTTGCTGGACGCGTTGGGACGTGATCCCGAGCCTGTGCTGGACGTGATGTTCGTCATGCCGGAACTGCTTCACAATGCGTCGCTGATCATCGACGACATTCAGGACGACTCCGCGCTGCGGCGCGGCCAGGAAGCGATTCACCACCGGTACGGGCTGGATGTCGCCATCAGCGCGGCCAATACGGCTTATTTCCTGCCGCTGCTGCTGGTGCAGGATCACGCCGTGCTCACCGCCGCGGAGAAACAAGCGACTTGCGAAGCCTACCAGCGGCAACTGGTTCAAGCTCACCTGGGACAGTCGCTCGATATCTTCTGGACGCGTAGTCTGAGCGCGGCACAGTTGGAGGGCTGGATGGCGGATTCCATCGGTCCGAAGATTCTGCAAATGTACGCGCTCAAGACAGCGGCGCCGAACGAAGGACTGGCCGAAGTGGCCGCGCTGCTTGCCGGGATCGGTCCGGCGGCGCGTCAACCGGTGGTGCGGTTCGCCGGATCGATGGGTCTGGCGTTCCAGTTGATCGACGACATCAAGGACTTCTGTAGTTCGCCGGGCTGGGGCAAGCAGCCCGGCGAAGACCTGCGGACCGGCAAACTCACTTACCTGATTCTTCGCGCGTTGGAGAGGCTGGCGCCTCCCGAACGCGGATTCCTGAGGGATATCCTATGCCGGCCGGAGCGGCGCCGCGACCCGGACATTCTGAATCATGGAATCGAACTGGTGAGGCACTCGGGCGCCTGCGAGGAAGTGCGGGAAGAAGCGCGCGCGCTGGTGGCCCCGGCGTCGGAGACTTTGTCGCTCCGGGTGCCTCCCTCCAGCTCGAAAACGGAGCTGCGTTTTCTTTGGGAGAGCCTGGTGTCGGTTTCGATGGAGGATCGGGATCCGTAGCGCCCACCGGCCGGAACTCCACTTCGAGTGAGGAGGCGATCACCACCGGCCACAGCATGGCGAAGGCCGCCGCCCACGCCAGCTCGCCCGCCGGCACTCCCAGGAACGCCGCCGCCCAGGCGCACCGGCCGCCAATACCCTCTGTCAATGACGGCCAGGAGGCTGCACGGCAGGCACGCGAGTCCACTGCACAGAGCGAGCCGGCGGAACTGGCTGCGGCGCCCAAGAATCAGGATCGCGGAAACGGCCGCGAACAGCGGGAGATTGCCGAAGAAGTAGGGGTGGCTGGCGAGCATGATCAGCGGCTGTCCGGCTCCGCGCCCAACGCGAATTGCGGGTCGACCTCGCGGTCCTGGACGCGCGCGTGCTCCGATCCGCCGGCGAATACGATCCTGGTGCTTCCCGCGGCGCCCCGTATCCGGACTTCAATGTTGGAGGCGATCCAATGCCCTCCGGATGGCCTTACCCCGCGGCAGAGGATCTCCTTCGGCGCTCCCGGTCCCCGAGGCTCCTTCAGTATGCGCAGCGGCACGAGCGTGGCTTCGTCCACCCAGGCTGTCACCGAGCCATACGCCGACGCGCGCCCTTCGGCGGCCTCGCTGCGGAGTATGTAGCACATCTTCTCGAATACGGCCTCCTCACCGGTCACGGATTGTTTCGGCCAGGTGAGGTAGTCGTCGATCAGGTCCTCGACCGTCAGGTGGCTTCCCAAAATCGCCGTGGCCCACCTGTCGACGGGGAGTACGGCCGCAGCGCCGCGCGCGCCCGAAACCAGCCAGACCGTGGGCCGGCCCGCGAGCGGCGATGCAACGAGGATGCGCGTGCGCGCCTCCGGCGGATCGGTCACGGACCACAGCAGGTTGGTGCCGCGCGCCAGTGGTTTCTGCAGGACCAGGATCTGAAATACCCGCTGCTGGTTCCGCGCGCCGGTCACCACCAGCCGCCCGCGGGCACGGACAGTGCTTCCGCGGCGCAATTCCAGGATTCTACGGATGAGTGCCGCCGCCGGAGGAAGCTCCACGGAAAAAGCGCGCGATGGGACGATAGCGGCCGCGGCCATCACGAAGAGACGACGCCCGATGAAGTTTGGTCCGGCGGCCGATTTCATCGACACTCATGATGGCACGGCGCTGTGGGTGGGGCAAGGGGCGGCGAGATAGAGGTGGTCTGGGCAAGCTAAAGCATGCCCCACCCATATATATGGTAATATGGGAAGCTGTATGAAGACTACCATCGATCTTCCCGACGATCTTCTCATCGCGGCGAAAAAGCTCGCGGCGGAGAGGAGAACCACCATTCGATCCCTGGTCGAGCGTGGCTTGCGGAAGGAACTGGGCGAAAGCGACAGCAGTGCGGCCCGACGCCGGCCGAGGATTCGCTGGGTCACGGTCAAGGGAGGGCTGGCGCCAGGTCTGGATGTGGCCGACCGGGCGAGGATGATGGAATGGCTTCAACATGATCGCCGTTGACACCAATCTCCTGGTTTACGCCCACCGTTCGGGGCTGCCGGAGCACCGGCAGGCTCAGCGCGCCGTCGAGAAGGCCTGCGGCAACCCGAAGGGCTGGTCGATTCCCGTCTTCTGTGCCGCTGAGTTCTGGGCTGTGGTCACCCACGCTTCCAGTTCCCCCCGGCCTTCGCAGGCAGAGGAGGCGCGGGCCTTCCTGGCCGAGCTATGCGCAGCCGGCGCGAAGGTGCTGTATCCACGTGACGGGTTCATGGAGCGTCTCGCGCGGCTGGCCAGCGACCTGAAGATCCAGGGGCCGAGAATCTTCGACCTTCAGATTGCCCTGGTTTCCTTCGAAGGCGGCGCCAGCGAGATTTGGACGCATGACCGGCACTTCGCGAGTCTGCCTGGTCTTCCAGCAAGAGACCCGCTATAGCAGGGCGGAATTGCGCCATCGTAAACTGGTGGTTCATGCCGCACCGCTTCCGCCATGCCATGTGCAACGAGGCGTTCGAGGGATGGCCGTTCGCCCGAGCGTGCCAGGCGATCCGCGAGGCCGGCTACACGGGCATCGAAATCGCGCCGTTCACCCTGGCGGAGAAGCCCGCGGACATCACCGCGGCCGAGCGCCGTGAGTACCGCGAGATCATCCGGGCGGAAGGGTTGAGCTTCGTGGGCCTGCATTGGCTGATGGTCAGCCCTGCGGGGTTGCACGTCAGCGGACCGGATGCCGGGCTGCGCCAGCGAAGTTGGGAGCACATCCGCCATCTGATCGATCTGTGCGCGGACCTGGGAGCCGGCGGAGTGATGGTCTTCGGCTCGCCCAAACAGCGGTCCACCACGGGCGGACTCGCGCGAGACGCGGCCACGCGCAACTTCATCGACGGCCTAGCCGGGGTGGCGCCGCACGCCGCCGATCGTCAGGTGAGGGTGCTGGTGGAAGCGCTGCCGGCCAATCAATCCGACGTGGTGCAGACGCTCGAGGAAGCCGTCGGCATTGTGCGCGAGATCGGCAGCCCGTACCTTCAGACCATGTTCGACGTGCACAACGCCATCGACGAAAAACTACCGCACCGAGAGCTGGTAGAGCGCTGGTTCGACTACATCCGCCACGTCCACGTGAACGAGCTGGACGGGCGCCACTGCGGGGCCGGCGGCTACGACTTCAAGCCGGTGCTGGAGGTCCTGCGGCGGCGCAACTACGCGGGATGGGTATCGCTCGAAGCTTTCGACTTTACCCCCGGCGCCGAGCGGCTGGCCAACGAGTCTCTGCGCCACCTGGAATCCGAGATCGCCAAATTGCCATGATGAGCCACTACGTTGTAACGGGAGGCGCGGGGTTTATCGGCTCCGCGATTGTGCGCAGCCTGCTGCGCGAGGGCGCCGGGAGGGTGGTTGTCATCGACAACCTGCTGACCGGGCGCGAATCGAATTTGGAGGAAGTGCGCGGGTCTGTCGACTTCCAACGCGCCGACATCCGCAGCTACGAAGAGATCGCGCCCCTGATCCGCGGGGCGGCGGTGGTATTCCACGAAGCCGCCATTCCGAGTGTGCCGCGGTCGATTGACGACCCCGTGCCGTCGCACGAAGTGAACATCGACGGAACCTTCAACGTGCTGCGCGCGGCTCGCGAGGGTAAGGCGGGGCGCGTGGTGTACGCCGCATCGTCCTCGGCCTACGGCGACACCGAAGTGCTGCCCAAAGTGGAAACGATGACGCCGCGCCCGAAGTCGCCTTACGCCTTGCAGAAGCTGATGGGCGAATACTACTGCGCGGTTTTCTCCGGCGTCTACGGACTGGAGACGGTGGCGCTGCGCTATTTCAACGTGTATGGCCCGCGGCAAGACCCATCGAGCCCCTATTCGGGCGTGCTGTCGCTCTTTATGAAGGCGATTCTGGAGCGGCGCTCGCCCACCATTTTCGGCGATGGCGAACAGTCGCGCGACTTCACGTATGTGGACGATGTGGCCGAGCTCAATTTGAAAGCCGCGTGCGCCGGCGGCGTTTCGGGCAAGCTCTACAACGGCGGCAACGGCGGCCGGATCACGTTGAACCAGGCATGGGCGCTGCTACAGAAGATGGAGGGAGTGAGTGTTGCGGCCATCCACGGCGCTCCGCGCGCGGGCGACGTGCACGACTCGCAGGCCGATACCACGGCGGCCGTGCGCGACCTGGGCCACGCGCCGCGCTTCTCGTTCGAAGAGGGCATGCGGCTGACGCTGGAGTGGTACCGCGGGCAGGGGTGAATGGGTATCGTGCCACACTGGGGTTGTGGAGAAGACCAAACAGACCGGCGTGAATCAACAGGTGCGGGAGTACCTGGCAACGCTGGTGGAGGAGCGTCGCCGGAGGCGATTGGCCCGAGCGAGGTTGAAAAAGGCGTTCGAGACGGGTCTGGTCGAGACTGGTGACGGGAAGTGGAGCCGCGACGATCTCTACGACCGTCGATAGGGACCTGAGTCTCGCCGACACCAGCGATGAAGTGCTGGCGGTTCTGGAAGATCGGCGGCGTGGCTCTTGATGGTGCGTCTGCGGTTCCCAATCCGGCTGAACTTCGCAAGAGGACTTGCGGGGCGTTTGGCTGGTGGGAAGGGGATTTCGCGTTAGAAGGGGGTTGAGGCACCTGCCGAAGCAACAGCCTCGAAGCCGTTTTTCCGGGTGGCGCGACCATCCAGGAGCCGGCAAGACACCACTTCCGCCGATGCGACGTGGTATGGCCAAGTGGGTTCGGGGGGTACACCGACCGAAAGGCTCCGATAACCTCACGAATCGGCCGACGATGCTGCTCCATCTCGATGGGGCTTCCTTCTGGGCAGAGTGGTTCAGCGCCAGTCGGCGATCTGACGTAGAATAAGGGCTGCTGCAGATGCTTACCACTCAGCACATTCAGGAAGACCTGAGCAGGGCCTACATCCAGGCCGTTTCAGCACGGGCCGGCGTTAATCTTTCGCTTGGCACGCTAGCGCACGACTACGGTGTGGATGGAACTTTTCATCAGGTCACAATTCGAGCCTATGTAGACAAAGCAGGCGATAAACGGCAGCGACGGCTGAATAGCGGATTCAATCTCGAATTCCAGTGCAAAGCATCGACCGACTGGTTTGAAGAACCTGACGCCATTGTCTACGATCTGGAGGCCAAGACATATAACGATTTGGTGCAGCGTGCCGCCACTCGAAATGCAACACCGCTCGTGCTGATTTTGATGTGCCTGCCGCCAGACGAGGCTGAATGGTTTCTCCTTACCGAGGACCATCTTTTCCTGCGAAAATGCTGCTATTGGCACCGGCTCACAGGGTCAGAAACGGGGAACACGTATCAAAAGCGGATTCGCATCCCCAAGGCGCAGCTACTCGACCCCGCCACGGTGGTTGACCTGCTGAAGCGTGTTGAACGGGGGACACTACAATGAGTCCAAATTCGCTAACGCCTAGCCAACTTTCCGGCGTGCCGTTGCGGGTCCACGATCTCGCGTTATATTTGCGCAAAACCGGATGGCAACGAGTTCACCATCCGAATCAGCGGTTGCTCGTCTTTGAGCACGGAATCATCAATGGGACTGAACAACCCCTGAGGACTGTCCTCGCTTCAAGCGACGATTATGCGGATTCCCCGGAACTGATTGGTAACGCGCTCGACCTGCTAGCCGAGGTGCAGGGGGTCGATGTGCAACAGATCGCCCGAGCTGTTCACGCGATCGACCGGGATATCTTAAGCGTTCGATTCTTAGGGCCGCAAGCCTCCTCTGGGGGTTTGCGCTTGGATACGGCGACAACCGTCGTCCTCCAGCTTCGCGATTTACTTGCTTACGCGGCCTGTGTGGAGGAATATCCGCGCCCATATTTCCCGAGAGCTACATCGATTGGCCGCAAGTATACGGAGAGCTGCGTATTCGGCCACACCTTTCCCGGCAGTTTCGGATTCACTATTGAATCGCCGACCGGCCCGGCGCCATTCTCAGATTCGAACGATTCGCCGCCGCCGTTTGAACGCCGGGTCATGACCAGGGTCCTACGGGGTATCGGCGACCTGCGCCAAGCTATTCTCAGCGGAGAACCGGAGATGCTCGTTCAGCGCTACGAGGCCGGCTTGAACGCAAATATGTGTGAATTGCTGGAGGAGACCCTTAAGCAGGCGGATGATGCCGAAATGGAATATTCCGTCCTCTGGTCGCCGGAATGGCCGGTTCCCCCGGAAATACAGGAACTCCACGCCGTGCGGCTACAGCCCAGCGCCGCGGCGTTCCTTGGCGCAGCCGCGCGACAACTGAGGAGGCTTGAAGAATCGAGGACCCGCCAGATTTCAGGCAGAGTCGTTGCGCTGCAATCGGACGCGAGTGCATCTGATGACGAACGCACCGAAGATCCGGAACAAGTAGCGACCATATTATGGGAAGAGCAGCGTGGGCGCAAACTTCGCGTTCGAGTCGCGCTTGAACATCCCGATTACATCCTTGCCTGCGATGCCCATAAAGTTGGCCAGGAAGTCAGGGTCACGGGACGATTAGAAAAAGTAGGTAAATTTTGGACTCTCATGGCGCCCTCACAATTTGAGGTACTACCGCCCAGGTAGAATTTCAAATCCTCGCCAGCTTCCAACCCGTAGAAGGGGTCCGCCAGACCTTCGGGCGCCGCTCCGCAGTCAGACCCTAGGCCTTCTTGAATTGGTCGCCTGGCAAGCACGGAGGATAGGGGAACCGCACAAATATCGGCTGAGGGAATTTGGCGAATTTTGCAAGAAGACTGCCTTGCGGGAGCATCATCAGCTTTGTCTTCACCTCATCGGTCAACGATCCATAGTTGGCAGCGCGCAATTCATTTGCCTCCGTTCTGCCAAACAGATGTGTCGTGCAATTCTCTATGATCTCTTTCTCAACAGAAGAAGCGAACTGCTCGGCGCCAACGAGCACGAGACCCATGCTGCGCCCCCGCGCCGTAATGTCGACCAGACGCGACTTCAGGGGCGTCCGAACATTGCCGCCAGGCGCAAACTTATTCAATTCGTCAACGAATACCACGATGGCGTCCAGCGCCTTACCCTCTGTCTCCATGAGATCGCTAAGCTCACGTACGGCACGTCCAAACACAAGCTTCTTGGCCCGGTCTGCCAGCATTTGAATATCGATAACATAGATGCTGTTTGCCTTTAGCTCCTTCCATGGTATATCCACGCCCATGCCTGCCGGCGTAATGAGGCCTTTGTACCTCTTTGGGAACATGCGTAGCCGTGCCGTGACCTTATTCCACGTCATGATGTGCTGACCAAAGATGGTGGTGGTGTTGTTTTTGGACGCCTGATTGATCATCTTGTCTATCCATGCGAGCATATTCGCGTAACTTACGATGCCGCCGGTGTCGATTTGCTCGCTGATCCGGTACCACACGCCCTCTGTCTTGTCATCCCAATCCTCCGCATCAAATAGGGTTTGAATATCGCCCCTTATCAAGCTGAGGTCCCACTGGAAGCGTTCCGTCGGGAGCGTGCGGAGGCTTTGGGTGCCCTTCGGGTCATTCGGGTCAGCGGGCGCAAAGAAGCGCGCGTTCTTGAATGGTTCCAGGGGAACACCAAGGGTGCTGTACGCTGCAACCGACCATGGATCGGCAAGCGCGCGCCCGTTCGGTTGGTCTATATATAGCAAATCGCGGCTCTTGACATTGAACATGATTACAGCCGCGTTCTTCTTCGTGTGTGTCAACAGTGATTTTATAAAAAACTGTGCTGCAGACGTTTTCGACGCCAATCCAGAAATCCCGGATACGTTGACGTGGGCGCCCTCGGGGCCGATGACAAAGTGTTCGTCAACCGCAACGCTCGCGACGGTTCCGTCGCCATTCTCAAACATCCCAATGGGAATCTCTGCCCCCGCAAACTGGGGGGCGCCCGTACAATCCACAATCCCGTATGCGTAGCGAATTCCGAGCGGGCTGGGAAAGAATACCTGCGATCTGCCTATCGGCTTTGTACGCAGCGAGAGGTTCCGCATGACGTTGCAGGTCACAACGACAACCTCAGAGACGTCGGTCGGCACCTGAATCGTTGCGTCGCCAAAATTATGGCTCAGGTAGTCCGCAATAAAACTCTCAACGTCGGTATACGACCGCATTTCGACTATCGTGCCGAAAGTAACGTCAAGCTTGTCGTCGGATTGCGCGGCGATGATGTTGCCGATCTCGAGGCCGATATCGGGGGCCGTCGGAGCTTGTTGCGTCTTGCCGATCCAAAATGAGAACCTGCTGGACGTGTTAGCCTCGGATTTCGTCGAAACAGTTCGGCCAATAGTTCCGGCATTCGCATTCAGGAAGGAGTCGCTTTGCCATTGCCCCGGCAAATGGGTCGGTGTATCGAGTGTGGTTTGCGGTTCGCCTATGGTGGCCATTATTATTCACCCCCGCATTGAAGCGGTAATCGTTGACATTGAAGGCACAACGCTACTCAAGTAGCTGTCGCAGACCCCCAGGGGATATAGGTGTTTGTCCCATCGGGGCGTCGGGTATGCCGTTGGGAATCGCTCCGATAGCAGCGAACGTGAAAAGCGTTCGGCATATACCTGGGCCTCATTGACGTACTTCTTTGCGATCTCAATACGAAGGAGCCCGAATTCAGGGTCGCCGTGACACCGTTCCCGCAGCCGCAAATACCAGCTCATTCGTTCACGCGCGCCTTCTCTAAGGTCATCCTGCTCGTCATGGAATCGAAACGCCCACGAACGCTGTCGCTCGCTCATCTGCATGATGCGGTTGTGTTGCGGTATGTCGAAATAGCGATTGCCGAAGGATCTGCTGACACCGACGCAGCGTTCGACGCTCCGTTCATCGCGGATATTCATAAGTGTGCCGTCCACGACCAGAAAGCCATCGCCGATGCCAGGATCGCCGCGCCACTCCGTGATTAATTGCTGTTCGAGAGCAAGGCGGTGTGTCTTTGCTCGGTTCAGGGCGCGTCGGCGCATCTCATAGTAATCCATCGGCGCTCCGGTGCCAGTCGCTGTTTCGGTATCGACAATCGAGAGGCCAGATTGTGCGAATTCGTCAAGGACACTCTGGTCCGGGACCAATGACCGCGCGATGAAGATGCCTTGATCGACGCGCGGTTCTTTCCAGAGTTTCAGGTGCCGATCCTGGCGCTCCAGAATTACCGCGGCGACCACGAAAAAATGTACGGGAATCAAGACGAGGTTTGGCTTATAGTCGGCGCGTATGTATCCGATCTGAAGAGTGCGTTGGCGGCCATCCTCAAAGAATCGGAATTCGCTGCAGTTGGAGTCCTTACGGCAATCGTAAGGCACATCGTAAACACTGTTTGCCGACTCCAGGAGAACGACTTGCATCGACACGTCCTCCTGCGAATCAGGATTTAGGTCCTCCTCGGAAATCGACAGTGGCGCGACTTGTCCGCCTTGAGCGGTAATGAACTGCTTCGCCTTGCGTAGCGCTGCGTTCCCGTTCATTTTGACACCGACCGAACCACGGGCGGAGGAGTCATGGTGGCGGAAAGTTGGCGCCGCGACTGCCGCGTAAGCCCATAGACAAAGAGCATTTTCGGTTTCTGGCTGTTATGATGCGACGCGCCGGCCTTCGCGTACCCACACGTCCTACCGATCTCAATCCAATTCGCGGCACGATAACAGGTGCCGATAAACCGCGTGGGCTCGACAAATGTCTCGGCCACCAGAGGCGTTATGGAGTAGTATTGAGCCCAATCCACACATACCCGCCGCGTCGCTGCCGACAGTATTCGAGACGCCAAGTGAGGTACGCGCACTTCTGGAAGGATGAGAAATCGACTATTGTTGATGACGAAATCCCGAGCCTCTCTGTCCTTGAATCCAAGCTTACGCAGCAATTCATCCCGATCCGACAGCTTCCAAGCTGGTGACGTGAAGCTGATTGCGCCTAGCAACTGACCGTCACCCCGAATCAAATACTTCAGGCAGCGGCCAACTTGCACGGTATGGCCGAGATAGTGATATTTTTCGACGAGGGCGTTCCAAAGCGGCTCGGCGGCGTTGCCCTTGGCAAGTTCGAATTCGAGAGTTGCTGGCATCACGCCAACAGGTTTGACTATCCCTTTCGGTACCGCGATTGCGCGATTACGTGCTTGAGAGTTTCGTCCAATCCAGCCAGAAGGAAGGGGGGGTAATTTGATTAGCTTAAGCCCTTCGAGTTGGCGCAAAACGTCTCGGCAAGCTCGATCCTTCTGCCAGCCATTCGGCTGGCGCCACCCGAGACGCATGCAAACTACCTCGGAAATCCGCGTTCGGCCAGCGTCAAAGTGCTCGGTTACGCAACGCATGATCGTCAACAATCCGCGATACGTGAATCGGCGGCCCCGGAGGGTAAGCGGCAGTTTGCCGGTGTGTCTTAGCTTCTCCAACTGCAGCACGCCGCGCGGCGAGGATTCCGGTCGACTATCGGCCATTTAGCTATCGTATAGTTTAGTACATGTATCGCCATCAGGGGCAGCGTGCTGCGCCCAAGCGCCCCAAAGGGCCGGTCGGGGCCTTCGTGATTGACCGCGCGCAAAGCCATCGCTCAAGTGATCTGGAACGGGGCCCTTAAGCCACTTTGAGGAGCCACTCCAGCATAGTCATCCCCAAACGGAAGGTAATTCACATGAGCGTGTGCGGTCTCGCTGATGTGAACCGGGCGGGCGCACCCCTCTAATCGGATCACGCACCACGCGGAAACAGGGCAGCCTGCCGTGGCCGATTCCTGTCGATCACACCACCAACCCGGCCTGGCGGTCGAGATACGGCGTTCGAGGAGATCATGATGCCGCCGGCATCGCCCGGCTGCACGCTTCCCCCACAAGGACTTCGCGCCAGGCCGGGGGCCCTTGAACAGAAGGTGCTTCCGGATACCCACAGCGCTGCGATGCCGGACTCATAATCTTCGGTCGCGGGGGAGTCACCCTCGCTGATTTGCCGCTAGGCACTGGCCCAGGAAGCACCTACTGCGATCTCGTTTCAGCGGAACCCCTGGCCGCATTTTCGCCACTGCACGATGTGTGCGCCGATCCCATTGCTTGCGGAGTGTGCGATTCGAGGGAAACTACGAATGAGGAGGCAGGTTGTTCCATGCCGGCACAGACCCCAAGTTGGAAGCTGGCGCTCCGAGCCATCATCCGCGCGCTCCTTTTCCTGCTGCCATTTGCTTTCGCGGGCCGCCTGGATTGGTGGCGCGGCTGGCTTTTCGTCGGCTCAATGCTGCTTATCGCCGGGGTGAGCTTCGCCGTAATGCGACGCAGAAACCCGGAACTGATGCGCCGGCGGCTGGAGCCGCAACCGGGCGTCAAGCGATTCGAGAGCTTCGTGCTCGCCGCGGCGATTGTCGGCTTTTTCAGCTTTTTCGCGGTGGCCGGCCTCGACGTCCGCTACGGCTGGTCGCAACTCAGCGCGGCCTGGATATGGCCTGGCATCGCGCTGGAGTTGCTGGGATTCGTACCCATTTACCTGGCGGTCGCCGAGAATCCCTTCCTCGAAAGGCACGTCCGCGTTCAGACCGAGCTTGGCCATCACGTCATCACCACGGGACCGTATCGCGTGGTGCGTCACCCCATGTACTCCGGGCTGCTGCTGGTGCTGCCGGGGTGGCCGCTGATTGTCGGCTCGGCATGGAGTTTTGCGCCGATCACGATGCTGATGGCCACCTTCATTGTCCGTACGCTGCTGGAAGACGGCGCCCTGTGGCGCGAATTGCCGGGCTATAAGGAGTACTGCACCCGGACACGCTACCGGCTGGTTCCGGGCGTGTTGTAAGGCCGGGCGGGCTTCTCTGTGACGGCATTGGTCACATCCGTCGTCGTCGAGCAGCCGCTGAGGTCGGACGTGCGCGCGCGGCCTTCCTTCAAACGGCACGCACGGCCCTTCGCAGCGCCGGCGCCGCAGTCTGCCGCTGCCCCGCGGCTATTCACCGATTCGCACAGTAGCCCGAACGGCGTTCGGGGAAGTTGGCCGGATTTCGCCCCGCACGTCGGGTTCGCGCTGCCCAACTACGGGGGCGCGATCGTGGACTCAGGCGACGATCCGGGCACCCCTGACGAAGGTCGGGGTTAGGACGCCGGCTGTGGTCGCCTTGTGCGTTGTGCCAGGTAGTGTTGATCGAGCGCCTGCCGCACCAGAGTCTTGATGACTGCCTGCCGGCTCACGTTGAGTTCCTCGGCAGCCCTATCCAGTTCCTCCAGCATGGCGGCAGTGACGTCCACATTCACTCGCCGAATCGGCTGAACCATGCGGCCTTGGCCTCTGAAGAAACGGGAAACATCCCGGCCTTGATCGGCGAGCCGCGTAATCGCTTCGGCGGAAACCGGTTTGGCGGATTTACGAATTCTCTTCATACAGTCGAACCTCCTCCTTCGTCGACCTCCACCGGGTGACGAGGTGCAGGATCTCGCCCTCTTCGTCTTCCCTGACTTCGAAGATCACAGAATACAGCCAGTCACCCACCCAGCCGACGGCCAGAAACTGTTCCGGAACGTCGGATCGCCGATCGAGCCAATAGGGCCTGGAGAACAACTCCCGCGCTTCTTCAAACCCTATGCCGCGCCGGGGATTCGCCCTGAGGCGCCTGCTCTTTCGGGAATCGAAAGAAAAGCGCATTCTGATATGACTGTTATACCACTCTGGTCGCTTGGTAGCCAAGGAGAAGAGGACTGGAGCCTGGCATCGGGGACCACCCGCCGGGATTACCGCTGCAAGCCGGCATCGCGACTGCAACCGCGCTTTGGAGGTCGCGCTCGGGGGTGCGGCATGTGTTCCGGAAGGTTCCGCCAGCCGCGCTCATCTTTGCCGCACCTGGCCTTCTACTTTTCCCTCTTGGCGATCTTCTGCATATCCCGATCGAATGCGACGCCGTCGAATGGCACTACGATGACCTTGCTGCCGTGGTTGTCGTTTCCAAGCTCCTTATCTTTCGGCACATCGATGACGGCAAATGTGAAGGCCGCCACATGGCCCTTCACCAGGGCTACGCCGGGACGCTCCATCTTTTCCCAATGGTTGACGGTTCCGTCCTTATAGCGAACAAAGTTCGTGGTGGGATCATAGGCCAGGCCCCGGTTTTTCCAGTTGCCGATGCCATCGGGCGAGGTCAAATGGAAGGCCTTGCGCTCACTGAAGCAATTGACCACGATGTGATACATGCCCCCGCTATACCAGATCACCGGGTCTTCCAGGTTGCGCGCGGGGAGGCCGGGAAGGCCCGGGTAGATACTGCCGCCCTGAAGTTTGTAGGGGCCCAGGATACCCTGGTCACTAATCATGATCGCGCCGGACCGCGGCACGATCTCAAATCTGCCGTCCGGGCGAAGCATCACGCTCACATTCGACATTCTGCCGTCCCGCGCATTGAAGCCGGCGGCGTCAACCTTGATCGAGCCAAGCTGTTCCCAGGGCCCGTCGAGCGACTTAGAAACAAAAACATCGCCCGGCCTGGTCTCGCTGACCACCACGGCATAACGCTTATCCGGAAGAACCAGGGCCGTCACGTTGTGCCCTTTGCCGCCTTGATTGTCGGGCCAGGCGAGACCTTTGTCTATGTAAGGGCCGATGATGTTATCGCTGACGGCGTGCACGGCGAGCGAACCGCCCCATCCGCTGTGGCCCCGGGCTTGATCCCAGCGGCTGGCAAACATATGATACTTGCCGTCCGGCCCTTTGATGATCTGCCCGTCCCAATAACACCATTGCTTAATGGTGGTGTCTTCCAGACCGTTTTGCGGATCGCGCGGGAGAACGTTGCCGGCGCCCCACACGTCTTTTGAGAGGGCACCCCGAATCGGCATCGGCAGGAAGTAGTCGATTAGAGTCTTGTCGGCGGCGGGCGCCCAGGCACCCAGGCTCGACATCATCGCGAATACTCTCAACAGCAATTTCGTAGACTTCATTGGCCTGCTCATTTCAACGGTCCTCGATTCGCACCGCTCATGTTACCGCCTCTCAGGAACCGCCCGGGCCCGCGCCTCCCGCCCCGCAGGCGTGAGATAATCACGCTTCCGGAGATGGAACTCCGTGAGCAGCGCGCGGAGGGCTGCACTATGATTTCGGGAGCCAATCGATTGCTGGCGCTCGCCTGCCTGATCGCAGGTGTAGCTGGGGCACAGCCGTCCGGCTTTGTTCCGACCGATCCGTGGGATCAAATCAAGAGCATGCGCCGCGGGGTCAACATCATCGGATACGACCCTCTGTGGCGCGACTTTGAGAAAGCACGTTTCAAAGAGCGGCACTTCCAGCGTATCCGCGAAGGCGGGTTTCAGACGGTTCGCGTCAATTTGCAGGCGTTCTCGCATATGGACGCCAAGAACCGGCTCGATTCGGCCTGGTTCAAGACCCTCGATTGGGCGGTGAACCACGCTTTGGCAAATGGGCTGACGGTCATTCTCGACGAACACGACTACAACCTATGCGGAAACGACGCCGAGAAGTGCAAGCCAAGGCTGATGGCTTTCTGGGAGCAGGTAGCCGGGCATTACAAGGATTCGCCGAACAGCGTTCTCTTCGAGATTCTGAACGAGCCCAACAGCCAACTCACCCCGGAACTCTGGAACGCGTGGATCAAGGATGCGCTGGCGATCATTCGGAAGTCGAATCCCAAGCGGAATGTAGTGATCGGCCCGGCATCGTGGAATAACATCCACTACCTCGATAAGCTGGAACTCCCGGACGACGATCGCAACATCGTGGTCACGGTGCATTACTATCTGCCGATGAATTTCACGCACCAGGGCGCGCGCTGGAACAAGGCCACAGCCGACTTGTCGGGGATACGGTGGGGTACGGATGAGGAGAAGCGGAAGGTGGAGGACGACTTCGCCACCGTTCAGGACTGGTCGAAGGCGCAGAAGCGACCCATCCTGCTGGGCGAGTTCGGGGCCTATGACCGGGGCGGCGCCGATATGGATTCGCGTGTCCGCTACACGTCCCACGTGGCGCGCACGGCGGAGTCGCTCGGCTGGGCGTGGACCTATTGGCAGTTCGATTCCGATTTCATCGTTT